>Ga0163163_10001172_pt1 | contig 22258 bp, 16 predicted proteins | sample S65metaG_FD_119766 | JGI IMG/M metagenome (GOLD analysis project Ga0163163, IMG submission 119766) | Switchgrass rhizosphere microbial communities from Kellogg Biological Station, Michigan, USA - S6-5 metaG | ecosystem: Host-associated > Plants > Roots > Rhizosphere > Soil | place: USA...
GCCGACCTGATTGCGGAACGAGTGACCGCATTGGGTGGAACTGCCTTGGGAACAGCACGTGTCGTCGCATCGACATCGGCAATCCCAGAGTACGATTTGGATGCAGTCGGTGGGCTCGACCATGTGGTTGCATTATCGGAGCGGCTGGCTAAGGCTGCTAACCAGTTCCGCACCGAAATCGACCGAACGGACGATCTCGGAGACAAAGCGACAGCGGACCTGTTTACACAGATCACCCGCGACGCCGACAAGGATCTCTGGTTCCTGGAGGCGCATTTGCAGAAGTAAGCTCATTGAAGAGGCTAAACAAAGAGCAGCGTTCACTCCGCTCAACAGAGACCTGGAATCAGAGGCCCGGCAGACAACCGGGCCCTTTATTTTGCCGTACACTATTCGGATGAGTTCGACCGCAGCTAACAGTCTCGCGCAGGCATCTTCCTCGTACCTGCGTTCCGCGATGCACCAGCCGATTCGGTGGCACGAGTGGGATGACGCCGCATTTGCCGAAGCAAAGAAGCAGAACAAGCCCATATTGCTTGATATCGGCGCAGTTTGGTGCCATTGGTGCCACGTCATGGATCGCGAGTCCTATGACGATCCGAAGGTGGCCGAACTCATCAACAAGAACTTTATTCCTATCAAAGTGGACCGCGACGAGCGGCCCGATGTTGATTCCCGTTACCAGACAGCGGTCGCCGCCATCAGTGGACAGGGTGGTTGGCCACTAACTTGTTTTCTGACTCCGGAGGGCAAGCCGTTTTACGGCGGGACTTATTTTCCTCCGCAAGATTCGTTCGGACGACCGAGCTTCACGAAAATCCTGACCGCTATCTCGGAAGCCTTTCGCGAGCGGCGTACCGACGTCGAGTCGGAAGCCGGAAAGTTGATGGAGGCGCTGGGGCACGCCGAGGGGATGCTGGGACGTTCGGGAGATTTCTCGCCACGGATCGTGGACCAGATGGTGCAGTCGGCACTTGGCCTATTCGATCGAGAGAACGGCGGATTCGGTAGCGCACCCAAGTTTCCTCACCCGGCGTCCCTCGATCTGCTAATCGACTGGTATGCGCGAACGGGCGAAGAGCAGGTCGGAACCGTGGTTACTACGACGCTTTCGAAGATGGCGGTTGGCGGCGTGTACGACCAACTCGCAGGCGGCTTCCATCGCTACTCGGTGGACGAGCGGTGGTGCGTACCTCACTTCGAGAAGATGTCGTATGACAATTCGGAGCTGCTGAAGAACTACGTTCACGGATACCAGGCAACGGGTAATAACTTCTTCGCACATGTGGCTCGAGACATCATTCGCTGGATGGACGAGTGGCTTAGCGATCGCGACCGTGGAGGGTTTTATTCTTCCCAGGATGATGACATCAACCTGGACGACGATGGTGACTACTTCACGTGGACTCTCGAAGAAGCACGGGAAGCGCTGGATGACGAGGAATTCGAAGTAGCGTCATTGCATTACGACATCAGCGAAGTCGGCGAAATGCACCACAATCACGCGAAGAATGTGCTCTGGGTACGAGTGTCTACCGAAGAGATTGCTTCACGACTGGGCAAGCCACGTGAAGAAATTGAAGAAATCCTCGATTCGGCGAAGCTCAAGCTCTATGCGGCCCGCGTGAAGCGGCCTACCCCTTACGTGGATAAGACAGTGTATGTGAACTGGAATGCTCTGTGCATTTCGGCATATCTGAAAGCCGCCACAGTCCTGGGAACGGCAGAATCAGGCATAGCTGACTCGACGATGGAGCATGCACGGCAGTTCGCGCTACGGTCGCTGGATCGTATTTTAGCTGAGGCGTGGGACCCCACCAACGGATTGCGCCACGTAATCGCGTACTCCGATCCGGGAGCGAGTCACCGGCTGGTCCGGGGCATGCTCGATGACTACGCGTATCTGATCAATGCATGCCTCGACGCATATGAAACAACGTCGGACCTCACATACTTCCGCTTCGCCAAGCAAATCGCGGACGTGATGATCGAACACTTTTACGACGAAACCTCGGGAGGGTTCTTCGATTCCGAGAGAAGTCGTACCGAAGCAGTGGTGCTCGGAGCGCTCGTCGCAAAGAGAAAGCCGTTCCAGGACTCTCCCACGCCGGCGGGTGATCCATCTGCAGCGGTGGGATTACTTCGGCTGCATGCATTAACCAGCGACGCCAATTATCGCGACAAGGCTCAGGACACGCTCGAAGTGTTTTCGGGAGTCGCGGAGCAGTTTGGGATTTACGCTGGAACCTATGGATTGGCGTCGGTTTGGCTGTCCCGGCCGCACGTACAGGTAGTGGTTGTCGGTTCAGGAGAAGCGGCACACGAGCTATATCGCGCGGCGGTTCAACCATTCGCACTCAACAAAACGGTGCTTCGTATTACCGACAACGAGGCAGCGGCTTCTTATTTGCCTCCGGCTCTTGCGGAGACAGTGCCGAACTTACCGGGAGTCAAAGAGGGCAATGCACTGGCGGTAGTCTGTTCGAACTTCACTTGTCTGCCACCCATTACGGATCCCGATGAGCTACTTCGCATAGTGCGACAGGAAATCACGAAAAAGTAGGAGACAACAATTCTGCGTCTCCGCCGGCAACTCCCTCGTATGATGCACTTGGAGGTCTGCTCCATGCGACAGGTCGCATTCCTATTTGCTTTAGCAATTTCTATTTCATTATTCGGACAGGAAGTTCCCCAAACATTCAAATTTGAAGTCAAGCCCGCGAAGATCACAGGCTCCGACACGTATACGATTGCCAAGACCTCTGATGGCTATCGAGTGGCCGGAACCGCCGAAATGAATTCTTCCCAGGGTGCGATCGTAATGACGCACGCCGAGGAACTTGGACCAGCCTGGGATTTCAAGCAATACAAGTTCTCCGCCAAGGTCAATAGCGACGTGCAGAACGTAAGCGCGGTTCGCAAGGGCGAGAGCATCGCGATGACGGCGGAGGTGCGAGGACTCTCGATACCGAAGGAAGCTGCGTGGAAAGCAAACACCGTTGTCCTCGACAACTTCATCGCGGCGCACTACCAGGTATTGCTCAATGCGATTGCTGCGGCAAAACCGGTTCCGACCGAGTGGCAGGTTGTAGTTCCACAAAGGCTCAATGCGGCCGCTGGAAAGCTCGATCCAAAAGTCGAGAGTGGCAGCGGCACTCTTGATGGCAAGCCCGTTACAGTCAAGACTTACAACCTGGAACTGGGCGGATCGTTGATACGAATAACGTCTGATGCCAACAACCAGTTGATGCGAGTGCAGGTGCCTCTTCAGCAGTTTGTGATGAAGCGGGAGGGTTTTGTTCCAGCACCGGAAAAGTCGGCCGACACTGCCTCGAACTGCTCCGAGAGTGACGCGAGTTTCCAGAGCGGCACATTGAAAGTTCCAGCGACACTATGCACGCCCAAAGGCCTTTCTGCTGGAACGCGATTTCCTGTCGTGGTGATGGTGCATGGATCGGGACCGCATGATCGCGACGAAACCATCGGTCCGAACAAACCATTCAAAGACATTGCGGAAGGTTTGGCGGCGAGCGGCATAGGTTCACTTCGTTATGACAAGCGAACATTCTTTGCGAAGGACTCATTTACACCCGAAAGCACGATTGCCGATGAAACCGTAAACGATGCGGTTGCAGCAGTGAGTGCTGCTTCCAAAGCCCCTGGCGTTGATCCAAAGCGCGTATTTCTGCTTGGGCACTCCCTGGGGGGAATGATGGCGCCGTCCATTGCCGAACACGCGCCGGAGACTCACGGAGTCATTCTCATGGCGGCTGCTGCCATACCGCTGGACCAGACGATCGAGCGACAACTGAGCGCTCAGCTTAAAGCCACTGGGGTCCCGCAGGCGGAGATCGACAAGCAAGTTCAACAGATGAAGCAGCAGTTTGCCGATATAAGAGCAGGCAAGACAACAGGGACCGTCACCGTCTTCGGCGCACCCGCACAGTATTGGTCGGGTATTTTCCAACATGACATGGCGACGGATCTGAAGAAACTGAACTTGCCGGTGCTGGTGTTGCAGGGTGGGAAGGATATCCAGGTCGTTCAGGCGGATTACGACTTGATCCACACCGCCCTCGCGGGTAAGCAAGCCGAATTCAAAGTTTTTCCGGACTTGAACCATTTGATGATCGCGATTGAAGGTCCTTCAACTGGCGCGGAGTACGGAAAGCCGGGACATGTCGACAACGCTCTGATAAAAACCATTGCGGACTGGGTATCGAAGACAAAGTGAGGGTTGACGCGCACGGCGCCTGATTCGCCAAACCACCTACTGGTTCGGTAGAGTACTGAGTGAGGTAATCATAGTTGGCCAATAAGAAGAACTCTCGTATCCCGGTTTCCAGGAAAGCAGCAAAGAAAACGACAAAGAAGGGAGCAAAGTCAGCGGTGGGCACCTACACGGTCCCACGCGGACATGTTTCCATCGCGGTGCCGACCTTCTGGACGCTGCGGCAGACGAATGACGACCTGGAAGTGGAAGCGCCCTCGGGGGCAACAGCAGTCATCGTTACTGCATTTCAGCGTAACGGTCGGAACGACCTTCTCGATGCGCGTGAGTACCTGGTTCATTTCCTTGAAACCGCGCCGAAGAACGGCCGCCTCAAGACCGAACGTGGAACCAAGAAGAGAGCCGTGGCCCGATACAAGGATCCGGAAGGCGACCACTGGGACGTCGCTTTTGTGACAAACGGTAATACGCTGCTGCTCGCGACCTGCAACACGAGCTTTCCTTCGACCCACAAGGAAGCGAAGACCGGCGTACAGGTGCTGGAATCCCTGAGATTAATTTAAGGCGAGACTGAGTTCGCGGAAAGGCCGGTGGACATCCGGCCTTTTTCTATTTTTACGAAGAACCGACTATTCCGCGCCGGCGTTCATGTAGGCCCGCATCATGCGACACTCAATTTCCTTCGCATCAAGATCGTGCAGGAGCAGTTCACGCATGGAGAGGAATCCAACCAGGTGCGTACCATCGCAGACCGGTAAATGCCGGAAGTTGTGCTGCTTCATCAGCAACATGCAATGTTCGGCATCGTCATTCGGCACGACCGTAAGAGGGTCCGGAGTCATAACCTCTTCGACGAACGTTGCGGTCCAGTCGCGTCCTTCCATCATCACGCGACGCACCACGTCGCGCTCGGAGAACACGCCCACAAGGTCAATGCCCTTCAAAACGGGCACAGCACCCACGTTGCGCTCGGCCATGAAGGCTGCCGCGTCACGGACTGAGCTGTTGGATTGAACGGTGTAAACTTCTCGGCCTTGCACTAGCTCACGGATGGTCGCCATCAGACCTCCCCTTCTTACAGAATTCGGGGACCCGCGCGAACTCACCCCAGTCCGCGCCTGCACGCCAAAGTGTTTCCTGGCGTGCGCGAGAGTATATGACTAACTCGATGCGGCTGGAAAGGGTTTAGTGGCCTATTTTTCAGAGTTCACCAGGGACTGCGTGTCGAACGCCCGTCCTGACCGCAATCTCTCACGTTATGAAAAGCGAGCATCGTTCATGAAGATGAAGTATGAGGTCTGCCAGAGTTCAGTAGGTATGCCCCCGCGAGGCCGAGAGGTCAGGACTATGTTGTAGTCATCTGTGACCTGCAATTGGTCGATGATCGAAGGCCCAGTCTCTGGCTCAATGAGGGCGAGATATTCAAGGAATTGATAGAGGTCGGGGCCGCCCTCGTAGCCTTTGGCGGCAAATGACAGTTCCGTGTGTTCTCCGGCAAAATGCCAGGCCAGTGAGGCTGTCAGAGCTACCGCGCGTTCGTAAAACTGTTCGTTGACGGCGCCGGGATTCGGATTATCGAAGACGACCCGAAGCTTGCGCTCGTCTTCGCGGGTGAACTCGCGAACTTTGAGCGAGCCGGATTTGGCGGTCGATTTCCAATCCACGTGACGTGCGGAGTCCTCTGGTTCGTACTCGCGGATGCGGTACAGGTCGTAACCGCGGCCCCGCATATAGGTTTCGAATTCACCCGTGATCATGGGCAGAACCTCGAAGAGCTCGTCGGTATCTTCGACCGAGGGAAAGACGATCACTTCGCGAGTCAGCGGCAGGATTCGAGTCTTAACGAGAAACGAAAATGGGAATCGAGTCGAGAGCCCGAAGCCGTTCTGAACGAACCGGCCACGCTTGTTGAAGAAAATGTCGACATCAGCATGACCGGATTCGCCGGCAGGAACATATGGGAAGTAGACTCGGTCCCTGAAAATTTGTGGCGGAGGCGGCGCCTGCTGTACGCGTTCCAGCGCGATGTCGGGCCAGCGAATCCACGAACTACGCTGCGCGGTCTGCTTGGGGAACTCAAACATAGCGCGATGCCAGACCCACTTCACTTTGGTCTTCTTCACCTTGGGCGCGACAACACTGGCGGAAAAAAGCGGAAGGAGGCGTCGGCGGATGTGAAGATTCAGTCGGGCGAGAACGTGACGTCCTGCGAACACTTGGCCCGGAAGTACGACCTCGAGTTCGACATTCTTCAAGTTCAGCCATGATGCGATTCCACTGACGACGACGGCGGCAAGCATCGCTGCGACTACTAGAAACAGAAGGTTGTTTCCGGTATTCAGTGCCGCGACGCCGATGATCAGTGTCAGGATGATGTAGAAGACACCTTCCTTGGTGATGTCATAGTCGAGAACTTCGCGCACACGGGTGGCGACAACACGTCGAGCAAGGTACGGAACAGTAGTAATCCCAACGACTCCGGCGAGAATCAGTGCGAACGAAGCGAAGGCAACGCTGACAAGCATATTGCCCGATTCGCTGAAGGCAGTGGAGAGCAGCGCCGCGCCGAATGCCATTCCAAGACCCAGCACGGCGACAATGAAGCGAACCCAGGCTTCGCGTTCAAGGCCCGCCAGTGCGGATTTTAAGGCATCACGCATGGGTGCTAGCCTGCTTTGTTCTCCTGGAGGGTTTGCTTCTTGCGGGCGCGGTAGGCACGCCAAGCCATATACGCGATCCAGAGTGCAATGAGACCGATCACCAGGTTCACCTTACCCATCACGCGAACCATGCTCTCCCACTCTTCTCCGAATTTGTATCCGACGATGGAGATCACCGTGACCCACAGGGCGGCGCCAAGGAAATTGAAGATGGAGAACTTCTTCCAATCCATCTTCAGGACGCCGGCCATCGGGCCAGCGATAATGCGCATTCCGAAAACGAAGCGCGCAAAAAAGACGGTTGCCGGGCCATGTTTTGCAAATACAGCTTCGCCCTTCTGAATCACGGACGGGGGTATCCGAAACAGGTGCGTATACCGGTCGAGAAGCGGTCGCCCACCCTTCCGGCCGAGCCAGTAGCCGATATTGTCGCCCAGGGTCGCGGCCGCGATACCAACAAGGATGATGTAACGAAGACGAAGTTCCTGTTCATCGAATGCGAGGAAGCTGGCAAAGAGGAGCACCGTTTCGCCGGGTACGGGTACGCCGGCGTTTTCGAGCAGCAGCGCAACAAAGACAGTCCAATAGCCGTATTGGTCGAAGAAACCACGCAGCAGCTCGAGACCGTCATTCATTGGTGCAGGAACCTCAAGAGGATGTGATTAAACTCCTCTGGATATTCTTCGTAAGGAAGATGGCCCGACCGATCCATCAATTCGATCTGTGCATTCTTCAAGTGACGCTTTAGCTCTTGTCCACCAACCAACGGGACTACTTTGTCCTTCTTCCCCCATATTAAAAGCGTGGGGAGGTCCCCGACTTGCTCGACAGCCTCTGGCAGACACGCTAGATCACTCTGCCAGTTGCGCGCGATGGCAATGCCGTAGTCGAGGGAGCGCGGCAGTTCAAGATGCTTACGGTAGCCTGCAAGCGTTTCCTGGGTAATGCGCGAATTGTCGCCGTACATGCGCTCCAGCATCGCCAGTCTTGCGATTCCCAACATCGGGGCCAACATCTTAAAGACGGCTGATCCGACCGGATGTCCGAAAATCTTTGCTCTCAGGTGCCCCACTGGGGTCCAAGGGTTAACCCCAGCGACCGACACCAGCTTGCCAATCAGGCCTCGTCCCCGCTGACGATCACGAGCGGCCATTACTAACGACAGTCCGCCGCCATGTGAAGTGCCAACCAGTACCGCATTGCGAATGCCGACACTTTCCATCCAGTCGAGCATTCGGTCTGCGGTAGAACAAAGGTCGTATGCCACCGTCCCGACCTTCGGACGATCGGAATACCCGATCCCGAGGAGATCGACTGCGTACACCGTGAACTCCTTGGCCAGCACCTGCCAATTGAATCGCCAGGAGAACGAGTATCCGAGCAAGCCGTGGATCAGGACCAGAGGCGGTCCGGAACCCGCCCGCAAGTAGCGCATGCGATGCCCAGCAACGTCTGACCAACATTCCTCGCCAAAAACGTAACGTCCGTCTGCGGCCGACTCGGGTTGCGTCTTCTGTGCGGTTATCAGTTCCTCATCCTCCGCTTTCTTTGTAAACGTGACCTTGGTTCGGTACTAAGTGTCGGATGACACGGCACTGTCGTGCATTGAACTTGGCGAGTCTCGGACAACCGTTCTCTGCCGTCGCGAATCTATCTGGACATATCGCCTCTGTCGCTTCTGTGTGGGGAGCTTTTCAAGGCTCCCCTATTTTTCTGCTTTCGTCACTGCTTTCAAACCCTTCTTCAACACACGCACGGCTTTGTCGACGTGCTTTTCTTCCAATAAAAATGCAGGCAGAAAGCGTAGCACCTTTTCCTGCGTGACGTTCATCAACACGCCTTCCTGCAAAGCGATATCAACAATAGGCCGGGCTGGAACACTCAGTTCGATAGCCTGGATCATGCCACGCCCGCGAGTCTCGACAATCACGCCGAATTTCTTTTGTAGATCTCGGAATTGGCCAGCCATGTAAGCACCTACACGCTGCACCTGCGCAAGCAGACCTTCGTCTTCTATGACCGCGAGATACTCGAGTGCGACACGGCATGTGAGTGGGCCGCCGCCGAAGGTCGTACCGTGTTTGCCAGTCGCGATCTCTCGCGCGAAACTTTCACGGGCAACGAAGGCCCCGAGTGGCAGTCCAGCCGCAATAGGCTTCGCCATCGTGACGATGTCAGGAGTGATACCAGCGTCCTGGTATGCGAAGAAGCGGCCGGTGCGACCAAGACCACATTGAATTTCATCCAGAATCAATGCTGCCTTGTGACGGTCGGCGGCAGAACGGGCTTCCTGCAGAAACTCTTGCGAACATTCGCGAATGCCACCTTCGCCCTGGATGGTTTCCAGAACGATTGCGCATGTTTCATCACTCACCGCTTCACGAATTGCGGCAACATCGTTAAGAGGCACAAATCGAACCGGCTCCAGGAGCGGCTCGAATCCCTTGCGGTATTTGTCCTGGCCGGTAATCGACATGGCGCCGAAGGTACGTCCGTGGAACGAGCCTTCGAGGGCGACGATCCGGGACTTGGCGTCGCCGCCAACATGGTGCCCTGCCAGACGAGCCAGTTTCAGGGCGCCCTCCATGGCCTCTGTGCCGCTGTTGGAGAAGAAGGCACGGTCGAGGCCACTGACTTTCACGAGGCGTTCTGCCAGGGCTCCCTGGAACTCGTTGTAGTAGAGGTTCGAAAGGTGAATAACGCGCGCGGACTGCTCGCGGATAACTTTTACGATCCGGGGATGAGCATGGCCCAGGGCATTCACGCCGAGGCCGCCAACGAGGTCCAGGTACTTGCGACCCTCGGTGTCCCAGACGTAGACGCCCTTACCTTTCACCAGTGCAAGGGGGTACCGGGCGTAGGTTTGGAGCAGAAACTGGCGCTCTCGTTCAACCAGTAGTTCGAAAGTCGGAGTTGGAGAGTTGTTCTCTGGCATAGCCCTATCATCGCAAATGGTCCAAGTGACGAACAGTGCGAATGGTCACGAGAGACTGTGCAAAATCTGCCAAGTCACTCTGCCACAAAGTGTTGTTGCTAGATACGGTTTTTGGGACAAACGGTTCCCATTTTCAGTAATCCCGACCAGCTAACCAAGGGTATAATTCTGTAATCCTATACCCGGCAGGAACTTAGGGCGAAACGATGGCGATGGGCACCGTGGCACCTGATTTGCATAAAGAGGGTGGGGAGTTCTCTGCTCCACAGGGATCCTCTCGACGCAAGGCGCCACAAGGTCCAATGACGAAGGATCTGCAAATCCGGTTCGCGGCAATTCTGCTGGCAGTGTTGACCGTGACGGCTGTGGTTTTCGCCTATATCAACTACGACAAAGAGCGACAGTGGGAGTCACCCTACGACGGTGTCTGGTGGGTTGAGCACGACGGACACGTGCGAGCCCAGCGGGTCGATCCCGACGGTCCGGGCGAAAAAGCCGGAATTAAGGTCGGGGATCAGTTAGTTGGGGTGAATGGTTCCGAAGTAAAACGCACCGCAAACGCTGTTCGCCAGATGTACCGGAGCGGAGTGTGGTCCAAAGCCACCTACTCTCTGATTCGCGGGGGAGTTCCAGTTGAAGTTCCATTGATTCTGGTCCCGGCGGATCGTTCGTTCAACGTCGGACTTCGCGTTATTTCCCTGATCTACCTCGGCATAGGTCTGTATGTTCTGCTCCGGCGCTGGACTGCACCGAAATCAACGCACTTCTACCTGCTGTGCCTTGTCTCGTTCATCTTCTACTCGTTCCATTACACGGGAAAGCTGAACCAGTTCGACGAAATCATTCAGTGGGCGAACATCGTTGCCTGGCTGTTGCAGCCTGCTCTGCTACTGCACTTTGCGATGACTTTCCCAGAGCGGCGCGAGGTTCTCGACGGCCGTCCCTGGTTGGCGTGGCTGATTTACGCGCCCGGTGCCGTGCTCCTGTGCCTGCACCTCTTCCTGGTGCAGCAGACTGCACCGAGCGCACTGGTACTCTTCAACCTAAACCGTATCGAAATGGCTTACCTGGCCATTTTCTACATAGGTGCAGCGAGCGTTCTTTGGCTAACTTATCACGATTCGCGCACGCCGCTGATGCGTCAGCAGATGAAGTGGGTCACGCGCGGCACGTTACTGTCGGTCGTCCCCTTCACCCTGTTCTATGTGATCCCGTACCTCGCTGGCTCGGCTCCGACGCTTGCCATGAAGATGGCCGTGCTATCGCTGGTCTTTCTGCCGCTGACCTTCGGCTACGCCATCTTCCGTTACCGGTTGATGGACGTGGACCTGATCTTCAAGCGCGGTATGGCATACACGCTGGCGGCCGGTACGATCGCGGGACTTTACTTTGCTGCCGTTGGCGGGACTGCCGAATTGTTCCACAAGAATTTCCCGAGCGCGGGTCCCGCAGGTTTGATCGCAGCTATCGTCGTGACGGCCCTGTTGTTCGATCCGTTCAAGAACTACATCACCGATCGGCTCGACAAACTCTTCTACCGGAAGCGCTATGACTACCGCAAGACGCTAATCGAATTCGGGCGCGACCTGAACTCCGAGACAGATCTTGATCGCCTGCTGTCGATGGTGATTGATCGCCTGTCGCGCACCCTGGAAGTCGATCGCATCGCGGTATTTGCGGCGACAGACAAAGAATTCGGCGCTAGTTTCGGATTGGCGAAATCTTTCGGGATCGCACAGACAACCGGTCTCGACCTTGAATTTCTAGCTACCCGGCCGGAATACGAAGCTGGTCACCTGTTCTTCGATAACACGCACCAGGCAGTCCGCGAGAGCGCTACCGCTCAAGAGACGATCCGGCGGCTTGATCTGAACTACTACATTCCCTGCACAGTTATGTCGCGAACGATCGCCGTGCTTGGCATGGGTAAGACGACAGATGGCGACTTCCTTTCCAGTGAAGACGTCGAGCTGCTCGAGACACTAGCCGGATACATCGGCATCGCGATTCAGAATGCACGGCTATACGCCTCACTTGAACAGAAGGCGCAGCAGTACGAACGGCTCAAAGAATTCAACGAGAATATCGTTGAATCGATCAATGTCGGCATCTTCACCTTGGACCTGGAAGACCGTGTTGAGTCCTGGAACGCGCAGATGGAAGTGATGTATGCGCTTCCGAGAGCCGAAGCGCTGGGACGGTCGATCAGCGAAGTGTTGCCCGGGACATTCTGCGAAGAGTTCTACCGCGTTCGTCAGAACGCGGGAATCCATAATCTTTACAAGTTCCGACTGGATACCACCGCCGGCGACACCCGAACCTGCAACATCGCCATTGCCCCACTCGTGACTCGCGACTTTAGCGCGGTCGGACGAGTTGTCATCGTTGATGACATTACGGAACGGATCGACTTGGAATCGCAACTGGCCCAGTCGGACAAGATGTCTTCGATTGGATTGCTGGCAGCGGGCGTCGCTCACGAGGTGAATACTCCGCTGGCTGTGATCTCTTCTTACGCACAGATGCTGGCGAAGCAACTGCAAGGCGATGAAAAGCGCTCTGCTCTGCTCGACAAAATCACGCGGCAAACCTTCCGCGCCTCAGAGATCGTAAACAATCTCCTGAACTTCTCGCGCACCAGCGGAACCGAATTCAAGGCAGTGGATTTGAACAAGATCATCCATGACACGCTGGCCCTGTTGGAACACCAGTTCAAGACCGCCGGCGTAAAGGTTCGGGGCGACCTGGCGACTGGGCTCCCGGCTATCCAAGGCAATGCTGGCAAGCTCCAGCAAGTATTCCTGAACCTGTTCCTGAACGCGAAGGACGCGATGCCGAAGGGTGGCACGCTGACGGTCAGCACCTCGAATGGTCGCGCTGTGCATGTGGTCGTCACAGACACAGGGGACGGAATCGCACCTGAGCATATCCATCGAATTTACGATCCATTTTTCACGACTAAGAATCGCCCGAAAACCGGTAACAGCGGTGGAACTGGGTTAGGACTCTCGGTCACGTACGGAATTATTCAAGAACATGCCGGAAAGATTCGCGTGGAGAGCAAACCTGGGGAAGGCACCCAGTTCTTCATGGAATTTCCGATGATTCGAAAGGCGGTCAATGTCTGACGTAGCCGTTTCTCGCAGGCCAACCAACACACCGGATGCAGCCTCCGCGGGAACAATTCTGATTATTGATGACGAATTTGAGATACGCGAATCTCTCCAGACCCTCCTCGAATTGGAAGGGTATTCGGTCGAGGTTGCGGGTGACGGCGAAGATGGATTGAGCCATATCGCGTCGCGTCCATTCGACCTGGTGTTACTTGATTTCGCGCTACCGGATCGAAACGGCCTGGAGATACTTCGCGACATCCGCGAGCGCGCTCCGGAACTCGCGGTCATTATGATCACCGCCTACGGGACCGTGGAAAATGCCGTGAACGCCATGCAGGGCGGCGCGGTGAATTTCGTACAAAAGCCCTGGCAGAACGAGAAATTGCTGGCAGATGTTTCCGCGGCCATCGGAAGGCGCCGAGCCGAAGAGGAGAATATCCAGCTCAGGCGCATCCTGAACAAGCGCTATCGTTTCGAAAACATCATCGGCAAGAGTGAGCCGATGCAAAAGATCTATGACCTGGTACAACAGGTCGCACCCAGCCGAAGCACCATCCTGTTAAACGGCGAGAGCGGTACCGGCAAGGAATTGATCGCTAAGGCGATTCATATGAACTCGCCTCGCAGGGACCGTCCTTTCATTCCGGTTAACACCGGATCGATGCCGGCTGACCTACTGGAGTCCACCCTCTTCGGTCACGTAAAGGGTGCATTCACCAGCGCCGTGGCAAGTAAGAAAGGTCTATTCGAAGTCGCGGACAAAGGCACTCTCTTCCTCGACGAGATTGGCACGATGTCGATGGAGACGCAGGCGAAGATCCTGCGCGTCTTGCAAGACCGCAAGTTTATGCACCTTGGTGGTATTCACGAGGTGCAGGTCGACGTCAGAATCGTGGCGGCTACAAACGTTGAACTACGGCAAGCCGTTAAAGAGGGCAAGTTCCGCGAAGATCTTTACTATCGACTCAATGTCATTAGCATCGACCTGCCTCCGCTGCGCACCCGCAAGGAAGACATCCCGCTGCTCGTAGAACATTTCGTGAAGAAGTTCTGCGAGGAGAATGAGAAGGATATGGTGGATGTGTCATCGGCGGCCCTGCATGCGTTGATGGACTACAACTTCCCCGGCAACGTCCGAGAACTTGAGAATGTGATCGAACGGGCCGTGGTTTTGACGTCAGGTCCTGTTGTTACACCGGACCTTTTGCCAGACAACATCGTCGGGCGAAACTCCGCGCTTAGCATGATCGGCTCGCGACCTGACGCTTCCCTTTTCGACATCATGGAAGACGCTGAGAGACGGATCATCGGGGAAATGCTCGAGAAATGTGCGTGGAACCAGACGGAAGCCGCCAAACGCTTCCGCATACCGCTTTCTACGCTCAACCAGAAGATCAAGCGCCTCGGTATCGAACTGGAGAAGCGCACCATCCGTGAGAACCCGTCGTAAAGGCTCACGGTGCCAAGAAAGATGCTTCGTCGCCATCGCTCCTCAAGCATGACAAGATAAACGGTTAATGGCGGTTCGCAGTTCCAACCGTCGATTCCCTGATCACCAGACGGCCCGTTTTGTTTATACTGGCCTACTCGCATGGAACTGACCTTTTCTCCGACTGAGTTTGCCAAATCGAAAGTACTCGCCGTGCAGGAGTACTCCCTGCTGGCGTGGCAGTCCATCTCGAATCTCGTTCGCCATCCCCGCTATGTAGCGGACATGTTGCAGCAAGCCGACATCATCGGCTTTGGTTTCCTGCCAATCGTTCTGGCTGCCTGTTTCTTCACCGGAGCTGCACTCGCTCTGAACAGCGCCGCAAGCCTGAGCCGCTTCGGAGCAATCAACGTCATCGGACAACTTGTGTCCGTCGGCATCGTACGAGAACTCGGTCCGGTGCTCGCGGGATTGGTTGTCGCCGGCCGCAACTCATCCGGCATGGCCAGCGAACTTGGTTCTATGGTCGTCACCGAACAGATCGATGCAATGCGCGCCCTCGGCACCGATCCGACGAAGAAACTCGTAACGCCGCGCGTTATATCCACCATTATCATGCTGTTCTTCCTGACTATCCTTGGAGACCTTATGGGTCTGCTTGGGGGCGGGGTGGTTGCGAGCGCGCTCCTGGGCTTGGATTACAACGCCTATTGGAGCAGCGCCTGGCAGACGCTGGTGTACTCCGACGTGTTTATGGGCTTGACCAAGCCGCTGGTCTTTGGGTTTATCATCGCCACGATTGGATGCTATTTCGGATTGTCCGCTAAGGGCGGCACGCAGGGCGTGGGCCGCGCAACGACCGAAGCTGTAGTCGCTGCGATGATTCTGATCATTGTCGTGGACGTTTTTGTGACGCGGTTGCTGATGCTGTTACTTAGTTCCTACTGAGCTATCCCATGCCATCCTCCACCCAACCCCTTGTAGGAACCGGCGCCAGTCTAGTTTCAGGGCAGGACGCCATCGTGTTCGAGGACGTGGTGTTGTCGTTCGAGAAGAACCTGGTTCTCGACGGCATCTCGTTTCGCCTGGCTCGCGGCGAAACAAAGGCTATCTTCGGCATATCGGGAACCGGAAAAAGCACAATTCTGAAACTCGCAATGGGCTTGATCAAGCCTGACAGCGGACGCATCTTTGTCCTAGGCTCCGAAGTCACGGCGATGAAAGAAGAGGAGCTTTTCGAACTACGGCGAAAGCTAGGCATGGTTTTTCAGGAAAGCGCCCTGTTCGACTCTCTGAACGTGGAGGAAAACGTCGGGTTCCGACTGATGGAAGAGCACCTTCCGTACGCAGAGATTCACCAGCGCGTGCTCGAGGTACTGCGGTTTGTGGAGTTGGAACACACATTCAAGATGTTCCCCAGCGAACTCTCCGGGGGCATGCGGCGGCGCGTAGCGATCGCCCGCGCCATTATCACCCAGCCAGAAGTCCTTCTCTACGACTCACCGACGGGCGGTCTTGATCCGGTGACTTCCACAACCATTGTCGAATTGCTCGTAAAGCAGCGGGACGTCTACAAGACCAGTGCCCTGCTCGTCACCCATCGATTGCAGGATGCGTTCATCATGGCGACCCACACATTTAACTCTCAAACTAATCATATGGAGCCGCTCCCAGAGGGCAAGTACCGGAACCTTCACACAAATTTCCTCCTGCTGCGAGACGCAAAGATTATCTTCGAGGGTAATGCGTCCGAGTTGGTTTATTCGCAGGACGAATACATCAAGGAATACTTAAGCCAGTAAGAAACTTCCTATGCTCTCGAGCCAACTTCATGGCACAAGCTGTCCGCGTACCGGTACCACGAGATTGGGGAATTCCCTGTCGTTCGTTTTGATGTAGATATTTCCCTCGATCTTCCGAATTTGGGACACGCCTGGTTCGAGCTTGGCAGTAATTTGAAAACGGTCGCCCTTCGGCCCACGCTCGGTTGTGATTGCCAGTCCCTCAACATCGCTTGTGACACTCACAGTGAGATCTTTGCCGTCCACCTGGTAAACCATCAGCTTCTGCGCGTTCTGATCGAGAAATTGAGCATTGGCACGAATCTCTTTCAAACTCAGCACTCCGAGATCAACGGCGTCGGGAAACGTGTAGACGCGATCGCGAACGTAAGTGAAGGTGGCAATCCTTGCCTCCGGCGTTTGCCTGCTTGTCGTGTGCACTACCGCGAAACCTTCTTGTCTGCCGCTGACAGCGCCAGACCTGAGAGTGAAACGCAGGCGGTAACGACGGCCCTTCTCTAAAGTCTCCGTCTGTATGTCGAGGCGATCCTTCGGATAGTCGATATCGACAATATCGACGGACTCGGACTCGTGATTCACGAGTTCCAACTCCGCTTCGGCAGAGTGCCCCATTGAGGCAACCAGAACCAGAACTGGTCTCGGAGTCACTTCTATCGACGCTACCACCTCTCCGGTAAATCGCATTTCGATTTCTGGTGCCTTGGGATCGTCGGTCATGAGCACAATGCGGCCATCGAATGGACCGGAAACTCCAGTCGTATCGAGCGAGAATTTCAATTGGGCTTCCTCCCCAGGAGCAATGGTTGCTTGCAACTTAACTGGGCGCAGAGGCGGGGTCATGTTGACGTTCTTCATGCGGAGAGGCGCGTTGCCGGAATTACGCAGGACATATGTGTGTTCAACCAGGCGCCCGACTACGACTTTATTGAACTCGAAATTGGGTTCGACCAGGGCGACCTTCGGTGCCTGCGCAAGCGCAGGGGCGGAGTTCAACAGAACGATGATTATCGGAGTTATCAGGACTCGGAATGGATTCTGCATGATGACGTAAGAGGGGGCCGGACAACCTCGTCCAGCCCCGGAAGGAAGAATACTACTGAGCAGGATAGAAGCGGAGCTGAGCCAGTCGCAGTCCGAAGTTGTCGTAGTCCCAGAAATACGAATAGAAATCTGGGTCAAACAACTGAACTCGAGTATCACACGTCTTGCTAGTCGTATCGTTTGTCGTATCCGTGTCAAGGCAAACGGTCAAGAGTTCCTTCGTCACGTTCGTGAAGGTGCTCTTGCCTTTGTTGCGTTCGACATGCACGGTTTCAGTAGAGCACTGATAATAATCGTCCGTCGTGTCGCCGGGAGTTCCGTTGTCGCTGATTACGCAGCTCGTGATATCTGCCTTGCCACCCGGCTTTCCGAGTCCTCGAATCCAAACCGAGTAGTCGCAGCCGGAAACGGTTGTCGTTGTTACAGTGTCGCAGCCCGGCGCTGGTAGCTGGAAGATCGCTCCGTCGCACGCGTTGCCGTCAATTACCGCAAATGAGCCCTCTTGCAAAAAGATCTTATTCTTCTTGTTCAGAGTGGCAAGCGCCGTTGGATCGGTCGGCGTTGCATCGTTGTAATTCAAGTCGACAAAGATGGTGTGACGATTGCTGTCAGTCAAAGCGGGCTTCTGACAGGTGTCTGCCATTCCTATGATATTCAGATTGTAATGAGAGCCACTGGGCCCACCATTACCGGTCTGCGCAACTGCGGGGATTGCGATCGTGAGGACGATCAACACGCAAATCGTCCATCCTGTTTTACATTTCATCTCGAGTCCTCCTTGGGAGGGTACTTGGTGATTAGGGGATCGCCTCAAGTGAGGCGAGACGACGTGGCGTGTGAGAGCACGTTAGTTCTCATCTACTAATGGTGCAAGTTAATTTCCGGACAAAATCACCTTACGACTTTCGTAATCCTGTTCACAATTAAATGCCGATCACACTTTCAAGAAATGTGACACGCGGAATGATGAACGAGGTGGACCGGTAGCAACGCGGAAGAATCACCGAGGTTCTCGGCACAAAACAAGAACCGCGACAGTCTAAATCGCGGACAATTCTCTGATAGATCAGTCGACAACCTGTACTCTTCGTTTCCAACAGAAAAGCCAGAATCATTTCGATTCTGGCTTCACTCTGACTTTCGATTGTCTTATGCGACTGCTTCAGGATCCTTCGGTTCGGCGATCTTCTTGGAGAAGTCGCATTTCACGTTGGATTCTACCTCGGGGTCGGCCTTCTTCTTGCCACGCTTCGGCTTCTCCTCGTCGGCCCCGGATTTCTTATTATTCGGACAAACGAGGTAGGTGCCGGACTTCAAGTTCTTCTCGAGCAGATATGGGCTATCGCATTCAGGACACTTCTGATCGACCAGCTTGTGAGCTGACGTGAACTTGCAATTCGGATAACGACTGCACCCGTAGAAGTAGTTCCCGCGCCGCGCTTTTTTCTCGACGAGATCGCCATCCTTGCAGTCCGGGCACTTTACGCCGATGAAATTCTGCTTGATGTATTTACAGTCCGGATAACCTGAGCAAGATGTGAATTCGCCGTACCGACCGTGACGAATGATCAGGTTGCGCTGGCATTCCGGACACTTCTCATCCAGCGGAATATCGGGAACTTTTTTCTGCTGATCAAGACGCCGCGTGGTCTTGCATTCCGGGTACCCGGTGCAAGCCATGAACTGCCCAAAGCGTCCGCGTTTAAGAACCATCGGACGACCACAGTTCTCGCAATACTCCTCTTCCTGTGTCTCCGGCATTTCCGCCGTATCGAGATCAGGCAGGTCGATCGGATTTTCTTTCGTGAAGGTGCAGGAGTTCGGGTCCTTCTTGTCGTAGGACGAGCAGGCGTAGAACGATCCGTGCTTTCCCCACTTGATAACAAGCGGCGAACCGCAGCGCTCGCATTTTTCGTCTGTCGCCTTCTCCATGCGCTTGATGTTTTCCATGTGTTTCTGCGCATAGGAAAGATCGTCCTCGAACTTCCCGTAGAACTCCTTCAAGGCATCGAGCCAGCTCTTAGCACCGTCTTCGACCTCGTCCAGTTCCTCCTCCATGCGAGCGGTGTACTGGTAATCGAAGATGTCCTTGAAGTTTTCGACCAGGAGGTCGGTGACGACCAGGCCAATCTCGGTCGGGAAGAATTTGCCGCCACGTCCCGCAGTCTTCTGAGCGTAGCCGCGATCCTGGATGGTGCTGAGGATCGTGGCATAGGTTGATGGACGGCCGATGCCGCGTTCTTCCAATTCCTTTACCAGCGACGCTTCGTTATATCGCGGAGGCGGCTCGGTGAAGTGCTGCTCAGGCTTCAATTCTTTCAGCGTGAGCTTTTGGCCTTCGGTCAGTGCCGGCAGCTTCTTCTTCAGCGCTTCGTCCTCATCGTCCTTCGCATCTTTCGATTCCTCGTAAACCTTGAGGAAGCCGTCGAACTTGAGGACGGAACCCGTCACGCGGAAGTTATAAGTGTCTTTGCCGGACTTGGCGTCGATATCGACGGTGGTCTGATCGAATACGGCCGGCGTCATCTGTGACGCTACGAAGCGCTGCCAGATGAGCTTATAGACCTTGAGTTCGTCGTCTTTCAGATATTTCTGAACCGAGTCCGGAGTCCGCACCGCGGACGTCGGACGTATCGCTTCGTGAGCTCCCTGCGCGTCCTTCTTCGCCTTGTACATGATGGGCGCTTCCGGCATGTACTGGTTGCCGAATTCGTTGCCGATTAACTCGCGCACTTCGGTGAGGGCATCGTTCGAAACTCGGGTGGAGTCGGTACGCATATAAGTAATGAGTCCGACCGTTCCTTCGTCGCCGAGTTCAACACCTTCATAAAGATGTTGCGCGATCATCATGGCCCGCTTCACGGTCATACCAAGCTTCCGCGAAGCGTCCTGCTGGAACTTGGAGGTCGTGAACGGAGCGACCGGATTGCGGCGGCGCTCCTTGGTCTCTACCGAACGAACAACCCAATCAGCGTTTTCCAGGGCCGTGACGATTCGCTTCGACTCGTCTTCATTCGTGACTTCGGTCTTTTCGCCGTTAACGCCGAGATGACGCGCATCAAATGCCGGTGGCTTCACGCCCTGCAAGTGAGCGTCGATGGTCCAGTATTCCTTCTTAACAAAGGCTTTGATTTCACGTTCGCGCTCGACAATCAGACGGAGGGCGACGGTCTGTACACGTCCCGCGGAGAGGCCGCGACGGACCTTGTCCCACAACAATGGCGAGATCTGAAATCCGACGAGCCGATCTAGTATCCTGCGCGTCTGCTGGGCGTCCACCAGGTGCTGATCGATTTCACGAGGCGCCTTAAATGCTTCCTGCACGGCACGCTTGGTGATCTCGTTAAAAGTGACGCGGAAGATCGGAATGGAAGATTTCTTCTTCTTGTTACCGTCGCCGAGTTCTACCGCAAGATGGAAAGCAATGGCTTCCCCTTCGCGGTCCGGGTCGGGCGCCAGGTAGATCGCATCTGAATCCTTCGCCAGTTTCTTCAATCTGGCGACGACTTTCTCTTTGCCGGGAATAACAACGTACTCGGTTTCGAAGTCGTTCTCGATATCCACACCAAGACCTTTTTTCGGCAGGTCCTTGATGTGACCAAGTGAGGCTTCGACCTCGTATCCTTTTCCCAAATATTTCTGAATCGTCTTCGCCTTCGCCGGCGATTCGACGACAACTAGGTTTGACAATGGAACCTCTTAATTTCTTGGACTGGAATGAAAGCTAGCACGGATGTGGCCGATTGCGCAAAAAGCGGTTGGTACGAGGCACTATGGGCGAGATCCTAAATGCGACGACTTCGCTCGCTTTTCCGAGCCCGGGATTCGCTCCGACACTTTCGCGGAAAACCCGGTCAACATACGTCCGACCTCATTGACGGTTCGACTAAGCTTCTCGTAATCTCCTGCTGACAAATATTCCAGATCCCATGCAAGTCGTGCTTGATATTCGAGCTCGTTACAGGAGCCCATCGCAATCTGAACAAAACGGACTAACTCTCGATCACTTCGTCGGCCGAGGCCTTCCGCTATGTTGCAGCCGATTGAAGCACTCGACCGACGCATCTGGCTGGTAAGCCCAAACAATTCGTGTTTCGGAAAACTACCGGTGAACTTATAAATGGACAAAGTAAGCTCGTGAGATCTACGCCAAACATCAAGTCTCTCGAAATGACTCATCGACCCTGCCTTTCCCGTACCCAGCACCTCGTGCCTCGCACCTAGAATGTCCTTACAAAATTTTTCCCCGGCAGCTGCTTGATCCTCCCCGACAGCTCCAGTTCGAATAGCGCGGAGAAGATATCCGAGGACGATAGTTCCGGGTCGAGTCGTTCCACCAGTTCGTCGATCTGTATGGCTGCGTCAGACTTGATGAGTGCGAATATCTTCCTTTCATTGGGCGATAGCTCCGGTTGCCCGGGGAATAGAGATGCTGTCACCGGGCCTGACGATTCAGCCCCCTCGGTTGCCGGTTGCAAACGCAGGCGCATCGGGCTGGGCAATTCCTCCCAAACGTCTTCCCACGTCGCGACCAGTTTGGCTCCCTGTTTTATGAGGGTGTTGGGACCCCAGGAGAGTCGATTCGTGACATTGCCGGGAACTGCAAATACCTCGCGGCATTGCTCCAGTGCGCAGCGTGCGGTGATGCGCGTTCCGCTGTATTCCCCGGCTTCCACTACCAGGACGCCGACGGAAAGACCGCTGATGATGCGGTTGCGGATCGGGAAGTTCTGCGGCGTCGGCGAGGTTCCCATCGGGAACTCGCTGATCAGCGCTCCGCCCGTTTCGAACATCTGCTCGGCAAGTTTCTTGTTTTCGCGAGGGTAGACGACATCCACCCCGGTGCCGAGTACGCCGACCGTTTGGCCGTGAGCCTGGACCGCTCCCCGGTGAGCAGCGGAGTCCACGCCCCGTGCCAACCCACTAAATATGATGAGACCACGGGCAGATAAGTCGCAGGATAGCCTTTCCGCCATTCCCAGCCCATATGGCGTGGGGTGTCGGGTGCCGACCACGGCGATCCCCGGGGCGGTCAGGGCGCCAC
>Ga0163163_10001173_pt1 | contig 22242 bp, 20 predicted proteins | sample S65metaG_FD_119766 | JGI IMG/M metagenome (GOLD analysis project Ga0163163, IMG submission 119766) | Switchgrass rhizosphere microbial communities from Kellogg Biological Station, Michigan, USA - S6-5 metaG | ecosystem: Host-associated > Plants > Roots > Rhizosphere > Soil | place: USA...
GTAGGCGATCGGTACGTCGGACGGGACGGAGGTGGCGAATTCGAGACCCTTGTCCTCCGCAAGGGGGCGTAGCGTGGCGCGGACGCTCTCGACGAGATCCTGCACCGAGTAGTCGGCGAGCGCCAACTCCATGCGCCCCGCCTCGATCTTGGCGAGGTCGAGCACATTGTTGATAAGGCGCAGCAGATGCCTGCCGCTTGTCTGAATGTCCTCGAGAGGCGGCTTCATCTCCTTCGGAACTTCGCCGTAGATCTCGCCCAGAAGCAATTCATTGAAGCCGAGGATCGCATTGAGCGGAGTCCGCAGCTCGTGGCTCATGCTGGCGAGGAAGTCCGACTTGTGCCTGCTCGCGGTTTCGAGCTGGCGACTCTTGTCCGCGATCTCGCGGAAAAGGCGCGCGTTCTGAATGGCTAGCGCCGATTGCGTCGCGAAAGCGCGCAGCAGCTCGACGGTCTCCACCGGAAACAATCCCGGCGCCTTGCGATTGACGAGCAGCCCGCCTAGAAGATGATTCTCACGGAGCAGGGGAACGGCGAGCAGTGCGCGCCATCCGGCTCGAATGAGCAGCTCCTTGCGGATGCTTTGGTAGGTGTCATCGTAGGTATCGGGCACCTGCGTGGGTTCGAGCGTGATCGCGGTTCGGCCGAGCGCGCCGTCCCCCTTGCGCGTCGGCGACTTACGCATGTCGTCGGCTATGTCCTGTGGCATGTTCTCTGCGGCCTGCAGCCTGAATTCCTCGGCGCGCTCGTCGTACTCGAAGATCGATCCGCCGTCCATTCCCGTGAGCTCCACGGCGCGGGAAACGATCGTCATCAGCACGGTCTCGAGGTCGAGCGTCGAGCTCACCGCCTGCCCGACTTCGCTCAACGCCTTGAGTTCGCCGACCGATCGGGTCAGGGCGGCGGAGCGGTCCGCGAGCTCGGTGAACAGCCTGACGTTCTCGATCGCGATGACCGCCTGATCGGCGAAAGTCTGGAGCAGGGCGACCTGCTTCTCCGGAAAGTCACCGGGCTCGCGGCCGCCGACGATGATGACGCCAATGGGCTTCCGGTCGCGTATCAGCGGCACGCCGAGGAGACTGCGGAAGCCTCCCATCAGCGTTACGGGTCCGATCCCGTACTCCCCATCTTCGAGGACGTCCGGGATGATGACGACCCCGCATGTCAGGACGACGCGGCCGACGACGGTTTCCCCTCCGGGCGGACGCGGAAAGAAGGACCGTATCGCAGCGTGATAGTCCGGATTCACGTTTACGAGCGCGCAGAGGTGGATGAGCTGCCCATCGTAGGTAAAGACATTTACGGACGGGGAATGGCAGAGCCTCATTGCGGCTTTGACGATCGCATCGAATACCGGCTGAGCGTTTGTCGGCGACTGGCTGATCACGCGCAGGATGTCGCTGGTCGCGGTTTGCTGCTCGAGCGCCTCCCGGGTCTCATTGAACAGATGCGCGTTCTCGATCGCGATGACCGCCTGTGCGGCGAACGTCTGCAGCAGCGAGAGATGTTCGTCGGGAAACGGGCCCGGATCGGGACGGCCGACTGTGACGGCGCCGATTGGCGCGCCATCGCGCACCAGCGGCACCGCGAGAATGCTCCGAAAGTTTGCAGCAGCCGCCACCACGCTCGACTTGAAGTCCGAGTCGGCCAGCACATCCGGGATCATGGCCGGCTGGCACGTCGCGATTGCTCGAGTCGCCGCCATATCGCGGCCGGGCGGCCTTGGCCATAGGCGTCGCAGCGCTTCGGCCGCATCGTCGCTCGTGTTCACGAGCGCCCTCAGATGGATGAGCTTTCCGTCGAAAGTGAAAAAATTCGCTGACGTGGCGCGGCAGAGCATCAACGCCGCATTTACGATCGCGTCGAATACCGGCTGCACGTCCGTGGGCGAGCGGCTGATGACGCGCAGGATTTCGCTCGTGGCGAGTTGCTGAGCGCGCGCGTCCGCGAGGCGCGCTTCGAGCTCGAGCACATCGACGTGGCCGTGGTTGCGCGGCATCCTGTCGCCCTCTCAGTGGAGATACGCGATCGCGCAGCGACGCTACCCCCAACGACGAATGGGGTCAAGTAGAGAGCGCGGATGACGCGGTCAGATCGGAGGAACCAGGCCATTCTTGCCGACCGAGACGCGATCGGCCGTGAACGTGCCATCGAGCTGCTTCGCGGCGGTGACGAGCACATGGGCGCCGGGCGTCAGCATCGACACGTCGCCGGGCTCGACCATTACGACCGGCACGTTGTTGCCGACGACGACGACCTTCTCGCCATCCTTGTACTTGAGCGCAATTCGCCGCTCCGATCCGCTGGTAGCGATGTCGGCGACGGTGGCATTCGTCATCGTGCTCGTCGATTTCATATGACCCGCGGCGACGCTCGTCACTGTGGCGTTGGTCATGGTGGCGCCGGGCTGGATGTCCATCGGACGATGACCTTCGCCCGTTCCGCGCATGGACTCCGGAAATATGTGCACCTCGGTGGCCGCCAATGTTCCGTCCGGTCGAGGGACGGCCGTGGTGCCGAGGAAAACGCCGGGGACGATAGCGCCAAGATTCGACGCCGACCGTGCGCTGATGCGAACGTTGTCGGCGAGTCGCACCGTCACCACCGATCCTGCGTTGGTCTTCACCGCGAGGCTGCGCCCATCGAGCGACACGACGTCGCCCTGAATGCGCTGAGCGGGTGTCTGCGCGTTAGCGATTGCGGCGAGCGCGAGCAGGCAGCTTGCCGATACTGCGACGACGAATCGTTTGGTCATCATGTCCTCGACGGAGTCGTCTCTACGGATTGACGCTCGATTTTAGCCGGTATTGCGAGTGACCCCACAGTGCGCGCAAAGTTCGACTATCGGAGGACCTTTGCATGGACGAGTCTCGCTTTCTGACCGCTCTCAAACCGTATTACGAAGCCTTTGCCGAGCACGACGAAAGCCGACGCCTCGAGCTCTTGCATGAGGCAATGACAGCCGATGCGGAGATCTGGGGCCCCAATCGCGTGTTCGCGGGGGCCGCTCAAATCTCGGAAAAGATCGCCGGATTTCACAGGAACTGGCCTGGTTGCCGACTGGTGCTGGCTTCGGGGCTCAACATCTTCCTCGATAGCGCCCGCCTTTGCGGCGCAATCGTCCGCTCTGATGGATCTTTGGTCGCCAGAGGCGACGGCATCTTCGAGCTTGCGCCGGACGGCCGGATCAGACGCGTCATCCCCTACTGGGACCCTCTGCCGCCGCTTCCCAAGTCCTGGCCGCGCCATCTGGCGGTGCCCGAGTAATGCAGTATCGATACCTTTGCACATACGCGTCATGGAGAAGCGAATCGTCGGCTTTCACCAGGACGACGCGCGGCATTGGGTGGCCGAGCTCGAATGTGGCCATAATCTGCACGTGCGGCACGATCCGCCGTGGACCGTCCGTCCCTGGGTGGTGACGCCCGAAGGCAGGACTTCGGCGCTGGGCGAAATGCGGAACTGCAGGAAGTGCGATGCGGGTGCGCCGCGGGATTGGTCATGAGCTTTCCGCTTTTACGGGGTCCGAGCGTTCCATCGGCTGGCGTGGAGATCGATCTTGGCTAGAAGTCGTGGTCCGAAATTCGACGTTGCTGCGGCGCACGAATATTTTGCGGCGGACTGCTTCAACAGCGCGTGGGATCTGCTCGAAAGGCCGATGCGCACGCCGGAAGAGGAGCGCCTGATGGTTGCGATGAACCAGGCGTCCGTCTATCACTGGCTCAATCGCCCCGACTGTGAACCCAAGCATCTCTCCGTGGGCTACTGGCAAGCGTCGCGGATTCACGCGGTCCTTCGCAACGCTGCCGAAGCGCGCCGGTACGCCGATGTCTGCCTGGCTTACAGCGACGACTTGCCGCCATTTTTTCTTGGTTATGCGCATGAAGCGCTCGCGCGCGCGGCTCTCGTTGCGAACGACGCGGCCACCGCTGCCCACCACCTTGCCATCGCGACGCAGCACGCGGCCCTCGTCGGCCGGCAGGACGATCGCGAGCTTCTGATCAAGGACCTCGACGAATTGAAGCGGGCGCTGTCTCCGTGAGCCGTGTTGCTGCCCTGTTTCGTTATCCCGTCAAAGGCTTCGCGCGCGAAGAGTGCGCCGCGCTGCAGGTTCTTCCCGGCGGGCGAATCGCGGGCGATCGCGTGCTGGCCTTGCGCTTCAACGATTCGGCCACACCGGACGATGCGTGGGGCACCAAGATGGAATGCATCGCGTTGATCAACACGCCCGCTTTGGCGCCGCTGCGGATCGAGTACGACCACGAGGCGCTGCGGCTGCGCATCCGCAACAACGACGAAGCGCTGTTCGACGGCGTCCTCGACGTCGACGGCCGCAAGCGTTTCGCCGCCGCGATCGAGCGTTATGTTCTCGCAACGCCCGAGAACCCGTTATCCGGTCACCCGAAGCGGCTTCCGTTGCGCGTGATCGGGAATGGCGTCACGGCTCGCTATCAGGACCGCGAGCCCGGCTACGTGACGCTTCACGGGCGCAGCAGCGTCGACGCGTTCGCCGCCGCGATCGGCCAGGCGCCCGACGTCACCGAAAAGCGCTTTCGCTCGAATGTTGCGATCGACGGTCTCGATGCGTGGAGCGAGCAGAGTTGGCCCGGCCGCACGCTGCGCATCGGCGACGTCGCGTTCAGCGCCGTCAATCCCGTCACCCGGTGCCTTGCGACCCACGCGCATCCGCTTACCGGGCAGCGAGACGTTCCCGTCATGCAGGCGCTGGTCAAGGTGTTCCCTGCGCAGCGACCGACGTTCGCCATTCTCATGACGTCCGACCGCGGTGGCAGCATTCGGGTCGGCGACAAGGTCGAGCTCGAGCCCGGATTGCAGTCGCATCGGAGGTGACCATGTCGGAACTGACGTTTCCGAACGAGAGCGCCGAATACCGCGAGGCGCGCAACCGCTTGCTCGCCGAGGAAATCGCGCTGCGCAAGCATATCGAGGCCGTCGCCGCGCAGCGGCGGGCGCTGCCTCCGGGCGGCGAGGTGCTGCAGGACTACGTGTTCGAGCGGATCGGCGACAACGGCATGCCCGAGAAGATCGCGATGTCGAAGCTTTTCGGCCGCCACGACACGCTGATCCTTTACAGCTTCATGTACGGCCCCGATCGCGACAAGCCATGCCCCATGTGCACCCAGTTGATGGACTCGGTCAACGGCGCCGTCAGGCATGTGAGCCAGCGCGCGGCGGTCTACGCGGTCGCCAAGTCACCGCTCGCGCGCCTCGTGGCATGGGCGCACCAGCGCGGATGGGATCACCTGCGATTTCTCTCGACCGCGGGCAACAGCTACACGGCGGACTACTTCGGCGACTCGTCGAGAATCCCTGCGTCGGTGCGGACGATGCGCGGCGGAAAACCCGACGAAGTGTGGGACGACACGATCTTCAATGTGTTCCGCCTCGATGAGGGCAAGGTCCGGCACTTCTGGGGCAGCGAGCTCACGTGGGCAGCGTCGGAGCCGGGTCAGAATCATCGATCCGGGGATTCCGTCAGCGCGCTCTACGGGCTGCTCGACATGACTCCGGAGGGGCGTGGGCAGTTCCTGGCGAAGCTCACGTACTGATCGCTTCACATGGCCGAACGACCCGCACCGCAGACGCGGCCGCGCTCGATTCCCGAAGGGTATCGGGCCGGAATCATCACCGCGATCACCGTTCTGCTGGGCTTCTCGCTCGCGCTCTTCCGCTTCTGGGGGTTCGAGGCGCCCGGCGAGTGGACGTTCCGATCCATCGTCGCTGCCGCGACGATCGTCATTGCCGTCATCATGCAGATCGTCGCGCTCGTTCGCTCCCTGCGCCTCGAGGACAACGATCCAAACGAATACCGCAAAACGGTGAACTGGTTTGCCGCCTCTGCCGTCGCATTGCTGGTCGGGCTGCTGGTCGCAACCGTCGTGTTCGCGAGCGGGCCCGCGTCGACGTAAGCGGCGCAATAAGTGAAAAAGAAGGGGAGCCGGCGTCCAGGCGCAAGCGCAAGCGACCCGCGTGGCACGCGCCGCGCGCGAGGGCTCAGCGTTTTCTGGCCGGCAGGGTCATCGCGGCCACGCCCGCAACGACGAAGATCGATCCGACCCAGGTCGTCGGCGCGAGGCTTTCGCCCAGGAACACGACGCCGATCGCGATGCCGATGGGGACGCGCAGATAGGCCTGGGCCGTCGTGCCCACCGGGCCCAGAGTGCGAAGCAGCCTGAAGTAGATCGTGAACGCGAGCGCGCTGGAGAGGACCGAGAGACCCAGCAGCGCGCCTATCGAGCGGGTCGACGGCGAGAGCCGCCACGGCTGATCGACGAGCAGGCTGGCCGGAATCAGCACCATAGCGCCCGCGAGCATCGAGCCCACCGCCGGCAACATCGGATCGAGCCGCCCGAAGTTGCGGCCGAAGAGAGCCGCCCCGGCGTAACAGATCGTCGCCGCGATGATCGCGAGCTCGGGAAGGAGCTGCCGGCTGATTCCGGCCAGCGCGCCGACTCCGACGACCAGGCAAATCCCGATCATGCCGGCGATAACCCCGAAGAGCTTCCGGCCCGTCGCGTGCTGCCGGCCGGCGATCATCCACGTGAGGATGAACGTGAAGATCGGCGACGTCGAATTGAGGATGGTGGCAAGGCCGGCATCGACGGTCTGCTCGGCCCACGCGATCAGCGTGAACGGGAACACGCTGTTGAGGCACGCCTGGACGAAGAACTGGCGCCACAACGCCGGGTCGCGGGGCAGCGCGATGCGGCGGTAGCGCAGGATCGCGAGCAGAGTGAGCGCGGCAATCGACGTCCGCCCGGCGATCAGCGTGAGCGGCGGCAGCGTCTCCACGCCGACCTTGATGAACGTGAACGAGGCACCCCACAGGGTTGCGAGGAGAAGCAGGAGCGCGAGCTCGAGCGGCCTTGCGGTCACGGCGCGGCGGCCGGCAGCTGGAACGTGCCGTCGACCGGAGCGACGAACGTACGCTCCTCGCGCAGGATCAACTGCTTTGATTGCGCGAGCGCGAAGTTCTCACGTCCCTCGGGGTCGGCTTTGAGCTTGTTCCGATAGCTCTCGTACGCGGCGAGGCTGTCGAATGCGATCAGGCCCCACGCGATGTCGTTGGTGCCTTCGTGCGGAACGAAGTAGCCGATGAGGCGGCCGCCGCAGCGGGGAATGATCCGCCCCCAGTTGGCCGCGTACTCGACGAAGGCGTCACGCTGGAACGGATCGATCTGATAGCGGATGAAGCAGGCGATTGGCATCGGGCGGTCCTTGCTAGAAAGTGCGACCCCCGGATTATGCCGCTTGCGACGCGCCGACGGTTCGTCTACGATCGAACCATGAAAGACGGCCCGAGCATCGTCGGCATCGCAGCGCTGATCGGCGATCATGCCCGCGCCGAGGTGCTGACCGCGCTGATGGCCGACCGCGCGCTCACGGCGACCGAGCTCGCGGGCATCGCGGGCGTGACCAAGCAGACGATCAGCGCGCATCTCGCGAAGCTCGTCGATGCGGGCCTCGTCGCGGTCGACAGCCAGGGGCGGCATCGGTATTTCAGGCTCGCCGATCGAGACGTCGCGCACCTGCTCGAATCGCTGATGGGCGTTGCGTTTCGCACGGGGGCGCTTCGCGCCCGCTCGAGTCCGCGCGAGCCGGCGCTGCGCAAGGCCCGGGTGTGCTACGACCACCTTGCAGGCGAGGTGGGCGTGCAGATCTACGAACGATTGCGCGAGCGCGGCGCGCTGGTGCCGCAGGGCGAGGATCTCGAGCTCACGTCCGCGGGCGAACGCATGTTCCGTGCGCTGGGTATCGATACTGCGGCGCTCGCTGCGCAAAAGCGCGCGCTATGCCGGGCCTGTCTCGACTGGAGCGAGCGCCGCCACCATCTGGCGGGCGCACTGGGCGCGGCGCTTCTCGCCCGCTTCGTCGAGCTCAAGTGGGCACGGCGGGCCCGGGATTCGCGCGCCGTGATGGTCACCGCCGTGGGCGAGCGGGAGCTAGGCCGGCTTTTCGGCGTAGACGCCGCTTGAACTGGTTCTCGATTTCCGTATCCGATGCCGCATTATCAGCATCCACGCCGCAGGGATCACGAAAAGCGACAATAGCGGCGCGGTCACCATGCCGCCGACCATGGGTGCCGCGATGCGTTGCATGACCTCGGATCCGGTGCCGCCGCCGAGCATGATCGGCAACAGGCCCGCAAAGATCACGGCCACCGTCATCGCCTTCGGCCGCACCCGCAACACGGCGCCCTCTTCGATCGCGGCGGACAGTGTGATTTCCGTTGGCGGCGCACCATCGCGAAGCTCTCGCGACCATGCATTCCGAAGATAGACGAGCATGACGACGCCGAATTCGGCGGCGACGCCCGCGAGCGCGATGAATCCGACGGCGCTCGCCACTGACAGGTTGTGGCCGAGCAGCAGGATGAGCCAAAAGCCTCCGGCCAGCGCGAGAGGCACGGCAACCATGATCAGCGCTGCTTCGCCGGCATCCCGGAACGTGAGGAACAGGAGCAGGAAGATCACGGCAAGCGTCGCGGGCACGACGACCTTCATTCGCTCTGTCGCGCGCTCCAGGTATTCGAACTGGCCCGACCAGGAAATCGAATAACCCGGCGGCAACTGGACCTGCCGGGCGACGCGCTGCTGCATCTCCGTGACGGCGGACCGCAAATCACGACCCCGCAAGTCGACGTACACCCAGCCGGACAGCCGGCCGTTCTCGCTCCTGAGCATCGGCGGGCCGTCGCGAATCTCGACCTTCGCGACGTCCGACAGGCGGATCTGCGCGCCGCGTTCGGTTACGATCGGCAGCGCTCGCAGACGCTCGAGCGAGTCGCGGTATTCGCGCGGGTAGCGCACGTTGATCGGGAAGCGCTGCCGCGCCTCGATCGTCTCACCGACGTTCTCTCCGCCAATCGCGGATGCGACGACCGACTGGATGTCCGCGACGTGCAGCCCGTAGCGGCCCGCAGCCATGCGGTCGGGAATCACCTCGACGTAACGCCCGCCTTCGAGACGTTCGGCCAAGGCGGACACGACACCGGGTACGTCCTTCACGACCGCTTCGACGTCCGCGGCCACGCGGTCGATCTCCGCCGTGCTCGCGCCCGCCACCTTGATCCCGACCGGGCTCTTGATGCCCGTCGCCAGCATGTCGATACGGTTGCGGATCGGCGGAACCCAGACATTCGAGAGGCCAGGAACGCGGACGACCCGATCGAGCTCCTCGACCAGCTTGTCCGGCGTCATGCCGGGGCGCCATTGATCGCGCGGCTTGAACTGGATCGTCGTTTCGAGCATTTCGAGCGGCGCGGGATCGGTCGCCGTCTCTGCGCGGCCCGCTTTGCCGAAAACGGTCGCGACCTCGGGCACCGTCCTGATCAGGCGGTCGGTGAGCTGCACGAGCTCGGCCGCCTTGGAGACGGAGATCCCCGGCAGCGCCGATGGCATGTAGAGCAGGTCCCCTTCGTCGAGAGGCGGGATGAACTCGCCGCCGAGACGGGAGAGCGGGATCGCGGTGCTTGCCACGAGGAGCACCGCCATCGCGACGGTCGCGATCGGATGCCGCAGCACGAGGCGCAGAGCGGGGAGATACGCCGCGACCAGCACCCGGTTGACCGGATTGCGCGATTCCTCCGGAATGCGGCCTCGGATCAGATAACCCATCAGCACCGGGACGAGCGTGACCGAGACACCGGCTGCGGCGGCCATCGCGTAAGTCTTCGTGTAGGCAAGCGGCGAGAAGAGGCGTCCTTCCTGGGCCTCCAGCGCGAATACCGGAATGAACGACAGCGTGATCACGAGCAGCGAGAAGAAAAGCGCGGGCCCGACTTCCACCGCCGCATCGACGACGAGGGCCCAGCGTTGCGGTTCGGTCATCTCAAGGCCGGGATGACAGCGTCGCCACGCTTCGAGATGTTTGTGCGCGTTTTCGATCATCACCACCGCGGCGTCGACCATTGCGCCAATGGCGATTGCGATGCCGCCCAGGGACATGATGTTGGCGTTGACGCCCTGGTAGTGCATGACGATGAAGGCGGTCAGGATTCCGACGGGCAGCGCGACGATGGCCACGAAAGCCGACCGCAGGTGCAGCAGAAATACGGCGCAGACTACGCCCACGACGACGAACTCCTCGATCAGCCGGTTTCGCAGATTCGCGACCGCCCGCTCGATCAACTGCGACCGGTCGTAGGTCACGACGATCTCGACGCCGGCCGGCAAGCTGCCTTTCAATTGAGCGAGCTTGTCCTTGACGGCATTGATCGTCGACAGCGCGTTGCGTCCGCTGCGCATGACGACGATGCCGCCCGCGACTTCACCCTCGCCGTCGAGCTCCGCAACCCCGCGGCGTGTCTCCGGGCCGAGCTGGATCGTCGCGACGTCGCCTAAGCGTACGACCACGCCTTGTTCGCTTGTCGTGAGCGGGATGGTGCGGAAGTCGGCTGCGTCGGCAAGGTAGCCGCGCGCGCGGACCATGTATTCGGCCTCCGCGAGCTCGATCACGGAGCCGCCCGTCTCCTGGTTCGCCTTGCGGATGGCGTCGATGACACGCGTGTGCGCGATGTTGAAAGCGCGCAACCGCTCGGGATCGAGAACGACCTGGTATTGGCGCACCATGCCGCCGATGCTCGCGACCTCGGCGACATCGGGGATCGCCTTGAGCTCGTACTTCAGGAACCAATCCTGCAGCGCGCGGAGCTGACCGAGATCGTGCCGGCCCGTGCGGTCGACGAGCGCATACTCGAAGACCCATCCGACGCCGGTCGCGTCCGGACCCAATGCGGGCGATGCGCCTCGCGGCAAGCGTCCCTGAACCTGGTTCAGGTATTCGAGGACACGCGAGCGAGCCCAGTAGAGATCGGTGCCGTCCGCGAACAGGACGTAGACGAACGAGTCGCCGAAAAACGAGTAGCCGCGCACCGTCCTTGCGCCGGGCACCGACATCATCGTCGTGACGAGCGGATACGTCACCTGATCCTCGACGATCTGCGGCGCCTGGCCGGGGTATTCCGTCCGGACGATCACCTGCGTGTCGGAGAGGTCAGGCAGCGCGTCGAGCGCCGTCCCGTGCAGCGCCCAGAGCCCCCAGCCTGCAACGATCGCCGATACCACCAGAACGATGAATCGGTTGGCGACCGACCAGCGGATGAGCGCCGCGATCACGGCTTTGTTCCGGGCCGCGAACTTTCGATGCGCGTCAGCTGATAGGCGTTGCCTTGCTTTTCGAATTCGAACCGGACGGTGTCGCCGGCTTTCATTACCTTCGGGATGCCTGCAGGCGGATTCCTGAACCCCATCGTCATCGGCGGCCAGCCGAGTTCGGGAATCGCATCGTGCGAGATGGTCACTTCGTCCTTGCCGATTTTTTCGATGCGACCGGTAGCCCGATACGTCGGGGGAGCGGCCGCGGCGACGGTCGATGAGTTCTGCGCGACGGAATCCAACCGTGCAAACGTCGATTTGAGGTTGGCTTCGGAATCGACGAGAAACTGACCCGACGTCACGACGCGCTGACCTTCCGAAAGCCCGGCCTTGATCTCGACGTCCGAATCGACCGGGCGGCCGAGTGTCACCTCGACCGGCGAATACCGACGGTCGTCGCCGGCGACGATCACCACGTTGCGGCGGCCGGTCACGATCACCGCCTCCTGCGGCACCAGCAGGATGGGCTCGCCCGACGGCGCGGCGAACGTCACGCTGACGAACATCCCGGGCTTGAGCGCAATGCCCGGATTCCTGATCTCCACGCGCGCACGCAGCGTCCGTGTCGCGGCATCCACCTGCGGCAGGATCGCGCTCGCCGTTCCGGGAAACGCGCGCCCCGGGTAGGCGTCGCTTCGCGCCTGCGCCGGTCCGCCCTCGCGAATCTGCGCGGCTTGCCCTTCGGGAATGCTGGCCTCCACCCAAACGGTCGACAGATCGACGAGGCGGAAGAGGGCCATGCCCGGCTGCACCATCACGCCTTCACGCACGCCGAGCTCCGCCACGACTCCGGTGATCGGCGCGGTCAGCGTGAACCGGGATTGCGCCGCGCCGTCGCGCTCTGCGCGCGCGACGACATCGTCCGGAATCGACAACAACTTGAGCCGCTGGCGCGCGGCCGCGACGATGGCGGCGTCGATGTTCGCCGCGCGCAAGGCGAGGTATTCGGAGAGGGCTCCGGCCCACTCGGGGGCAAAGATCGTCAGGAGCGGCTGACCTTTGGACACGGGGTCGAGCGTGGCGCGCACGAACAGCTTCTCGACGTAGCCACTGACGCGCGACTGCACGACGACCATCGCGCGTTCGTTCTGTGCAACGACGCCGACGGCTTCCACGCTCGCCGCGGCCGAACCTCTTCGAACCGTCGTCGTCCGCAGGCCCAGGTTCTGCACCATGCCGGATCCGACGGTGACGCCGGGACTCTCGGCATCGTCGGCGTAGACCGGGGCGAGCTCCATGTCCATGTACGGCGACTTGCCCGGCTTGTCGAAGCGCTGGCCCGGGACCATCGGGTCGTGCCAGTAGAGGATCTTGCGTTCACCGGCGCCCGGCTGGCCCGCTATAGGCTGAGCTTGCGCGGAAGTCGATGCAGACGCCATCGACGCACCATGCTTCGTCCCGACTTCGTAGGCCGAATATCCGACGCCGACCAACGCGGCGACGCCGATCGCAGTGACGAGGAGGGTTCGGCTCATGGTGCAGTCCTTTCGGTTTCGAGATAGGTGTAGCGCAGCCGGGCCCAGACACGCGCGGCCTCGCGCTCGAGATCCACGATCGAGACGCGCGCGTCGACTTCGGCGCGACGCGCTTCCAATACGGCGGTGAGCGTCTGTTGGCCGCTGCCATACGCGGCCATCAGCACTTCGACCCGCTGACGAACGATGGGCAGCAGCGCCGTTTCGAGCTGCCGCTGACGCTCGCGGAGCCCTTCCCACTCCAATCGCATCGTGCTCAATTCCGCGGCGTGTCGGCGGCGTGCGTCGTCCAGCTGGTCACGCGCCTGATCCCGTTGCGCGAGGCGCGCCGCGACCTCGCGATCCTGGCGCTCGGCCCGCGATATCGGCAGCGGGATGCTCACGCCCACGGAAACCATGTTCGAGTACGCGGGCCCCCGCTGCTGGTACGCGATCTCCCAGCTCCAGTTGGGATTGCGATTTTCTTCGGCGACTCGCACGTCCGCGCTCGCCGCATCCAGCTGCTGGGCGAGCGCTCGCAACTGCGGAATGTTGTGCAAGTCGTGCGCGGGCAACGCTTGGATGTCGCGATCGTCCGGGAGCCCGGCGTCGCCCGCCGGAGTTCGCAACGCATCGTCACCGAGCCACCGCGCAAGGCGTGCCGTTGCAATCTGCTGCTGCCTGCGACCGGCGATCACGCGGTCCTCAGCCTGCACGAGCAACGCGTCGATCATCAGCACATCGGCGGTGGAGACCTTGCCGCTCGCGACTTGCGACTGCGTCGCCCGCCGCTGCATCGCAATCTCCTCCTTGAGACCCTGCTGCAATTCCTCGACCCGGCGCGCGAACAGGCGGTCGTACCACGCCGTCGCGACGTCCGCCCGTATCTCGGCCCGGGACATGTCGGCCTCCGCCGACCAGCGGCGGACTTCCAGCTCTTCGCGCTGTTGACGGGCGTTGCGCTTAGCCGAGGACACGTACTCCTGCATGAGCCCGATGCGGCGCATCGTCATGAAATCGCGATCGAGCGAAAACGCGTCGGGGCCGTTGATGGGCAGGTTGTCGACGCCGGCGCGCAACACGGGATCGGGCAATTGTCCGGCGGAGACCGCGAGCTCGCGGGATGCACGCGAAGCCGCATCGAGGGCGGATACGCTGAGCGCCCTGGTTTCCGCGATCCTGAGCGCTTCGGCCAGCGTCAACGGAGCCTGCGCCGGCGCAGGCGACCCAATCGCCGCGAGCAGGACGAGCAATGCGCAACGACCAAGGCGTGAAGCGGAAAGGCAAGACATGGTTCATCCCGAAAGAAATGAAAGGCGCCGGCGGCGTGCCGGCGACAGCGGACGAATTCTCGGGAGAATCAAATCCTCAAGCGGTTGCTCGAGGCGAAGACGGGTAGCGAGTCGGGAGGAGGGTGCAGCGGATAAGCGAGGACGGCGAGTACCAGGTCCCGGGACGAAACGACGGGGACGACGAGAACGGTGACAAGAGCGGGGGCGATCGGCGGAACCGGGAAGAGCTGCGCGGTTGCCTGCACGGTTTCCTGGCAGTGCTCGGCGCATGGCGGCGACGGCGTGTCGCCGCCCGGTCCGGCCATCTCGCCGCAAGGAGCAGCGTGGTGCGCCATCGCAACATCCGCGTGCAAAGCCCCCTGCAGCACCGGGCACGCGTGCGCGGACAGCGCGACCTGCGCGAAGCAAAGCAGGAAGAGCGCGGGCCAGGTGAACAGGCGACGGTACCGTCGGTGCATCCGTCCATTCTAGCTGCCGCAGCCGTTGGGCATTTGATGGAGATCATGCGTTCGGCGCGTTGACCCCCATCGGCGGCGCTTTTCGCTACCTCCGGAGGCCCGGCGGCGTCGGATATCGCCTGTTGAAGCCTATCAGCACGCGCTCGAGGTGTTGCGCTCTCTCGCGCTTGCCTGCACGCCTTGCCCTCTCGAGCAATTCGCTCATGTACTCGCGCAGGATGAGCTTGCCCTTCGCGGTCCCGAGCAGCGCGTGGCCGACCTCCACGGCAACGATCGTCGGCATTCGTCGGTGCTGCGCTATGACGGTGATCTCGTCATCGGTAAGTCCGGACATCCCGATGCATTCGTCGAGCGTGACCATCCGTCGTCTCCATTCGTTGCGCATCATTGCGAAGCATCGTGCGTCGTCTTGGTGCAAACGATGCACGTTGGGACCAGCTGCGCAGTTCGCTGAAACTGGCATTCACCTTTGCGGAACAGCGCTTTGCCAGCACCGCGACACACTCGAACCGTTGCCCATCGCGAATCGACGCAACGTTCGTGCCTGGACGCGCGGCGGGAAACACGCGAGCCGGATCGAGCCTCAGGACGGCTTCGGCACTGGCACCCCCAGCTCCTCTGCCCAGGGCACAAGCGCGGGCATGATCGTCGGATAGAGCGCGACCCCGTTCGCGCGCTGCTCCGCAAGGCGCGCCATTCCCGCTTCGCCGGGCAGCCGCACGCCCGCAGTTCCCGGGCGAGCCGTCGACGCATGGGCTGCGTCGACGACGAAATCCATCTGCCTCTTGAACGCAGCGAGCCCGCCGAACGCCGCCGGGTCGAGCACCTGCACGAAGATGGTGCCGCCCCACCCCTCGGGTGGATCTGCGCGCCCGAAACCGGCGAGGCCGCCCGTCAGCGCTTCGATCAGCAATCCAAGGCCAAACCCCTTGTATCCGGCGTCGAGACCGCCGAGCGGCAGCAGAGCGCCGGGAGGCTCGCCCGACAGTACGCTCGGATCGTCCGTTGCATTCCCCTCGTGATCGACGAGCCATGGGCCGGGCAGCTTCTTGCCGGCCTTCGCCTGCTGCGTGGCGAAGCCCATGCTCGTGATCGAGCTCGAGATGTCGATCAGGATCGGGTCGCCCGACGTCGGCAATCCGGCCGCAATCGGGTTCGGCGTCATGATCGGCGTGAGGCCGCCGTGGGGCACGACCGCCTTCACGATCGGATCGGAGCTCTGCACGATCGCCACCAGGCCGCGCTCGGTCGCGCGCAGCAGATACACGGCAAGGCACGCGATGTGATGCGAACGCCGTATCACCACCGTGCCCGTTCCATGCGTGGCCGCCATCATCGCCGCCGCATCGAGCGCACGCAGTGTGAGCCAGGGCCCGGGGAGGCGCTTGCCGTCCCACATCTGGGCGGCCGGGCGCGAATTGACGATGGATGGCTCGCCCGATTTCGTCATCGACCCCTTCTCGATCTCGGCCAGGTACGGACCGAGCAGCGCGAGCCCGTGGGTCGTATGACCGAGGAGATCGCCGGTCACGAGCACGTCGGCGAGATCACGCGCAATGTCGGCGCGCACACCGGCGCGCTCGGCGAGCGCCGACGCGAAACTTACAAGGTCGTCTGCAGAAAAGCGCGGATCGGACATGGAAGGCTTCCCGTTAGAATGGATCTCTCGTCGAGCGCGTATCTTCAGTCGCCCATTCTACGTGTGCTTCCCTCTTCCCTGACCGTCAGCATCGTGACCTATCGGTCCGACGCCGTGCTGCTCGAGCGCTGCCTCGTGCGTCTGGCGGACGCGATCCGGGCCGCGCGCGAGCAGCGCGTTGTTACACAGGTTGCGGTCGCGCTGATCGACAACAGCGAAGATGCGGCATTGGCGGCAGAAGGCGTCCGCCTTGCGAATCGCGCTTTCGTGGGCTCCGGCGTGCAGCTGCATTTCCTGAACGGCCACGCGAACGTCGGGTACGGCGTCGCGCACAACCTCATGCTGAACGGCACAGGCGGCGACTACCAGCTCGTGCTCAATCCCGACGTCGAGCTCGCACCGGATGCGCTTGCGAACGCCATTCGATGGCTGGATGCGAATGCCAGCGTGGTCGCGGCCGCACCCGCCGTCTCGCGTCCGGACGGCACGCCGGATTTTCTGTGCAAGCGTTATCCCGCCGTGCTCGATCTGCTGCTCCGCGGGTTTGCGCCGGCGTTCGTCCGCCGATTGTTCGCCGAGCGACTCGCGCGCTACGACTTGCGCGACGTCATCGATCCGACCAGTCCGGATCCGGTCCGAACGATCACCGTGATGTCGGGCTGCTGCATGCTGGTGCGCCGCAAGGCGATCGACGCGACCGGCGGCTTCGATCCGAATTTCTTTCTGTATTTCGAGGATTACGACTGGAGCGTGCGCTTGCGCAAGATCGGCGAGACGGCCTACGTGCCATCGTTTCGCGTCGTCCACCACGGTGGCGGCGCCGCGCACAAGGGATGGAAGCACATCGGCTGGTTCGTGCAGAGCGGCATGCGGTTCTATCGCAAGCACGGCTGGCGATTCGTCTGAAAGAGGCGGCTTGTCGCACGATAGCTCCGGCATGATCGTGATTACGGGCGCCGATGGCTTCATCGGCACGGCGCTCGTCGGGCATTGCATCGCGACCGGTCGCTCGCATGTGGCGGTCGTGCGGCGGCCGACAGATCGCCCCGGGGCCATCCATCCCTACCGCGCGCAGATCGACGATCTCGCGACGGCGCCGGATGCCGTTCTCGACGCGATCGTGGGCGGTGCGGCGGCCGTCGTGCATCTCGCGGGCCGCGCGCACGTGCTCGCCGAGACGGCTGCCGACCCTGCCGCTGCGTACCGCGCCGCGAACGTAGTTGCGCTCGAGCGGATCGCGGCTGCGGCGGTACGCGGAGGCGTGCGTCGATTCGTGCTGGCGAGCACTATCAAGGTTCACGGCGAGTCTACGGTCGCCGGCCGGCCGATTCGCGCCGGCGACGCGCTCGATCCGCGCGATGCGTACGCGAGGAGCAAGGTCGAAGCCGAGGACGCGCTCAATGCGGTTGCGTCGGGGACCTCGCTCGAGCCCGTCGCGCTGCGGCTTCCGCTCGTGTACGGGCCGCGAGTGAAAGGCAACTTTCTGACGCTGCTGGACGCGGTCGCGCGTGGCGCGCCGATGCCGTTCGGGCGGATCGACAACCGGCGCGACCTGCTCTACGTCGGCAATCTGGTGCAGGCGATCGTCGCGCTGATCGACGCGCCCGGGATGGTGGCCGGCGCCTGGCTTGCGGCAGATGGGGAAGCGGTGTCGACGGCGGAGCTCGTACGGCGAATCGCCGCGGTGCTGGACGTGCCCGCGCGGGTGCTCGACGTGCCGCGGCCGCTCGTCGTGCTCGCGGCGAAGGCGATGGGCCGCGGCGCGCTCGTCGCGCGCACCGTAGAATCGCTGGAAGTCGACGCATCCCCGCTCGCGAAACGCATCGGACCGCCGTTCTTCACGCTCGATCGGGGCCTCGCCGCGACCGCGGCGTGGTGGCGACTGCGCCACGCGATCTGACGCGCGGACCGTGCTACGCTGGTCGCGTGCCCCGGTGCGTATGCCGCCATGCACGGTCGGGTCCGACACGGGCACGGGCTGATTCTGGCGTTGTAACAACAAGGGAGAACAATCATGCTTGCTCGCTCGTTAGCCGTCGCGATCGCCGCTGCCGCAACGCTCTTTGCCGGTTGTCAGACGTTCACCACCCAGGGATTCGTGCCGCCGGACAAGCGCGACCAGACTCCCTACCAGTGTGCCAACGTCGACGAGTGCTACGTGCGGATCGATCCGTCCAGGCAGGAATGGGTGCCCGAGAACATCAAGGTGTACAAGGGCAAAAAGCTGGTTCTCTGGCTCAACAACGATGCGGAGCTCGCGGATCCTCCGATTACCTTCAAATCGATCGACGTTCCGATCGATTGCCGTGAAAAGAACAAGCTCATCGTCAAGTGCAAGGTCGGGGAAGGGGCAAATGCGGAAAAGTACGGTTACACGATCCACTTGATCGGCCGGCCCGAGTATGACCCGTTCATCTGGCCAAACTGAGCGCATCCCGAAACCTGGGCTGCTAACACGAAGCTAACGGAGAACGACATGCTTGCTCGCTCACTCACTGTCGCTATCGTCGCCGCCTTGCTTGGCGGCTGCCAGACGCTCACGCAGGAAGGATTCGTGACGCCGGACAAGCGCGACCAAACTCCGCGCGTCTGCCCCAATGATCCCGAGTGCTACGTGCAGGTCGAGCCAGGCAAGTCCCAGTGGGTGCCCGAGTACGTCAGGGTCTTCAGGGGCAAGAAGCTCGTGCTTTGGCTCGACAGCAGCTGGGAATTCGAAGACCCGCCCGTCACGCTCAAGCCGGGAGAGCCCGCCATTCTGGATTGCCGCGAGAAAAACGGCGGCATCGTAAAATGCAAGGTCGGCGACGAGGCCAATCCGGAAAGGAAATACGGCTACACGATCCATGTGAAGGGACGGCCTCCATACGACCCCTTCGTCTGGCCGAGATGAAACGGCTCATTCGCGAGCGACGCCCCCGGCTGAAATTCGGCCGGGCCGTCCGCTCAGGAATTCTGGTTGAGCCAGCGTTCGACTTCGTCCAACACGACGTCGTAGCCTGCTTCGCGGCCGTCGCCTTCCGCACGCGCCGCGGCGTCAAAGCCCAGGGAAGAACGGGCCGATTGGATAAGCGGCTGCAGGAACGCATCGTCCGCCGGATCCCGAACGATGCCCGTATTGCGCGTATTCGCTTCCGCGGCCCCGAACAAGCGAAGGGCGAGTGCTGGCTGGTCCATGCCGGCGGCAAGGCCTGACGCGACTTCCAGCGCACTCTGGCCGACGGGCATCGAGCGCGTCTGTCGTGCGAGGGCGATGATCTCGGGGAGCGCTTTCCTGGCTTCCCTGTAGGCGGCGCGCCCGACATAGGTCATCGCCAAATTCAGCAAACCGATGGCCACGAGCTCCATGTCGTCGAGTTTTCGTCCGAGCGCGACGACCTCGTCGTAAAGTGGCTCGGCGGCGGCGGCGTTGCCGTCCGCACGGTGCACCTGGGCAACGGCATTCAGCGCCGAAGCGAGCTTGCGAGGGTTTCCCGACTTTCGCGCGAACCCAAGCGCCTCCTCGGCGTACCCGTGCGCCGCATCGAAGCGCCTGCGCCCGAGCTCGGCAAACCCAAGCGATTCGAGCGTTGCGATCATCTGCTCGGGATCGCCGAGCTCGCGCGCGATCGCAAGGCTTTCCTCCAGGAAGCGCGTCGCTTCGTCATACTCCCCGGCGAACGAGCAGAACAATCCTGCCGCAGAAAGCGCCTCGGATCGCTGCTTGTCGCGCGTTTGCGCACCGGGGTGGAGCAGCGCCTCCGTCATGAACCGCTTGCCGGTCGGGAGCATGCCGCTCCTGAACCAGTACATCTGCATCGCATTGGCGAGCCGCAGCCCCTTCGCCCCCGCCTCATTCGAGCGTCGGCAGAATGAGTGCGCAGCCAACAGATTCTCCTGCTCGAGGTCGAGCCGGGCCCGCCATACGGGCTGGTTCGGACCGTTCTGTTGCGATTTGGCGGTCACCGCGAGCGCGAGATAGAAGTCCAGGTGCCGGGCGCCCACGAGAGCTTCTTCTCCGGAGGCCTCGAGCTTGTCCTTCGCATAGCTCCTGATCGTCTCCAGAAGCCGATAGCGCCCACCGTCGAGCTCGACCGCCACGAGCGACTTGTCGACGAGGCTCGTGAGCAGCTCGAGCACCTCGCGTGGCGAGACGTCATCGCCGGCGCAGACGGCCTCCGTCGCGTCCAGCGTCCACCCGCCCGCGAACACCGAAAGCCGGCGCAGTACTGCTCGCTCGCCCGAAGAAAGGAGATCGTGGCTCCAGTCGATCAGGGCGCGCAGCGTTTGCTGGCGAGGCAGCGCGGTGCGACTGCCCGTCGACAGCAGACGGAAGCGATCGTCGAGGCGCGCGGCGATCGTCTCGACCGGCATGGCGCGCACCCGCGCCGCGGCAAGCTCGATCGCGAGCGGAATGCCGTCGAGGTGGCGGCAGATGTCCGCTATCGTCTTTCCGTTTCGGGGCTGGAGTGTGAACGACGGCAGCACCGCGCTCGCGCGCTCGGCAAAGAGACGCACGGCCGGATACCGAGAGTAAGTGGGATCGGATTCGGGCTTGTCCGAGGCGGGAATGCCGAGCGTCGGCACCGGGTAGATGACCTCGGCGGCGATTCGCAACGGCTCGCGGCTCGACGCGAGCAGCTTGATGCCGGGGGCTTCTCGCAGCAAACGCTCCGCCAACGCGGCGCAGGCGCCGACCAGGTGCTCGCAGTTGTCGAGGACAAGCAGCAATTGCTTGTCGGCGGACCATCGTGCAACCGCGTCCATCAGCGAGTGTCCGGGTTCCTCGGCGAGCCCTAACGCCTTGGCGACGGCGTGAGTGACGGCGGACTGGTCGGCGATCGCCGCGAGCTCGACGAACCAGACGCCGTCGGCGTAGTCGTCGACGATGTCGGCCGCAACTTGCATTGCGAGGCGAGTCTTGCCGATGCCGCCGACACCCACGAGCGTCAGGAGGCGCGCTCGTTTGAGCGCCTTCGTCACTTCCTCGAGCTCCCGCTCCCGGCCGATGAACGACGTCGGGTGCTGCGGCAGGTTGTTCGGGGTCCGCTCGAGGGAGCGCAGCGCAGGAAAGTCGTGGCGCAGCGAGGGATGCTCCAACTGGTACAGCCGTTCGGGGGCGGCGAGGTCGCGCAGCCGAACGGCGCCAAGGTCGCGGAGATTGATCGTCCGCGGCAACCGCCCCGCAAGGAGGTCGCAGGCCGCCTGGGACAGCAGCACCTGGCCGCCGTGTGCGACATTCATGATTCGCGCGGCGCGATTGAGCGTGCTGCCGAAGTAGTCCTGGTCGCGGTGCTGCGCGACTCCGACGTGAACCCCGCAACGGGCCCGCAGCTCCAGACCGGCGGTCCGCGCGGGGTCGGCGATCGCTTGCTGAAAACCGAGCGTTGCTTCGACCGCCCGCAGCGGGTCGTCGAAGACGGCACACATGCCGTCACCCGTCGTCTTGACGACCCGCCCGCCATGCTGTTCCACGACGGCGCGCGCGAGCTGGTCGTGCATGGCGAGCGCCTGCTGCATGCGCGCCGGCTCGCGCTCCCACAGCCGCGTACTGCCCTCGATGTCGGTGAACAGAAAAGTGGAGATGAAACGCGCTTCTTCCATCGGGGGGCGTGAGAGCTTGCCGTTCCGGACGCGCGACTTGGGGCGAAAGCGGGGACTCGACTGTCGCGCGCTCGTGCGTTGTGTGGAGTGATCTTACATCTGCCGGCCGCGCCCGCTCGAACGTTCGTCAACCACCCGGGCTGCGGCCGCGGCCGCCGCTCTATAATCTGCGCTTTGCCTCGAGCGAAAGCACGCGATGACCTCTCGCGCATCGGGAAGGCGCGCCGACGAGCTGCGCCCCCTTCACATCACCCGGCACTACACGAAGCACGCGGAAGGCTCGGTGCTGATCGAGGCGGGGGACACGAGGGTGCTGTGCACCGCGAGCGTCGAGGAAGGCGTGCCGCCGTTCCTGAAGGGCAAGGGCCGCGGATGGCTCACCGCCGAGTACGGCATGCTGCCGCGCGCGACGAACACGCGGGGGCGACGCGAGGCTTCCGACGGCAGGCAGTCGGGACGCACGCAGGAAATCCAGCGGCTGATCGGGCGCAGCCTGCGGTCGGTCACCGATTTGTCGGTGCTCGGCGAGCGCACGATCAAGATCGACTGCGACGTGCTGCAGGCCGACGGCGGAACGCGCTGCGCGTCGATCACCGGCGCGTGCGTGGCGTTGGCAGACGCGATCTCGTGGTGCCGCATCCAC
>Ga0163163_10001174_pt1 | contig 22214 bp, 24 predicted proteins | sample S65metaG_FD_119766 | JGI IMG/M metagenome (GOLD analysis project Ga0163163, IMG submission 119766) | Switchgrass rhizosphere microbial communities from Kellogg Biological Station, Michigan, USA - S6-5 metaG | ecosystem: Host-associated > Plants > Roots > Rhizosphere > Soil | place: USA...
TATTTTTTACACCAACGGAAATTGAGTTCAGTGGAACTCCGTTTTCATCGGTAACCTTGCCGGTTATCTGTTTGGCTTGAGCAAGCAGGCAAATTCTCAGGCAAAGCATGCATAGTAGAAGGAAACTTATACGCATGTGGTTAATTTTTAGGTTAATAATAGAATTTCTCAATGCAGGTATTCACTTTGCGGACAGTTAAACTGCATTATTTGATGCAATCTTTCACGGAGCTTTTTACTGAAACGGGATTTCGGCTAACTGAAGAATGAAAAATTGTCGATAAGGGTAATGGTCTCGGTTATTTAAAATGGCCGAGGCCCCAATGGCCGATACTAAAGCCATTGTTTCGGCGTTTTTAATAGAGCCATATCCTTAGATAATCGCACAAAAATCCTTTTTTATGAAAAAACCAAAACCCTTTTTTACTGCCCTTTTATTATTGACTTCGTGTTTAATTTTTAGCCATTGCAGCCGTGATAAGGTGGGTTTAGTTTCACCTACCGAGGAAGTGTTGGTAAGGAATGTATGGGCGGTTGACTATTATTATAATAGCCAGGACATGACCGGCGAATATAGTAGCGCAAGACTGTTATTCAGTAGTACAGGCGCTGTGGGCTTTCTAATAAATGGAAAAACTACTTCAGGGAGATGGACCAGAACGGTCGATGCGGATAACAACGAATTGATCGACCTTCAATTTAATACAAGCAATGCCGATATCAACAGGCTGAATGAATCATGGAAATTAATTAGCCGGTCTGGTAATTCGTTGCAGTTTGAAGGAAACAGTGGAACAGATGTTCTGTTTAGGATAAAATCTCAATGAGGTATTTCGATCTTCGGGTAATCAAAAAACAAAAATTCTTTTTTTGCCGTTCTGAAATCGCTCCATTTGTCCGTATTGATCTTTATGGCAAATACGCTGCAAGTAGGCATATCATCAACCCGATTCTCCGTAAGTGAATTGACAAAGTAAGAAATGCCTGGGTTATGTGAGAATACCGCCACACTGTCCCATTTGTCTTTGAAACCTTCGATCACTTCATAAAAACTTTGCTCGTTTGCCTCGTACAACTTCGGTTCGCGAACGATGTTTTTCTTTTTAGGATCAAACTCCTTCGTAAAATATTTACAGGTTTGGCGGGCCCGTTTTGCCGGGCTTGAAACAAAAGCATCTATTCTGATCTTTTTGCTGTTCAATCTTTTCGCCATTTCCGGTGCATCCTTTTTACCCCTTTCATTCAATGGTCTTTCAAAATCGGTTAGGGAAGCATCATCCCAACTGCTTTTTGCATGGCGAACCAGCAGGAGAATTTTACTCATATCAACTGATTAAAAATATCAAATTGCAAGCTAAAATTATCCCGAAAATCTCAAACTGCTCCGGAATTATTTTGACCAAATTCTTCTTTACTTTACAATAAGTAAAAGCCGATGAAGCAAGCCTTAATTTTTGTTACATTATTTATCACATACAGTTGCTCCACCAACCCTTATAAGACGTCCAACAAGAGTTATAAAAAACAAACAAAAGTCTATGCAAGGGTGCTGGCGACATATCCTCTTAAAGACTCAGTAACAAATTCTTCTTATTTTGTTGGCACGACCAATTTTAACCTTCGCAAACCAAATTTTGTCATTCTTCATCACACTGCACAGAACAGTTGTGAACAAACATTGGCGACTTTCACCACTGTGAGTAGCCAGGTAAGTGCACACTATGTTATTTGTAAAGATGGAAGCGTGCATCACATGTTGAATGATTATTTGCGCGCCTGGCAGGCCGGCGTTAGCAAGTGGGGGAACGCGACTGACATTAATTCGTTAAGTATTGGAATTGAAATTGACAATAATGGATTTGAACCCTTCACGGATCCACAGATAAATAGCTTGCTTCAATTACTCGACCGCTTAAAAAAAGCGTATAATATCCCCACGGCTAATTTTATTGGACATGCAGATATAGCTCCGGGTCGCAAGGTGGACCCTAACAGGTACTTTCCCTGGCAAAAGTTGGCGGAGAATGGTTTTGGATTTTGGTATGACACGGTTGGGATTCAAGTGCCCGCAAACTTTGATGCAATGCAGGCTTTGCGGGTCATTGGCTATGATATCGTGAAACCGGATGCAGCTATTCAGTCTTTTAAATTACACTTTGTGCAAATGGATTCGACTAAGGCGATCAATGATGAGGATAGGAAAATTCTTTTAGATCTGGAGAAAAAGTATCAGTGAGGCATTAAAAATTTAATCCGGCAGCTCTTCACAAACATATCCCTCGTTCTTTAATGTATGCTCTACCAACTTGGGTGAAAGATCCTCACCAACGATACGAAGTATTTTATCTTTGTCATGAAAGTCGACGTTCCATTTTATAACGCCTTTTAATTCATTTAGACGGGGCATCACCTGCGTGACATTTTTCTTGTAGCGAAGATTGGTTTTAAAAACTAAAATTTCCATAAATCATACTGAATTCTATATTCTAGATTCGTATTCTCCCGTTTTTGAGGTATCGCTTGCGGACTCTTCCGCAGCAGTCCTCTCCGACCAGCTACGATGTCCCCATCCCCCACAGCGCTTTTGCCATTCTTGTTTGAATTTTTCCCTTTCGTCAGGAGTCATGTTATTCCATTTGTTCATCATTCTTTGTTTCCAGTAATAATGCCTGCCTCCCCATGCTCCCCGGAAGCCCCCAAACAAAATTTTGCTCAAAACCAATATTCCAAGTGCCTGCAAAAATGTAATGGTATGAACATTTGTTACCTGGGCAAGTATATTGTTCCATAATAACATCACGACTCCCCCAAAAACTAAAATGGCTATGGCACCTATTAGGATAAACATCATAATTCGTCTGACTGTTTTCATAATTAATATTTTTATTGTTCGATAATATCTCTATACAATTGTTGTAATCGTTTTCTCAGGTGCAGCACGGCGTATCGTTTACGGCTGATCAATGTATTGACCTTTTCACCTGTTCTCTCCGCAATTTTGTGAAACGGAATATCCTCCAACTCGTTCCAGACAAATACTTCGCGCTGTTCGGCCGGTAATTCATCCAATGCTGTAAATAATTGTTGCCAGAAAAGGTTTCTCAAATGTTCGGTTTCGGGTGTGGAGTCTCCAGCCAGCAGAATTTCCCTGAAACTAAACTCTCCGTCATCCCCTTCGGCGAACATTTCCTGGTCCAATGATGCTGTCTGACGTTTGCGATATCTGTCAATGATACGGTTTCGAGCTACGCGAAAAAGCCATGCGCTTGTTTGTTCTATCGGCTCTGTTTCCATGACATTACTAAATTGGTACCAGACATCCTGCAGTATATCTTCTGCATCTTCGTCTGTATTCACACGGCCGCGAATGAAATAAAATAACCGCTTGCCATAATCCCGAACTGCCTGGATAATATTCTGTCTCCGCTGATCAGCCATTGAGATCGTCATCGTCTGCCATTTGAGAAGGTAGACGCATAAGCAAAGGAAATATTTTAATCGGATAGCTGTCGAAGGAGGGATGTCGGTGGCTGGTGAATAGTTCCGGCTTTTGTGGCTTTTTTGCCGGTGACCGGGAACTAAGAAGGTTTGTCTTTTGTAGTTCGAATAAGGCTGACGCCCGCTGTAAAGAAAAGAATCCCAAGAATACCGTAAGCGAGGATCTGACGGATATGGTGACCGCCGCTTCCTCCATTTATGAAATTAACAGCGGCAACGATCAGACCAACGACCCCTAAAACGGAGAGTATTATTCCCAAAGATCTTTTTTCCATATGTCAAAAAAAGCAAAGAACATGCCGTTACAACTATATGTGTGTACCAGCATAAAGCAAATAGAGACTGATGATTTTTTTCCATTCTGACACATCCTGGGAAAACTCAGACATTTCCTTATTCCTAATTTTTTCGAATGAATTGTCTACACCGGTCAATTTATCGAGATGCCGCTCACCGGCAGGATTCGCCCTTGTTTTATACAGTCTTTCTTCACAATGAGCTGGGTACAACGATGCAATGAGTTTTATTAATTCCAATCCCGTTCGTACGGGGCGAAAAGAAGATGCGTCCGAAATTTTTAATTCAAGGCCATAGCATTTCTCATTATGATACAAACCGTCCCCGGGCTCATAAGAATAAGGACGACCTGTAATGCCCGGTAATTTTAAATTCTCAAACTCTTTGTGCATTTGACCGGCATTGATCCATGGCGCTCCAAAAGTTTTAAATGGACTACTGGTTCCCCTTCCCTCATTTACATTAATGCCCTCGTGCAAACCCATGCCCGGATAAAATAATGCGGTTTCTGCATCAGGGATAGCCGGCGATGGCTGAACAAAAGACCATTTGTTGTCTCCCGTCGATTGTTCGCGGTTCCAGTTTTGTACTTTGATAATTTGCAGGTCGAGACCTTTTACACGGGTTGCAGCGAAATAATTCGCAAGCTCTCCGAGCGAGCAGCTGTGACGAACAGGAATTGACCATCGGCCAATAAACGATGAACAATTTGTTTCGTCAAGCATGGGACCTTCTGTTAAATTAATGTCGCCACTTATTGGATTCGGCCTGTCGAGAATAAACAACGGCTTATTAAATTCCGCACAAGCTTCCATAATATGAGTCATGGTCCACAAGTACGTATAGAAGCGGCAACCGACATCCGGAATATCAAACAATATTGCATCAATATCGAAAAGATCTTCCTCTGATGGTTTTAACCGGTCGCCATATAAGCTTATAACCGGAAGTCCCGTGGCAACATCACTTATATTTCCCTGAAATGCGCCGTCTTCGCCCTGTGCCGTTAATCCATGTTCGGGAGAAAATAATTTGACAAGATCAAAGTTTGATTTGAGCAATGCAACCCTGCTTAGCGTACCGGTTGAAGTAGTTGCTGCATTATTTGTTACCAGGGCAAGGCGAAGGTTTCTGAACTTGTCAGCATCGCTAAGAAAACTATCAATTCCAAATAGCACTTGCGGCATAAATCAATTTAATTCTCCTGCAGGCTCATGGTCATCGTAGAGGTCACGGAGCTTTATCAATTCATTCTTCATTTGAAGAAATACTTTTTGGTAGGCAGGCGAATGAATAAGATTATGTTGTTCTTTGGGATCATTTTTGAGATCATAGAGCTCCCATTCACTGACAGTATAAAAATAGATCAACTTATATATCTCTCCCCTGATGCCCAAATGGGGAATAACTGTGTGGTCTGTACTGTATTCATAATAATGGTAATAGAGATAGGGACGTTCAAGGGAATTTTTTTTGCCGTCAAGAATCGGTGCCAGGCTTAATCCCTGCATCCATTTAGGTATTTCAACACCAGCGACATCTAAGATCGTCGGAGCAAAATCAATATTCTGCACCAAAGCATTTGTAGCAGTTTTTGGTTTTATATGCCCTGGCCACCTTATGAGTAATGGTGTCTGCATACTTACATCGTACATAAATCGCTTATCGAACCAACCATTCTCCCCTAAATAAAATCCCTGGTCGCTCGTATAAATCAGCAGTGTATTTTTTGCCAGCTCATTTTCGTCAAGATATTTCAAAACTTTTCCTATATTTTCGTCAACTGATGCTACGCAGGCGAGATAATCCTGCATGTACCATTGATATTTATATTTTAATAATTCTTTTCCTTTTGGTTTTAACTGCTGTAATAGTCTTCCCCGTTCAGCATAAATTTCTTTGATCTTATCTCGGTCTGGTTGTGGTATCCGATCCATAATGGTGTTGTAATAAGAAATCTCAGCTGAATCGGCTTTAAGCCACGGGATATCCGCTAAATATTTTGGGTCAACTTTCAAATCGCTACAGAGTTTCATCACATTCAAAATACTCATGGTTTGGATTCGCCAGGCGCTTCCATGTCCGGAAGTGTCTGCGTATAAAGTAGACGGTTCGGGAATTTTTTTACCATGAAATTGTTCAATGTATTTTAATGGTGGTAAAAAAGTGCGATGTGGCGCCTTGTGATGGAGTAGCAAAAGGAAAGGTTTGCTTCGGTCACGATCATTTAGCCAATGCAAAGCTTCATCGGTGATAACATCGGAAGCGTACCCTTGGTAAACGGAAGTATCTCCTTTCATGTCAATGAACAATGGTTCATAATATAGTCCCTGGCCTGGCAGAACTTTCCAAAAATCAAACCCTGCAGGATAAGAGTGTAAGTGCCATTTGCCAATAATGGCCGTCTGGTATCCGCTTTGTTGCAACAATTTCGGCATTGTGATCTTAGAAGAATCAAAACGGGTAAAATTATCTTTCACTCCATTTTTATGTGAATGCTGTCCCGTCAACAAAGTGGCTCTTGCCGGTGAGCAAATGGAATTCGCTACAAAACATTTGTTGAACAAAATCCCTTCATTTGAGATGCGGTCAATATTGGGCGTTGAAATCAACTTTTTATTGTAAGCACTAATGGCATCCGCATCGTGATCATCACTCATGATATAAATAATATTGGGACGGTCCTGGGCAAATGTTGAAATGGAAAAAAGTGATAACAAAATAACTAATCGCATGACAAGAGTTTACAAAACAAGTTACATAGATTTGATCAGCAAAATCAGCATATGGAATTTGGTCGTGTACCGGAGGAAGAACTTGATAGGATTGATTTCAAATTACCGCCTGATCCTTTGTTCAATAAAAAGATACTAAAACGAAAACGTGTAGCAAACCCCAAGGTGTATGTTGGCTGTGCTAAGTGGGGACGAGTGGAATGGTTAGGAAAGATATATCCGGCCAAAACAAAAGAAAAGGACTTCTTAGATCAGTATGTTCATCATTACAATAGTATCGAGCTAAATGCTACCCATTATAAGATCTATGGGCCACTCGGTATTCAAAAATGGGCGGGCAAAGCCCAGGGAAAAGATTTCTTATTCTGTCCAAAGATGTTCCAGGGAGTTACTCATCGCGGAAGTCTGAAGGGCAAAGATTTTATACTGAATGAATATTTAAGAGGAATAGTTGCTTTTGAAAAACACCTGGGTCCCATTTTCATCCAGGTGAGTGACAGGTTTTCTCCCAAAAGAAAGGACGAGTTGTTTAATTTTTTAAGATCTCTTCCAAAAGATCTTCAATTTTTTTTGGAGGTTCGTCATCCTGACTGGTTTGGTAAAGAAAATGTCCGGGCAGAATCATTTTCGACGCTGAAAGAAATAAATGTCGGGGCAATCATAACCGATACTGCTGGTCGTCGCGATTGTGCTCACATGTACGTGACCATTCCGAAGACATTCATTCGGTTTGTCGGGAACAGCTTACACAAAACAGATTACCCACGAATCGATGAATGGGTGGATCGAATAAAATTTTGGCTGGATAACGGGATGAAGGAGATTTATTTTTTCATGCACATGCATGATGAGGCAAAATCGCCGGAGCTAACAGTTTACCTGGTTGATAGAATAAATAAGGTTTGTGGATTGGATCTGCAAAAACCCAAATTTATTGAGGGGTATCGACAACCGCAATCACTTCATCAATGAACAGCGAAAAGCTCTTCCCATCTTGTAGTGTACCTCCCACTTCGCATTTCCTGGCGCATTTTCCAGTTACGTTTCAAACCGCTGGCAACATACTTCACTACATCGTCTCTCATGCTGAAATTAATATTATCTAATGCCTGCATCAGTATTCGCCGGTGATTGGCTTTATCCGTGTTAAAAATATTTCCCTGGATGGATGTATCGGGAACTAAATCGCCCAACATAACCCCTGCTTTCAGGTATTTAGACCCGCGATTGTATAATTTTTCGACCAGGGGCACGGCGTTCTTAATTAATTCATTTGTGTGTGAAGTAGGCTGTAAGAGCTTCACCTGATTATGTCTTGTTTTAGGATTATACTCGTATTGATTTCCCTCATAGTCGTTGGTCACAACGAATACGTCAATGAATTTTGCCGCGCAGGATTGTCGACGTAATTTTTCTGCAGCTCTTGATGTATAGGTTGCAACAGCCTCCTTGAGATCGCTTAATTCATGGACAGGCTTGCCAAACATTCTGGTAGTAGCGATCATTTTCTTTTGCTCTAAGGGGTCCTTCATTTCGATCGTTTGTTCACCGTTTAGTTCTTTGATGAGTCTTACTCCGACGACCCCTCCCAAAGTTGCCCTTGCCCATTCCTCGCTCATATTTCTTAATTGTAACCCATCATAGATGCTCCATAATTGTTTGAGTTTTGCTGAAGACCTGTAACCTATCCCCCAGATATCTTCGACGGCAGTTTGTTTTAGAGCTTTGAGAATTTTTTCTTCCGCATCGAGCACCAGTATGCAATTGGATTGCTGTTTATCTTTTTTCGACAATCTGTTCGCAACTTTTGCCAGTACCTTGGTTGGAGCTACGCCAATTGAAACCTTTATGCCTGTCCATTCTTCCACAGTTTCTTTGATTTCTTTTGCTACCCTGTATAATTGATCGTTTGGTACCGTAGAGAGATCAAGAAACGCCTCATCAACCGAATACACTTCGACATTATGGGCACCAACCATTTTCCGAAGGGTATCCATTACTCTTGCACTCAAATCGCCATATAAATTATAATTACTTGAAAAAACCGCCACATCGTTCTTCCCGATCACATCCTTATTTTGATAATAAGGAGCGGCCATGCCCACGCCTAATTTTTTAGCTTCATCAGTTCTTGAAACAATACAGCCATCATTATTGCTGAGCACAACAACAGGCTTGCTTGCGAGATCGGGCCTGAAAACCCTTTCACATGAACAATAAAAACTATTGCAATCAACAACGGCTTTCATAATCAATTACGGCTTGCCATAGCCTTCAGGCTATGGATGAAATAATTTCAAATCCATATTTCTGCATGAATTCCTCATATTCCTGTTGGAATGTTTTCTTGTTATGATGCTCTTCCTGATTTTTGATATAATCTCGCACTTTAGTGATCCCTGACTCACTAACTGATACAGCGAAGTATTGATCCTGCCATCTGAATCTTTCCCTTGTTAACTTTTGTTGATTGATCCAGAAGGAACTTTCGCCTTTTATCAATTGCACAATACCACCAATGCTTTGTTCTTTATTTAGTGAGATGAGAACATGGATGTGATCTGTATGTCCATTAATGAAATCAATCCAAATCCCTTTTTGCTGTGCATTCATTCTTATGTGTGGGAATAATATCGATCTGATCTCCTTTGAAAGAAGAGGCTCTCTGATTTTTGTTGACCAAACCAAACGGATCCAAACTTTTAGATAACTCATATTTCATTTTTTGTCCAAAGGCTAAAGCCTTTGGCAATCATTCATAGGGGGTGAATTGAATACACTACTACTCCCCAGAGCGCAAAATCATTGAACTCGGCAAGATTGATGGATTTGAATCTCTCATTTTCTGCGATTAAAAATGCAGAAGAAAAGTTTTTGTGGTACCGCCGGATTAATAGTTCACCATTTAAAATGGCCACGATCACTTTGCCGTCTGCTAGCTTCAATGAGCGATCGACGATCAGCACATCACCATCAAATATTCCTGCACCGGTCATCGCGTCGCCCTTCATACGAAAGAAAAATGTGGCTGGTTTGTTCCTGATAAGTTGTTCATTCAAATCAATCCCGCGTTCAGCATAATCGTCGGCGGCAGCACCGAACCCGGTTGCATTGGCTGTTCGCAAATCCTGTTGCGAAAATTGTTTGGAGCCCCGATAGGCGGCGCCAGAGAAATATTCCCCATCCATAGAAAATAATTTTTCTAAAGTTCAGAATTATTTTTTGAATAGCTAAATATTTTAGTAAATTTATGCTAAGATATTTTGCCAATCATTTGATGAGCGGCGGTGCGGAAGTTGAAAGGTGCGCCTCGCTTCGCCGAATCTTCGCGAAGGCGCAGTCGCAAAGGAAGCTCATTAGAAATGGCAAAGTTGGCGTCATAAGTAAGAAAGAAAAACAAAAAATAAATGGAGGGGTTATGCAAGTCTCAGGAATTACCATGCCCGGTTACCGGGTTTACGAATATTTGGTCGTATTGGATCCGCACGAGGAATTAAGCACTCGCATTATACGGGAAAAGAAAGATTTTTTTGAGTTGTACAAAGCATCAACAGCTATCGGTGGCAAGCCGCATGTGACACTGGTGAATTTTGTTCAGTATGAACTGATGGAGGAGCGGCTTGTCAACCGTCTAAAGACAATTGCAATGGGTTATTATCCGATCAAAGTGGAGTTGAAAGATTACGGCAGTTTCCCAAGTCATACCATATATATAAATGTTACGTCCAAACTGCCCGTGCAAAACCTGGTCAAGGAAATTCGTTCACAGGCGCAAAGGCTTATGAAACTGAATGATGACAACAAGCCGCACTTCATTTTGGAACCCTACATTCCCATTGCACGAAAACTTCTGCCCTGGCAATATGAAAAAGGCTGGCTCGAATACAGTAACAAACATTTCACCGGCAGATTCATCGCCGATGGGATGCTTTTACTAAAACGATTAGTCGGAGAATCTGATAGCTATAGTATGAAATATCAAATCGTTGAAAAATTTCAATTCCAGAATTTGCCGGTCGTTACTAAGCAAGGAGAGTTATTTATGTAGCGGACGCAATACCACCAATCAACACCTGTTGCGTCGCACTCTTGTTAGTTCAGAACCCTGTTCAACTTATTTTGAAATTTTGCCTGCCGCAGGCAGGAATTGGGAAATTTCGAATGAATGCCCCAATTTCTCAAGTCCACTTTTCCCAATTACCCATTTGAAGATTTCTAAAAATTATTTCTATGTCGAATCAACTTAAACAGGATCATTATAAGGCAATTCCGAAACAACATGAGGCTTCAAAGGCCTGCCCTGAAGGTGAGGGCCAGACTGCCGGGCAGGAAGGTTTGAAGGGGACTCAATATCTACAGGGAAGAGGAGCGCAGATCAATTATAAGAACCGCTTCCTGAAGGATGAAAAAGTAAAAGAACATATTGAAGGGATTGATGAATGGGAGGAATCTAATGTGCCCACTCAATATTTGGAGCAGGAAGTAAAAACCATTGTAAACAAAGTAGAAAGTCCTGACCTGAGTATGATGTACAGCATGAATCCCTATGCTGGCTGTGAGCATGGATGTATTTACTGCTATGCGCGCAATGTTCATGAATATTGGGGTTATAGTGCCGGCCTTGATTTTGAAAGAAAGATCATCGTGAAAGTGAATGCACCGCAAACCCTCAGAAAAACCTTAATGAATAAAAATTGGGATGGCGGTAACCCTATCATGCTAAGTGGCAATACTGATTGTTACCAGCCTGCTGAACAGAAATATCGCTTGACGAGAGGATTACTCGAAGTATGCAATGAATTCAACCAGTCCGTCGGTATCCTTACAAAAAACTCATGGATCATAAAGGATAAAGACATTTTGCAGGAAATGGCAAAGAAACATTTGGTTTCAGCCATGGTCTCAGTTACGTCATTCAACGAAGATCTGAGAAGAGTGATGGAGCCAAGGACAACCACTGCAAAACAACGACTAAAAGTGATCGAAGAGTTAAGTAATGCCGGCATTCACATGGGAATTATGATGGGGCCAATGATACCGGGTTTGAACGAACATGAGATGCAAAGGATCATGAAGGCAGGAAAAGAAGCAGGGGCAAAATTCACGGCGTATACTTTCATTCGTTTGAATGGCGCCATCAAGTTTTTGTTTCACGATTGGTTGTATAAAAATTTTCCCGACCGGGCAGACAAAGTTTGGCATTTGATCGAAGGCAGTCACAATGGACAGGTAAACGATACAAGATGGGGAGTCAGAATGAGAGGTGAGGGCAATATTGCCGAGATGGTAAGAATGCAATATAAAAAATATGGCAAGCTCTACGGTATGAATGAAGATCGCTGGGAATTAGATACAAATAGTTTCAGAAGGCCGGGCGAACAAGGGAGGTTGTTTTGATCACACCTTAATATAGATCTTCTTTCTATCCAGCCACCAGCAAATAAGCCACATAAATGAAATGACGCAAATGGCATAAGCAAGCGAGCCAATTCTTGGATCGCCCGGGATATGGACAAGAACTCGTTGATAAAGCCAGCCCCAGGGAGTGATATATACCGTTTTACCCTGATCATCCAAATGATGATCCGGAATGCGAATAAGAGCGAGTGTTCTGGGTAAGAAAGCGCTAAGTGCAAAAACAAACAAGGCGTTTTTCCCAAATACATCAAAGAATTTCGTGAACCGACCACGTTTGTTTTTGAACTCGATCAGATAGATCAGAGTAGCGATGGTGATGGTAGCCAATCCTGATGTGTAAATGGTGAAAGAACTCGTCCAAATTTTCTTATTGATCGGAAAAACCTTGTCCCACCAGTAACCGACCAAAAGGAATGCAACGCCGATAACAAACAGACCACTGAGCATCTGGTAGGGTCCAGAACTATTGTCGGCGCCAGGTTGAGTCTTGCCTTTTCTCTGTATATAATCACCTACGACGTATCCAAAGATGACTTCCACAATTGCCGATAACGTGCTCATGATCCCTTCCGGATCAAAAGGAACTCCCTCACCTTTGTACATGTGTGGTACATGAAGGATTTTTTTATCAACATTGGTGCCGAACCAACCTTGTAAACTATATGGATCAGCGGGGTTAGCTAAATAGCAAAGAAGCCAATAAAGAAGAAGCAGGATCAATCCAAAATAGAGAGCTCTTTTTGGTTTTAAATAGTAAACGGTGACGGATGCAAAAAAATAGCAGAGCGCAATGCGCTGAAGCACTCCCAAAATTCTTACGCCGTTTTCAGAATTAGTGGGATCAACCCATTGCCGGAATACAAGGTGATCGTTGCTCCATGTAAAAAAAGGCCACCACTGAAGAAACAAGCCGATCAAAAAGATCAAAGCAGTTCTTTTTAAGATCTTTTTCCAGAAAGTCGTATCGCCTGTCCCTTTGAGTTTCGGCATAACAAACGAGAGAGCATTACCAACTGCAAAAAGAAAGAACGGAAATACAATATCAGTGGGCGTTAAGCCATGCCAGGCAGCGTGTTCAAGCGGAGGATAGATCTGTTGCCATGAGCCTGGATTGTTTACAAGGATCATCAGGCAAACTGTTGCTCCGCGGAAAACATCAAGGGAATAGTAACGTGACGACAAATTATTTTCTTTGTACGAATATATGTGCTGTGTGAATTACCCGGTTGATTTTATATCAGAAACAAGAAAATACTGACCCATATCAAATCCCTCAACAGAAATATTCTTGCCCTCATACTTTTCAAAGAAATCATCATAAAAAGGATTGCCGCTTTCACGCCTCAATTTAATAGCTCCATTTTTTGTTTGCAATACAAAACTGGTATGAGCGGACTTGCTTGTTCCTCCTAACTCTTTTTTCTCAACCCTGCCGGTCAGGATTGCTTTTTTGGGTTCATCTGCGGACATATTCTTTTACCTCCATCACTTTATTATTTACGTCCTGGATCACCAGTAATCGTAAAGTATCAATAACCTCGCCCTTTTTCAGATCACTATACACGTGATAGCGGTAGTTCTGGCCCATCGGGATGTTTTTAGTTTTTGACCTTTTCCCTTTTTTAAATCCATAAATTATCTTTTTTTCATCTTTGAACTTATAGGTTCGCAGTGCTTTTTTAATTTCATTCTTAAGATCGCCTCGTACCGATGCTTCTATTTTTACAGGTGCATCGCTGGTGTTATTAATATAAACACTCTTTTCCGCGAGTTTTAATCTCCGCTCCTTTCTTTCTTTCGTATCATGTGCATCCTTATTCATGATGCTTTTAACTGGCGTTTTGCCCGGAGTAGTTTTTGGACTGTCTTCGATGGGAGTGATACTCGGGTCACCCAATAATAAAAACTGTATGATTGTTTTCAGATCAGTGGGGTCCATTTTTACGTCTCCCTTTTCAACGAATCGCTGCTGCGCTTCAAGAAAAGATCTCCCGGTTGAGGCTCCCTTTTGTACCGCGATCAAAAAATATTGTGTTATATAATCGGCCCCGCCCTGGCTGTCCGAAGGACCATAGGCTGCGGTAGTGCTGCCTACAAAAGCAATCGCATTATTTTTTAAATAAGTATTAGAGATCGGCAGATGAATTTTGTTTGGGCGATTTGGATTGTATAAAAGGGCTCCGTAACAACATTCAGCAGCAGTCACAGTTCCGTATGAGATTTTTGTATCCAGCATACTCGATTCCAAACACACGGGAAAGTTGTTTGAGTTTTCGTTGGACTGACCATAAAATTCAGATGTTCGTAAGCCGCCGTGACAATTGAAGAAATGCATCAAAGGACTGAGAGCCTTTTTTGTATAGGGCCCGTCTGTTGGGGGAGCAAGTTCCAGTTTCTTGTTATCCTGGAAAATATTCTTTAGTGAGATCTGAGTTGATTTTTGCCACCACTTCACACTGAGGGAAAAATAATTCTTATAAACGGATGATTTAAGTGGCTTCCAATTGATGCTATTTTGAATAAGTGCTATGAGATAGGTTGGGTCATTGACCCCGGTAATATCCGGGAGTCGCCCAAGTACGCGACCCGGAGCGATAAAGTCACCGGGACTCCGGCTAAATGGAGCTTCGCATGCATAAGGCACATCACTTGGAACAAATGCATCATCATCATCAGGGATAGGAATGCGAAAGCGGCAATGTGGGACGATATCGGTTGCTCCTAACAACATTATATAATCTGGCTTATAATGAATAAATAGACTGTCAATGGCATTTTTGAACTGTTCAGGGTCTGTTGCGTCCTTCACAGCCTTCCCTTTTGCTTTTCTCATTGCTGAAAGATCATCTGCAAAAACCAGGAGGCTATTTAAATTTCGTTTTTTGTCAGCAGCAATAAGCTGCCTAACTGCTGCCTCGATTTTTTTGAACCCTGCCGACCCGTATTTATTTTGAAGCGCCGAGCGATTGGTGACGATAATTTTATCAATACTCATAAGCTAAGGTTTGGAGTCAAGAAATGGTTATTCAAGTTACTGAACTTTTTATCGCATAACTGTCGAACCAATTCTTGGCCACGGCCAAAGAAAGCTTGAGAACCGGAAAACTTTCGGGCAAAGGGCTCCCGCTCACGTGGTGACGGGCTGAGCCGGAGAGGTCAAAACCTATACTGATCGAAAAAATGCGTAAGGGACTTGTCAGGGAGGATTAACTTGTTCAAAATCTGCATATTTTATTCGCTTGCCAGTCCCATTCATACAATTATATTTGCATTTAAACGTTGGTATGCCGGCGTTGGAATTTTTCCTGGTCAGTCAAAAGAGAAACATGTGACTGAGATGGCGAAGCCCTGCAAAAATGAATAACCACATAAACAAGAAATGGTTTGCGATTTATACCCGTCCAAGATGGGAAAAGAAGGTAAATCTTCTTTTACAGGAACAGGGTGTAGAAAGTTATTGCCCTCTGAACAAGGTGAGGCGAAAATGGAGTGACCGGGTAAAAACAATAGAGGAACCTTTGTTTAAATCGTATGTTTTTGTGAAAGTGAGCGACGAAGAGAAAACAACGGTAAGAATGACTGCCGGGGTAATGAATTTCGTTTATTGGAACAAGAAGCCTGCGATCATAAAGGAAAAAGAAATACTGACGATAAAACGGTTTCTTGATGAATACAGGGACGTTCACGTGATTCCGAAAGAGCTGAAGTTAGATGATCGGGTACGGGTCACATCGGGTTCGTTTATGGATCATGAAGGCAAAATACTTGGCCTTCGACATAAAGTCATAAAAGTTGCAATTGATAGTTTGGGTTATATTTTAGTGGCTTATATCGATAGAAGTAAGTTAATTTCGGTTCAATCGAAATGACTTCGAATATTATTTTTGCACAAAGCTTCTCATAATTCTAAAACCGGCTGATGAGATTATTTTGTTTTTTCAGTTCCCTGGCCATTGCTCTTTTTTTGATTTCATGCCATTCGCAAAAAAAGGTGTCTTATAATTATATCGTGGATATAAATGACACATTAGCAAAGAATGCAGTAAAGAATTTTGAACCAGTTATTCAAAAGAATGATTTGCTTTCCATTCAGGTCTACAGCAATTCGACTAAACCAGAGATTTCTGATGTTTTATATAATCCTCCCGCATTAAGCGGGAGTTCGGGAAGTTCAAGCGGAAGTAGTGGCAGCGCCAGCACCAGTGGTTACATGGTGGATATGGATGGAAATATCAAGTTTCCGCGCCTTGGTATAATACACGTTGAAGGGTTAACTAAACGACAATTGGCCGACACGATCGTTTCAAAAATTACGGACCTGGAAAGTCCGACCGCTGTAGTTCGATTTCTCAATTATAGAATAACTGTTTTGGGAGAAGTAGGTCACCAGGGAACCTTTACGATTCCGAACGAGAGAATCACCATTTTTGAGGCACTTGGTTTGGCGGGAGATATTCCTGTTACAGGGAAAAAGGACAATGTTAGAATACTGAGGGAGGTAAATGGAGACAGGGAAATTGGTACAGTAGACCTGACATCTAAAAACATTTTTGCATCACCGTATTACCATCTGCAGCAAAACGACGTGATTCTTGTTGAGGTCAAGAAAAATAAGGTAAAACAAGTTGACCAGGCCCTGGTGTTTTCGCGAATCGCCTTTGCCCTTAGTCTTGTTACAACCCTGGCTATTCTATATAATATTTTCAAATAATTCATCCGAGTGCAAACTAAAACAGTGACAGAAGAGCAATTTATAGGTGATAGAAGTGAGCTTGGCAATTTAGGCGTGAAAGACCTCTTCTTCAAGTACATCCGATTTTTACCGGTATTTCTGTTATCGTTGGCTCTAACCCTTTTTGGTGCCTGGATTTATTTGCGGTACGCGACTCCTATTTATCGTGCGGCAGGCTCTCTCCGGATTAAAAACGATAAACAGTCAGGGGGAGGTGACCAAAAACTCGACCAGCTCGCTTTAAACACGGGTATTCAAAATATTCAGAACGAAATCGAAGTGCTTAAATCAAAGCCATTGATGCGTCATGTAGTTGAAGCTTTAGATCTCCAGATAAACTACAATGCAGTAGGAAAAATCAAATCCCCAGACATCTATAAACAAGGACCTTTTCTTCTTCAAATCTTCGAATTGACCGATTCCACAAGGGCGTTCTCTCTTAATGTGAAGTTTCTCAACGATTCTATTTTTACTGTAAATAATGATAAGACTAAATTCACTTTTGGACAATTATTCAAAAATCGGCGCGGAATTTTCCGGCTCAATAGAAATTCGTATAGTTCTCCAGGGAGAGAGTATGCGATCGCGTGGCAGCCGACAGAGCAAACTGCGGCTGGGTTTGCCGCAGTCACGCAAGTTTCGCCCAAAAATGGAACAGATATCCTGACAATCGCTATTGAAACCACGAATCCCCAGAAATCGGCCGATATTATCAATCAGTTAATGGCAGAATATGGGGAGATGACAAAGGAAGACAAAAGTGCGGAGGCAGCGCTGACACTTCTTTTTGTCGACAGGTCGCTAAAAAGCGTGCAACACGAAATAGACAGCATTCAAAAAGAGAAAACAGCATTTCAGAAAGCGAACAACCTTGTCGATCTGCAAGGGCAGACTCAAAACTATTTGAGTAATGTTAGCGAGACGGATAAAAGTTTGAAAGAACAGGAGATATTGATGAAAGTGACCGAATTAGTTGAAGGTTACTTAAAAGACAAACAAAATAACTTTAAAACTGTTCCCTCTTCGCTCGGACTTTCTGATCTGACGCTCAGTGCCAAAATTGAGGAATACAATAAGGCTCAATTATACCGCGCCGGCCTCTTACAATCTCAGATACCTCCCAACAACCCTTTTGTTAAGGAGCAAGACCAAATTATCGAGAAACTGCGGACGGATATTCTCGAAGCAATGAAGAACATAAAAACGTCGACCGCACTTTCACTTAACAGCTTTAAGCAAAGGGAAAATTCACTCCAGGGCCAGCTAAAGTCGCTACCTCCGCAGATAAGCAGGTTGGGCGAATTTGAAGCTGTACTAAATAGCAAAATGGGAATTTATTCGTACCTGATGGAAAAGAAATTAGCGACAACTATTTCCCAAGCTTCGACTTTATCGAATTCGAAGATTATTGAGACGTCAACTCCATCAACAAACCCGGTAAAGCCTAATCGCCGCTCAGTTCAACTATTGGCAATATTAATAGGTGTTGGACTGCCGGCCTTATTTGTCTTTCTGCTAGAAGTGGTTAATGATAAAGTAACCACAAGATATGATATTGAGAAAATGACAAGTGCTCCTATCTTAGGTGAAATCGGACATTCCTACTCACGTACGACCCTCGTAGTTAACAAGACGAGCCGTGGGATGGTGGCCGAGCAGTTTAGGATTATTCGTTCGAATCTCCAATATATAATAAACAAAATCGACAAGCCTGTTATTCTTGTCACATCTTCATTCAGTGGTGAAGGGAAATCTTTTGTAACGACCAATGTCGGCGCTGTAATGGCGTTAACGGGAAAGAAAACCATCATTATTGAATTTGATATACGAAAGCCAAAGATCTTTTCAGGACTTGGACTTTCAAGAAGAAAAGGTATTACAAATTATATTTTGGGCAATGCGGATCTAAAAGATTTGCCTGTATTGGTCGACGGCTACGATAATTTATATGTTCTTTCCTGCGGTCCTGTTCCTCCAAATCCGGCTGAAATGCTATTGGAATCAAGGGTGGAAGACCTCTTTAATTACTTAAAACAGAATTTTGACGTTATTTTGATTGACAGCGCTCCCGTTGGCATGGTGAGTGATGGCATGACCCTGAGCAAGTTTGCTAACTGCACCTTGTATATCGTTCGCCAGGCTTATACTTATAAAAAACAAATCGCTTTGATAGACGAATTTTATAAAGAAGAGAAACTTCCCAAAGTGTCCATTATCATTAATGATGTGAAGATAAAACCAGGTTATGGATATTACGGTTATGGAAGATATGGATATGGTTATGGATATAAGTCCAAATATTATGAAGAAGAAACGCCTGCGGGCAATGTGTTTACTCGGTTCTTTGGCCTGTTTGATCTTAAAAATCGGAAAAATGGCGGATCAGGCACTTCTTAAAAATCTCTATTTCGCATGAGAATTTTGGTTACGGGTGGCGCAGGTTTCATCGGTTCAAATATTGTTGAGAGCCTACTTGCCGATCAGAATATCGAACAGGTGAGAGTCCTTGACAATCTTGAAACAGGCTCAATCGATAATATCGGAGGATTTTATACCTCCTCGAAATTTGAGTTTATACAAGCCGATATTCGCGACTATTCTTCTTGTCTTCAGGCTTGTGACGGGATCGATCTCGTCACTCACCAGGCCGCTTTGGGTTCCGTACCACGATCCGTTAATGACCCTCTCACAACAAATGAAGTGAATATCGGGGGCACATTAAATGTCTTTACTGCCGCCAAAGAAAAAAAAGTCAAACGTATAGTATACGCCGCAAGTTCTTCCACTTATGGGGACCACCCGGCACTTCCAAAGGTTGAAAATGAAATTGGCAAGCCTCTGTCTCCCTATGCCGTTACGAAATATGTCAACGAATTATATGCCGATGTATTCGCACGGTTATACAACACTGAATTTATAGGCCTACGGTATTTTAACGTATTTGGCCCAAGGCAGAATCCAAAGGGGCCCTATGCAGCCGTTATTCCTCTGTTTACTGAATCTTTTTTAAATGGCCAGGCACCTGTTATCAATGGTGATGGAAACCATAGCCGTGACTTTACTTATGTCAGCAATGTTGTGCAGGCAAATCTCCTTGCTTTGTTTACTGAAAACAAGGCGGCGGTCAACCAGGTTTATAATATTGGTTATGGCCAACAAACATCTTTGCTACAACTGGTACAGTACCTGAAGAGAATATCTGCGCGTGATATTGAGCCAATCAAAGCCCCTGAAAGAACCGGAGATGTGAAACATAGTTTGGCCGACATCTCAAAAGCAAAAAATTTACTTGGATATAATCCTGCTGTTTCGGTTGAGGAAGGATTAAGACGCACTTATGAATGGTATAAAATAAATAACAAATTAAAAGTATAATCAATCAAATGATTTCAATATCAAAAACGGTTCTCATAACGGGCGGGGCGGGTTTTATAGGGTCACATGTGGTAAGACTATTTGTAAATAAATATCCTGGGTACAAAATAGTAAACCTCGATGCGTTGACTTATGCGGGTAACCTGGAGAACCTGCGAGACATAGAACGCGCGTCAAATTATTACTTCGAGAAAGCGAACATTTTAGACTCCGAAGATCTTGATAGAGTTTTCGGAACTTATGACCCTCATGGTGTCATACATCTTGCGGCTGAATCGCACGTTGATCGTTCTATTCTTTCCCCAATGGATTTTGTTTACACCAATGTTATAGGCACTGTTAATTTGCTAAATGCAGCAAAGAAGCAATGGAACAAAAACTATGAAGGGAGGCTTTTCTATCACATATCTACCGATGAAGTTTACGGAGCGTTGGGTGAAACTGGTCTCTTTACAGAAGAAACACCTTATGCGCCCAACTCACCATATTCAGCCTCAAAGGCTTCTTCTGATCATTTTGTGAGAGCGTATGGCGAAACCTTTCACTTGCCTGTAATTATTACCAATTGCTCAAATAATTACGGTCCTAATCATTTTCCTGAAAAACTGATCCCCTTGTTAATTAATAACATTATCCATAAAAAACCGCTCCCTGTCTACGGCGATGGGCTATATACAAGAGACTGGCTTTTTGTAAAGGATCATGCTGCTGCGATTGACACTGTATTTCACCAGGGCAAAATTTTTGAAACCTACAATATTGGCGGCTTTAATGAGTGGAAGAATATTGATGTTGTGAAATTGCTATGCAAATTGATAGATGCAAAACTTGGAAGAGAGCAAGGTGAAAGTGAAAAGCTCATAACTTTTGTAAAAGACAGGCCGGGTCACGACAGGAGGTATGCTATTGATGCAACCAAGATCAATAAGGAGCTAGGATGGAAACCCAGCCTAAGTTTTGAAGAAGGTCTGTCTCAAACTATTGATTGGTATTTAGAAAACCAGGAATGGCTGACACATGTTACATCCGGGGAATATCAAAAATATTATAACACCCAATACTCAACAACCCATTCATGAAAGGCATTATTCTCGCAGGCGGATCAGGCACGAGGTTGTACCCCATTACCAAAGCGATATCGAAGCAGCTGATGCCCATTTACGATAAGCCGATGATCTATTATCCATTGTCTATTTTGATGATGGCAGGGATCAGGGAGATTTTGATCATTACGACTCCAGAAGACAACGCTCAATTTAAGAGGCTGTTAAATGACGGCAAACAAGTTGGTTGCCGGTTCGAATATGCAACTCAGGAAATCCCCAATGGCCTGGCGCAGGCATTTGTAATAGGTTCAGAATTTATCGGGAATGATAAAGTAGCGTTGATACTTGGCGATAATATATTCTACGGATCCGGATTGGGCAGGCAGCTGCAGGAGTTGAATAACGTGGAAGGAGGTTATGTATTTGCTTACAAGGTTTCCGATCCGGAACGTTACGGCGTTGTGGAGTTTGACGATAAATTGCATGCCATTTCAATTGAGGAAAAACCCAGGAAACCAAAATCAAATTACGCAGTGCCCGGTTTATATTTTTATGATAACAATGTTGTAGAAATAGCGAAAAATTTGAAACCATCTGCCAGGGGTGAATTCGAGATCACTGATGTCAACAAAGCTTATTTAGAAAAGGGGAAATTAAAAGTTTGTATCCTTGACAGGGGCACAGCCTGGTTAGACACGGGTACTTTTGAGTCTCTCAGTGACGCCAGCGAGTTTGTCAGAGTGATAGAGAAAAGACAAGACACAAAAATTGGGTGTATAGAGGAGGTCGCGTACCGAATGGGATACATTAATCAGGATGAACTTATGGATATTTCGTCTCATCTTGAAAAAAGCGGCTATGGATTGTACCTGAAAAATCTGCTAAAAGAATCATGAGTTATTTTGCACACCCTACAGCCGTTATCGATGATGGTTGTGAAATTGGAGACAGAGTCAAGATCTGGCATTTCAGCCATGTAATGACAGGTGCTAAGATCGGCGATGATTGTAATCTTGGACAAAACGTTGTTGTATTACCCAAAGTAGTGTTGGGAAAAAATGTCCGCGTACAAAATAATGTGTCCATCTATGAAGGAGTAATTTGTGAAGACGA
>Ga0163163_10001175_pt1 | contig 22194 bp, 27 predicted proteins | sample S65metaG_FD_119766 | JGI IMG/M metagenome (GOLD analysis project Ga0163163, IMG submission 119766) | Switchgrass rhizosphere microbial communities from Kellogg Biological Station, Michigan, USA - S6-5 metaG | ecosystem: Host-associated > Plants > Roots > Rhizosphere > Soil | place: USA...
AGTCGTGCCATCTCAATAGCACCGAATACCCACTCGATATTGTTGACTTCAAAATCAGCGTTTATAAGTACCCGCTGTAGTTGGTCCTGTGCATCAGCCACGGTGGCTACGCTTTGAGCGAAAGGCGTACCTGCAAAAGTCTTGGCCAAAGCCTCCGCCCTATTCAAGAAGTCTTTCATTAGCGGTGCACCTGCATCACACGATGCTCCAGCACCTAAGATAAAGACAATTTCGCTCATTATGTCGAGTATATATGCATGGGTTCCATTCAAAATCGCTTCCCCACGCCAGCCATTCACTAGAAGCCCCTCCCTACCGATATAAAACAGCAGCGTAGCTGCTTGGGGGATACAACTCGTGAACAGTCGTATTGTTGTACCAGCCATCGCTAGGCATGATAGGATCGTGGACCGGATCGCTTCTCTATGGCCGTCACACGAAACCGCCGCTTCTGGATAATCGCCTTCATTGCGGCGATACCACTGGAGCTCGTTGCCGCACTAATGCTGCGGTACATTCTACGAGTAGGTGTGCCGAGTAATCCGAACTCCAACCTTGAGCTCGCCGGAGCCATTTCCGCTTTTATCCATGCTCCAGGGTTACTACTGTCGCAGTTCTTGTGCCTCAAATTCCACATCTCCCCGCAGACCCTGATGCCGTTGGAGATCCTTACTGGTTATTTGGATCTCGTGGTGATAACGTTCTTGGCTCTCCGTTTAATCCGATGGACATTCTCCAAGAATCAGCCCCAAACGACTGGGTGATGCCCATTCACTAGAAGTCCCTCCCTAGCGAGATAGAAAACAGCGGCGTAGCTACTGGCGGTAGGGGTACTTCTCGTGAACGGGCTATCGCCCACGTGTTGGGGCTAAAGAGCGGCATCGGGCGGGATATACTGATTTTGGGCGAAGCTCAGCATGATCGACCTGAGAACAATTGAGACTCTTTCACCACGCAAACTCGCTGAGGCGGGGGGCGTGTGGCAAAATAAGCCCTTCGTCTGGAAGCGGTGGACTCGTCTGCACGATTCCTGGACGCACGATCATTGCGGGTTTTGTTGGGCGTGCATCTGTGATCATCGTGACCGGGACCCAAACGACAAACCTGGTCCCGTCGAAGGGGGCCACTATCGGCACGCCTTCTATGCAGACGATTCGGACGGTACCTACATTTGGGTTTGTCGGTCTTGCTTTAAGCGGTTAAGTCCTGCCGTTGGTTGGTTTATCCAGCGTTCAAAGTAGCCCAGTCGCTGTGCCGACGAACGGGGTAAAAAGAGCGGCGTAACCTGCGATTATGAGTGTATAGATGAAGGTGGCCAGCGCTTTCTTAAGAACCGTTGGGGCCGTACTTCTTGCCGCATTGCTTTCGGTTGTGGCATTTGTATTTTTGGGCGTCCTTATCCCCGCATGGATCATGTTGGCAATATATGGGCATCAGGCAGTTGAGGATTCGCCCGCCCATGGCGCTGCCGTCATGTTTATAAGCTTGCCACTGGCTGGCGTGGTTTCGCTGCTCGCGTTCATCCTTCTTGTGATCTGGCTGTACCAGAAGTTCTCGTTTTCAAAATAACCCATTACCCAAAATCGGAAGCCGACGAACGGGGGGTAGAAAGAGCGGCGTGATGCCTAGTTCACCGTGGCGCTTTTTGGAGTTTTGGAAGTTCCCTCGTATCTACTTCACCTTCGTTTGTGGTGGCGTTCTTATCCTGGGTGTTGTCTCGATATTTACCGGGGCAGTAGATTTTGTTGCAGGGCCATTCATCTGGCTCGCGTGCATACTCATCCTGCGGCTGGTTTGGTCCAGTGACTTAACTTGGCCGCAAATGCTTCGGCGTCCTGTTTTCTGGATTAGTCTTACGCTCATTATCGCGGGAAATGTCGTATCGGCAATGCGACACTGATTTTCAAAGTAGCCCACTACCCAAAATCGCCACCGCTACCTTCCGTAGTTACCCACTCCGCTTCAGATCGTCGGGCACGATCCCGTGATATAGTTTCCTTGCGTCATGAGTTCCAACGAACCATTGCCTCCTGAAGCCCCAAAGTCCGGCATTGGGTGGGGATCGACGATCTTGCTCTGGCTAATTGCCCCCATGGCGCTGCTCCTGTTTCTATTTTTTGCTGGCGGCGGCTTGATATTCGTAATAATGCTGTGGAAGGCAATCACCTGCCCGCACTGCCCCTTTGCTGGTATGTGACCGCCTCTTTTTTACCGATGCTCAAATGGACCTACTGCCCTACCCTCGGTCTGTTTGACTGAGCAGTTGCGCCATACCTTATAATCGAGTGTTACCGCCAGCAAAATCGCCACCGATTGCCAACCGAATCGGCCTTGCGTGCTACCCTCAAGAGTTCATGCCAACCGAACACATCGTAGCCTTGCTAATCGCAGAACGCGACAAACTAAACCGAGCAATCGAAGCCCTTCAGGGTTCTGCGAAGCGTCCGGGCAGACCACCGAAGAATCCACCAGCGGCAGCCGCCGTGGCTGAGACGGCTTCGACGAAGAAGCCGAAGCGGCAAAGTGCCGCACGACGCAAGGCACAAGCCGAGCGCATGAAGGCTTATTGGGCTGCGAAGCGCAAGAAATCGAAGGCGTAGTTACTCGACTGATAGTTTAGTACCCGTTGCACAGGTTATCCACAGAAGCGGCCCTTTAAGATATTGACTCCGCATGGCCTATTGTTGAGGAAAACATAACGTTTTTACTGGATCTTTCCTGCCATGCGAGTGCATGATGATTAGGCAGTCGGGCTGTTCCTCTCGGACGCGAAGGAGTTTGCCAAGGATCGCAGCGGAGGCCAGCTCCATCAGGTTGCTGGCCTCTTTTACTGACCGCTGTTCAATCCTCAATTCCCCTAAACAACTCGCCCACCTTCACTTTGAACGTTTGCGCCAGCAGCAACAAACTCGCCAGGGTTATATTCATCTCCCCACGTTCGAACGCCCCCACCTGTGCCCGATGGAAGCCACTCTTGTCAGCAAAGACATCCTGGGTCCAGCCACGCTTAAGCCGTAGCTCCCGAAGTCTGACTCCCAGTCGCCTCTGTAGTTCTTCCCGCTGCACTTACAACAGCTTGAAAGCAGACTGCTTAAACGCATACTACTTATACGGAGAGTTGTGGCCGATAGATGCTGGAAGGCCATCGTGAGAACACTACTTCTAGGAATGATGTTGATCATCCTGTTGGGCCAAGTCGGCTGCGTCAAGAGCGGCGGCCCGACGCGAGAGCAACTTTTAGAGCACAAGATCCAGTGTGCCCAGCAGGCTCGTGAGTATTGGAAGTGGAAGGCCGACTATTGGTGCTGTAGCAATGCTAGCCGCCACACCGAGGAGTACACATACAGCCCTCGGCTGAATACTTGCATCCTCTACGAGGACCAGCACACTTCGGACGGTGGAGAAGTCCAGTACTTCATTGACGTGTTGACCAGCCGGAATATCGTGCCGCCTTCCATTACGGTTAAGGGCCAGACAGACAGTGAAGCTCCGCAGACTTGGTTGCAGTTGTTCAGCGAAGCCAATGTTGATCTCGATTACTACCGCACGAATGCCGCCAAGAAAGGATCTCGGTGAAGGAACCGCCACCGCCCTAACGGGCGTGGCCTCCCAGCGATGATCGCTCTCAGGCGCTAGAACGCCAATCGTCTCGTTTGACCTAGTCCTTTTGGCCGTGAACTTATTGCTCTCGTCTCCGTCTAGTTGATTGTGAGGACAATCTTATGTTCGCAAGTCTCGAAGAGCAGATGAAGCATGACGATGCCACGGCGGCATCCCCCCGGCAACGCATGACGAAATGGGCTGTAGTCGCGTTTGTTGCCGTTGCCGTGTTTGGTGGGTTGTACTATGCACTCCAGGCCATCGGCTGATTCCGAAGCGACTGATTTCCTAGATAGGGCTAATTCCACACCAGCCTTACCATTACTAATCTCAAAACCCGACCCTTGCCCCCTACATCCAGGCATGACACAATCACAAGACCGCCAAATCAACCTGTCGGAGGTAGTGAATGGCCAAGTATTTTGTAATTTTAGCTCTGTGGTCAGTGTCTGTATTTGGGCAAAATAGTGCCACACCGCTCACGAATGAAACCGTAATTAGGCTCGTGGCGTCCGGGGTTCCTGCTGAAACAATCATTAACACCATACGCGGGGCCGGTTCTGTGAACTTCAGTTTCTTGCCGGGAGACCTGGATTTGTTCCAACGTTATCGGGTTCCTGACGACGTGGTGCGAGCAATGTCGGCCAAGGATAATGGAAAACCAATTCCTAACTTTACGGCGTCAGCTCCAGTAGTTTCTGCGAAGATCGTCCCTCCCCAGGTGCAGCCGCAACCAACCAGACAGGCCATTACCGAGCCTACTCGCGTTGCAGAGGCTCAAGCCGTCCTAACCAACGACTCTGTCCTGAAACTGGTCAAAGCTGGAATGGGTGAAGATGTCGTCCTCAGCATGATCACTAGCCAACCGGGTCAGTACTCTCTAAGCACCGATAGCCTGATTGCGCTTAAGCAAGCAGGGGCATCAGACAAAGTCATTGCGGCGATGGTGAACCGCAATGCAACCGCTACGAGTGCCAGTAGTACTCGCTCGACAGTCTCCGTTCAGCCGTCATCGCCAGGAGAGACACTAACTCTACATGACGCCACGCCCGTCAGATTGCGACTAAGCCGCAATCTCTCGTCTGCCAGCGCCAAAACTGGTGACACTGTAGATTTTGAGGTTTTAGAAGACTTGAAAGTAGGTGACGTACTTGTAATCGCCCGTGGTGCGACTGCAATCGCCACGGTGACTGAGGCCCAAGCTAAACGGCGTATGGCCCGTGGCGGAAAGTTGGATATCACTATCGACTACGTTCGGCTAGTGAACGGCGACAAGGTTGCGTTGAAGGCCGTGAAAGATACGTCTGGTGGCGGGCACACAGGAGCGATGACCGGAGCTATCGTTGCAACTTCGCTTGTAGTCTGGCCAGCCGCTCCATTCTTCCTATTCATGCATGGGAAGGACTCTACGATTCCAAAGGATACGGAGATCACGGCCTAGCGGCGGTGGTTTGGGATTGGCGGCTAAGCTGATGATCTTTGGTGGCACAAATCACACCGTCTACTTGGGTTGTCTGAATTGTTCTGAGTACGCTAGCGACTCGGTGAAGAACACCTATGGAACACACGGGTCAGGCTATTCGCAAGAGAGCATTTTTAACCACTATGGCTCCTATGGTTCGCCGTATTCCGCAGAGAGTGCGTGCAGCGAGTACGCCAACGACCCTCCGGTCATCGTCGATCAGAACGGAAAGTATTACGGGCGGCTCACGCTTAATCGTTATCACGCCCAGCTTGGGATCGGTGCCGAACTCATGGGATGGTTAGCTGCTGTCTGCCACGATTAAGAGGAACATATGCCGGACCAATCTCACTTGGATAGCCGTTACTTTGTTGACGACTCAGTATATAACTGCCCGTTCTGCAACAGACGGCATGTCTCGTACACAGTGCTTACCTGGATGACATTCGACTGGACGGATAAGAAGCCCTGCCACGTTTACATTGTTCAATGTGATTCTTGTCAGAAGAAGTCAATGCATCTGAGCTTCACGCACCTAGCGGTACTTAAGAGCAGGGGCGTAGAGCAGTACTACTTCAATTTGGGAACGGGAAATAAAGTCGGCGAGGTTCTGGATCGAACTTTCTTCTACTCCGTTCCAACGTCATTTTTTGTTCTTGACGAACGGGTCCCTAAAATTCTTAGGGAGCTACTCACCGAAGCCGAAGGGTGCCTCAAGAGTAATTTCTTGACTGGAGCCTCAGCGTGTGCTCGAAAGATCGTCTATGAGCTGGGTAGGCTCAGTAATGCCACGGGTGATAACTACGACGAGCGGATCAAATCTTTGAAGCAAGTGCATCCTGAGGTTGAGCCCACATTCTTTGATACGCTGCTTACAATCCAACAAGTGACGAGTTCAAAAGTGCATGAGGGATCTTACGATGGTTGGGAGGCAAAGCACCTCAGAATCATTCTCGCCGCTTTGGCCGAGGTGCTGAAGGAAATATATGTGGCTCCAGCACTCAAGGAAGATCGGCGCAAAGCCATACTTGCCCTAAGGGATGAACTCGCTCCGCCCAACGAGCCCAATAACCAAAACTGAATCGCTGTGGAGTTAGTTCCTGAGATCAGCCTATTACCTGCCGTAGTACCGCTCCGGGCCGTCGCTTGGGCTCCGGCCCTTCGGGCGGACTACTCCGAATACAAACATCTGAAATACTTCGGTCCGGGGCGGAAACTGCTATCTCTTCTTCCTACGTGCGGCAAAACGGCCACTACGTCTTTCGGACCCTGACCCCACGGATATTGGATAAAATCAACAGCGTTACCTGTAACGAAGTCTCTTCGGGATGGAAAGAGACCAAAGCGTCTCGAAAACACAACCGTAAACACGGTGTAGCCCATCCCCGATTCACCCGCCTTGTAGAGTTCGTTCGCAAATTTTGCGGGCAGGCGGGATGGACTCGCAATGAGAGAGGCGACATCTTCGATGTGGACTTCGGAATCCTGATCTGGGTAATTGCCCCAGTGGGCTACCTGCAAGCGTTCCGAAGCGACGTACACCCGGTCCACGTCAGTTCCATCCTTGAGTCGAACCAGACAGGGGTAATACTTGAATCCTGCTCTGTCAACGTCAACGCTTGGTGTAATCGCATCCAACTGTAACTTCAGATGCGCCGGGAGTTTGGGGTACCGTGGGACAGCTAGCGACATAGTACACGGCCACATTCAGCCGTGAGGCGGTAGCTCTCACTCTACACCTGCCGGAAGAAGGGCGTCACGATTTCGGACCCCGTTGCCTCCCCGCACACATCCCCACGTCAGTCCCAGGAACCGCCAGCGCTTGGAGGCGCATGGCCGTGTATAGGGGCGGATCAAGCGGGACTGGTTGGATCACAAGTGCCCGGAATATTAGTCGAAAATGCCCCGAAAACCCTGCGAAATTACGACTCGGCGGCGCACTCTGTGACGGGTGTGACAGGTTAGACAGCTATTCTATAAACTTTTCTTGAACCGAAGGACAGAGGAAAGTATAGAGAATGACGGGTTAGACCCGTCACTCGTCACGCAGTATAGGCGGTGTCCTGCTGGACCGAATGCGCCAATGGTTCGGCTCTAAGCTCCAGCCCATTACGCCCACGGGCACCACCAGACATACGGTCCTTGCTATAACCCTTCCGTTCAAGCGCCAGCCCAAAGGATTTGTAAGAAGTAGGCTTTTCATGGATCAAATAGCACCACTTGACGAATGCCTCATATAGGTCTTTGGAAAGCGTGAAGGCCTCCGGGTTCGCGTTGCAACAATCTTCAATAAAGTCCGCTACGGGGTCCATCTCGTTCCGATAGTCCTCGGTGGCCTGGGTAACCGTCGCAGGTGCGCCAAGCCCCTCGTTCTGCCAACGCAGGCAACCCTGTACTGCCCAAGCCAAAATACCTGGTGCCTCGTTCGCTAGCTTCGCCAAGAGTTGTTTATCTTGCTCTGCTTTGGGGATGGAGACTGTGAACGGCACCATCCTGAAACGATTCCAGATTGCTTCCTCGTTCCCACTTATACGGGGTTTGTGATTGGCGTCAATGAATAGCTTGAACTGAGGATCGAACTCGAAGGAGCTACCATAGATCCGGCGACCCGATAATCGTCCCATCCCGGTGAGATATTTGATTCGGGCCTCGTGCAAGGCTTCGCCTTCGGCGGCTTCGCTGGATGTAACGAATCGCTTACCTAGGAGATCTGCAAACGCCCGCTCCTTCTCGCTGGTTTGCGCCTTCTTCATAAGAGCTTCGATGTCAACAGTGCCCGCATAGTCGCCCAGGATCGGGCGGATCGCCTCAAGGAGGGTTGTCTTGCCGTTATCTCCGGTGCCATGCAGGAAGAAGAGGGCCTTCTCGTTAACGGCCCCCGTCAGGGAGTACCCGATTGCTTTTTGCATAAAGTCGATTAAATCGGCGTTGCCGTCAAGCACTCGGTAAAGAAACCCCAACCAGATCGGGCACTCGGCATCAGGTCGATACTCAACTGGCGATAGTTTCGTAATAAGTTGTTCACGGTCATGAGCCCGCAGTTTTCCTGTTTTAAGGTCGATAGTCCCATTGAGGCAGTTGAAGGAGAACTCGTCATTGTCGAATTGGTCCGGCAAAACCTGAATGCCTGTCATGTTCTTGGCGATATCTACTATGGCATCGAGGTTATAGCGGGTTTCAGACCGCTTCGCGTGACCTTCTATCTTGGACCGAAGTTCGTCGTCTGATACCGTTCTTGCATGACGGGCAATGGAGCGTACGCTTTTCATTGCCATCCGCTCTACTTCCCCACCAGTCCCACGGGTCCATCGAGTGCCACCCCAAACTAACCAGCTCTTCCACGCATGACAGTACTTGATATCTCGTCCATACTCTTGGACGAGTCGCTCAGCATTGCCAAGCTGGGTGTGACTGAACTTGGGGTCCGTGACCCATGCTGCGATAGGCTCCGGGAATGCAACGTTAGCGTTCGTGGTGTTGGTAGTCATTTGTTCCGTTCCGATATTGAGAATGCTGTTTCACTTGTTGGATTAACGCCCGCAGATGGCGGTGAGCTTCAAAAAGCTCCATAGCGGGCACTTCAGTACCCGCAAAATACCTGTCGGCATCACTAGCCGCCGACTCAGGGAACGCAAAGAGGACAAGCCGACCATCGGGTTGTGTCCCCATTAGCTTGTGCCCCCGTGCCTTCAAGAACGCGGCAAGTTCGAGTTCGTTAGTTCGATAGTCCATTGTTACCTCCGATCCGGCCTTGCTCAATCAGGCGTTGGAGTGAAGCTGGTTCTAGCAAAACCCTACGCCCTATCCGCACTGCGGACAGCCGTCCATCCCGTATGTACCGTCTAAGTGTCCAGTGGCTCAGGCCAGTCAGCTCTGCTGCCTCCCTAAGCCCTATAGTTAGCGCATCCTTCATCATTTACCATCTTTCTGCCCTTGACAACCTGTGGTTGAATAGGCTATATTTAATTAGTAGTGTAACATAGCATGTATTAGTAGTCGATGTGCTCTACTTAGATCATTATAACACATTTAGGATTCACTTGCAACTATTGGGCCAAAATAAATGCAGGCTTTCGATCTAACTGAAATGGCAGGGCTTGTCGGCATGAGCCCCGCCACCGCCAAGAACTGGACCGTTGGTAGGCCGTTCACGATATCCGCATCGGCCTATCAAGCCTCTGGCCGGGGCTCCATCAACCTCTACAGCCTTGATGACGTGTATCTGATGGCGGTGGCTCACGAGTTTAGTAAGGCTGGCTTTGCGGCCAATGCTATCGGCAAGCTGGTTGACTCCTTACGGGCGAAGTATCCCAGTCTAGGAGATGCCCCCGCCCTGGCAGTCTGGAGGGCAAAGGCGGGGGGGAAGTTCGAGATCCGCGAGGCGACTGCTGGATCGCCTGACGGTGTCGTGTGGATCACGATCAGCACGCCGGGCATTGTTGAGGCCATTAATGAGCGTGCTGCCAAGCCAGCCAAACGCAAAGCCAAGAAGCGGTCACGTTGAGCTGTGGGTTTATGGTGATTACTTCTTTAGTTCAGTCGAGACATCTATGAGCTGCTGTCCAAGTTTCTTTTCAATAGCTGCTAGCTTTTCTCTGGCGCTTGGAGGACGCTCAGGGGGAAAGAGAATGCCAAGGCTGATTGGCTGATCTTGGCTTCGGAAATTTCTTCGCATGACCCTAAGTTGCAAAGTAATGCGTCTGTTGAGTGGAAGCGGTATCCGCCGTTTTGGATCAATTGCATGTAACAAAAATGGATCGAGAGAGGCCGATGCAATTAATTTGACAATGCTTTCCAACGCCGCATCGTTGTAGGTCAGAAGGTGTTCAGGACTGCGGTTACCTTCAGTGAAACTATGAAAGACGGTATAGAGCGCCGTAAGAGTTCCGGCTTCCGCCAGCTTTGTGACTGCTAATGGGGAGTTCTTCTTCACGTATTCGTATGCATCAAACGTCAGGAACTCTTTGTAGGAACCAACAGAGGGGAAATAGTCGGAATCGGCGGTGTGCTTGTCGTGGATGTGCTCAAGCACATCCATGTTGCGGAATACCTCGACGTACAGACTCTTCCGGATGCTCTTCAATTCGCGATGTTCTTTAATCCAGGATTTGATGGGTTCAGAGAGTATACCTCCCAGGTATCCAGCGATACCCGTTGCAATTGGCGCAAGTTTTAGCCAACCGTCAGTATCCATTAGATAGCAATGATAGCCGATTGTGTACCGCCTGTAAGTACTCAATTCCGAGGCTTTGAAGGTGGCCTTGTCGGTTAACTCCGCCTGGACAGTAGCGAGAGCTTCGAGTGGACGGCGGATAGATCATCTATGCCCAAGCTCCGCGTGTACCTGTTCGTCATCTCCAACGAACTGTGGCCCAGGATGCGTTGGAGGTAAAGCACGTTCCCGCCAGCCCTCAGGTAGCTGACTGCGAACGTATGGCGGAAGGTGTGTGGGCTGAATCGAACGCCTGTAATACCCACCCTCTGGCCCAGTAGCCTTACATCTCGGCCTACATTCCTCTGGCTCGATACGATGCCGCTCTTGGTAGGGAACACCAAGTCGGATTCCCGATGCTGCTGCTTCCAGCGATAAAGCACCTTACGGCATTCGAGTGAGATCGGCACGACACGGTGCTTTCCGCCCTTGCCCTGGACCTTCAGTACGAGGTTGTCTAGGTCCACTCTGTCCCAAGTCAGGCCCAACGCTTCGGCGAAGCGTAAACCCGTATCCAGCAGAAGGAGCGTCAGCGTGTGGGCACGTTTAAGATTGCGTCCTTTCGGCGAGAACTGAATCAGCCGCTTGACGTGGTCCGGCGTCAATGTTGCCAGGACGTTTTGCTCTTCTTTCAGTCGTGGAATCTTGACAGGCTCAGCGCCATGCTCCTGTTGAAGCCAACGGAAGTAGGCATTAATGCAGCGGAGGTAGGTGTTGACGGAGATGGCCGAATTGGTTTTCCGCAAGGTTCCGATCCGCTCGATAAGTGCCTGCTTGGTCTCCAGCGCACCTTCAAACGCTTTGAACGACGAGCGATACCACTGGATCGTGGCCTGCGATACTCCCTTTAGGTAGCTACGTTCGGTGATAAACTGATCTGTGTACAAGTAAGTCTCCTTTTGCGAAGGCAAAGGATCTAAACTTGTAATCTTCCGTGTAAGTCATTGAGTTTGCGCCCGTAGCTCAGCCTGGATAGAGCGTTTGCCTCCGGAGCAAAAGGTCAGAGGTTCGAATCCTCTCGGGCGTACCACTCCAAGCTTGGTGTTCCTTCGGTTCCATAGCCCGGCGGCGACTCTCATGGGGCCTTTACGCGCCGACTGATAGCAACTCTTTCGGCGTAGCGGATACAACTTTAAGTCGGCCCCTCCCTGGTACTGGTACCTACACTACGGCGATTTCAGAATTTTCATATTCGTGTGACGGTTTCCCGTGACACTTCAGGTATTGCGAAAGCGTAGAGCTCCTCCATGAAACAAGGATTAGAAAGGAACACTTTGTACACAAGCTTTTGACTTCTTTGATTTTCGTCGCAGCATCGCTCGCGCTGCCGGCGCAACCTTATGGCTATGTTACGAATCACGCGAGCAGTACAGTGTCGTTGGTCAACGCGGCGACGAATGCGATCGTTGGCAGTCCCATTAACGTCGGCCCGAACCCGAGTTTCGTCGCTTTCACGCCGGACGGTAAACATGCCTATGTAACCAACACGAACGCAGCCGCTTCACTGGGCAGCGTTTCAGTCATCGACACCGCGACCAATACTGTTATTGCAACCATTACCGTGGGAGACCAACCCCAAGGAGTTGCTATTACTCCCGATGGCACCAAGGCGTGGGTCATAGACTTCGGGTATCAAAACGGTCCCGGAGTCTCGATCATCGATACTGCGACGAATACCGTAACCAGCACCATTACGAGCGGCCTCGGCGCTCCGTTTGCGGCTGCTTTCAGTCCTGATGGCACGCGGGCCTATGTGACAGATCTTGGCCTGGGTAAAGTTCTTGTTTTTGATACCGCGACAAATACGATCGTCGCTAGCCCTAGCGTCGTATTCGCTACCGGTGTTGCCGTCACACCCGACGGCAAACACCTTTATGTAACGAGCGAAACCAGCAACGGGTTTTTCGTGATCGACACTTCCACCAACACAGTCACCGCTGGACCGATAAGCACTGGTGCGTCCGCCGACGGCGTGGTTATCACGTCGGATGGGTCTAAAGCATTTGTGGTCAATGATGGCAACGCCACAGTCTCAGTGATCGACACGGCAACGAACACGGTGAGCACGACCATCGGAGTTGGAGTTTGCCCTGCCAACGGCGCTTTCAGCCCGGACGGCTCGAAGCTTTTCGTCACTAACTTCTGCTGGGGTACCGTCAGCGTGATTAACTCTGCCACCAACACTGTTAGTGCGACGATCACGGGTCTTTCCCAACCGCTCGGCGTCGGATTCCAACCGCAGTCGCAGTCGCAGCAATAGACTCCGGCGCAAATGGTGAGCGCTCTGATTACCAAGCTGTCCGATCCGAGCTTAGGGCTAACCGCAGGACAGATCAGCAGTTTCACGGAAAAATTGAACAACGCGCTTGCCTCGATCCAAGCAAGGCTCAACAAACAGGCCGGCAACCAGCTCAATGGCTTCCTAAATTCGGTGCAATCATCTCTGAAGACCGGGAAAATCAGCGCCACTACTGCTGCTACGTTGACTTCGGCAGCAAACCAGATTATTGCGGCACTTTGACACTTGCGCTGGATGGAACCATTTTGTATACGGCGGGTGGTGTAGGTGGAGTTTGAAATGCTCCTCCTGCACCCTCGCCGTCTCCGTATTCCTGTTGTAATTGCATTGGCATTACAGCGCTCGACGAACTGACCGCAATACAGTCAGGGCAGTATGCAGTAGACTCGCAGTCGCCGCGCACTAACCCTGGGAGAGCGCGCCGCTCACTGTGTCAATGAGACACGCCCCTTTTTAAATCCGTCTAAACGCGTCAATAACTTACAGTTTGGACCGGAGAATGCAATTAACATCGCCGTGCAATCCCGCATGTTTTCTCTTTATTCTACTGGCATTTCTATTCTTCGCGGGATTTTCGCCCAGGCGCAGGGAACTGTTGCCGCCATTGCAGGCGGCGGACAATTTCAGTTAAGCGGCACGGAGGCGCCGGCGGTCAGCCGGTTGATGCGGCACCGTTTCCGGTACGGCACTATCGGAATCTGGATCGCGCTGCTGGCTCCGGTGCTCATTGAGATCTCTGGTTTCCGGACCGCCCATCTGTGGTCACAGGAAATCTGGTACTTGCCCCAGAATAAGCACCGCTTCGAAAGCTACATACTCGCATTTGCGGTAATCAGTGGTGGATTTACTCTGTTCCTGCAGCGTTATTTTCTTCCATTTCTCCTGAGCGCGCTGCTGCTATGTTCCGTGGTGGCCGTCGGTCCGCGACCAGTAGGCACGGTGCTGTTCTTTCTTTTCTCAGCCACGATTCTGGGAAAACTGGCGTTTGGCCGCTGGATCGAAGGTCCCCTCGCCTGCATGGGAGGAATCGCAATCTGGATTGTTGCCATGACCTGCGCCGCACGCTTTCCCATCCACTATCCCGCGACGTATTTGGTGGCGCTGGCTGTGCCCGTGGCATTTGCCTATCCGCTCTCGCGCCAATTGGCGAGCCAGTGGATCAACCTATTCCAGCCGAAGTGGAGGCCCTCGACCGCGGAATTCGTTGGCTTTGCGTTATTGGCGCTGGTGCTGGGGGCGGATTGGCTGATGGTGCTGGAGCCGGAGGTCAGTACGGACGGCTTGGCCATGCATATGGCGATTGCCTCGAACATGGCGATCCACCACGCGTTCACCATCGATTTCCGCCAGTTCATCTGGGCGCTGATGCCGATGGGCGCGGATTGGTGTTACAGCGTCGTCTACATGCTGGGCGGGGAGTATGCAGCTCGCTTGTTGAACTTCGCTATGCTCGGCACGATTGGATTGCTGCTGTACAGCGTGGCGCGCCGGTTTGTCTCGAACGCCGTGGCGCTGCTCATGGTCTTCCTTTTTCTGTCGACACCGATGGTTCTGTTCGTGACCGGCTCCCTGTTGGTCGAAAACTTTGTGGCAGCGATGACCTTGGCAGCCGCAGTCGCCTTATGGAAGTTTCACGAGGAGGGTGCGACGCCGGTCCTGATTCTAGCGGCGATGCTTCTAGGGACCGCGGCCGAGATCAAATTCGGCGCGGTGGCCCTCGTAATCCTGATCTTGCCCTTCTTCTTTGTTGCGATTCGCAGGAATCGGAGGCGGCTTCGCCAGGGAACATGGGTTCACGTTTGTGCGATTATCGTGCTGCTGGCGATCGCGGCTGCTCCGTATGCATACGCATACTGGCGTTCGGGTAATCCGATATTTCCGTTTCAAAATGCCAGATTCCATTCTCCCTACGTCGGAAATGAGATCCAGAACGGAATCTTTCATCCCCCGTTCACTTGGCGAACTCCTGTCCTGCTTACCTTTCGCACTAGCCGCTACTATCAGGGGCAAAACGGATCGTTCGGGCTGCAGTACTTCTTATTCTTGCCCTTGACTCTGGCGTCACTCTTTTGGAAGCAATCGTTTGTGGGCAGCTTCTGCACAGTGATCGGCGTGGGCGGGGCGGTGGTGTTGCTTGCAACCGTACCCGATGCGCGCTATCTCTATCCCGTACTTCCTTTTCTCACCCTAGGGGCGACTATGGCCTTATCGGGTTTGCAGATCGAACGGAGGCGCATTTTCCAAGCAGGCATTGTGGCCGCGGCGGCGGCTGGTCTCTGGAACACCTACTACTTTCCTTCGGCGGATTGGTATCACAGAGACTTCTATTCGTCGCCGCTCTTCTCCGCGGCGGGTCGCCAATCTTATTTATGCGCGCATGCGCCGGTGCGGGAACTGATTGCTTATGTCAATCGAGTGGCTCCGTCCGAAGCCGTGGCGCTCACAGATAGTTCTTCGATCGCGGGCCTAATTCCTCCTGCTTACACTGATAACTGGCATGACTATCAATTTTGGAAACGAGTTCAGGCCAGCGAAGCTCCGGAATTTTTCTACCAGGAACTTGTCCGTCTGGGTGTTCGCCGCCTGCTTGTCGAAGCGAATTCCTCACGGCCCAAAGCCATTGCGGAACTTCTCACAAGTTGCGGGCAAACCGAGTATTCGGTTTCCGATTCCTCTGTCGTGCAACTGCGCCCCGATTGTTTAGCGGTGCTGCAACGAATCGATGCCGAGCCGCTACGCAGGGGCAGAATCGATGAAACCGACCCTCGCATGGTCTTCACTGGGTATTGGGTACGGATGAGCAACCAGCCGTCTGCCTATCGAAAGACCGTCGCCGTCTCCGATGATCCAGGCGGGGATGTCAGGTTCAATCTTGAAGGGCGGGGCTTTCGCTACACCTACACGCGAGCGATGAATCGCGGGAAGGCCGAAATCGTAATTGACGGCGAGCGAAAGGCTACTGTGGATCTGTACAATCCAGCCAATGAGTGGCAGACGCAGAGCACCATTGCCGGTCTCGCGCCGGGTTCCCACCGCGTCGCCATCAACGTACTGCGTCAGAAAGACCCCGCCGCCAACGGGTATTTCATCGACATCGATTCCATCGAACCGCTCCCGTGAATCCTCGCTGGTCTGGACGTATCATTCTGATTCCAGCCTATCGGCCGTACAGATCGATAAAATGCGATTCCGAACAAAAGTGGCGAATTTGTCGATATCACTGTGCCTGGTTCGACGTCATAGTAGAGCGAGATTCTAAACCACAAGGAGACAAACGATGCGTTTCATGATGTTGATGATTCCAAAGGGCTATGACAAGGCTGCACCGGGCACCATGCCGGATGCTAAGGCCGTCGCCGCGATGATGAAGTACAACGAATCCCTGCAGAAAGCCGGGATACTGCTGGCTCTCGATGGCCTCCATCCGCCCTCGATGGGCACGCGCGTCTCGTTTTCAGGAGGGAAGCCCAAGGTTACCGACGGGCCTTTCGCCGAGGCTAAGGAAGTGATTGGCGGCTACTGGATGATTCAGGTGAAATCGAAGGAAGAGGCCATTGAATGGGCTTCGCGCTGTCCTGGGTCGGATAACGAAGTCATCGAAATCCGGCAGGTACAGGAGATGTCAGATTTCCCCGCCGATGTTCAGAAAGCCGCGTCCGGGTTTGAGGAGATGCGTGGCTCGTAAGAAAAAATCTGTCCGGTGTGTCGATTTACGCAGAGCTCGCTCGACGCTACAGTAGAACCGGAAATCCAAATAGCAAACCGGGACATAACAGAGAAGGAGAAGTATCACAATGCGATTCTTAATGATGGTCAAAGCGCCTGAGAATTCTGGTCCTCCACCAAAGGAACTGATGGACGCCATGGGAAAGCTCGCCGATGAGGCCATGAAATCCGGCGAGATGATCGAAACCGGAGGGCTTGCCCCTACCGCGGCCGGCTCACGCGTCCGCCTGGCGGGAGGAAAGATTACCGTTACCGACGGTCCGTTCACGGAGGCCAAGGAAGTCTTCGGCGGGTACGCGGTGTTTGAGTTGAAGTCCAAGGAAGAAGCCATCGAAAGGACACGGCGCTTCATGGAACTGCATGAGAAATACTGGCCGGGCTGGGAAGGCGAGACCGAGGTCCGCCAGATGTTCTCCATGACGCAGCAGGCTGCCACGCGCTAAAAGCTCGCTGGCGCGGAAGGCGCGTATGATGGGTAACGGTGACGTCTGCCGATACCCATCGTACGATCGACGCCGTCTGGAGAATCGAGTCCCCCAGAATCATTGCTGGCATCGCGCGGATGGTCCATGACCTCGGGCTAGCCGAAGAGCTGGCGCAGGACGCGCTCGTCGCCGCGCTCGAACAATGGCCCGCATCCGGCATCCCGGATAACCCGGGCGCCTGGCTGACCGCCGCCGCGAAGCACCGTGCCATCGATCATTTCCGCCGGAACAAGCGCTTAGAAAAGAAACACCAGGAACTCAGACACCAGCATGAGGGTCAGCAGAGAGTGCCTGACTACGACAGCGTGCTGGACGATGAAATCGGCGACGATCTTCTCAGGCTGGTGTTCACCGCATGTCATCCGGTTCTTTCATCGGAGGCGCGCGTTGCGCTCACGTTGCGCTTGCTGGGCGGTCTGACAACCGCGGAGATCGCGCGCGCGTACCTGATCCCGGAAGCGACGGTGGCGCAGCGCATTGTTCGCGCCAAACGGACACTAACCGAAAATCGAGTGCCTTTCGAAGTGCCGCGTGGAGAGGAACTTGCCTCCCGTTTATCGCCGGTGCTGGAAGTGATTTACCTGATCTTCAACGAAGGCTACACAGCTACTGGTGGCAGTGACTGGACGCGGCCTGCGCTTTGCGAGGAGGCGTTGCGTCTCGGCCGAATCCTGGCGGAGCTGGTTCCGAAGGAACCGGAGGTCCATGGAATCGTTGCTCTGATGGAGATCCAGGCGTCGCGTTCCAGGGCGCGTGTGAGCGTGTCGGGAGAGCCGATCCTAATCCTCGATCAGAATCGTGCCCTGTGGGATCAACTCCTGATTCAACGCGGCCTCGCGGGGCTCGAACGCGCTCAGAAACTGGGAGGCGTGCACGGCACCTACACCCTGCAGGCCGCGATTGCCGCGTGTCACGCGCGCGCGCTTGCCGCTGAGGAAACGGACTGGGAGCGCATCGCTGCGCTGTACGCTGAACTCGCTCACCTCATGCCCTCTCCGATAGTAGATTTGAACCGCGCAGTGGCGATCGCGATGGCGTTTGGTCCGCAGGCCGGGCTCGCACTGGTGGATCAACTGGCACTGGAACCCGCACTGCAGAGCTATCACCTCTTGCCGAGCGTGCGCGGAGATCTTCTGACGAAGCTCGGCCGTTTTGGCGAAGCGCACGGGGAGTTTGAGCGAGCGGCAGCGCTCACGCGCAACGCGCGCGAGCGCCAATTGCTCCTCGAACGTGCGGAACATGCGCACGCCGCCGCATGCGGCCCAAGCCCTGCGAACAAAAGCGGCGGGTGATCATTGCGGACGAAGCTCCGCCTGGAAATCGCGACGGGGTGTATATTAATGAGAAATCTGATGCAGACGGGAGGCTCAAGATTGTGCGCGATTCAGAAGCCCGGAAAACCCCAACGACTGCCGCAACCTCGGGCGTAGGCCGGCGACAGCTCTTTCAAGCCGCTTCAGCCCTGGTAGCCGGAGTCGCCGCGGGAGGCTTGAGCGAAGCGCAGGCGCAGCAGAATTCCGCGCCACCGGCGACGTTGTTCCCGGACAATTTCAAATCGTTCCAAGTCGAAACTTCCGGCGCCACGATAAATGGTGTGATTGGCGGCCAAGGCCCGCCGGTATTGCTCATGCATGGTTACCCGCTGTCGCATGTGTCCTGGTCCCTGGTAGCTCCGAAATTGGCGAAAGACTACACCGTGGTGGCAACCGATCTGCGCGGGTACGGCGACAGCAGCAAGCCGGCCGACGGGATCAACCACGCCGGTTATTCGAAGCGAGCCATGGCGCAGGACCAAGTGGAAGTGATGCAACACTTCGGCTTCGATAAGTTTGCGGCCGTCGGGCATGACCGCGGCGGGCGCGTCGCGCATCGCATGGCCCTGGACCATGCCGGCAAAATTACCCGCGCGGCAGTGCTCGATATTATCCCCACCTCGAAGTTCTATCACAACATTACGCAGGAATCCGCGACCGCCTACTACCATTGGTTCTTCCTGATCCAGCGCGCACCCATGCCGGAGAAGTGTATCGAGAGCAATCTCGAACTCTTCGTCGGCCGCGGCGATTCGCCGATGGCCAAAGAGTATTTGCGCACTTTCAGAAATCCGGCAACCATCCACGCGGGTTGCGAAGATTATCGCGCCGGCGCAACCATCGATATGGAGCACGATGTCGCCGATAAAGGCAAGAAGATCGAATGCCCGCTGCTGGTGTTGTGGGCGCAGCAGGGCCCCATGGGCCGCCTCTTCGACGTCCTGGCTACCTGGAAGGAACGGGCTTCCGATGTGCGTGGGAAAGTGCTGCCCGGCGGCCATAACCTGCCGGATGGCTCGCCGGACGAAGTTCTGGCCGAATTACAAGTATTTCTGAAGACTTAGCGCGCTGGAGTTCGATAGAATCCCTAAATATGAAACCTACAAGGTCTAAGTGGAAGCCATTGTTTTCCGTGGCAATCGTTTTCGCGATGTTCGCAACGCTGCCCGTGCGCGCGGAGCTGCTGGAGAAGAGCAAGAAGGTGGCTGGTCTAACAGTTCGTTATAAAGTGGTTCTTCCCAGTGGATATGATGCGGCGAAGGCTTATCCGGCGATCCTGGCCTTCGGCGGGGGGCCAGAGACTATGAACACGGTGGACAATCTTCTCAGCCGCAATTTGCGCCCGGAGGCTGAAAAACGGGGCTACATCGTGGTGGCTCCGGCCGCGCCCGACGATGAGTTGTTCTTCGAGGGCGGGGCTCGCATTTTCCCGGAGTTCCTCAAGCTGATCCTGGCGGAATACAAAATCCAAGACAATAAGTTCCATATCATCGGACCATCGAACGGCGGCATCGCAGCGTTCCATGTGGCGGCTGCGAATCCTCAGTACTTTGCTTCCGTCACGGCCTTCCCCGGATATATGTGGGAGCCCAGCATGGCCAAATTGCAAGCGATTTCGAAGATGTGCGTCTTCATGTACGTCGGCGAGAATGACCCCTACATGTGGCACTCGGAGATGAAGAAGGAAGCGGAGCTGCTGAGCGCTAAAGGGACGGTGGCGCGCTACACCGTCGAGAAGGGCCAGCCGCATCGGATGGAAACGCTGGCAGGCGCCGGTGCCGGGCGCTTGTTCGACGGATTTGAGGAAACTAAAAGGGGTTGCAGTAAGTAGGGGCCGGACGCGGAGTCCGGCCCAACGGACGTAGACGATCGCTTTGGAAACTATTCCTTAGTCTGGCGTGCGGCCGATTTCTGGGCGCCGTCCCAATGCTCGACGATCTTGTTGTTTTTGATGCGGAAGGCGTCGAAGGAATTATAGTGATAGGTCTTCGAGGGATCTGTGGGGTCTTTGGCTTCGTGATCGAAAACAATCATGACGACGTCGCCTTGCGAAATTTCCAGCGCCGGCGGAGGCGTGATGGCCGCGGGGATGTCGATGGCGGGACGACTGCCTAAGAAGTTGCGCAGCGCCGCCAAGCCGTTGGGGGCGTTGGGATTGTGTTGGATCATATTTTCGTCGGCGAACTTGGTCATTTGATCGGCGTGGTGGGCCACCAGGACGGTCCGCCACCATTCTTCCACCAGCTTCAGGTTGGCGGCTTCCTGCTTGGTCATCTTGGCGTTGTTCACTTGGGCCAGCAGCGGCGTGGAAACCATGGTGGCCAGGACTAAAGAACCGGCGATCAATTTCAGTCGTGTCATTTATGTTGTGGATCTCCTTGGAATGTTTTAACGAGAGCAGGCTAGCATGGCGGGCAGGCGGCTCGCAAGGAGTTGACGACGGTTATTGCACGGTTAGGGGGCGGATGCCGTTGCGCACGGCTTGGATGAGCGGTTCCATGCTGAGAGGCTTGGTGACGTAATCATCCATGCCAGCGTCGAGACACCGCTCGCGGCAGCCGGCGATGGCTTCGGCCGTCATGGCGACGACGCGGACGCGCTGGTTGGCGCCTTCCATTTTGCGGATCTGAGCAACGGCTTCGTAGCCGTCCATTTCGGGCATCTGGCAATCCATGAAAACCAGGTCGTAGGGCAGGAGTTTCAGCATCTCGACGGCTTCGCGGCCGTTGCCGGCTACGTCTGCGCGGATGCCGAGCTTCGCCAGCATCATCAGCGCGACTTTTTGGTTCACGGCGTTGTCCTCCACGATGAGCACACGAATTTCGGAGTTGGCGAACAGTTTGAGTGCTTCGAGAGAACCCGGGGACACCGGCGCGGGCGATGCAGACAAAGCCGCCGTGGGATGCTTCTTCGACCACGCCGTGGCGAGTGTGTCCATCAATTTTGAATGGCGGACAGGCTTTAGCAGACAGGCGTCGACGCTGGCGCCTTCGAGGCCGCGGAGTTCTCTCCAATGGCCCACGGATGTGAGCATGATGAAGACCACTCCGTTGATGGCGGGGTCGGCCTTGATGATGGAGGCAAGGGTCGCGCCATCGATTCCGGGCATCTGATAATCGGCGATCACCAGATCGTAGGGATCTCCGGCGGCTTGCGCAGCGTGCAGGGACTCCAGCGCTTCCTCGGCGCTGGCGTAGCTGCCGTTGCGCATGCCCCAACTGGAGATTTGCTCGTGGACTACCCGGCGGTTGACTTCATTGTCGTCGACGATCAAGACCCGCAGTCCTCGCAAACCGGCAGCGGGGGCCGGGGGCACCGGGGCCTGCGCGTCGACCGGCATGCGCAGCGAGAACCAGAACGTGGAACCTTCGTGCGGTTTGCTCTCGACATGGATGGCGCCACTCATGAGCTCGATCAACTTTTTCGAAATTGCCAAGCCCAGGCCGGTGCCGCCGTAGCGCCGCGCGGTGGAGGTGTCAGCCTGGCTGAAATACTGGAACAGCAAATCGATCTTGCCCGGGGGAATGCCGATGCCGGTGTCGGCGACAGAAATCTTCACGTTGGCGCTGGCGGCGTCGCGTTCCAGACACTCGACAGAAATCAGCACATGGCCGATATGCGTGAACTTGATGGCGTTCCCGATCAGGTTGGTGGCCACCTGGCGGATTCTATCGGCGTCGCCTACGAAGTACTGCGGAAGATCGGGCGGGTAGTGAATCATGAGATCCAGTCCCTTCTCTTCCGCGCGCGGGGCGAGCAACTCGGTTACTTCTTCGAGGACCATGCGGAGATCGAAGGCGAAGGCCTCGATATCCATCTTGCCGGCTTCAATTTTCGAGAAGTCGAGAATGTCGTTGATGATGGTGAGCAGCGCTTCGCCGGATTTGCGAACGGTGTCGGCGTAGTCGCGCTGTTCGGGCGAGAGATCGGTATCGAGCAGCAAACCCGTCATGCCAATCACGCCGTTCATAGGGGTGCGGATCTCGTGGCTCATGTTGGCCAGGAAATCGCTCTTGGCTTGAGCGGCGACTTCGGCTTTCTCGCGGGCCTGTTCGAGCGAGAGCAGCATTTCCTTTTGTTCGGTGATGTCGATGGTG
>Ga0163163_10001177_pt1 | contig 22191 bp, 17 predicted proteins | sample S65metaG_FD_119766 | JGI IMG/M metagenome (GOLD analysis project Ga0163163, IMG submission 119766) | Switchgrass rhizosphere microbial communities from Kellogg Biological Station, Michigan, USA - S6-5 metaG | ecosystem: Host-associated > Plants > Roots > Rhizosphere > Soil | place: USA...
ACAGTATAAACACAGCATAGAGCCGACGTCCCGATCTATCGGGAGGCCTGACCAGGGTTGACCACTAAGTTTTGTGCTGCGGCTAACTGCCCCGTGGAGGTTCGAATCCTCCCCCTACAGCGAATAGTTTTCTCATTGCTTGTTAATAGCCTTCGGAGTTCCGGAGGCTATTGTATTTTAATCAATGTCTCTGCCACAAGACGTTTGGTGCCGAGCCCAGGTTGGCAATGTCACCTTGGTATGTCAAAGCGATAGACCTCCTTGATTTAATGTGATAGAAAAAATAGTAATGTTTCTGTGTGTATGACATGGATCAATTAAAATGTTCCGCTTCTTCATTATCTCTGTTCTTTGTTAAAAGAAATCTGCGTTAAATCCACATATTTTTATTTGAAAACATATTTTTGCAGCCAAAAAATCACTAACCCTCCGTATGGAATTCAAGGTCGAACAGACAGGCCTCAGGGACCTGTTAATAATTACTCCCGATATTTTCCAGGACGACCGTGGTTTCTTTACAGAGACGTATCGAAAGGATAAATTTTCTGAATTTGGCTTAAACCTGGAATTTGTGCAGGATAATCATTCCCGCTCGGCAAAAAATGTTGTCAGGGGATTACACTTTCAATGGGAGCCGCCCATGGGAAAATTGATGCGGGTAACACAGGGGACGGCTTTTCTTGTTGCTGTTGACATACGCATTGGCTCACCAACTTTAGGAAAATGGATGGGCGTTGAGGCTTCCGTCGAAAATCGAAAACAGGTATTTGCGCCAGCAGGTTTTGCGAGGGGGTTTTGTGTATTGAGCGAGTTTGCGGAGATACAGTATAAATGCACAGGCATTTACAGCAACAAGGCAGAATCAGGCATTCTATGGAATGACCCGGCAATAGGAATTGAATGGCCGGTGAAGGGGCCAATACTTTCTAAAAAAGACGAGATAGCTCAAACTCTTGATCAATGGTTACTGAAACAGGACTCTAAAAATTTTACTTACTCATGAAGATTTTAATTGCGGGTGGTGCAGGATATGTTGGCTCAGCATTGATACCAAGGCTGCAGGAGCGCGGTTATACAGTCGATGTGATAGATCTTTTGTGGTTTGGTAATCATCTGCCTTCTGATGTAAAAGTAATGAAGAAAGACATTTTTGATCTGCATGAAGATGAGTTAAAGGAATACGACGAAGTGATCTTTTTAGCAGGCCTCTCGAATGATCCTATGGCAGAACATTCACCAGCTAAGAATTTTGTCTACAATGCATCTTCACCTTCTTACCTCGCTTACATAGCCAAAAGAGCGGGGGTGAGAAAATTTATCTATGCCAGTTCTTGTTCAGTGTACGGTTACACGGTCAATGAACTATATGACGAAACAGCACCTGCCGTCTCCAATTACCCTTATGGTATTTCAAAACTACAGGGAGAAGAGGGCGTTTTGAAGATGGCAGATAAAGACTTTTCCGTGATCTGCTTTCGTAAGGGAACCATTAGCGGATATAGTCCACGGATGAGACTTGACCTGATCGTCAATACCATGTTCAAAACTGCTGTTAAGGATGGGGTGATTACCGTAAATAACCCTTCGATCTGGAGACCTATTTTAAGTATCGAGGATGCAATAAGTGCTTATATCCGTGGAATCGAAAGCGCCGATGGTATAACAGGTGTTTTTAATTTATCAAGCGGGAACTATACAGTCGGAGAAGTGGCAGACCTGGTAAAAGAGGGTGTGGAAACAAAAATGGGCAAACCGGTAAAACTCAATATAAAGAGCATAAATGACTTCAGGAATTACAAGGTAACAAATGACAAGGCGGTTACCACGCTCAGCTTTAAACCAAAACATGACGTGAGTGCTATCTTGAATAACCTGATCGCAAACGTCGATAAGTTCAAGGATTTTGATAACCCCAACTATTACAATATTCATATTTTTAAACAGCTTGCTTAATGAAACTTGCAGTCATAGGTTCTAATGGACAATTGGGGACTGATCTCATGGAAGTATTGTCATTGGAGCATGACGTAACCGGGTTGAACCATAACGATATTGAGATAACCGATATCAATAGTGTGAGGAACGCTTTATCAGCGGTAAAGCCTTCTATTCTTTTAAATACTGCGGCTTACCATATCGTTCCCGAAGCGGAAAAATTTGCTGAAAAGGCTTTCCAGATAAATGGCATTGGGGCACTGAATCTCGCTAAAGTTTCGCAGGAGCTTGGGATCCGTTTAGTGCACTACAGTACAGACTATGTTTTTGATGGGGCAAAACAAAAACCTTATACTGAAGATGATCGCCCCAATCCATTAAGTGTATATGCCAACACAAAACTTTCGGGCGAATATTTTGCATTAAACTATTGTGAGAGGTCATACGTGATAAGGGTTTCCGGTATCTATGGCAAAGTACCGTGCCGTGCCAAGGGTGGTAATTTTATTACCACTATGATAAAGTTGGCAAACGAAAAGCCTGAAGTGAGAGTAGTAAATGATGAGATTCTAACACCTACTCCCACATATGATATTGCAAAGAATACGGCGGTCCTCATCAATACAGATGCTTTCGGTTTGTATCACATGAGCTGTGAAGGCGAAGTTTCCTGGTATGAGTTTGCAAAAGTGATCTGGGAAACTCTTCAATTAAAGACACCTTTGTATGCGGCCAGCGTAAAAGATTTTCCCCTGGTTGTGAAACGACCCTTTTATTCTGTCCTGGAAAATAAAAGTCTAAATAAGTTAGGAATTAATCAAATGCCGCAGTGGAAGGAGGCATTAAAAAAATTTTTAGTTTCTGAGGTAAAGCCTAATTATCCAACGGTGGGTTCATAAAAATGAAAGGTAATATAATCAATAACAAGCTATTTCAATATCAGTCCCTTTTCTGGACACCGGATTACATTGATGCTTCCTCAGCATGGAACGAGCATATTCCATTCGCATTTTGGATAGTTGAAGTGTTGAAGCCCAAAATTATTGTAGAACTGGGCGTCCATACCGCTTCTTCTTATTTTTCTTTTTGTCAGGCGGTTAAAACATTGAATATTGACACTGCCTGCTATGGTGTAGATACATGGAAGGGTGATGAACATGCTGGATTTTATGGAGAAAATATTTTTGAAAAAGTTACAACTCATAACACAAAGGAATTTTACCGCTTCTCAATACTGATCAGGTCAACATTTGATGAAGCTAAAGAATACTTCATTGACAAATCGATTGACCTCTTGCATATAGATGGGTTTCACAGTTATGAAGCAGTAAAACATGATTTCGAAGCGTGGCTCCCCAAGCTGTCAAACAACAGCTTTGTTTTTTTCCACGACATCAATGTAAGAGAAAGAGATTTCGGAGTATTCAAATTTTGGGAAGAATTGAAATCCCAATACGACCATTTTCAATTTGATTTCGGGCATGGATTGGGCGTTATTTGTATCGGAAAGATTATTTCTGAAGAATTAAAAGAGCTATTTGAGAGCGGCCCCTTTTCTGTCTTTTTGAGAAATATTTTTTCAGAAAGAGGGAATTTTTTTAAAACGAATTCTTCAAAAGATTTAATACTGGAACAAGAAAAAAATGCCCGGAAAGAGCTAACAGCTGTCAACACACAATTAAGTGAAAGCAACAACAGGTTACAGCTCGATAACACCCACTTAACTGAAAGTAATAACGCGGTGCAATCGGAAATTGCCCAATTAATTGAACAGCTAACCGAGAGTAATAATAAACTTCAATTGCAAATTGCACCGTTAATTGAAAACAACAAAACCCTGGAATCAAGTAATAGACAGCTTCGGGAGAGTTTTAAAACGTTGGAGCTAATAAACAGCGACCTCCAGGAAAGTTTTAATGACCTGACAAAAGACTACGAACGATTAAGGGGACATTATACAAATCTTGAGGCAAGGAACCGTCGTTTGCAGGAAAAATATTTCAATGACGTTCAATCGAAGTTGGAAGAACTGCCGGGGATCAAAAAAGAGAATGAGTTACTAAAAAAATATATTGGATGGTATCGGGATACGTATGAAACGCGAAGCATCTTAGGCGTTATAAAAACAAAGCTGGAATCGAAGTTAAAAAAGAAGAACGATTCTTCGTCCGGCGAAAATCCTTCTTCAGAAACCTCGACCGAAAACAACTCAATAACGGCGATTGGAAAGTCTCACTACTCCGGGGCTTTAAAGGTCCGATACAAGGCGGATACTTCCCATGTTTCTAAAGCTTGTATTTTTTCCTCTTTTAGTTTTTCCGGAGAAGTAGAGGAGTATGTTTATTATTATTTGGATGAATTGAAAAAGGCGGGTTTTTCGACTGTGTTTGTAAGTACCAGCACATTGCCACAAGCATCTGTTAAATGCCTTTCACAGTACGTTTGCCTCATAATAGAACGAGAAAACATTTGTCCGGATTTCGGGTCATGGAAGGCGGGGTTGTCTTTGTTGGACTGGGAAAAACTTGATGCTGTTTTGCTTACAAATGATAGCGTCTTTGGTCCACTCTTTAATTTGGGCGATATTATCCTTTCTATGAAGGATGAATATGATGTGTGGGGAATGAGCGATAATTATGAGGGACTCCATTTTTCATGGAACCCCTCTGAGACGAATCACCATCTCCAAAGTTATTTCTTGTATTTTAATGCGAAAGCAATTGCGAGCGACACATTCCGAATGTTCTGGGATCGCGTTGAGTTATCCGCAAGCAAGGAGGAGGTGATCGAAAAGTACGAGATAGGTATTTCAAGGGTTTTCAAGGATAGTGGATTCAGGTTAGGAGCCTATGCGAACGCGGACGTGGTTAGTAAAAATGCGCCACAAGTCCATAAGGTCATGAACCAACTTTTCGTTTCGTGGAAGCCGCTAATAAAAGATCACAGGTTTCCTTTCTTTAAAAGAGAGCTGCTCATTAGAAGGGACATCAGCAAAACCCATGAGGTGCTGGATCTATATGTAAACACAAGTGGTTGGAGAAAAACAATTAAAGAACACTCGTTGTATCCAATCAGGCTGGTTGAGGATTTCATCACCAACTATTATCGCCTGAATAAAACCACCAATAACGACCTAGTCCTCCGCAAGAGAAAACTACTGTTCCTGATCGACCCGTCGGAAGATGCAGAGAATCAGGAAATGTTACTCGCATTTTTGGATTGGTTGAAAGCCAAAACTGAGACTGAGGTCGAATTAGTTAATTGCAAAGACATTAACAGTGAGTTGACAGCGCGATTTGCCAGATTTGGAAGAGTTACAAATTTGTATGCTCTTTCCGAGCCGGAGAAAAAAAGTCTGAAAGGTCGCTTAATAGATGGGATTTCCCTGATTTTTTCAAATACTATCAGGCACATTGATGCCCAGAAATTCCTTTCATTCTTAGACGTTCCCCAGGTCATGTTTGTTCATGGAACAACATCGCTATTTGATCGTGTTCCTTCAGAAGATGATTTGAAGTGGATCAGAGATAATATTTCAAATTTCATTACCGATAGTGATGTTGCGACGAAATTTATCACAGAACATGTCGGCATTGATGGTGCAAAGATGAAATTAGTAGATAAATCGGACGATTTTGCTGCTGTTCAAGCCCCCGCATTGTTAAAAATGATCAATACGTATCATGATGATAAAGAATTAAGACTTGTAGAAGATCCTTTATTGGTCTTTATGGCTCACATTTATTATGATAACTCCTGGATCGAGATCAGAAATAAATTGAGAAATTTCAATAATGGCAGGAATTGCTTTCTGTTCAGCATTAGTGAAGGTTGCCTGATGAGCAGGGAGATCATAGAAAGCATTAAAGAAAGCTTTGACAACGCTTACTTCCTGGTTACGCCAAATCTTGGGAAGGATATTGGTGGGAAACTAGCCTTAATCGATTTATACCTGTTTCTTGGTATAAAATCTTCCTATATTGTAATGCTTCATGACAAGCAAAGCCTCCATTCAGTTTATGGTGAATTATGGAAAAGTGAGCTCTTTAAGATAATTGATGTCAATAACCTACCGATAATATTGGACGTGTTCAGGGACACTGCGGTAGGCGTCGTAGGTACAAAGAAATGGATTGTCAATGAATATGATGCCCCGACGGGCAACTTCAGAAATAATAATCAATTGTCGAAAGAGCTTTGTAAGCGATTCCATATTTCAATACAAAATTATGACTTCATCGGTGGAACCATGTTTTGGATAAGATCTTCCATTATAGAGAAGTTTTTCAGGAAGAATGATCCAATTCTTATAAGGGGTGAACTTGAGTCAGGTAACGTGATGGATTCGCACGGGGAGAGCTTGACACATACGTGGGAAAGAATGTTTAGTTGGATTGCTACTAACGATGGATATAGGATAGAGGGGATCTAAAATGAAATTTATGTTGCTTGATTATATTTATCTGTTGACGGACTTTGATGCGTCTTTTTTCAACGATGGGGAGACGGGAAACTGCGAATTTATTATTCCCATAAATGAGCAAATTACGCGGAACAATGCTGCCGTATTTCAAACATTAGTAAAGTCGAAAAGTCATTTTTGTTTTTATATTCCATTTCAACTTACGAGAGATAGTCATAAGTTTTTTCAGGAAGAAATTTTTCGGGACATTGTCAGGTTACTTTTCCTGGCAAACTCTTTACGGGTAGAACATAAGATTGTCTTTTTTACCGAAAAAACAGGCGAAGAAAGTAAAAGATTTGAGGATTTTAAAAGGAACTTCTTTTCTGAACTCCGGAAGCAAGGAATTAATGAGTTCATTGTCGAAGCCTTAAGGCTTGAATCATCATCACAAGAGGAACCCAATGCATATTCTATATCATTCTATGATGATAATTTCGACAAGTTTCTAAACGGAACTGAGAGGGAATGTTTTGAAACATTCTTTTATAGCCACTCGTTTGCACAAAATTTCTATAAAAAGTGGATCGTACCAGTTGCGAATACAGGTGATTTCAGGGCCAAAGTAAAGCTCATTGAAAACTTTGAGAACTGGATGTGGCAGAAGCATCCATTTTCTGCGCAGTTGATTACGAGAGACATGCTGGCAAGACGGGAGAACACAAAGTTGAAATCTGATAATGCAGTTTTGAGATTTAAACTTGAAACTGGCCGTGATGCCTTAGAGCGCATGAGGTTAGAGGCGAAGTTAACAGATGACCACCAGGATGCACTATTAGCAGCCGAAAAAAAACGCGCGAATGACCTGCTGGCGTGGTATCATAAAGAGTATGAAGCGCTTCCACTATGGTACAAGAGATTCGGTCACATAGTCAAAGTGTTTACCGGTAAACGGACGTTCAAATCGCTGTTCAAATAAACGATCACCACAAAAATCCACTGACTTCTAAACCTGATAAAGCCATCCATGAAATCATCTGAATTTGAATTAATACGATTTGATAAGAAAGTAAATGTTTATATCGGCCTTTGTTTATTTTTCTTTTTCTTATTTGTTGCGTTAAAATGGCACAACTCATCAATCCCCTTCTGGAGTGCAAATATTAATGATGGAGGAAGCCAGGAGCGGGGGCTTGTAGCGGGCAGACCAGTACCTATTCGATCTGATGAGTGGTTAGTAGTATCGAGTTTTATATTGGCCCAGGAGCAAGATCATTACCCCGTATCAAATGAGGCGCTCGGATATGGTAAAACTCCTTTGGTGATGGGATTGCCGACCAATAGCATATTAAGTATACTCAGACCTCAGCTTTGGGGATATTACTTACTTGACGATGAAAGAGCTTTTTCCTGGCAATGGAACTTTAAGATCTTCCCTTTTTTAGTTGTTTCATTTTTATTGTTAATGTTATTTACAAAAAATAATTTTCTTGTCAGTTTATTTGGAAGCGCGTGGCTTTTTCTATCCTCGGCCATTCAATGGTGGTCCATCAATACAGAGATATTTACCCTAGGTTTTATAACTGTTATTTCTGGCATTTACATTTTGTACTCGAACAAAATCCACCTGATTATCTTAAATGGCATTATTTTTCTTATCTCCTGTTTTTCTTTCGTAATGATTTTGTATCCTCCCTACCAGGTACCGTTAGCATATTTTCTTCTCGCACTGTTTCTGGGGTTCATCATCAGCAGGAAAAATTTGGGAATTATATTAGAAAAGAAACTTGTGAAACTTTCTGTATTTGCATGCTGTCTAGTCCTTTTATCGCTGCTCTTTTATAAATTCTACAAAGAATGCAAAGGCACAATCGAGGTAATGAGCCACACAGTCTATCCTGGTGGAAGAAATGAACAGGGAGGAGGTTTTCCCTTTGTAAGTATGTTTCGGGATAATTTCTCATGGTTTTTAAATGACTCATTCTTCCCGCCAAGGTGGGGAAATATTTGTGAGCTTTCTTCATTCATGGTGCTATCGCCTATCGTTACCATTTTAGTTTTATTTTCTTATTTTAAGACAAGAAAGATCAACCCGCTTTTTGTTCCATTACTGGCATTTAACCTCATCATTTGGTTTTGGCTTTTTAAGGGCTTTCCCCCTTTTTTATCAAAGCTTAGTTTATTAAGTGCCAGCCCGCCTACAAGAACGTTTTTTGTTTTTGGATTTTCGAATGTTGTTTTCACTCTTCTGTACCTGGGTCAATATAAAAAAGGAGAGAATGTCATGGCAATAAGTAAAAATAAAGCCCTTGCCTTTGCCGCTATTTTTATACTTGCCTTTGTAATAAATTATCGCCTGAATAAACAAGCTGACAGGTATTTTTCAATTCACCAAATCATTAACGCTACTATAATTTTTGCAGCGCTTAATTGGCTGATCGTGTATTATAAAGAGAGCAAAGTGTTTCAGTACCTGTTTGTAGCTTGTTGCTTCTTCTTCGTTTGCTCGAATATTTTCATTAATCCATTAAGCAAAGGTCTTTCTCCCTTCTTGGAAAATAAGGTTTACAATACAGTTTCAAAAATAAATGATAAAGATCCGAATGCAGGCTGGATAGTTTTTGGAAACATGATAGCAGCCGATATGGTGAAAGCAACCGGAGCAAATTGTTTTAACGGAGTTCAGTTTGCGCCTCCGCTTGAAAAACTTCATATCTTGGATCCTTCGGGTAAAGACAATGCCATATATAATAGATATGCCCATATTGTCGTTGATCCACTTACTGAGGGAGAAGATTCGGTTCATTTTGCCCTGATTGGAGCCGATCAGTACCAGGTCCAGGTTGACCCCTGTTCCCCGCGGTTAAAGCAAATGGGAATAAAATACGTTATGTTTAACTATAAACCGCCTGAAGAACAAGTGAACTGCATGTTGCCAGTAACAGATACCTGTGGGTTTTTTATTTATAAACGAAAGGATCTATGATCATATCCGTCGTAATACCTTGCTATAATGTATCAAGGCATATAGAAGATGTCATCCGCAATCTGCCGGCCAATATTGATTATATTATTACTGTCAACGATTGCTCCTTGGATGAGACGGAATGCATACTTACTAAACTGCAAAAAGAAAATAAGAAAATAATTTATATCAGGCATGAAATTAACCAGGGAGTAGGCGGAGCCATGTTGACGGGGTTCAACAAATCCATAGATCTGAACAGTGATATCACTATAAAGATGGACGGTGATGACCAAATGGATCCCTCTTACATTCCTGCACTGATAAAACCGTTGGTTGAAAACAACGCAGACTTTACCAAAGGAAATCGTTTCAGGGACTTCAAGGCATTAAAAAATATGCCGGTTTTACGGCGAATCGGAAATCTTGGCCTTAGCTTTCTTATAAAAGCGGCCTCGGGTTATTGGAACATATTCGATCCTGCAAACGGTTTCACGGCCATTAGGAACGAGACCCTAAGGAACATTAATTTTGCGCGGATTCACAAGCGTTATTTTTTTGAGACATCTATGTTAATTGAGCTTTATCATGCTGACGCTGTCGTACAGGATATTCCCATGAAGGCACGGTATGGCGATGAGGTCTCGGGCCTCTCCAAAAGAAAGGTGCTATTGCAGTTTCCACCGAAATTATTTGCAGCATTTTGCAGGAGGGTGCTGATGAAGTATTTCCTGTACGAATTCAATATTGCATCCTTGTACATGCTTGTTGGGTTTCCACTTGTTATTCTTGGAGGAGTGTATGGCCTAATAAATTTTTTCAAATATACCAGCATACACACCGGAGCTCCCACGGGCACGGTTGTTATTCCAACGCTTTTGATTATCCTCGGCTTTCAGTTATTATTGTCAGCGGCTAACTATGATGTGTCAAATTACCCTAAAAAATAAATAAATGAAGGTCTCCGTAATCATGACTTTTTTCAATGAATCTCCAGTGCTTTTGAGGCGTTCCGTTGAATCCATATTGAATCAAACGTTCCAGGACTTTGAATTTATTATTGTCGCCGGCAATCCAGAGAACATTGCAGCGATAGAATTTATGAAAGGCATCGCTGCCGCCAATCAGAAAATTGTCTTCCAGGTTGCTGAAAAGAAACTTTTGATGACGATCTGCCTGAACAGGGCCATAAGATTGTCAAAAGGGAAATATCTTGCCTTGCAGGAATCTGATGATGAATCCCTGCCCCGCAGACTAGAGCGCGAACTGCAGGTCATAGAAAGCAACGATGATATTGATGTGGTAGGTACGGCGATCGCCTATATAAACGATGCAGATAAGAAGCTGCTGGTAAACAGGTTTTATCCCGTTAATCCGCGAAAGGCCTTCAATAAATATACAGCCATCGCTCATCCTACTTTTCTTTTGAAGAGAAACCTTTTTGAAAAATTCGGTTATTACAGTGAAAGCGAAGAGGTGCGACATTCGCCTGATCATGAATTGTGGTGCAGATGGATAACCCAGGGTGTAAGGTTTTATAATATCCCGGAGGTAATGTTCAATTATTACCAAAGTGCGGACAATGGCAGAAATAAGAATGCAAAAAAAACTTTGCAGTCGGTCGTAAAACTCAAGAAAGAATATGCGAAAAAGATGAAGTTCACCGTCTCAGATTACTGCTATCTCAGTCTTGAAAAAATGCTGTTACTATTACCTCAACCGGTCATAAGTAAATTATTCTACGTCTGGACAAGGATAAAAAAAGTATAAAATCGAATCAAACAATATGGAGAAAATTTTGATAACTGGCGGCGCGGGCTACATCGGCTCAACACTAGTACCTAAACTATTGACAGAGGGGTATAAGGTAACCGTACTTGACAATTTTTATTTCAATCATTATTATTCATTATTGCCCTGTTGCAAGCACGAAAACTTTGACATCATCGAAGGCGACGCACGTGATGAGGCTTTGATGGATGGGGTTGTACCAAAGCATGACATTATCATTCCATTAGCCGCTATTGTAGGCGCCCCGGCCTGCGAGAAGGACAAAACGGGAGCTGTCACAACCAATTACGGCCAGATAAAATACATTAATTCGATAAGAAGCAAAAACCAGATGTTGTTGTATCCGAATTCAAATAGCGGATATGGCATAGGACAGAAAGGAATACTATGTACGGAGGAATCCCCGCTCCGGCCCATTTCCCTCTACGGAAAAACCAAAGTCGATGCAGAAACAATTCTATTGGACACCGGGAATGTCATCACATTCAGATTGGCAACTGTTTTCGGTATAAGCCCCAGGATGAGACTGGACCTTTTGGTGAATGATTTCACCTATAGAGCCATTAACGATCGATTCATTATTCTCTTTGAAGCACATTTTAAGAGAAACTATATACATGTGGCAGATGTATCAAAGGCGTTCATGCATGGCATAAAGAATTACGAAGGCATGAAAAATAACGCGTATAATGTAGGGCTCAGTTCGGCAAACCTTTCAAAATTTGAATTGTGCCAAAAAATAAAGGAGTACCTCCCTGAGTTTACGGTGGAGACAAACGAATTTTCAAAGGACCCCGATCAGCGCAATTATATAGTGAGCAACGAAAAAATTGAAAAGACAGGTTATAGACCAGATATGGACCTGGACACGGGTATAAGAGAACTGATCAAAGGTTGTAAGATGATCAAGAATAACTATTTTACCAATCTATAAAATTCCTTCCCATTAAATGGTTATTTCTAAAACACCGTTGCGAATAAGTTTTTTTGGCGGAGGTACTGATTACCCGGATCATGTTATTAAGCACGGAGGCGCCGTACTGTCAACGTCGATTAATAAATATGTTTATCTCACGGTAAACAAGATAAGTGAGATTTCCCCCTATAAATTCAAAGTAACATACTCGAAGTTGGAGCATTGTCAATCTATTAGTGAGTTGCTCCATCCCTCAGTAAGGGAATGCCTGCGGTTTATGGAGATCAATGAAGGGATAGAAATACACACAGTGAGTGATTTACCGGCACAGACGGGTTTGGGATCCTCTTCTTCTTTTACTGTAGGGCTTTTAAATGCGTTGTATGCTTACAAAGGAAAGATGATCGCCCCTCTGAAACTGGCGCAGGAGGCCATCTATGTAGAGCAAAAGCTTATTAAAGAAAAGGTTGGTTACCAGGACCAATGCGCGGCGGCAGTGGGAGGCCTGAATTATTTTGAATTCAGGCAGGATGGCACAGTCAGTTACAAACCCGTGATCATGTCAGAGCAGCGGAAAAAGGAATTTAAAAACAACCTTTTGCTGTTTTACACCGGTGTGCAGCGATTTGCTGAGGACGTACTGAAAGAACAAATTCACAAAACGCAGAAAGGAGAGGTCACGACAGATCTATCGCACATACGCGAAATGGTTGACCAGGGTTTTGCTATTTTGACCTCTGATGCTGATCTGTTACAATTCGGAGAGTTGCTTCACAAAGCGTGGTTGTCAAAAAAAAATCTGTCCTCTGCTATATCAAATTCATACCTGGACGACATATATGAGAAGGCCTTAAAGGCAGGCGCCATTGGAGGGAAGCTACTGGGTGCAGGAGGAGGAGGGTTCTTCCTCTTTTATGTTGATAAAGACAGGCAACAAAACGTTAGGCAGGCATTGCAGGGTTACCAGGAAGTGCCTTTCGATTTCGACAAAGATGGATCAAAAAATATTTTTGTTTATGACAATTAGAAACAAACATGAACGAACTGCTGGCCAATAAGAAAATTGACCTCGTAGACTTCGACGGGTTAAAGTTGTTCATGTTTAGGGATGACAACTTATACAATAACTTTATCCCAAAACATCGAAAAAATCAATCGCTGGACGAGTACCTCAGATTTGTAAACGGTAAACAATCGTATCCAGCGCCCTCAATCAATTATTTTAATTGTGAAGAAATTGATGATCCGAAAAGCGGGCTTTTCATTTACTTCAAACATCTTATTGATCATCATATAGACTTTACGGTCTTCGATGTTGGTAGTCACGTCGGCGATTTTGCCATCAAATGCGGTCATTTTTTTCGACATGCTGCAAGAATGGTTAAGGTCATATCATTCGATCCTTCACCCGCGGGCATGCTCGTGCCTTTTAATATCGAGATGAATGGACTCGAAAATTACAATAAACACGAAAAAATCGCCATAACCGAATACGATGGCTATTATATATTCAATTTCCAGGAAGGCGATTCAGATAGCGCACGATTGTCGTTTTCAAAAAAAATGAACTTTTCGGAAAAGTTGAAATTTTATTGGGGGTCGTCATGGAGATTTAAATTTGAAACAGCCTTCCGGTTATTTACTTCTGCTTTTAAAGTCCGTGGAAAATCTTTTGACATAATTGTTCGTGGGACTAACATTTCACATTATCTAAAGGTGAATGGGATCGATGGCAATTTGTTTTTTAAAGTAGACGTGGAAGGTTACGATGAAACCTTAATTCGCAATATTATGCCGCTTAGAAAAGACAGGCTAATATCTTTTATTACCGAATTGCACGTTGACTTCAATAGCCACGCATTTTTAAAGGAATTAAGCGATCATTTTTACATTTTCGATCTCTATTATTGTCCTAACCCCACCAGGTTTAAGCTTATACATCCGGAACATTTTGAAAGGTTTATTGACCAGGATTTGAAAAATAGAAGATTTGGATATACCGACTTGTTTCTCCTGGATAAGAATACGCCGGATGCTGATATATTAATCAATAAATTCGGGCAACTTAAAGAAAAAAAAGGAGAGATGGTCCTTTAACTAATGATAAGCCTGCTTTCATGGAAATAAAAGAATCTGAAAAAGTAAAAGACCTTAAGGTAATCAAGCCGGTTTCATTTTATGATTTCCGCGGCGAGTACCTGGAAACGTTTAGCGCGAAGACCTATAAATTTAAGGATCGCCATGGAAACGATGTCGTTTTCGTTGAAGATGACATTTCAGTTTCAAAGCGAGGGGTGCTACGGGGTTTACATGGGGATGAGAAAACATGGAAACTCATACAATGTTTGTGGGGCGAAATCTTTGTGGCGGTTGCCGATATGAGAACAGACTCTTCCACTTACCTGCAGTGGGATAGTTTTTCGGTGTCGGACAAGAATCGCTTGCAGATATTGATCCCGGCCGGTTGTGCCAATGGCCATCTCTGCTTGTCTGAAAAGTGCATTTTTTCGTACAAACAATCCCAATTCTATTCTGGTTCGGACAACCAGTTTACGGTAAGATGGGATGACCCGAAACTGAATATATCGTGGCCGGTCAGCGATCCATTGCTGTCCGAACGTGATAGTACGGCTAAATTTATTTAGTAACTCAATTTATGGGCAATATACTTATAACAGGCGCCTCGGGTTTTATGGGAAAGGCTTTAGGTGAGCGTTTGTCAGCCGAGTCACATCAATTGGTCTTGTTGGACTCCAAATCAGCTGACTTAACCAAAGATTCATCCTTATTAAAATATAATGAATTAAAATACGACCTTATTTTTCACCTTGCGGCCTGGACACAGGCAGGTGATTTCTGCTTGCTTCACCAGGGCGAACAGTGGGTCATCAATCAACAAATCAATACCAACACGCTTTCCTGGTGGCAGAAATATCAACCACAAGCCAAATTGATTGCGTTTGGAACAAGCGTTTCTTACGCGGTTGAAGAAAATCTTTCGGAAGCCAATTATATGTTGGGCATCCCTAATGAAAAATTTTATTCCTATGCGATGACCAAGCGCATGCTTTACTCTGGGTTGGTTAGCTTGCGCAGGCAATTTGGAATGAGATATCTCTACGCGGTTCCATCCACTCTATATGGACCAGGCTATCATACGGACGGAAGGCAAATGCATTTTATTTTCGATCTGATCAGGAAAATTATTCGCGGAAAAGAATATGGAGAACAAGTTGTACTCTGGGGCGATGGCAATCAACGGAGAGAGCTGGTCTACATTGACGACTTTATTCAAATCTTGCTTAGGTTAACTGAAGGGCTAGACAATGAGCTCATCAACATCGGTGCGGGCGAGGATTACAGCATTCGTGACTTCGCATCCAATATATGTGACCTAATCGGCTATGATTACTCATTGATCAGTTTTGACACTACTAAATATGTGGGTGCTAAATCGAAATGTTTAAACGTGAGCAAGCTAAAAGCTCTTTTGCCTGACCTGGAAAGGACATCTTTGCAAGAAGGACTCAACAAAACGATAGAGTGGTTTTATAAAGGCAAATTTTATGATCTGTGATCATGATGCTTGTGTAAGTCACGTTGGTTAATAAATACGATGAAATCAAAACTCCTCTCATTTCTAAAATACATCCTGCTACTGATCGCTGCATTTGGATTGCTCGTGATTGCGTTCAGGGGTGTGAGCGTTGATAAGATTCTTGACCAGGTGTTGCAGGCAAACATGTTTTGGGTTATGGTTTCTGTCATTCCCTCTCTTGTTGCTTTAGTCAGCCGCGCCTATCGCTGGAATCTGCTTATTGAATCGTCGGGATACTTATCACCATTGCCTAAAACAACGTATTCATTATTGGTTGGCTATTTTGCCAATCTCGCTTTTCCACGCCTGGGCGAAGTAACTCGTTGCGGCACCCTATCGAAGGCGCAATCAATACCATTCAATGTTCTGCTTGGGACGGTTATTGTCGAAAGGGTTGTTGACGTAGTCAGCCTGTTGCTATGTTTACTGCTGGCCTGTATTCTTGAGTTCAACCGACTGGGAAATTTCTTGCTGGATAATATCGTCAATCCATTATTTAAAAAAATTGTGCAGCTGTTCCATTCGCCTTTACTTCTTACAGGTTTTATCCTATTGGTGATTGTCCTGGCTTTCATGCTGAGATATTTGAATAGGAGAACGAATGAATCGGGCCGTGAATCAAAGGCTGCCGGTTTCATAAAAGGGTTAATCAATGGGCTCAAATCTTTGGCAAAACTAAAACGCCCATGGTTATTTATTTTCCACTCGGTGTTCATCTGGCTTTTGTATTATTTAAGCATGTACATTTCATTTTTCGCATTTCCGTTCACCAGTGGCCTTGGATTCAGCGCCGCCTTGTTCTTGTTGGTGGCTGGTGGCTTTGCAATGTCGGCACCCGTGCAAGGTGGAATAGGCGTTTATCATGTTCTCGTTTCGCAGGGGCTTATGCTTTATGGTTTATCGAAACAGCAAGGACTTACTTTTGCCACTCTTGTTCATACTATCTCGCTGGTGACGATTGTGGTACTGGGTGTAACTTCCCTGCTGCTATTGCTTGCGGCAAATAAACAAAAGCAGGTGGCAGGGCGAAAAACCAACTTGTATGAAGAACTTGAATGACGGATCATAACGGCAAAATCTTTTTGATATTTGTATTTCGATAATTTTAAATATCATTTTTGAAAAACTCAAAATCAGTATGTCTTTTTGTTCACTATAACGTCCACATGACGGTAAGTGATTATGTTCTGTACTATTTGGAGCATCTAGCGTCGATTGGAATTGAAATTAACTTCATTTCAAACTCTACAATAAAAACAGAATATAAAAACCTGATTACTGCAAAAATCAAAAATTGCCGCATTTTCGAAAGAGAGAACAAAGGGGCCGATTTTGGTGCGTGGAAATGGGCGATAGAGAATAATATTGTTCCTGAAGATGCAGGGCAAGTGCTGTTGACGAATGACAGCCTCTACGGACCATTCTTTCCGCTCGCCCCAATTGTCGAGGAGATGCAATCAAAAGCTGACATTGATTTTTGGGGTTTTACGGATAGTTACCAGGGAGGATGGCATCTACAATCCTATTTTCTCTTGTTATCTAAAAAGGTTTTCAACTCTGGTGCATTTAAGAAAGTCTTTGAACAGGAGTTTGAAGGTCTGGATAAACTGCAGATCATTGCGAAAGGTGAATTGCAGCTAAGCAAATCGTTGTCCTATTCCGGATTCAAAGGAGTTGCATATATCCCGTACCCCGCAATCAGTCCGGATTCTGACGTCTGGAACTCGAAGAATCCAACGCATTTTTTTTGGGAGCAGTTGATGGAAAAATTTCACTTCCCATTTATCAAAAAGGAGGTGATTTTACAAAATCCGGAGCTTGTACCAAATACGGACAAGATATTTTCATTAGTTCAACGGTATAGTTCTTACCCTGTCGAAAATATAGAACAATCCATATCCGATTATATTACATCGTACGATTTGGCACATAACTTCCCGGATAAAATAGGCATAATATGCCACATCTATTACCAGGAATCCGTTTACTATTTTTTGACGAGGATCATTGCACTTAAATCTCCCGAAACCCATTTTGTATTTAACCTCTCAAAATCTCTATATCACAACGGTTTTTTTCGTGAAATGCTGGTGAAATTCTTTCCGGATGCGATCGTTATTTATACTCCCAGCCAGGGTAGAGATATTGGGGGGAAATTAGCCGCTTTTGATGTTCTTATGAAAACAGGTATCCAAACGGATTATACGCTGGTCATTCATGACAAGCTTAGCCCACATACCGCAGCAGGTATTGAATGGCGCAACAGGCTTTTTAAGATTATTAATCCCGAACAGCTGGACGAGATTTTTAGAACGTTTCGTCAAAATAGAGAGATAGGTGTTATCTGTGCTAAAGAGCAAATACAAAACGAGTATGATCCGGATAAGAAAGAATTCACTTGCACGAGTAACCAAAATCTTTTGAACTATATAAGGAAATATGACCTGAAAACATCAGATTACAGTTTCACCGCGGGAACAATATTTTGGATCAGGACTAAAATTCTTTATGATTTCTTCTCCAACCATTCTCCGCTCTCCGTTCGGAAAGATTTTGAAGCAGGCAACTCGCTGGATTTTGATAAAGGAACGAATATTCATGCCTGGGAAAGACTATTTTCATTCATTGCCCATTCACAAGGTTTTAAAACAGCCGGTATCTAAAGTATGCTTGTGCCTTCATTCATTATAATTGACAGTAGGAAATTTGAAGATCTTCCCGATATTGACATACCTAAGGATGCATGCATTGCCTACAAAATCGCGAGTACATCTCTTCCTGAAATTGCTACTTTTTATAAGAAGTTGTATTTGTCGTCAAAGAAATACAAGTTTTGTCTTTTAATTGACCCGCAGCAGGAGGTGGGGCGGGGAGTTGAATTTAATAACGCCATTGATCTTCTGATTTCTATTAGTTTTCATTCCAGCTACATGAGAGATCGGGCTGACCATCCCGTCGTTCTGTTTGGAAATACCGCAAGTACCGATCAATGGCGATCCGTTGTAAGAGAGAGTTTTAAAAGTCAGGGATATGATGACATCGCTGCAATGGCCGTCGCGAAGGATAACATTTTGCAAATGGACCATGGCGCTGCAAATACACACATTGATTTGCCGAAAAGCTTTCCCAATTTGTCTTCCGCCTATATAAATGCAATTAAAAAAGTTGCTTCGGCTGACGCCTCTTTTTTCTTTTTTCTTGAATATCCGCGTGACCTGCCGGAGCTTCTGGATGTACTAAGTGAAGCTGATCTGGTAATCCGCAGAGATATGTCGCAGATATACTCCCTCTTATATGAAAACAGGTCTTTAATGGCAAGTAATGATCAACTGATATCTAAATCAGAGCGGATCGAAGAAGAGCTTGAGTCATTACAAATGAATTATAATATAACAATTGTCAGGTACAAAAAACAGGTTACTGAATTGCAAATGTTCTATGATAATGAGTATGAAATATTGCCGCTTTGGTATAAGCGCCTGGGCCACCTCATTAAAGTGGTGATGGGTAAAAGAAGTTTCCGCTCATTATTCGATGATAGAGAAAAAAGGTACCAGGATTGAAGGGCATAACTATTTGCAGGGTATAAATGGACAATAATGTATGTTACAAAGGTCATTAAAAATATTTTTCTACCTTCCAATACATCGGATATGGTCATGTGGAACAATCACAATTTGCAGAACAATGGCTCATTTTTTCCGCCCTGGATTAAATCACTTTTGCTGTTCGGTTCTTTTGCATCGATCCTTTTTGGCGTTCAGTTGTGGCTGATCAGCACCAATGGAAATGCGACGCCGTTTTGGGACCAGTGGGATGCAGAGGCAAACGGTCTTTATCGCCCTTACTTGAATCATACCTTGACCTTCCGCCAGTTGCTTCAGCCACATAATGAGCACCGCATCTTCACTACACGATTGCTTGCTTTAGTTCTTTTAAAAGTTAATCACAGCTGGAATCCGATGCTGCAAATGATCGTAAATGCTGGATTACATGTATTGGCTATTTTAGCTGCAATCTATTTTATTATTCGTGTGATAGGACAAAACGGCCTCGTTCCGATGCTTGCATTCTCGTTAGTATTGTTTGGACTACCTTATGGCTGGGAAAATACGCTCGCCGGATTTCAATCTCAATTTTATTTTGTGTTGCTTTTTAGTTTTACAGGCCTGTGGTTGCTTTTGTGTCATGAACCCATTAGTGTTGGCTGGTGGTTTGGTATTGTTCTAGCGGTGCTCGCCTTTTTTTCCTTGGCATCCGGTGTTTTTGTACCGGCATCGGCGGCCCTGGTTAGCATTATTGTGTTTTTTACTAATCTGCGCAGAACACCCAGGCAATTGTTAGCAATAGTCATACTTGTTAGTCTTTTTATTGCCGGAGTTAAATTAACTCCAACTTTAGCGCATCATGCGAATCTAAAAGCGTCATCTTTCCATCAGTTTTATGAAGCATTTGTGCTCGCTTGTGGTTGGCCCGTTTCAGATAATTTCATTGGGGCGCTTATTTGCAACCTGCCTATTTTAATTTTTATTCTTGTTGTATTCAAAAAAAGGTTAGCTGTCCGCGATAACAAGTGGTTTTTCCTCGCTTTTATTATATGGCTATTTATGCAGGTTGTAGGTATTGCACAGGGACGGGCCGTACAGGCTCTCTCTTCCCGTTATCGTGACTTATATTCGGCCCTTATCCTGGCAAATTTTGCTTCCCTGCTTTACCTCTTATATAATCATTCCGCGACATGGAAGAAAGGAATGATCATTGGGGCCGGGCTGTGGATAACCATCTTATTGGTCAGCTTTACCCGGTATTCCCTGTCATATCTTCCCTTTGAGATTTCGACCAGGCATAAATTGACCAAAATAGAAGAGGAAAATACAAGGAACTATTTAGTTTCAAGAGATATCAATTCCCTAAAAAACAAACCTCCTTTCTACATACCTTACCCATCTGCTGAAGGACTAGCTGCCATTCTTGAGCAGCCTGGGATCCGGGATATACTGCCAGCTGACATTAATGCTCCATTAAAATCTTCCTCAGTTGAAATCAAACCTGTCGGCGCCTTTGTGGGCAATGGATATGATTCTACAATGCGTAAACGTGTGGACACCACATGGGGAAGCTGTATTCCCGGTGCAGGTAGTGATGGCAAAGGAGAAATGATCCTTCATTTTAAGAATGATTCCAGGGCAACAAGAATTGCGATTCCTGTTGCAGGTTACCCCTTGTATGACTCAATGAGTATTGAAATCAAGCAAAACGGTATATCGAGGCGCGTTTCTGTTTTTGATAATCCAAGGGAAAGCTGGCGAATGGGTTACGCAAAAATTGACAAGGGAGATTTTTCAATAGTTTTAAAGGATTCCACCCGATGGTGGATAGCCGTTGCAGGTCCCGTTGTCGCAGGAAATTTAGATGCCCTCACCGATCACTTATTATTAAAATTTCCTTTCTTTATATTGCTGGGTGTTCTTGGGATACTTTTTTTGACCATAGAAAATGGGATCAGAAGGAAAACTGAATGAGTAATACAATTTGATGCTACATTCTTAAATATGCAAACAATTCTCATCACCGGGGGAGCGGGTTTTGTGGGTTCGAATTTGGCGATGTTTTTTAGAGAAAAATATCCGCACTACTCCATAATATGTTTCGATAACTTAAAACGAAGAGGCTCAGAATTAAACCTGGGCAAATTAAAAGAGCACGGGGTTGAGTTCATACATGGAGACATAAGAGATAAAAATGACTTTGACCAGATCCAGGTGCCTATTCACTCTATAATTGATGCAGCAGCTGAGCCGTCCGTAGTTGCCGGCCTGGATGGTAATACGGCTTATTTGATCGATACCAATTTAAATGGGACGATCAATACACTTCATTTCTCTTTAAAACACAAGGCCAATTTTGTTTTCCTTTCTACAAGCAGGGTGTATCCTTTTAAAGCACTAGAGAAAATTGAAGTTGTGGAAGCGGATTCACGTTTTGAAATCGCCAATGCCCAAAAAATAGAAGGCGTCAATCAGCATGGGATTTCAGAAACTTTTCCTCTAAAAGGTTCCCGTTCACTTTACGGAGCCACCAAACTTGCATCGGAAATGATGGTTGAAGAATACAATGAAATGTTTGGATTGAGAACTGTCATAAATCGCTGCGGAGTTATAACGGGTCCTCGCCAGATGGGGAAAGTAGACCAGGGCGTTGTGGTACTTTGGATGGCTAAACATTTTTGGAAAAAGAATTTGTCGTATGTGGGTTATGGCGGTTTGGGGAAACAGGTAAGAGACATGATACACATCAAAGACCTGTTCAAAATAGTTGATCAACAAATACATCAAATTGAAACTTTCAACGGCCAGGTATTCAATGTTGGAGGCGGCAGAAAGGTCAGCGCATCGTTGCAGGAATTAACAAAAAGCTGCCAGGTAATAACCGGGAATAAAATTCCGATTCAACCTGTTCCTGAAACGAGAAAGGCCGATGTTAAACTTTACATTTCAGACATTGCTAAAATAAATACGCTTACGGACTGGACTCCTGAAATACTGGTTGACGAAATTTTAGAAGATATTTTTCTATGGATCAAA
>Ga0163163_10001178_pt1 | contig 22190 bp, 18 predicted proteins | sample S65metaG_FD_119766 | JGI IMG/M metagenome (GOLD analysis project Ga0163163, IMG submission 119766) | Switchgrass rhizosphere microbial communities from Kellogg Biological Station, Michigan, USA - S6-5 metaG | ecosystem: Host-associated > Plants > Roots > Rhizosphere > Soil | place: USA...
CGCGCTCGCGGCCCAACTGAAGAACCTCGACGGGAAAGACCTGACCGGGATCGTGTCTCCGAACTACCGCACGCTGGACAAAGCCGGGGTCGCGTACGAGCAGCTGGACCCGGTCGTGACGCCGCAGCTGTTCGGAGCGCTGCGCGACGACGCGCTCGACCAGTTCGCGACCGCCCACCCCGACTGGCTCGTCAACCACTAAACAAAGGACCTGGCCTGGCACGCCAGGCCAGGTCCTCAGTGGACGGAGTGGAGGGTCAGGACGGCAGCTGGTTCGTCTGCTCCCGCAGGTGGTTCGCCGCCGCGAAGAACACGAAGAAGTTGGGGATCTGGCTCACCGGCTTGGTGGACCAGCGCGACCAGCCGGACGTCTTCTTGATCCGCAGGTACCCCTGGTTGACGTCGATCTCCTTGATCTCGTCCCACCGCAACGACTTCGAGCCCGTCGCGATGCCGCCCCGGTTGATGACGAGCGGGCCGAACGTGACCGAGGCGCCGGACTCGAGCGAGGCGACCACACCGGGCAGCTGGGCCCGGGTGATGCTGGCCTGGATGGCCGGGCCCCACTCCGTCGGCTTCTCGTAGAAGTTGGTCACCTTGACCTTCTTGCCGTCCCGGGTGAGCAGCGTGTAGATGTACGTCGTCCCGACGTAGACGCCATTGACGTACCGCTGGGTGATCGCCTGCAGCACGCTGATGCTGTCCCAGGTGTAGAAGGCGACCGGGCCGGACGCCTCCGCCAGGATCAGCCCACGCTCGAAGAAGTGCAGCCGCTTGGCCGCCCGCTTCGAGTTGAGGTTGGGCGTCATGAAGGCCAGCACCAGGAAGAAGATTCCGACCACCAAGATGAGGAAGAGAATGCCGAAGATGAGCTGCCCGACGAGCTGGATGGTCTTGATCTTCGCGGCGCGGTAGCTCATCCGGTACTCGCCGAGATTCTCGCGCTGGGCCAAGGCGACGACGGCCGCGAACGCGGCGGCCTCGGCCGCTTGCTTGTCGGACATACAGGACTCCCCGGGATCGAAGGCGGCGCAATCGCGGATGTTAGTGCCGCCCCACCGACCCGGCAACCCCGCTACGACACGCGACCGTACCGCTCCGCCGCGCGGGCGCGAGCCTTGTCCGCCTCCACCTGCCGGTCCCGCTTGGGCGCCTTCGTCACCATCGACACGAGCAGCGTCGTGGTGGCCGCGGCGACGGCCCGGACAGCCTCGTCAAACGCCTCCTGGTTCGCGGTCGACGGATGCGTCGTACCGCTGACCTTGCGGACGTACTGGATCGCGGCGGCCACGATCTCATCCTTGGTGGCCGGCGGCTCGAAGTTGTGCAGGACGCGGATGTTTCGGCACATGTCTCCTACCCTGACACGTCAGCGGCGGATCGTCACTGCCGCTCCGCCTCGATCTGGATCCCGGCCGGGGACAGGGACAGCAGCGTGGGCACCATCTCGCTCGGCTCGCACGGTGACCGCAGCACCGACTCCTCTACCTCGGAGGCCCAGCCGGAGTTGATCCCGGTCAGTACCAGTGTGTCCGGTTCCGGGACGGCCGCCAGCAGGTGGTCCGAGCCGGTCAGAACCGCCACCCGCTCACGGAAACCGGGCAGCGCGAGCGCTGACGCCGCGAACGGTCCGGACCGCTTGAGCACGACCAGCTGACCCTTCTCCGGACGCTCGGGATCGGAGCGGCCCTCGACCTCCAGCCCCTGGGCCAGGTTGGCCGCCGCCTCACCCAGCAGGTCGGAGAACTGCCGGCCCTCGAGCCCCGCGTGGGTGATGTGGCTCATCCCGGTCGTGCCGTGCGGGGTCTTCGCCACCTTCGCCAGCGCGACGAACAGCCGCCCCGGCACGATCGCCCGGTGCGGCACGTGATCGAGCATCGTCCGCTTCGGCGACGAACCGCTCCACAGTACGGGCAGCAGCTCGCCGTGGTCGGCCACCTGCCGCATGGCCTTCCTGGTCGCAGGGTGCGGCACACCGGTCTGGACCACCCCGGCCTGGGCCATGGCGTGACGCGCGGCCGCGAACGCGGCCTCCCAGCCACCGGGGCCCGGCCGGCGGAAGTTGTAAGTGAACTTCGCCTTCGGGAACTCCTTGTGGATGAACGCGAGGTCGTTCTCTGACGGCTCCCATTCGCTGTGCAGGGCGGAGACATGCTTCGCCTCGGCGCCATTCTCGGCCTGCACCTTGGCCCACGCCTGTCGCACGCAGTCGTCGGACCTGGTCGGGCCGTCCGCGATGGCGTGTGTCTGCTTGAGCCTGCGCTTCAGTTGGAATACAACAACATTCCTCGACACATCGGTGTCCACGCCCGCTCCCCTCAGCGTCTTTCGGTACGCCCGGGGACGATACTCGGCGATCTTGCGACGCGCGACCGGAAGCAAACATGGAACGATGTCAGTCGAGCCAGCCCCGGTCACGGGCCAGCAGAGCGGCCTGGAACCGGGTGCGGGCCCCCAAAGCGGTCATCAGTGCTGTCACACACTTCTGCACCGTCCGCCGGCTCAGCCCGAGCGCGCGGGCGATCGACTCGTCCTTGTGCCCGTCGGACATCAGCAGCAGCACCTGGCGAGAACGGTCGTCGGGTCCATCCATAGTGGACATCAGCGGTACCGCGTGGACCCAGATGCCGTCGAAGAGTGCGCCGAGCGCATCCAGCACCGGCGAGGCCCGTACTATCGCGGCGCAGCCGCCCTCGAGCGCCACCAGACCGACCTGCCGGTCGAACAGGGTGAGCTCCACCGGCAGCTCACCGGTCACCCGGGCCTCCACGCCGGGTGCGGGCTCGGCCGGGCCGGCGACCGCCTCGTACACCGCCTGCCCTTGCACGCCGCGACCCGTCGCGTCCTTCCCGGCGGCGCTGACGTCGTCGCCGTACGCCTGCTTGGCGAGCGCGTCGAAGCGCGCCCGCGCGTTGTGGAAAAGATGCACCTGGTACGCCTGGACGCGGTCAGGGCCGACCACCATCTCGAACAGCTCACCGCCGTAGCGGCTCACCGCAGCCCGACTGAACGTGCGCTGCAGCTCCCGCGCGTACGACCGGAACCGGTCCAGATCGTCGCGTTGCCGGGCCAGCAACGGTTCCAGGGCGATCTCGGGCGGGCTGGCGACGTAGCCCGGTGGCCGGGCGCCGACCCGCTCGACCAGCGCCTCCCGCTCGAGCGCTCGCAAGATCCCGGCGACTGATCGGGGCGACAGATCGAGCTCGATCGCGACCTGTTCGGCGGTCCGGGACTGGCCCTCCCGGATCAGGTGGCGGTACACACGCTCGGGCAGCGGTCCGATTCCGACCGCGCCCAATGGTGATCCAATTTCCGCCAGCCCCGTGCGCATATGGGCATCTTCCCATAGTTGCCTCCGGTTTGTATTGACACCTTTCATTGATCGTCCGGAGGGTGGGTTCCGGCAGGTAAACCCTTGCCCTGCCCGGTCGATCTCCATAGAGATCGACCGCACCCCATCCGGAGAGGACCCTGATGCACACATCCAGCGGCCCACGAACCAGACGGCGGGCCCTGACCGCGCTGGTCGCCAGTGCAGCGGCGATCATGCTGTCGGTACTCGGGCCTTCCACGCCGGCGTTTGCCGGTGCGGCGCCGGCCACCGTCCCCACCAGCTCGACCATCGTGACAAGCACGAAGACCACCAGCGCCCCCGCGAACCTCGCGTCGACCGACCCCAAGAAGGCGACCGCGACCGCCACCTGCGCGGCGGCGAAGAAGGGCTTCGCGACCTGCTTCGCCCTCCGGCGGGATGACGTCGCCGGAGTACGGAGCAACGGCGCGCGGCCACTTGACTTCACCCCGAACGGCTTCGGGGCCGGCGACCTGCAGAGCGCGTACGGCCTGCCGGCCGGCGGCGGCGTCGGGACCACCGTCGCGATCATCGACGCGTTCGACAACCCCAACGCCGAGGCGGACCTCGCCGTGTACCGGGCGCAGTTCGGGCTGCCGCCGTGCACCACGGCGAACGGATGCTTCCAGAAGGTCGACCAGCGCGGCGGCACGAACTACCCGCCGCCCGACACCGGGTGGGCCGGCGAGATCTCCCTCGACGTGGACATGGTCTCCGCCGCCGCCCCGGGCGCGCAGATCCTGCTCGTCGAGACCGACAGCAACAGCTTCCTGAACCTGGCCGCCGGTGTGGACCAGGCCGTCGCGATGGGGGCCAAGTACATCTCCAACAGTTACGGCAGCAGCTACAACTCCACCCCGGGCAGCGGTGAGGACTCAACCGAGGTCACCGACCTCGACCCGCACTACAACCACCCCGGCGTGGCCGTGGTGGCCAGCTCCGGCGACAACGACTTCGGCGTCAGCTACCCGGCCGCGTCGCAGTACGTGACCTCGGTCGGCGGCACCGCCCTCGTGCGCGACTCCAGCGCTCGCGGATGGTCGGAATCGGTGTGGCACAACTCGTTCGGCGGGCCCGGCAGCGGCTGCTCGATCGTCGAGGCCAAGCCGGCGTGGCAGACCGACAGCGGGTGCTCGATGCGGACCGTCGCCGACGTCGCGGCCGTGGCCGACCCGGCCACGGGCGTGGCCGTGTACCAGACGTTCGGCTTCAACGGCTGGGCCGTGTACGGCGGGACCAGCGCCTCGGCGCCGATCATCACCGCGACGTACGCCGCGGCCGGTACGCCGGTCGCCGGCACCTACCCCAGCTCCTACCCGTACGCCAACCCGGCCGCGCTCAACGACGTGACCTCCGGCCTCAACGGCAGCTGCGCCCCGGCGTACCTGTGCACCGCCGGTGCCGGCTACGACGGCCCGACCGGGCTCGGCACGCCGCACGGCCTGGCCGCGTTCACCACCGGCCCGCACGGCCTGATCACGGGTACGGTGACCGACTCCAGCAACGGAGCCGGAATCGGCGGGGCCGCGGTCTCGGCCGGCACCAGCACGGCGCTGACCAACGCCAGCGGCGCCTACTCCCTGCAGGTGCCGGTCGGCACGTACGACGTCACCGCCGCGGCCTTCGGCTTCGGCTCCGCCACCACGCCGGGCGTGGTGGTCACCGACGGCGGCACGACCGTCACCAACTTCTCCCTGACGGCCGCCGCGCACTCGAACATCAGCGGCAACGTCACCGATGGCTCTGGGCACAACTGGCCGTTGTACGCACGGATCACAGTGGACGGTTTGCCGGGTGGACCGGTCTTCACCGACCCGGCGACCGGGCACTACAGCCTGAACCTGCCCCAAGGGGCCACGTACCAGCTGCACGTCACGCCCGTCTACAGTGGATACACCTCGCAGACGGCGAGCGTCGCGCTCGGCACGACCGACGCGATCGCCAACGTTGCCGTACCGGTGGATGTGGTCTCCTGCAACGCGCCGGGCTACGCCACCCACTTCACCGGAGCCCCCGAGCCGTTCGACTCCACCAGCACACCGGCGGGTTGGACCGTCGACAACGGGACCGGGACCGGTGGCTGGACCTTTACCGACCTCGGCAACCGGGGCAACCTCACCGGAGGCTCCGGTGGATTCGCCATTGTGGACAGTGACAACCTGGGCTTCCCCAACAGCCAGGACACCACGCTGACCGCGCCGGCGGCCGACTTCTCGTTGGCCCAGGGTCCGACGATCAGCTTCGACAACGACTACCGGGGCTTCCCCAGCCAGACCGGAACCGTCGAGGTGAGCATCGACAACGGCGCCACCTGGATCCCGGTGTGGTCGCACGGTTCCGACTCGGTCCGCGGGCCGTCGCACTTCGACGTGCCGGTGCCGCAGGCGGCCGGGCACACCGGCGTGCTGGTCCGGTTCCACTTCACCGGCTTCTTCGGCTGGTGGTGGGAGCTGGACAACGTGCGCATCGGCAACAAGTCCTGCGACCCGATCCCCGGTGGCCTCGTGTTCGGCAACACGCTCGACGCGAACACCCACCTCGGCGTCAACGGCACCGTTGTCACCTCGAACGACAACGCGGCGGTCAAGGCCACCTCGGCCGCGACGCCGGAGGACCAGAACCTCGAGGACGGCTTCTACTGGCTGTTCTCCCCGCAGACCGGCCAGCACCCGTTCACCGCGACGAAGTCGCGCTACCAGTCGCTGACCAAGACGGTCAACGTCAAGCCCGACTTCGCCACCGGACTGAACTTCAACCTCAAGGCCGGTCAGCTGGTCGTCACGCCGACGAGCATCGACAAGACGCTCGCCTGGCAGGCGTCGGCGGCCCCGACCGTGACGGTGAAGAACACCGGCTCGGCTCCGGCCACCCTCACCATCGGCGAGCAGCCAGGCGGGTTCCAGATCCTGACCCAGGGCGGCGCGCCGCTCAACCGGGTCACCGGGACCTTCTCCAAGCTCTCGGTGGCGGCCGGCGGCATCGGCACCAAGCCGGCACCGGCGGCGGCTCCGTCCGACGCGCCATGGACCGCGATCTCCGACTACCCGACCGTGATCCAGGACAACCTGGCCGCGGTCAGCGGCGGCAAGCTCTACGCCGCGTTCGGGTTCAACGGCACGGTCGACACGTCGACCGCGTACGTCTACGACAGCGGCACCGGGGCGTGGACGCCGATCGCCAGCGCCGCGGACACCAGGGAGAAACCGGCCGGCGGTTTCCTGAACGGCAAGCTGTACGCCGTCGGCGGCTGGGGCTCCACCGGTGACCCGGACCCGACGATGGAGGTGTACGACCCGGGCACCAACACGTGGTCCACCGCGGCCCCGACGCCCAAGCCGTTCGCCGCCTCGGGTTCGGCCGTGCTCGGCGGCAAGCTGTACGTGGTCGGTGGCTGCTCCACCAGCGCGTGCGGCTTCACCGACGTGTCGGTGTACGACCCGGCTACGAACGCGTGGTCCGCCGCGGCCTCGTACCCGGAGGCGACGGCGTGGCTGTCCTGTGGGGCCATCGCCGGCAACATGTACTGCGCCGGTGGCACCACGGACGCGTCCAGCACCACGCACACCTACCAGTACGACCCGGTCAGCAACCTCTGGTCGCCGCGGGCGAACATGCCCGCCGACCTGTGGGGCTCGGCGACGGTCGCCGCCAACGGCATGCTGCTCGTCTCGGGCGGCGTGACCGGCAACGGGGCCGCCATCACCAACCAGGGGTACGCCTACAACCCGCTCACCGACTCCTGGACCGGCCTGCCCAACGCGAACCAGGCCGTGTACCGCGGGGCGAGCGCCTGCGGCTTCTACCAGATCGGTGGCAGCCCGGGTGGCATCTTCGTACCGCCGGTGGCCGCGTCCGAGATCCTGCCCGGCTTCGCCGACTGCGGTGAGGTCACGGACGTACCGTGGCTGTCGGAGAGCGCGACCACGGTGACGCTCGACCCCGGCGCGACGGCGAAGGTGACGGTGACGCTGGACGCCAGCGCCTCCGTGGTCACCCAGCCCGGCAGCTACACCGCTCAGTTGGCGCTCGGTTCGGACACGCCGTACCAGCTGGCTCCGATCGACGTCACGATGCGGGTGAGCCCACCCAAGACCTGGGGCAAGATCACCGGCACCGTCACATCCGCCACGACCGGCCTGCCGATCGCGGGCGCGACGGTCCAGATCGACACCTGGGCGGCCAGCTACACGTTGAAGACCGACAAGTTCGGTAACTACGCGCTGTGGCTGGACGTTCGGAACAACCCGCTCCAGCTGATCATCGCCAAGGACGGGTTCCAGCCGCAGACGACGAAGGTCAAGATTCGCAAGGGTGAGACGACAACGGCGAGCTTCGCCCTGAAGCCCGCTCCGTAACGCGTACCGCATGATCCCGGCGTCTGCGACAGCCTCCATGGCCGGCCCACGTCGCCGGGATCATGTGCGCGATGTGGAATCCGCCCGTAACACGGACCTTCCTTAGTAGAAATATTCGCCTCCTAGCTTGGCCCGGTGCTTGCTGCGTCGCCGGGATGGCGGTCGTTGGTGCGGACCGCCGCATGCGTTCTGGCCCTGGCCCTCGTGGCCGCGGTCGGCGCCTGCGGCGGCCGTGCACCCACCTCACACCTGGTGCTGCGCCTCGGGTTCAGCGCCTGGCCGGGGTGGTTTCCGTGGCAGGTGGCGCAGGATCAGGGCATTTTCACGGCGAACGGCATCGACGTCGACCTGCGTTACTACGACAACTACACCGACAGCCTCAAGGCGCTCGCGGCCGGCGACATCGACGCCAACAGCCAGACCCTCAACGACACCCTGGCCTCGGTCGGCGCCGGCTCCAAGCAGACGATCGTCCTGGTCAACGACAACTCCACCGGCAACGACAAGATCATTGCTCGGGACGGGATCACGAGCGTCGCCGACCTCAAGGGCCACACCGTCGCGGTCGAACAGGGCACGGTCGACCACTACCTGATCCTGCTGGCTCTGCGGCAGAGCGGGTTGGCCGAGAAGGACATCCACCTGCGAGCCATGCCGACCGACGCGGCCGCCGCCGCGTTCGCCGCCGGCCAGGTGGACGCGGTCGGCGCGTTCGCGCCGTTCACCACCACCGCGCTGCAGCGGCCCGGCAGCCGGGCGATCGCGACCTCGGCCGAGTTCCCCGGCGCCATCCCGGACCACCTGGTGGTGAACTCGACCCTGGTGCAGGCCCGACCCAACGACATCCAGGCCCTGGTGAACGCGTGGTTCGCGGCCATCCGGTGGATCCGCGCCCACCCCGTCGACGCGGTCGCCATCATGGCCAAGCGGGCCGGGGTGAGCCCGGCCGATTACCGCGGCTACGACGCCGGGACGACCATCTTCACTTCTGCGCAGAACCTGGAGGCGTTCACTCCCGGTGTCACCGCCGCGCACCTCAACTTCCAGGCTGGTCAGATCGCCGACTTCATGGTCAGCACCGGCATGGTCCCGCAGCGACCGAACCTGTCCGGCCTGCTCGACGCCCGGTTCGTCTCCGCCGTCCCGCAGGGGTAGTCGATGATCCTCAAGCGCCTTCGCGTGCGCGGCAAGATGACGCTGCTGATCCTGCTGCCGTTGCTCGCCCTGGTGTTCGTCGCCACGCCGTTCATCACGGTCGAGGTGGCCGCCGCCCGATCGGCGGCAGCCACCGCCGCGACCGCCCACAACGCCCAGGCGCTGAGCAACCTCATCTACCAGCTGCAGCGGGAACGCCTGCTCACCGCGGCGTTCCTGGTGTCGCCGAACGATGACGGCACCGCCCTGCGCCAGCAGCACGACGCCGTGGCGGCCGCGGTCACGTCTGTCCAGAGTGGACTAAGCTCGTCGGACGAGCTCGCCGGCGCGCTGACCCGCGTCGGCTCGCTCGGCGAGCTCCGCGACGCGGCGCTGCACCGGGGCACCTCGCCCGACAGCGTCGCGCGGGCCTATCACGCGGTCATCCAGGCCCTCATCGACGCGCTGCGGTTGGTGCCCCAGCGCACCGGCGACGCCGAGGGTACGCGCCAGCTCACTGCGCTCGACGCCCTGCTCAACGCGAACGAACAGAGCGCGCTGCGCGGCATGGCGCTGATCGCCACCGCGGTCAGCCCGCAGTCCGGCCTGGCCCTGATGGACGATGCCGCGTCCCGGGCGCAGCAGTTCATCGAGCGGTTCGTGGAGCAGGCCGACGTCAACCAGGCCGACCAGGTGGTCCAGGTCGAGCTGGGCGACGCGGCCCGGCAGGTCGACGCGGTCGCGGGCCAGCTGCCGACCGTCCACGGTGGACCGGCGATCACCGCCTTCGCGGCCCAGGCGCTCGCCGCCGTCGACACGCAGGCCAAGCTGCGCCGTACCGTCCAGGATCAGGTCACCGGCGAGATCGCCGACGCAGCCGGCGGCCGGGCCGGATCCGCCCGCGACACCGCGATCACGACCGGCGTCGGCACCGCCCTGCTCTTCATCCTGGTCACCGCGCTGACCGTGGCCCTGGGCCGGTCGATCGCCCGGCCGCTGCAGAACCTGACCCGGGCGGCCGCCTCGGTAGCCGACTTCGCCGACGCGGAGCTGGCCCGGGTCGGCGACGTGGAGGAATCCGGCCCGGTCCAGCCGCCACGCCTGGCGGCGATCGAGGTCGGCTCGGCCGACGAGGTCGGTCAGCTCGCGCAGGCGTTCAACCGGGTACAGGCGACGGCGGCCCGGCTGATCGAGCGTCAGGTGGTCAGCCGGCACAACGTGAGCCTGATGTTCACCAACGTCGCCCGGCGCACCCGCAACCTGGTCGGGCGTCAGCTCGCCGTCGTGGACGACCTGGAGCGCGACGAGCAGAACGCGCCGCTGCTGGCCCGCCTGTACCAGCTCGACCACCTCGCCACCCGGTTGCGGCGCACCGCCGAGAACCTGCTGGTACTGGCCGGATCACAGGAGGAGGCCCGGATCCGGCGGCCGACCCCATTGACGATGCTGCTCCGGGCGGCTCTGACGGAGATCGAGGACTTCCAGCGGGTCCGCTTCCACCCGCTGGCCGAGGTGGTCGTAGGCTCGGGCGCCGCGTCCGACCTGATGCTGATCTTCGCCGAGCTGCTGGAGAACGCGACCGCCTTCTCCCCGCCGGAGTCCGCGGTCGACGTCCACGCCGAGATGGTCCCGGCCGGTTGCCTTGTGTCCATTGTGGACCACGGAATCGGGATGAACCCGCAGCGCATGCTCGAGGAGAACCACCGCCTGATCGAGCGGGAGCGCCTCGACATCGCGCCGACCACCGTGCTCGGCCTGTTCGTGGTCGGCCGGCTGGCCCGCCGGCACGGCCTGCAGGTCCGGCTGCGGCCGACCGCCGGCGGGGGCACCACGGCCGACGTCGCCGTACCGGCGGCGTTGCTGCACCGGTCCGCGCCCGCGGCCGTGGCGCGGCCCGACGACACGCGACCATTCGGAACCCGGCCCAACATCCCCGCCCAGCGCACGGTGGCCACGGTCGGGGCCCCGGTTCTGGTGGGTGCTGGTGCCCTGCGGTCGCTGCCGATCGGCGGGTTCGACTGGTTCGCGCGCCGGCTCGCCGACTCCCACGGCGCCGAGGGCCACACGGTGACGTTCGCGCCGACCACGGTCGCGTTCACGCCGACTCCACCGCCGACCGGCGCTTCGCCGGTGCCGGGCCTGTCCCGGCGGGTTCCCGGCGCGCACCTCGCTGCGGACCTGCGGGACCGCCCACCGGTGCGGCCGGCCCAGCCGCCGCGATCCTGGCAACCCCGTGACCCGGCCGATGTCCAGGCCACCTTCGACTCGTACTCCGTGGCCTGGCGCGCCGGCAACGTTGCCGACCAGATCCCAGGCCCCGCACACCACACGGCGATGGAGGGTTACCAGTGACCACACCCACGACCGGCATCAGCGCCGCCGCGTCCAACTTCAACTGGCTGGTGAGCCGGTTCAGCCGCGAGACCGCCGACGTCGCCGGAGTCATCGCCGTCTCCTCCGACGGTCTGTTGATCGGCATGTCGTCCACATTGGAGCGAGCCGCCGCCGATCGGCTGGCCGCCATCACGTCGGCGGTGCTCAGCCTCGCCCACGGGGTCGCCGACAGCTTCCCGCTCGGCCGACCCGACAAGGTGGTCATCGAGCTCACCGAGGGGTTCATGCTGGTCTGCACGATCAGCGCCGGCTGCGCCCTCGGCGTGCTCGCCACCAGCCAGGCGAGCCTGGGCACCATCGCGTACGAGACGGCGGTGTTCGCCAACCGGGCCAGCGAGGTGCTCTCACCGCAGCTGGTCGACGAGCTGCGCTACATCGTCGGGTACCCCCCGTGAGCGGTCGGCACGCCGGCTCCGATGACCCGTCCGAGCTGATCCGGCCGTTCGTCTCCCGACCGTCCCCCGCACCCTCACCGTCCCGCCCGTCGCGCCCGGATCTCCACGCGGCGGATGTGAGCATGCTCAGGCCGTATCTGTTGACCTCGGGCCGGGTCGACGCCTCCCTGGAGATCGAGGCCCAGGTGGTCGCGACCGAGCAGGGCCGCGCGTCCTACCACCACCTCACGTTCGAGCGGCGCGACATCGTCGTGCTCTGCCACGCCGCCATGTCCGTTGCGGAGGTGGCCGCCCGCCTGCAGTACCAGATCGGGGTGGCCCGGGTGCTGATCGCCGACCTGGCCGCCTCGGGCGACGTCCTGATCCGCCGGCCCGACGCCGCGCCGGCGCTGGACGTCGCCATGATTGAGAGGGTCATCCGTGCACTGGAAGCCATCCGGTAGCCCGCCGCCGGCACCGGTCAAGATCGTGATCGCGGGCGGGTTCGGCGTCGGGAAGACCACCGCGGTCGGGGCGATCTCCGAGATCGCTCCACTTCGGACGGACTCGGCGATGACCAGCCTCGCCGCCACGGTCGACTCCCGCGCCGGTGTACCGGACAAGACGACCACCACCGTCGCCCTCGACTTCGGCTGCATCACGATCGACGAGACGCTGCGGCTCTACCTGTTCGGTACGCCGGGGCAGGACCGGTTCGGCTTCATGTGGGACGACATCGCCGTCGGGGCGCTGGGCGCGCTGGTCATCGTGGACACGCGACGGATGGCCGACTCGTACCCGGCGGTGGACTACTTCGAGCACATCGGCCTGCCGTACGTGGTGGGGATCAACCTGTTCCACGGCGTGGCCGCCCCCGACCCGGGGCAGGTCCGGTGGGCGCTGACCATCGCCGACGACGTACCCGTGATCGCGTTCGACGCACGCGACCGGTACTCGGTGCGCGACGCGCTCGTGGTGGTGCTCCGCCACACCCGGGCGCGGGCGATCAACGGGGTACAGCGCAACTAGGCGGCGCCGGTGCGGGGCAGGCGGCCGGTGTGGCGAAGGTAGCGCAGCACCGCGCTCACCCGGGCGTTCTCCCGCGACTCGCCGACATCGATGCCGAGCTTGCGGAACACCGACGTCGCGTGCTTCTCCACTGTGGACAGTGTCACGTGGATGGTGCGGGCGATCGCGACGTTGCCCAGCCCCTCGGCCATCAACGCGAGCACCTGCCGCTCGCGTTGGGTCAACTGGTCCAGCGGGTTGTCGGTGCGCGGCTGGTTCATCAACCGAGCCACCAGCGACGGGTCCATCACCACGTTGCCGGCCACCACCCGTTCGAGCGTGTCCAGCAGCTCCAGCGCGCTGGTCGCGCTCTCCTTGAGCAGGTAGCCGACCCGGTCGGGCACGTCGTGCAGCAGCCGCATCGCGTAGTCGACCTCGCCGTGGTGGGACAGGAGCACGATCCCGACGCCGGGACGGCGCTGGCGGATCTGCAGGCACGCCTTGAGCCCGTCGTCGGAGAAGGTCGGCGGCATCCGGATGTCGGTCAGCACCACGTCGCACGCCCTCGACGCGACCAGGTCGACGAGGGTGTCGGCACGGCCGACCTCCCCGACGACGGACTGGCCGTAGCTGGTCAGGGTGTGGCTCAACAGGTCCCGGTAGAGGCCGGAGTCGTCGGCGATGATCACTCGCACGGCAGTACCACCCGGAGGTGGGTGCCCCGGCCGGCCGGGCTGTCGACGGTCAGCGTCCCGTCGATCGCGGACAGCCGGTCGGCCATGTTGCGCAGCCCCGTACCGCCGCGCGGGTCGGCGCCGCCGACCCCGGCGTCGCGGATGTCGATCACCAGCCGACCCGGCTCGACCCTTCCGGTGACGTCCACGCAGTCGGTCTGGGCGTGCTTCGCCGCGTTCACGATGGCCTCCATGATGATGAAGAAGGCGGTGGTCTCGACCGCGTCGGAGAACCGGGTCGCCGGCAGGTCGACCCGCACCACCAGCGGAAACCGCAGCGCGTACTCGTCGATCGCGACCGCCAGCCCGCGCTCGGTCAGCAGCTGCGGGTAGAGGCCCTGGGCCAGCTCGCGCAGCTCGGTCGTGGTGAGCGCTACCTCGCGTACCAACTCGCCGAGCAGCGTGGCCACGTCGTCGCCGGCCCCGGGCAGCTCACCGGCCCCGGGCAGCTCACCGGCCCCAGGCAGCTCGCCGGTGGCGAGCTGCTTGGCCCGCTGGGCGAGCCAGGACAGCCGCAGCAGCCGCTGCTGGGCTCCGTCGTGCAGGTCGCGTTCGATCCGCCGCCGCTCCCCCAACGCCGCCAACGCGATCCGCTTGCGCGACGACTGCAGCTCCTCGATCTGGCGCAGCTGCAGCGCCTGCAGGCGGGCGTTGGACAGGGCGAGCCGGGCCGTGGCGACGACCGCCCGGACCTGGCCCGGCCGGTCGGCGACGATCGGGTCGTGCACGAGCGCGGCCAGCTGATGGTCGCCGTCGGCGACGAACGTGACCATGCGGTCGGTTCGGGCCGGATCGGGCAGCGACACCGCGCGCCCATCGATGTTCGCGTAGTCGCCACCCTCCGACCGGAACAGCAGCTCCAGGGTCGAGTCGCCGATCGCCTCGGCGAGCAGCCGGCGCAGGGTCGGCGGATCGATCGGCGCCTCCAGCGCGATGACCAGGTCGGCGACCCGCCCGCGCGCGAGCCGGCCGTGCAGCACCGAGCTGAGCACCACGAAGGGCAGCGCCACCAGCCCGAGTCCGTAGGCGAGCAGCATGATCTGTCCGATGTCGCCCCGGTGGGCCAGGCTCGCCACCGCGCCGGCGCCGAGGGTGGTGTTGACCAGCAGGATGCCCGTCCACACCTTCCCGTGGCGACGCCGGGTGGCCCGGTCCGCGCGCTCCCACCGCCACAGGATGACCATCCAGAACAACGTGCCGTAGACGAGCGCGTTGAGGCTCAGCAGATCCGCCCACCTGCTCAGCGGCGACGGATGCCAGCCGATCGGGCTGACCGATCCCTCGGTGAGATACCGACCGCCCTGCAGGATGAGGTAGGACGCGTACGCCGAGGCCAGCAGCCATCGCAGCCCGCGCCCCTTGACCCGGCCGTCCGGGTAGGCCAGCGCCACGTGGGCGAGGACCACGATGTCCACATAGGTCAGCCAGTAGCCGAGCGCGTACAGAACGTGAACCCCGGTGAACTGAAGGTTCGTCAGGTACCAGCAGCCGCCGGCCACCATCATCAACGGCCCGAGACGGTTGTCCGGCCGCTGGTACCAGGCCACCCAGCCGGCGGTCATGAACGACAGACCCACCACCTCGGCGACGGCAAACGCCCACGTCGGCTGGTGGTACCCCCGCCAGCCGACGGCGATCATCACGACGGCGAAGCCGACGGCGACCAGGCCGATCCAGGTGATGGTGCGCCAGGAGGCTCCGCCCCCCGGTCGCCCCGGCTCCCATCGGTCCGTCGTTCCGTGCCTGCGCGTCGTGTCTGGCCCCACAGACATCGACACGGTATCCAGTATCCAACGAGGGACCAGTACCGATCCCGTCCGCCGAACAACGCCATACGCCGGTAGGCCAGGACGATGCCCGATATGTAGGCGCTCCACGGACGGGCGCGGCACCGGGTTCAAGCGATCCTCGACGATTTTCCGCCGTACGGATGGTCAGGGACCCGACACGACGTCAACCGCGGGCCTGGCGTCAGCCGCGCGGGCTGCGGCGTCGTCAGCCGCGCGCCGCTCCGGCGCCGAGCAGGACCGCGATGCCCAGCACACTTCGCGGAGCGTACGGCTGCCGCCACAGCCCGCCATGGGCCGCCGCGAACGCCTCCTCCCGCCAGGCCTCCTGGTGCGGCGTGCGGCCCGAACACAGATCGTGCACGAGCAGCGCCGCCATCAGGGTGTTGCTGGTCGCCGGGTCGAACACCTCGATGCCGAACCGGTGCGCGCCCGCGAACGCGGCCGCGAGTACCCGGTTGCGGACCACCGAGCGGGTACGGGTGGCCGGGGCCACGCGCAACGACACGGCCGTCCCGTCGGCCCGGGCCTGGATAGCCCGCCAGCGCTGCACGCGCTTGGCCAGGGCGTAGTTCGGCCCCTGCTGCAGGACCAGCGTGTCGTTGATGCCCGGGTCGGCGCCGGGCGGATAGTTGCGTGCGAAGAGTCGGCCCACGCTCACCATCCGAAGTGGACGGCGCAGGCGGCTGATCCCGGTGGCCTGGGCGTACCGGCGGGTAGCCTCCTCGACGGCCTCCGGCGGCACCGCGAAGACGTCGGTCGGGGTGGCCAGGAACGCGAGCGCGACGTCCGACCGCGCGCGCAGCAGGTGCACGGTCAGCGCGTCGACCGCGGTGGTGACCCGGACGTGGGTGGCCCCGTCGGCGTAGACGTAGTTGCCGAGCACCAGCGGACCCTCGAGCCCGCCGATCCAGGCGGCGACCCGGTTCACCTCGTGCAACAGGTCGGCTCCCATGCCCGTACCGGCGCCGAGGTCGTGGCGCCGCTCGGCGGCCGGGAGGTGAAGCCGACCCGCGTAGCGCTGGGCTGTCGCGACCAGGCGCTGCCACAGGGCCGGGTTGGGCAGGTCGACCGCGACCACCTCGGCCCCCCATCGCAGCAGCGCGGTGAGCGGGCCCATCTCGGCACCGGCGCCGAGCACGACCACCCGCTGCCCCTCCAGGCGCAGCCACTGCGGGTTGTCGGCGACCAGCCGCACGGCATCGGCGCAGGACGGCTCGATCACCCCGGCCCCGACCCAGTGGTCGAGCTGGCGATGCAGCGCGTCGCCGCGCAGCCGGTCTCCGTGGTACGGCAGGACGAGCTCGCGCTCGACCGGGCCGCTGCCGGCCACGACAACGGTCTTGAGCGCCTCCTTGACCGGTAGCGCGATCGCCTGGGGCAGCGTGATCTCCTCGCCGCCTCCGCCGACCGCGTCCACTGTGGAGAATCGCATCCGCTCCTGCAGCTCCGCCAGGCCGTTGCGGGCGATCGTCACGGCGGACGAGGGGGAGAGCAGGCCGGCCTCGACCAGCCGCCGGAAGTGCACCCGGTACTCGCTGCGCCACGACGTCTCGCCCTCGGCCGCCCGTGCGCCGACCGGGTCGACCCCGCGCAGCGCGTCGGCGACGACGGTGCGTCCGAGCGCGGACGTGCTGCGACTACTCCCGATGACCGGGAACACGACACCAGTCTCAGGCGGCTCCGATGGGCTGCTCATCCCCCGATCTTGCCACTGCGAGCGGTGCCCGGCGCCTCAAGCCTGGGGACGTACGCAATCTTGGACAGATTGCCCCCGCGGGCGGGATAAACCGTCCTAGATCGCTTCGGCTTTGGCGACCTTGCAGGTGTTGCCGTCGGGGACCATGGTCAGCACGACCCGGTTCTGGTCCACCTTCTCGCCGGTGATGGCGGTGTTGCGGCGGTACTGGTTGACGTAGAGCAGCAGCTCGACCCGGCCGGGCTGCACGTCCACCACTCCGGCCGCGGACACCTCCGCGCGCACGACCGCCTGCTGCTGCACGGCGAGGGTCTTCAGGTTCGACGTGGTCTGGGTGTACTCGGCGGTGAAGTCACCGGTGGTGAAGGACTTCCCGTTGGCGACGGAGGCGTCGAACGCCTTGTAGTCGTACGAGAAGATCGCCTGCGCGGCGGCGGTGGCGGCGCCGAGACAGGTCTGGCCCGCGTCGTGACGGCCGGACGCGTCGGCGGCGGACCGGAAGCCGGCAACGGCCACTCCGCCGGCGCCGATAAGGGCGACTCCCAGGACCGCGGCGACCACGTGAACTCGACGCATGACCACCCCTAGCCCACGAAGTCCAGCTGGGCCACGAGCCACTTGCCCGTGCCGGCGTCCCGCGCCATGGACAGCTGCATCCGGTAGTGCGACAGCCGACCGTCGGGCGTGCCCGTGTTCTTCACCGTCGCGTCCAGCGCGACCAGCACGACCGCTGAGTCGCTGTCGTTGGACAGGATCGCGGCCCGCAGCACGGTGCCGGTGGAGGAGGCCTTGTTCGCCACCACCTGATCCTTGAACGTGGCCCGGTTGCTCACGTACTGGTCCTTGAAGTCGCCGGTCGCCCCGTCGATGATCCGCTGCATGTCGGAGTCCACAGTGGAGTCCGAGATGGAGACGAAGTTCACCGCGGCCTGCTTGGCTGCGGCGAGAGCCTCCTGCCGGACCCCTTCGAGCTGGCGCTCGTCCTGCCACCGCGACACCGCCACGATCGCGAGCACGGTCGCCGCGACCAGCAACACCCCGAGCACGACGTTGACCAACTGCCAGCGCACGGGGAGCTGCAAGCGAGTGAGCCGCAATCGCGCGAGCCGGAACCGCGCGGGAGACGGGTCTTCCGCAGGAGCGGCCGGAACACGCTGGGTGGGCAGCTTCCGGCCGGGTCGGACCGCGGGCTCCGCCGCCGCCCGCTTCGAACGCGTGGGCGCGGCGACCCCAGAGGGGCGTCGAGGGCCGGCGGGGCGCGGCGTGGTACCAGAGGTCATGGGGTCACTCCACCCAGGAGGAGAGCTTTCCAGGACTGTGCCCCAGCCAGCCGGCTCTGTCCACCCGTGTCGCCGAAGAGCAGCGGCAGCCCGTCGGAGGTCAGCACGAGGCCGTTCGCTCCGATGTGGACGTTGGCGGTGTCGCGGATGCCGGACCCGGCCGGGCAGTTCAGCCCGGACGACGTGGCGGTGCACGTCTTCGGCGTGGTGTCGGCGACCCAGCCGCCCTGCGCGGTGCCGTCGCTGCCGAAGATGGTGTACCCGATCTCGATGGCGGTCGGGTAGAGGATCAGCATCTGCCGTACCCCGGGAAGGCGGGTCGCGGTGACCCCGGTGACGGTGATGAGGTTGGCCAGCAGCGTGCCCACCGACGGGTCGAGGTCCTTCAGCAGGCCGGTCAGCTGCTCCACCGCCGGCGGGGTGGCACCGAGCAGCCCGCGCAGGTCGGGATCGGCCTTGCGGACCGACTCGGCGAGCTGCGCGAGGCTATGCGCCCAGGCCCGGATGGCCGAGGAGGAGTCGGCCTCTGCGGCCAGCGCGGTCCGGCCGTCGCGGATCAGCGCGAGCGTGGAGTCCTTGTGCCGCAACGCCTCGTCGACCAGCAGGCTGGACGCGTCGAGCAGCTTCTGCAGGGCCAGCTCGTTGCCCTCGAACGCCTTGCCCAGCTCGTCCAGCACCGAGGCCACGTCGTCGGCGTTGATCGACCGGACCAGGTCGTCGAGGTTGACCAGCAACGTCTCCAGCGGCAACGGCCCGCCGGTGCGCTCCCGCGGGATCACGTCACCGGCCGCGAGGTAGCTGCCGGTCTCCTTGTCCGGCCGCAGATCCACGTACTGCTCGCCGACGGCCGAGCGCGGCACCACCACCGCGCTGGTGCCGGTCGGCACCCGCGTTCCCTCGGAGAGGATGAGCTGGACCCGGACCCCATCGGCGAGCAGCGAAACGGAACCGACCTTGCCGACCGGAAACCCGCGGTAGTCAACGGAAGCGTGAGTGAAGATGCCGCCACCCGTACCGAAGTCGGCGTAGAGGGAGTAGCTGCCGCTGCTGATCGCGTCACCGACGCGCACGTACCGGATCGCCACGTACGCGACGCCGACCACGGTGATGAGCGCGAACACGAGCACCTTGATCCGGGTGGCCGTCGAGATCATGCCTGCACCCCCTGAGCCAACACGTCCCGAAGCGTGCCCCGCACGACCGCGGCCTCGTTGAACCGGCCGTTGCCGGGTATGACGTTCGCGTGCAGGTTGATGAAGCCGTTGCGGATGTCGCCCGTGATATTGGGCGGGAACACCAACGTGAACAAGGAATCCAGCGCCTTGGGCAGGTTCGCCCCGGCCTTGGTCAGCCCGTCCAGGGTGGGTTGCAGCTCGGCCAGAATCGCCAGCAGGTCGGCCCGGTTGGCGTTGATCACCCGGGTGCCGACCGTACCGAGCTTGTCCAGCTCGGTCAGCGCCGCCGTCAGCTGCGAACGCTGGTCGGCCAGCACGGCCAGACCGGGGCCGAACGCGTCGAGCGCCTGCCCGATGACCTCCTTCTGCGCGGAGAGCTTGTCCAGCAACCGATCCAGCGCGTCGATGGCCTGCCCGATCTGCTCCTTGGACGCGTCGAGACCGGCCAGGAAGGTGTCGACCTGGTGCAGCAGATCCTTCGCGGTGCTCTCGTTGCCGGCCAGCGCCCGGGCCAGTTCGTGGGTGATGACTTGCAGGTTGGTCAGGCTGCCGCCGTTGAGCAGCGTGCCGAACGCGGCCAGCACCTCCTCCACCTCGGCCGCCCGGCGGGTGCGCGACAGCGGGATGGTGTCGCCGTCCCCCAACGAGCCGTCGGGCGCCTCGTCAGTCGGCGCGGCCAGCGACACGAACTTCTCGCCGAGCAGGCTGGTCTGGCGGATCGCCGCGACCGCATTGTCGGGTAACCGGGTGCCGCCGCTGATCCGGACCTGGACCTGCGCCACCCACCCCTTGAGCGAGATCTTCTCGACTTCGCCGACGGTGACGTCGTTGACCTTCACCGTCGAATGGGGAACCAGGTCGAGGACGTCGTCAAATTCAGCGATCACGTGGTACGAGGGGCCGCCGGCCGCCCCGCCCGGTAGTGGTAGCTCGCCGATGGTCGGCACGTGGCACGCGGTCAGGACCCCGAGCACGACCAGGGCCGCCACAAAACCGATGAGCCGTCTCATCGCGTACCCCCACCGAGGATCCCGCCCAGCGTCGGGTCGGACGGACCGCTCGTGGCGCCCGGCAACTCAAAGGACGCGGGGGCCGTCGCCGACGAGATGACAAGGTTGGGCCGCAGGTCGAGGTTGCCGGTCTTCGCGTTGTAGGCCAGCACCAGGTTGGAGACGGTGAGCGGCGCGGTGTCGAAGATGGTGATCAGCGCCTGTTGTTGCTGGGCCACGGTGGTGGTGATGTCGGCCAGAGCGTCCACATCGGACTTGAGCGCCGCCCGGTTGTCCCGCACGAAGGTCGTGATCGAGGTCAGCGCCTGGGTCAGGTCGTGCAGCATGGCGGCGAGCACGTCCCGATCGCTGGCCAGTTGCCCGGCCACGTTGGCCAGCTGGACGTTGAACGAGCGCAGCTGCGCGTCGACGGAGGCGAGCATGGTGGTGAACTTCTGCAGGTTGTCCAGCGTGGAGAACAGGTCCTGCCGCTTGTCGGCCAGCGCGGAGGCCACTTTGGACAGTCCGTCCAGGGTCTGCCGCAGGTTCTCGCCGTTGCCCTGCAGCGCCTCGCGGGCGGTGTGGATGAGGTCGCTGAACGCTCCGGACGCGTTGGCCCCGTTGGGCCCCAGCGCACCGAGGAAGTCCGACAGCGCCCGGTAGACGTCGTCGGTCTCCAGCGGGGCGGAGGTGCGGTCCAGCGGGATGTTCGCGTTGTCGGCCAGGCTCGGACCGTCACTGGAGGCGGGCGTGAACTGCACGTACCGGTCGCTCACGATGCTGGGCGGGATCAGCATGACCCGGGCGTCGGCCGGGATGTGGTAGCGGGCCGAGTAGCGCATCTGCACCCGCACGTCGTCCCCGTTCGGCTGGATCGCGGTGACCTCGCCGATCTTCACGCCGAGGATCCGCACGTCCGAGCCGACGTAGAGGCCGACCACCCGGTCGAAGTGGGCGGTCAGCCGCAGCACCGGCTCGCCGAACTGGGGCACGATCACCACCGAGCCGATGACCACGGCGAGCAGGCCGATGAGCACGACCACCGCGTGCAGGCGGCGCGACCGCGGCAATGGCGCGCCCATCAGAGCACCACCTTCACGTACACGTCGACCCAGCGGCCGTTGCCGGCGGCGTTGGCGGCGCGGGTCAGGAACGGGCCGAGCTCGCCCAGGGTGCTGACGATGCCCTGACGGTGGGCCTGCAGCAGCGTGACGACGCCGTGCAGCTGGTCCAGCGCCGGCTTGAGCTTGGCCTGGTTGTCGGCGACCAGGCCGGAGAGCTGCGTGGCGAGCCGGTCGGTCGACTTGAGCAGAGTGTCGATCGCGTCGCGCCGCTTGGCCAGCTCGGTCAGCAGCAGGTTGCTGTCGGTGATGAGCTTCTGCAGCTCATCGTTGCGCTCGGCGACCACTGTGGACACAGCCTGGGCGTGGGTGAGCAGCGTCCGCAGCTCGGCGTCGCGGCTGCCCATCGACTGCGAGATCTTCGCCAGGCTGGCCAGGGACGCGCTGATGTCGGCCGGCGTATCGGCGAACGCGGCGGCGAGCACCGAGAACGACTGGGCGAGCTGGGCGCTGTCGATCTGGCCGACCTCCGCCGCGAGGCTCTTGAACGCCACCAGCACGTCGAACGGCGACGAGGTGTGCTCGACCGGGATCTCGCTGCCGGGGCTGAGCCGGCCCGGCCCGGACGGCACCAGGGCCAGGTACTTCTGGCCCAGCACGGTCTTGATGCGGATGTCCGCCTCGGTCGCCTTGCCCAGCGGCACGTCGCCGGAGATGCGGAACCGCACCCGGACGTACGGCGCCCCCGCCCTCAACGCAAGGCCGACATCGGTGACCGTACCCACCTTGACCCCGGCGACCCGGACCTCGTTGCCGTCGGCCAGGCCGCTGGCGTCCCGGAACGCGGC
>Ga0163163_10001179_pt1 | contig 22183 bp, 11 predicted proteins | sample S65metaG_FD_119766 | JGI IMG/M metagenome (GOLD analysis project Ga0163163, IMG submission 119766) | Switchgrass rhizosphere microbial communities from Kellogg Biological Station, Michigan, USA - S6-5 metaG | ecosystem: Host-associated > Plants > Roots > Rhizosphere > Soil | place: USA...
ATGTGCCCACTCGATGGCGAGCGATTTTGTGAGCGAAGCGACTGCCGCCTTGCTTGCCGAGTACGCCGCTACCTCATAAAGAGCAACAAAGGTTGAGAGAGAAGCAATGTTGATAATGCTTCCCGAACCTCGTTCCAGCATGTGGCGACCAAAAACCTGAGCTGTTCGAAGCGTGCCGGTCAGGTTAGTGTCGATAATGCTGTCCCAGTCTTCTTCGGAAAAATCCAGGGTGGGTGCGCGCTTGGTACGACCTGCGGAGTTTACCAGAATATCGACTTTACCAAATGCTCTAATCGATTCGTTCAGGACACTTTGCAGGGACGCACGATCGGAAACATCCGAGTTGACGCGAATTGTTCGTTTGCCGCGTGCTTCGATCTCTTTCGCAGCGGCGTCCACTTGTTCCAGCCGTCGTGAGGTTGGTACTACATCGGCCCCAGCCTCTGCCATTCCTTTGGCGATAGCCAAACCAATGCCGGAGGTTCCACCAACTACGACTGCGACTTTGTTATTCAGTTCGAGACGAGAGTAGGTCATAGGATAGCCTTGTGGTGCTGTAGCTTTGCTCAAAGACTCAGGTTTTTTGAGTGACGATTCTAACCGAGTTTAGTCCTCTGGCTTTAGGCTTTTTGTAGTCTGGCCTTGAGCTTCGAAGGAGAGTTTGTCGGTTAAAGGTTAGACCACTTTTGATTTAGGCTCTTACTGTGTAACACCACGCCTTGAGCCGCGTCAAGCCCAAAAAACAGCAAGAGCACTAGGGAATCGCGAGTTTTCATTCAGCTTTGGAGTCCACATTTGTAACTTGTGTTGTTTAGCCACGCATGGTAAAGTCGTCCTCAATTAATTGGATTGGTCTAACCAGTCTGAGGGGAATGGGTTGGTTAGGTTTCGAAGGGCGCTAGTGCTTTTTGAAGCCTTTTTTGTTCACTTTCAAAACTCACGAGAACTCTGAAAAGTGTCGGCTACAACACAGCAACAAAAAATCCGAAGAAGGGCCGTTGGTGGCAATGTTTGGTTGTCGCTTGTTACCCCGCCCGAGACGGATCTTCTGAGTCAGCTTGAGCCGAGACCGCTGCAGTATGAAGTATTAGCTTCAGAAGAAGCGGTGGGACAGGCGATGCTCGAGGAAATCGAATTGGCCGCTCGCTCCAAAGCGGGTTCACTTGTCGTCATTATTCTTGGAGGTCGCGGCGCACAAGCGCTTCATCGTCAGCTCGGAACGTTCGCGAAGACTTCCGAGAAAGATTGGCTGCTTCAAAGACTTCACATCTTTACTCAAGACGCTCTTGCACCCTTGCGAATGGATAACGGTCTGAGTTTCGTCCGCGATTTTGAGCGCCTCCTCGGTGATGATTTCTTTCGTAAGGTGCTCAGCTTCAACTCAATAAAGACCGACGCAGTTGATTTAGAAGCTGAGCTCGCAAGGTACGTTGAAAAGCTGGAATCACTTGGCGGGATAGATCTCTTGTTCCTGGGATTGGGTCCCGAAGAGGGTGGTGCTTCTCACCTTGCTTACATCAAGCCCGGTTCTGGCGCCACCGTCGATGATATCGCTGGAATGATACCTATTTCGGCAAGCATCCTTGAACATCACATCACGAAGTTCAAAGCTGGCGGTGCTGTGGTATTAGAGGCTGACGAACTTGAATGTCGAGCCGCAAAGCACATTTTGACTTTGGGTCCGGCAGCTATAGTTGGAGCGCGTAGAATTGTTCAATCAATTGTTGATGCTTCAACGGCGCCGGCAAAGCGCGAGAGTTATCGCCGGTTGTTAGACACCGAGATCAGTTCCGATTCTGCGAAACGCGCAACGCAACTCGATCAGAATCCCGGGTTGTGGCTGCGCCTTCATCCGAATGTCCGATCGCTAATTCTCGCGGATGTTTTAGAAAACTAACTCTCAAGGAAACTATGTCGAGTATTGAAATTCCACAGACCGCGGCGATTGGTGAGTATGCGATCATTGTCGACCCTAACGACAATGTTGCTGTAGTCAAGAAATCCACGTTCGCTGAGCTAGAAGTGCTGCTGCCGGATGGCAAAGTGGTCCAGCTGCGAGGCTCGATTCCTCCCGGGCACCGGTTCGCAACTCGTAAAATTCCTGCTGGTAGTTTTGTTTTGCAGTTTGGTCAGCCGATCGGAACGTCTCTCGGGATTGAAGCCGGTGAGCAGATCACTCATGCGAACATGACGAACGACGTTCCCATTGTCCGCGATTTACCTGAGACGCTGCATACTCCACCGCCAGATTATCTTCCCATCGATGAACGTGGGACGTTCATGGGTTACAAACGTCCGGATGGAAGAGTTGGCACGCGCAACTACTTGCTGATCGTTCCGACGAGCATGTGCGCCAGTCATGAAGCGCAACAGATCTCGACCATCGCTGAGTACACAATCTACAACAAACAACAGTATCCAAATGTGGATGGCATTGTTGCCATACCTCATAACAAAGGTTGTGGCTGCCAGGATGGCTCAACTATCGACGTTATGCTGCGTACGCTTTCCAACTATGCAGATCATCCGAACGTCGGCGGTGTAATTCTGATTGACCTCGGGTGTGAAAAGACGAACTTGGCGCAAGTCGAAAGCTATTTACTGAAACGCGAAAAGGCATTTGATAAACCAGTGGCAAAGATCGGCATCCAGGATGTTGGTGGAACCGAGGCCGCAATTCAGCAGGGTTTGAAAGAAGTCGTAGCGATGTTGCCCGCCGTTAACGAAACAAGTCGGGAAGAAGTTTCCGTTAGCGAACTCGTACTTGGTGTTAAGTGCGGAGGATCGGACGGGTTCTCTGGTATCTCCGCGAATCCATCGTTGGGTCGTGCTGCTGATTGGCTGGTTCGTTCCGGTGGAACAGTGCTTCTCACGGAAGTCCCGGAATTTTGTGGTGCGGAACATCTGCTCGCCAATCGCGCGAAGGATGTTGAAACGGGACGGGCCGTTTATCGCATGGTTGATTGGTACAAGGACTACGCGTCGAAGTTTGGTGCTGTACTCAACAACAACCCGAGTCCCGGGAACATTGCTGGTGGGTTACTCAACATCACGATTAAGTCGTTGGGAGCCGTGGCGAAAGCGGGCACTACCCGTGTCGAAGGAGTTGTTGAGTACGCGGAAACTCCGAAGAATCGCGGCGTCAATCTGATGCAAGGACCTGGCTACGACCAGGAATCAACACCCGGTCTCGTAGCCGCTGGAGCGACAGTAGTGGTGTTCACTACCGGTCGCGGCACCACCATCGGAAACGCAATCGCTCCTGTGATCAAGCTGGCTTCAAACTCTCCAATCTTCCAGCGTATGTCTAACGATCTCGATTTATCGGCCGGTGGAGTTATCGACGGCACTGAGACAATCGATGAAGTCGGTAAGCGAGTGTTCGATCGAGTGGTTGAGGTTGCGACTGGTGACCAGGCCAAGGCGGAGAAACACAAACACCGAGAGTTTCAATTCTGGGCCGAGCAGACTGTTTCGCTCTAAATCGATACCCATAAAGAACCGTTTCAATGGTTTGCCTCTTTCGCTTTCAGTTCTGCCGGCAAGAGTAAACCTTTGAAACGGTTTCTTAGTCTGTGCTGTAAACTCTCATCGACAACTGGCAAATTTACAAATACAAAACACGAGGGAACAAATGAAAAGGAAAGCATCGGCGGTTTGGCAAGGTGGACTGAAAGATGGCAAAGGTTCGATATCGACTGATAGCGGTGCACTCGCGGATACACAGTACTCGTTTAGCACCCGCTTCGAAGACGGCAAGGGAACAAATCCTGAGGAGCTAATTGCGGCTGCGCATGCCGGCTGCTTCTCAATGGCACTTTCAGGTCAGCTGGGAAATGCTGGATTAACCGCTGACAGTATTAACACCGTGGCTGCGGTGACGCTCGAGAAGACCGACGCTGGTTTCACCATAACGAAGGTTCATCTTGATGTGACTGCTAAGATCCCCGGCGCGAGTGATGAAGCTTTTCAAACTGCTGCTGGCAACGCCAAGGCCGGGTGCCCAATTTCACGCTTGCTGAAAGCGGAAATCACAATGGACGCCAAACTCGTAAGCTGAATCCCACAAGATTCCAGTGTCAACAGAAGTGTTAATCCCGAGCGTTGTCGGCGAAGGCTCACCTGATCGTGAGTTATTGCCGGCTACGCTCGCAGACATCGTCGAGCAAGCTCTGGCGGTCATTGAGCCGGGCGAGCGTGTGCTTGCGATCGTTCCTGATAAGACACGCGACGACAACTCCGATCTACTCTTTCCAATAACTCAAACAATACTCCGTGAACGGGAAGTCAAAAGCTTTGATGTTTTGATTGCGCAGGGCACACACCCTCCCATGTCTGAACAGCAGAAGCTTTCTAAGCTCGGACTCGAAACCTTTGCAGGATCTTTGTTCGATCATCGCTGGGATCGACCCGAAGATCTGATCACGCTTGGAGAGCTAAGCGGTACCCTGGTTTCTGAACTCACTGGAGGATTAATCAAAGATGCTGTCCGTGTAAGCCTCAACAACTTACTTGCGCCAGACGTCTACGATACGGTTCTGATCGTCGGCGCTACAGTTCCGCATGAAGTGGCAGGGTTTGCAGGTGGTGCTAAATATTTCTTTCCAGGCGTGGCTGGGCCCGAACTGACTCACATGACTCACTGGCTCGGTGCACTCGCCGGAATCGAAGACATTATTGGCAGAGTCGAAACTCCTACTCGTCATCTGATCGAAGCAGCGGCTGACCTCGTTACTGCACGGGTCATTTCACTGAACACCGTTGTGTCACGTCAGGACGACGGAAGGCTCAGAACGTATGCCTTGTTTGCGGGCGAAGTGCGCGAGGCTTTCAGGCGAGCCGCAGAAGTAAGTCGTCAGGTTCATATTTGTTACACTGGTCGCAAATTCAAAAGAGTTCTGGCGTTGCTGGATCCGCATTACGATGAATTGTGGGTTGGAGGAAAAGCCAGCTACAAGTTGGGAGCGGTTATCGAGGACGGCGGTGAGTTGATCATTTATGCTCCTCACCTGACAAAGATTTCAGAGACACATGGTGCACTTATTGAAAAGTATGGTTATGCGCCGCTCGAGAGTGTTCGCGACATGTTGGGTGTTTCGCAGGAACTTCGTGAGAATCTTTGTATCGCAGCGCACCTTGCACACGTTTCATATGCCGGTAGGTTGGACGAGGACGGCAAGATAGTTCCTCGGTACAAGATCACAATGGCGACGAGCCTCGACGAAGCAACATGTAGAAGAGTGAATCTTCATTATCTTGATCATAAAACTTTCAATCCAGAATCCTATCTTTCCGATCCTGATACGCTGATCGTTGAAAACGCAGGTCGAGATCTCTATCAGGTTTCACAGATCGCTACGGGCGGGAACCCCTAAGCTCACAGTCCCTCGAAAACCGTGCTTAGGAGAGGTTCAACGTGTTGTCGCAACGAAAAAATTATCGTCCCTTCTAGTCGAATCAGTTGACAGCCTCACGATTATCCGTATACTCACCGCAAATTTTCGGATCTTTCACTTCTCATTTTTTTAACCCCGGCAGTTCGATCGCAAACAAATTCAGCGTCTTGTCTTCATTCAAGAGGCAGCTTTGCGGAGGGCAATCGCCCTCAAGCCAGCAGTTCTGATAGTCAAACAAGGGTCTAAGAAAATCACATTTGCTGGCCACTGTACGTGGGAGTTTCGTGGGAACTAGGCCACTCAAATGAGTTCAATGCCACTCGAAGCAGTTTTTGTTTTGTTCGTGTTGGTAACAAATCTTCTTCATCTCAAACCGATAGACCGATAGCAGTTCGAGTTAGGTAAGTAACAAGGAACCTAATTACCTTCGGATGCCATCTTCTGTCGGGCCCTTGAACTAAGTAGTCAACCTGCAGCTATTTCGACGGAGGAAATCAAATGAGAAGCATTCGTTTGAAAAGCATCTTTCTATCAATTGCTGTACTCCTGTTAACGGCTACGTCAGTTGCCACTCAGACCATTAGCGGTTCCCTCGCGGGCACTGTCACTGACATAAAGGGCGGCGCAATTCCAGGCGCCCAGGTGCAGATTACAAGTTTGAGTCGCCATGAAACTAAAACGACTCAAACTGACCAGGATGGGAGATTCGTTTTTCCTCAACTCTCCCCCGACACTTATCAGTTGGCTGTAGAGGCCAAGGGCTTCAAGGGTTACAAGCTCGAGAATCTGATGGTGAATGCCAACGACAAAATTTCTGCTCCGGAAATCAATCTCGAACCGGGTGCTGTGTCGGAAAGCGTGACTGTCGTCTCCAGCGGTGAACAACTTCAGACCGAGAGTGCGGAACGAGGTGCGGCGATTGTCAGTGATCAGATTAATAACATCGCGGTCAATGGTAGAAGTTATCTTTCGCTTACACGTCTCGCCCCCGGCGTCGTCAACAATAACAACTACCAGGTGTCCGGCCACGCCGGTCTCGCCGGCATCAGTGCAAACGGCGCTAGAGCAAATCAAAACAACCTTACTCTCGATGGCGTCGGCAACGTTGATACAGGCAACAATGGTGACCAGCTTGCGACGGTAAGTTTGGATGCCGTTGAAGAGTTCAAAATTTTGACATCGAATTACCAGGCGGAATACGGCCGCTCATCGGGCGCGCAAATAAGTGTGGTGACGAAGAGTGGATCGAATGAGTTTCACGGCAGCGGATATTTGTATCATCGTCATGAGGGACTCAACGCGAACAACTGGGTTAACAACCGCGAGAAACTACCCAGACAATTTTTCCGCTTCAATAACTTTGGTTACACGATCGGTGGACCTGTCTATTTCCCGATGTTCGGAGAAGGCGGACCAAAAGTATGGAGTGGTAAGGACAAACTCTACTTTTTTGTGACTCAGGAGTTCCAACGGCAACTAAGGCCACAAGCAATTCGAAACGTGACTGTTCCAACTGAGCTGGAAAGAAGTGGTGATTTCTCGCAAAGCAAGGACAACAACGGGGCCAAAGTCTTTATCCGCGACTACACGAAGAACGCTCCGTGCAGCGCATCGAATACAACGGGCTGTTTCTCGGATAACGGAATTATCAACAAGATACCGGCGAATCGATTGTATGGACCCGGCCTCAACATCCTGAAAGTGTTTCCGCAGCCAAATCTTGCCGGAGTCAATGGAGCGAACTTCCGTTCTCAGATCTCAGACTCTTATCCACGTCGCGAAGATCTGGCTCGCATAGACTATAAGCACTCAGATTCGCTGACGCTGTTTGGACGATACATAAACAACGTGGATGTCATCTCCTCGTTTTATGGGTCGTTTGTGCTGGGAGCGAACTTGCCGTTAGTGCCAATCAACGATGCTAGACCGGGCAAGGCGTTCGCAATTGGCGCAACCAAGACCTTCAATCCCACCACGGTAAATGAAATCACATTCGGTTTTGGAAAGAACCAAATCAACATCGATGCGGCGTCAAACGCATTGACGCGCGGTGCAACCGGACTTACTAACCTGCCGATGCTTTACCCAGATGCCATCCAGCAGGACTACATTCCACAGTTCAACTTCAACGGCGGCAGAATCGCGAACGGCCCAAACTTCGGGACAAATAACGCACCGTTCTTTAACTACAATCGGACCGTGGACATCGTTGATAATTTCAGCAAAATTATCGACAAGCACGCCGTGAAAGTAGGCGGCTATTTTCAACGCAGTTGGAAGGACCAAACTGTTTTCACGAATGCGAATGGAAATATCAACTTCATCGACAACGCACAGAATCCGTTCGATACAGGATTCGGATTTGCGAATGCAGCAACCGGTGTCTACAACAGCTTCAACCAGGCGTCGAGCTATCCAACAGGTCGGTATCGTTACAACAACGTCGAGTTCTACGTGCAGGACAACTGGAAATTCACTCCACGGCTGACCTTAGATTACGGAATCCGCTTCTACTACATTCAGCCACAGTACGACGAGGCTTTACAAACCTCGACCTTTCTTCCTCCACTCTTTGATCGAAGCAAGGCTGTTCGTTTGTTCAAGCCAGTGATCGGTACCGATCCTCTAACAGGAGCGACAGGTCAACGTGTCGGTTTTGATCCGGTAACGGGTAACACAGTTCCGGGAACCGAGATTGGAAAGGTTGTGCCGAATAGCGGCGACATCCTTAACGGAATCGCCAAAGCTGGTGGCGGTAAGGTCAACAAGTATCTGCAAGAGAGTCCCGGTATTCTCTTTGCTCCTCGTTTTGGTTTTGCGTTCGATCTAACGGGTAACTCAGAGTATGTTCTGCGAGGTGGTGCCGGCGTCTTCTATGATCGATACCAGGGAAACGAAACGTTCGACATGCTCGGTAACCCGCCGACGATTTTCACGCCGACGCTGAATTTCGGTTTCTTGAAAGACACTAACCCGTCCAACTTGTTGCTTGCTCCATCAGGACTCAATGCGTTCAGCGTCGAAGGACAAATACCCACGGTCTATCAGTTCAATCTTGGTCTGCAAGCAAAACTACCCTACGAGATGCGCCTCGACATTGCGTTCGTGGGTTCACAGTCACGTCACTTGCTCCAACGCGTTAATCTCAACGCTGTGCCGTACGCCGCAACCTACAAACGGGAGAATCAAGATCCATCGAGGTTTGCCGGCGGTGTAGTTCCGGCTGTTGAGCCAAATTTACCAGCGCCTTACGTTAATGCTGGACTAAGTTTCAGCGGGTCGAACGCTCTTCCAGTGGACTTTCTTCGTCCCTTTCAGGGATTTGGAAACATCAACATTCACCAAATGGGCGGGAATTCAAACTACAATTCTATGCAACTACAATTGCAGCGGCGGTTTGTGAAACGTATGTTCGCGCAACTCAGTTATACGTGGAGCCGCGCCATGGGTGTAACGAACGGCGTAGACACTGACTTCGTTCGCATCGACAGCTTCAACAAGGCGGCTAACTATGGACCGCTCGCTTTCAGCCGCAAACACAATCTCGCAGTCAATGCGATCTACGAGTTCCCAAATCTCTCGAAGTACTCAGGGGGAAATAAAGTCGTAGGGTTCTTCGGAGATCACTGGCAGATCTCAGGCGTCTACGCGTTTCAGAGCGGCACACCATACAGCATTGGGTTCAGTATTCCCGGCGGCATTGGTAACGCTCAACTCACCGGTTCAAACACGGAAGGTGCACGCATTCGTGTGACCGGGTCGCCGGGATCCGGTAGCGGTGCTGACCCATATCGTCAGATTCTGACAGCTTCATTTACTCCGCCTTTGCCTAACAGCCTTGGTTTGGAATCCGGACGGAATTACTTGATTGGCCCTGGAATCAACAACGTGGATCTTTCGCTACAGAAGTCGTTTGCTTTCTCTGAAAAGAGTAAACTCGAGTTACGAGTGGACGCTTTCAATGCTTTAAATCACACTCAGTTTAGTGGAGTGAATGCGACTTTAAATGTGACGAGCTTGACGAACTATACTCCGACCAATCTGCCGTTCGACGCTAGTGGTAATTTCATCTTTGCGAATCGTAACGGCTTTGGCACGATTAACGGCGCACGCGACCCTCGCATGCTCCAGTTGGTGGCGCGATTGTCTTTCTAACCGACAAACATACAAAGGTGTAGTATTTCATTTCAAACAGCGGCGGAGCTTTCAACCCCGCCGTTGTTTGATTCTTGGCGGAAATCAACAAATGAAACTCAGAGTCTCAGTTCTCTCTATCGGCATCCTCCTCTGCGTAAGCTTTGCTTCTCCAAACTCATACTCACAAAAGCTGGATCTCGGAATCTTTGACGACCACGTTGATGTCGGATCCGTAAAAAATGCGGGCTCGGTAAAGTACGATCCCATTCAACAGCAGTACGAGATCAGTGGTTCCGGAACAAACATGTGGCTCGGCTCGGACGAGTTTCATTTTGTCTGGAAAAGGATGAAAGGCAATTTTATTCTTTCCTCGCTGGTGCAATTTGTTGGTACGGGTGTCGAACCTCATCGAAAGATCGGATGGATAGTTCGGAAAAGTCTCGATTCAAACTCACCGCACGTCACGGCTGTAGTTCACGGTGATGGGCGAACGTCGTTGCAATTCCGTCGTACGCCCGGTGGGATAACTGAAGAAAAAATCTTCGCAATCAAGAACGCCAACACACTCCAACTCGAGCGTCACGGAAGTACTTACATTGCGTCAGCGGCAACGTTGGGCGAGCCTTTGGCGACTGAAGAAATCACAGATCTGTCGTTGGGTGATGAAGTCTACGTAGGACTATTTGTTTGTTCGCACAACAAAGACGTTGTAGAGAAAGCGATCTTTAAGAACGTGCACGTCACGGTCCCAGCTCGCGACAACTTTGTGCCTTATCGTGAATATATCGGCAGTGACCTGGAGATCCTTGACGTTGCGAGTGGGAGTCGACGCACGATCTATCACACGCCAGATTCCCTTCAAGCACCGAACTGGACCCGCGACGGCAAGGCGCTAATCTTTAATCGAAACGGGCGGCTGTATCGCTTCGATTTGAAGAAGGGAACTCCAGTTGAACTCAACACTGCTTTTGCGATCAGAAACAACAACGATCACGTCCTGTCTTTTGATGGGAAAATGCTCGCAATAAGTCATCACGTAAGCGAAGAGCAGAATGAGTCGAACGTTTTTACTGTGCCTGTCCAGGGTGGAACTCCAAAAAGAATCACCACTCGTGGTCCGTCGTACCTACACAGTTGGTCTCCGGATGGAAAGTTTCTGATTTTTACTGGCGGTCGAGGCGGGGAGTTTGATATCTACAGAATTCCAGCGAATGGCGGCGACGAGATTAATCTAACTAACTCGCCAGGATTGGATGATGGGCCAGAGTTTACACCGGACGGGAAGTATATTTACTTCAACTCCACGCGCAGCGGCTTGATGCAACTCTGGCGAATGAAGCCAGATGGTAGTTCTCAAGAACGCGTTAGTAACGACGAGTTCAATGACTGGTTCCCTCACATTTCGCCGGACGGTAAATGGATCGTATTTCTTTCGTTTTCGAAGGACGTGCGCCCTGAAGATCACCCTTTCTATAAGCACGTGTACATCCGATTGATGCCCGCTGCTGGGGGGCCGGCGAAAGTCATTGCTTATCTTTACGGTGGTCAGGGAACTATTAATGTTCCTTCGTGGTCCCCTGACAGCAAACGAATAGCTTTTGTCAGCAATAGTGATCTGAAGTAAAAGAGACTCTTGACGTGGAATCTCTGTGGTCCTTTGCCTCCGGAACATCTTAGAAACGTCTTGGAAAGGCCCTTTAAAATCGGTTTTGGTTTTCTCTGTGCTTCTCCGCGTCTCCGTGACTCTGTGGTGAAGAACGAGTCTTGCCCTACCACAGAGTCACGGAGACACAAAGGAAGCACAGTGAGAGAAAGTTGAACCGATTGGCCTGAATCAAAGACGCAACCTTTTGAATGATGAAAACAATCAACAAACTGTGTTCGTACGCGACGCTGATATTTCTTGCCTGTAGTGCCATGGTGTCTTCTGCGCAAACACCGGCGCCCACGACGACAACTCGTACTGCCGACGCCATCGTTCAGCAGATGACACTCGACGAAAAACTTGATTTGCTCGGTGGAGTCGATGGTTTTTTTATTCGCGACATCCCGCGCCTGCACTTTCCTCGTCTCAAAATGGCCGATGGCCCAATTGGTGTTCGCAACTTCGGACCTGCTACTGCAATGGCTGGCGGCATCGCATTGACAGCGACCTGGAATCCCGCCCTCGCTGAGCTTGTCGGTACCGAACTTGGGCGTGACTCCCGTGCAAAAGGGGTTCATTTTCTGCTCGCTCCCGCCGTCAACATCAACCGGGCGCCGATGAATGGAAGAAACTTCGAATACTTTGGTGAAGATCCATTTCTGGCGTCGCGCATTGCTGTCAATTACATCAACGGAGTTCAGAGCCAGGGAGTGAGTGCCACGGTCAAGCACTTCCTTGCAAACAATTCTGAGTTTGACCGACACAAGACTGATTCGATTATCGATGAACGCACACTACGTGAAATTTACTTGCCGGCGTTTGAGGCGGCCGTAAAAGAAGCACATGTTGGAGCCGTGATGGATTCCTACAATCTAACAAACGGTCAACATATGTCGCAGAACGGTTATTTTCTGACTGATGTCCTGAAGAAGGAGTGGGGTTTTGATGGACTGGTAATGTCGGATTGGTCGGCGACCTATGACGGAATCGAAGCGACGAACGCCGGTCAGGATCTCGAGATGCCTTCCGGACTCCACATGAATCGGGAGACTCTCAAGTCAGCAATCGAGCAGGGCAAGGTTTCTATCGACACGATCAATGACAAAGTACGTCGTATCGTCGGTACGGCGATACGCTTTGGTTGGTTGGATCGCGTGCAGACAGCTTTGGATGTTCCGCGTTACAACGTGCAGTCGCGAAAGGTTGCGCTCGATGTCGCGCGCGAGGGAATCACCCTCCTGAAGAACGAAGGTGACCTGCTGCCCTTGAGTAAAACTACGAAGTCGGTCCTCGTCGTTGGCCCAACGGCGTATCCCGCGGTGTCCGTTGGAGGTGGCAGTGCTGAAGTGCAACCTTTCGCGGCTACCAGTTTACTCGAAGGTCTGAGTAACTATCCCGGCAGCGCGGTTCGTATCTTCTACGATCGTGGTTTGCAATCATTCACTGACCTGGCGACTGCAACAAACTTCAGCACTACTCCGGCGAGCGGGCCTCCCGGCCTGTTCGCGGAATACTTTGACAACGAGGAGTTGAAGGGCACGCCAGTGGTGTCTCGCATCGAACAACATATCGACTTTGGGACTGGAGTACGTCTGTTGTATCCCGACGGAACCTTTTCATCGCGGTGGACCGGCTATTACACACCGTCAGACTCAGGTTCGTTTCACGTCTTCGTACAAACAACGAGAGAAGTTGGCGGGACATACCGTTTGTTTGTGGATGACAAGCTCGTTCTTGATAACTGGGTACACATGACGGCGCTCGCTGACTACAGAACACTCGCACTCGATAAGGGACCACACAAAGTTGTTTTGGAACAGCATGGTCGCGGCGAAAGGCGTGCTGTTCGCTTGCGGATGGGTTTCGTTAATGTGCAAAAGCTGGTTAACGACGATGCTAAAAAGATGGCGGCAAGTGCAGACGCGGTGATCGTTGCGGCGGGTTTTGATCCGGAAACGGAGGCGGAGAGCTCCGACCGAACTTTTCGCCTGCCTATGGGCCAGGATGAACTGATTAAAGAAATGGCCTCGGCAAATCGGAACACGATTGTTGTAGCTACATCCGGTGGCAGCTTTGATATCAATGCCTGGTTCGATCGCGTACCAGCTCTGATTGAAGCCTGGTATCCAGGTCAGGAAGGCGGCACTGCCCTGGCAGAAATTCTTTTTGGCGACGTTAATCCATCAGGGCGTCTTCCGGTGACTTTTGAGCGTCGTTGGGAAGACAATCCGGTTCACGACAGTTACTACCCGCCACAAGGAACCAAGAAAGTTGTTTATAAGGAAGGCGTCTTTGTTGGCTATCGAGGTTATGAGCACGCCGGTACAAAACCGCTTTTTCCGTTTGGCTTTGGTCTCTCTTACACAAGCTTCAAATATGAAAACCTCGCGATCAAACCGCTGGATAAAAATCGTTACGAAGTTTCATTTGATGTTACCAACATCGGCAAGCGTGAAGGAGCCGATGTTGCCCAAGTCTATATAAGTGAAGGTCAGCCAAAGGTTCCCCGCCCGGGTAAAGAGCTCAAGGCATTTGCGAAGGTTAATTTGCGACCTGGCGAAACGAAGAAGGCCTCAATCATTCTTGATGGTCGCTCATTCGCCCACTTCGACGTCGACAACAAGCAATGGCGCGCTGACGCCGGCGCTTTTGATGTCTTAGTTGGACGTTCGTCTCAGCAGATAGAACTACGAGGCAAGCTCGATCTTCCCGCGGCAATAACAATTGCCAAGTAAGTAACAAATCGATTTTCAAATTGCGCAAAAAGGACTAAGCCATGAAACGACTTCGGCCTATTATGCTGTGCTGCGTACTTCTTCCGAGCTTGATTGGAACGTATGCTCAGTCTCGAGTTATGCCATCAATAGTTCCCACAGACGATACCGACGCGCGCGTCAACTCAATACTTAGCCAGATGACTCTTGAGGAAAAGCTTGATTTGCTGGGCGGAGTCGATGGCTTCTTCATCCGAGATGTTCCTCGTCTAAAGCTTCCGCGGTTCAAAATGGCTGATGGCCCAATCGGAGTGCGCAATTTTGGTCCAGCGACAGCAATGGCTGCGGGTATCGGGTTAACGGCTACATGGAATCCAGTACTGGCAGAACGCGTGGGAACGGAGATCGGGCGGGATGCGCGAGCAAAAGGCGTTCATTTCATGTTAGGACCGGGCGTAAACATTAGTCGCGCCCCTATGAACGGAAGAAACTTCGAATACTTTGGCGAGGATCCATTCCTCGCGTCTAAGGTTGCGGTTGGTTACATCAAAGGAATTCAAAGTCAGGGTGTCAGTGCAACGATCAAGCATTACCTCGGGAACAACTCGGAATTTGATCGTCACAACACAGAATCAGTCATCGACGAAAGAGCGTTGCGAGAAATTTATGAGCCCGTGTTTGAAGCTGCCGTGAAGGACGCTCACGTTGGCGCCGTCATGAATTCTTACAACCTGACTAACGGCGCCCACATGTCGCAAAACAAATATTTGTTAACTGAGGTTCTGAAGAACGACTGGGGTTTCCAGGGTGTTGTGATGTCGGATTGGGGCGGCACGTACGACGGAATCGAGGCAGCGAACGGTGGTCAGGATCTCGAGATGCCCGCGCCCGCTCACATGAATCGGCAGACTCTTATGCCGGCGATCGAACAAGGCAAAGTTTCAGTAGCGACTATCGATGACAAAGTGCGTCGCATTTTGCGGACAGCAGTGCGGTTCGGCTGGCTGGATCGCGAACAAACTGACTGGTCAATTCCAAGATACAACCAGCAAGGACGACAGGTTGCACTGAATGCCGCACGTGAGAGCCTGGTGTTGTTGAAGAACCAGTCTGAATTACTCCCGCTCGCAAAGAGCAAGACCAAATCTATTCTCGTCGTCGGACCTGGCGCTTATCCAGCTGTCCCTGTCGGTGGCGGAAGTGCTCGCGTAGAACCTTTTTCGGCCGTTAGCTATCTCGAAGGATTGAGTAACTACATTGGAACCAATACACAAGTTTACTATGCACGCGGTCTACAAACTTTCGCTGAATCGTCGGAAGCGACGGCCTTCTCAACCGCTGCGACGAATGGTCAGCAGGGTGTGAATGCCGAGTACTTCACTAATCCGGATCTCCAGGGAACACCAGCTGTCTCACGCGTCGAACGCAGAATGAATTACGGAACCGGATCGCGACTAGTTGTTCCTCCTGATGCAGCTTCGTATCGATGGACTGGCTACTACGTACCACAGTCTGCCGGCTCTCACGATCTCTTAGTTCATACAACCGGCGAGAACAGCGGAGCCTATCGCGTTTTTGTGGACAACAAACTCGTGCTCGATAGTTGGACCGACAACAAAGCCCTCGTCAGTTATGTAACGCTTTCTCTGGATCAATCTCCGCACAAAGTTGTGCTCGAACATAAGGGACGTTCAGGCTTTGGCGGCGGACGTCTCCGGTTGGGTATCGTTCGACAAGGTCAATTTGTTTCGCCAGACGCGAAAACTCTCGCGGCTAAAGCCGATGTGGTTGTTGTCGCAGCAGGTTTTGATCAGGACAGTGAAAGTGAAGGTGCTGATCGGACATTTTCTTTGCCACCTGGACAAGATGAATTGATTAAGGAAATGGCTGCTGCCAACAAGAATACAATCGTGGTTGTGACCTCAGGCGGAAGCGTCGACATGAATGCCTGGGTTGATAGAGTGCCAGCGATCATCGAAGCGTGGTATCCGGGGCAACAAGGTGGTACTGCGCTAGCGGAAGTCTTATTCGGCGATGTGAATCCTTCGGGACGGTTGCCAGTAAGCTTTGAGCGACGTTGGGAGGACAACCCTGTCCATGACAGCTACTACGCGGAAACAGGAACGAGACGAATTGTTTACAAGGAGGGCGTATTTGTCGGTTATCGCGGTTACGACCACGCCAATATCAAGCCTCTCTTCGCATTTGGATCGGGATTGTCGTACACAACTTTTAAGTATGCGAACCTGACGATTAAGCGAGCTTCTGCCGGAACCGTCGGAGCCTTCGATGTGTCGTTTGATGTGAAGAACACCGGTGCGCGCGAAGGAGCTGACGTTGCACAAGTCTACGTCGGCAGTCCTCACGCAAAAGTTCCGCGACCAGAGAAAGAACTGAAAGGCTTTTCGAAGGTGTTTCTGCGGCCAGGCGAATCGAAGCGAGTGACTATTACACTTGAGCCACGATCCTTTACTTACTACGACGTCGATTCAAAACAGTGGCGAGCGGATGCAGGGCAATTCGATGTTTTAATTGGACGCTCGTCAGATCAGATCGAACTTCGTAGCAAGATCGATTTGGCGGAGCCACTCACGTTGAAGAGATGATCGCAAGATGATCGCAATCAAACTAACTTCTTAAGCGAAGGAATATGCACAGGCTGACAGGGTATATTCTGCCTGAGGTGTTTAGGGAGGTTTCTCTTTCTTTGAGGCCATCTTTGCGCTGTACTGACGCGCAGAAGTGAGTTGCAATAATTCCCGTCCAATACCCTTCAAAAAACACCTCCAAGACAGGCGGCTTTATAAATGGTTCGCTTGATTCTACGCGGTAGTGCTGTGTTACCTAAGGACTGCCGAAAAAATAGACCAATAATTAGTAGATTGGGAAATGAATCTGGTGAGATTCATAGCTCCCGAAATTAGGGTCTGTTCCACAGCCCAGAGAAGCTCTAACTAAAAATCCAAGTAGCTTTGTAACTGCATAGGTGCGGTGTGCGGTACGCTCAACCACGAAAACTCAATACACAGCGCGGAGCACTGAAGGCGACACGTAATGCATGGTGCCTGTCTTGCCATGAGCCAATGGCGAAACATGGCAAGAACTTCACGTGCTCTCAGTGTCACCTTGCGACTCGAATACATATTTCGAACGGTCTTGGAGATCGAGCTCAGACTATTCGAAAGGGTCAAAGCGCTTCCGCAAATAGTCAGTCTCTTTATCCGTTTTGCCTCGAATGCAAAACTCGCATGCAACGCTTTTCTCGAAACGCGAGCGGTAAGTGTCACTCCTTTAGGTGCCGTCAATGCAAGACGATCACTGCGTCTCACATTGAACGCGCTGGAACCTATTTGCGAGAAAAAGAGATTCTCCGGATGCTACAAGCCGGACATCTTGATAGTCAGATTGTGAGAAAGATGAAATGTCATCACACGACCGTTAAGCGATTGCGTGATCAGGTGACGAATGCACGTTTGTGCGAGTGCGGCCAACTTTTCTTTCATACAAGTAAGTGTCGCCGACGACCAGGGTGGCAAACGAAGGTCAGTGAGCGTCGACAGGGGTTTGATGAATTGCTGGTGCGAATTAGCCGCCGAGTGCCGTCGGCCTTCCCTGAAGAAATGCGCGAAGAGATCTGTCAGGAGATGCTATTGGAGATAAGTCGATCAATTGATCGAGTCTTAGCGAATGCCCCTGACTTTATCCGGAAGTATAAGAAGCGTTACCCGTTTCAGTATCACTCGTTCGACGCGAATCCAAATCTGCTAGCACGAATTGCCGGGTAATAGAACCATCCTTACGCAACCAGGGCCTGCGAATTATCCAGTAGAGGCTCTTGTGCCTGCCACGCTTGAGACCAGCTATTCGTGATGAACTGTTCGACTATCGTTGCATTCAACGGTGTGGCGAACAGGTAGCCCTGGCCCTTCTCGCATTCCAGTTTTCGCAAAAGATTTAACTGCGCCTCTGTCTCAACGCCTTCCGCAATAACGTCCATTCCGAGATTCTGTGCCAGGGCAACGATGGTCCGAACAATCGCTATGTTTTCTTCATTCTCCATCATCTGATTAACGAACGAACGATCGATTTTTAAGGTGTCGACCGGGAAACGTTGGAGATAACTTAAGCTGGAATAGCCTGTGCCAAAATCATCGATACTCAGTTGGACTCCGAGTTCACGGAGACGTGTTAACAGTCCAACTGCCGCTTCGATATTGTCGCTAAAAACGGATTCGGTGATTTCCAGTTTTAGACAATGCGGCGGCAATGCCGTGAGCTCGAGAACGTTGGCAATGTTCTCAACCAGATCCGGTTGGTTGAACTGCTTCACAGACAGATTGACGCTAACGAAGAGTGGCTGTGGTCCATGATAGATGTCGAGCCACCCTTTGGCTTGAAGACAGGCCGACTCGAGGACTGTTTGGCCGATGGTCAGAATCTGACCACTCTCTTCGGCAACGGGAATGAATTCTTTTGGCGGCACCAGACCAAATTCAGGATGGCGCCAACGAGCCAGAGCTTCGAAGCCCAATAACGTTCGGTTCTCCAGCGACACGATCGGTTGATAATCGACAAAGAGTTCGCTGTGTTCACAGGCATGGCGCAGATCCATTTCCATTTTCAATCGCGTCATGACCTCGCCGTGCATGTCTCTGCCAAAAACTTCATAACGTGCTTTACCTCGTTCCTTGGCGCGATGCATTGCGGTTTCGGCGTCCCTCAATGTGTCGGCGATATGCTCGGAGTTAGTGGGTCCCAAGGCAACGCCGATGCTCATTGTTATATAGATTTCCTGGCCAAAGAGATTGAAAGAGATCGCCAACGCCTGTTGGATGCGAGTGGCAACCGAACATGCCTCTTGTTCTCCGCTCACGTCATCGAGCAGCACTGCAAACTCATCGCCCGCGACGCGGCTAAGGATGTCGCCCTGTCGCATGCAGGTTTGAACACGCTGCGCGATTTGTAACAACAACTGATCACCGCTCGCACTACCAAGGCTGTCGTTGACGAGTTTGAAACGATCAACGTCGAGCAGCAGAACAGCGAAGTTCTGATCCTTATTGGATTGCTTGCGACTCATGCGCACCTTCAGTAGATCGCTAAATCGTGCGCGATTCGGCAGTGACGTCAAAGTGTCCTGGGTGAGTTTCTCTTCCGCGTTCTTGCGGTCACTAATATCCTGCACCTGGAAGAAGAGCCTTTGGGTACCTGTTTCGGAATCCTTGAGTAGCGAGACGCTCCAGAGCACCCAGACAATCCGCCCATCCTCGTGAATGTATCTTTTCTCCTGCTCGTGTCCTTGAATAAATCCTTCGAGCACACGCTGGATATATGACTGAACATGTTTCAGATCGTCAGGGTGAGTCAGCTTTTGAAACGTTGTCGCTCGAAGTTCCTGTTCCGAATATCCAAGGAGCTTGCAGAGCGCCTCGTTTACCTGTAGCCAACTACCATCTGCGGAGACCACCGCCATGCCGATTGCAGCATTATCGAAAGTGCCTGGGCTTCCTCCATACGTCTGGGGAGTAGCCGACAACGCGAACGGTATCGAACTGGGATCGACCTGAAATCCGGCAAGCTGTTTATTGTGACTTCTTTCAGACTCGCGACGCTTCTTCATCCGTTTCTGTTCGTACATTGCCTGGTCGGCCTGTTCCAACAGCTCCTCGAAGCAAGTCATTCGCTGAGGTTCCAACGCGGCGACACCGATACTGAAGGACAACTTGTAACGACATATGTCGCTGGCATTGTAAGCCTTCAAATTCTCGGTTAAGCGTCGGATGGCATCTTCTTTATCGGCGTTAAGATCGGTTACAACCACGGCGAATTCGTCACCGCCAAGTCTGGCGACAATGTCTGAGCTGCGAAAACTACGGTTAAGAATCGTAGCGGTATTAATCAACGCGTTGTCCCCTTCATTGTGGCCGAACTCATCGTTGATTCGTTTCATGCCGTCGAGATCGATGAAGAGCAGGAGCAGTTTCTCTTTTTGCCGGCGCGCAAAATCAAAATAAGGCGCCGCCTGCTTTAGTAACCCACGACGATTCAACAGAGCTGTGAGTTCGTCCTTCAACGAACTGTCTCGCAGTTTGTCTTCAGCTTTCTTTCGCTCGGTGATATCTCGCACAACCTGCACCAAGCCACCGCCATCAACACTCGAGATCGAGATCTCCAACGGTAGGCAGCTCCCGTTAAGTCTTAAGCCGGTCGCTTCACCACGCCAGGATCCGTCGCGCCACACCGCGGGCATAATCTCCTGCTTCAGTCGACGCAATTCATCCTCAAAGAAAAACATTTCCCAGCTTGCACCGATCAGTCTGAGGGGATCGGCATAACCGAAGACCTTGGCATAAGCATCGTTCAAGTAAGTGCAAACTCCGGAGTGGTCTATGATGGCCATGCCGTCCATTGAAGCTTTCATCGCCGCTGCCTGCTGTGCCAGCGATCCAGCTGCTCGTTTGCGTTCCGTAATATCGCGAGCAACGACTGAAGCTCCAGTAATGACTTTGCGGTCCATGATGGGGCAGATGGTCATGGAAACGTCGAGGGGAAAACGACCTTTCTTCAGGTGAACCGTCTCATGTTGGGAAACGATTTCACCACGCGAGACCCTTTCAAATAACGAAATCGCCTGCTGTTCTTTCCGATGATCGAACAGCATAGAAATCGGCGAACCCAGAGCTTCCTTTCCGGTGTAACCGTAGATAGTTCGGGCGCCGGTGTTCCAACTCATAATTACGCCGTCGTTCGTTACACCGATGATGGCGTCACGCGAAACATCGACGATACCCTGCAGGCAAGTTAGTTCCTCTTGAACGCCTTCGAGGTGTAGGGAGCTGCCGATCCAGAGTTTCCAAGTCACAGCGATGGCGATGGTTTGAGCCATCACCAGAAAAACAAACACCCCGGTCCAAAGTGATCCGAGAAAGTCTGAGAATAGAAAACAGAGAATCATTGCACTGGGGAGTACTAGAGTTAGAACTGGACCCACCAGTCTGTACTTGTTATGGGAGATTGAAGGGGTTTTGTCCGAAAACATTTGCTCGTTACCAGACCGCGAGGTAGGTCTACCTTTCGAGGGGCCATTTGATTCAAGTTAAGACTTGGTGGCTCAGGCATGAATGCCAGGGAGCCACCACACGCTCGGGGGCGCGGACTAAAAACATCAGATGCCAGTTTCGTGCCAGTAATAAGAATCAGGAGATGAGGGTAAAAATCTACGAGAAGCGCTCTTTGATCAGTCACACTAAACGATGAAGTGAGCAGCCTGACTTGAAGCAAAGCAACCTGATTGAATTGGGTTTTGGGTTGGTGCCGGAGGTCGGACTCGAACCGACATGAGTTTGACCTCGCCAGATTTTGAGTCTGGTGCGTATACCAATTTCGCCACTCCGGCGTCGCGGGGCAGACATAATAAAGTCTCGATCGCGCCAGCGCAACTATGTCCCTCGAAGAGTAATTCTTGAGTCGAGGTCTTGGGGTCCGACTCAGTAAAGGAACCACCGAGTGAAGCTTTAAATCCCACTTTGATACAAATACACAAATCATGGGAATCAAATAACCCTTGCGCTCTTAGATATCCTCAACTATTTACTCATTTACGCCGGTGTAAAAACATGTTTGCCACACTTGTGGAAATCGTCTAGAATGCTCGGGCCTGTAACTGGGCCGCCTGGAAGTTTGCGGTGCCCGCCTAAATGTCCACTTAACGTAGTCGAGTTGAGCCAAGCACTTGCTGCCGTCGTGTCGATTTCAGGAGAGAAGAGATGCAGAACAATGTAAAGCCCCGGATTCTGATCGTTGATGACGAGCAGGAGATTACGGAGATCCTCGCCGATCTGTTGAGCGAGAATTACGAATGTCATAAGGCTGGATCGGCAGAACAGGCATTACTCCAATTGCAAGAGATGGAATTTCAACTAGTGATCAGCGACATCACGATGTCGGGAATGTCAGGGCTGGAAATGATTCCGCACGTCAAGAGTCACTCGCCCAACACTGTGGTGGTAATGATCAGCGGAATGCAGACTGTTGAAAGTGCAATCGATGCTCTGCGTCTCGGTGCTTTCGATTACCTGATGAAACCCTTCGACCTGCGGCAGGTTGAAGCAGTGGTCAAACGCGCTCTTGAGCATCACGACTTGATCGTTGCTAAGCAGCGTTACGAGAATCATCTCGAGGAGTTGGTAGAACCTCGCACTGCCGAACTGGATCGCGCACTCGACTCGCTGGAAGAAGCTTATCGGGCGACGTTAAAAGCTTTGACAACCGCGCTTGAAACACGCGACCAG
>Ga0163163_10001180_pt1 | contig 22130 bp, 19 predicted proteins | sample S65metaG_FD_119766 | JGI IMG/M metagenome (GOLD analysis project Ga0163163, IMG submission 119766) | Switchgrass rhizosphere microbial communities from Kellogg Biological Station, Michigan, USA - S6-5 metaG | ecosystem: Host-associated > Plants > Roots > Rhizosphere > Soil | place: USA...
AAAGGCAGTCAAAAATTTCGACTGCCTTTCTTAACGCTTGAGTATTGGGATCAATATCCGGGATTCTGCTGCTCCCTGATGTTAGGGTTAGCATCGAGTTCTGCTTGTGGAATCGGTAAAATGCGGCGGAAATTGGAGGTTTCCAGAACCAGGGGAACATTGCCCGGATAATTATTTGCCTGATCTATTCGCGTCACAGCTAAATTATTTCTCACCAGGTCCCAATAACGATGACCTTCAAATGCAAGTTCTTTTCTCCTCTCCAACAAAATATCATCTAATAATGCCTGGCCGGATGCTGAATATCCCGCAAAGCCTGGGTCCCTTTCAGTGGCCACATCATTCAGATAAGTACGCGCCGTTGCTTCATCACCGTTATGAAAGGCTGCTTCAGCAGCAATGAAATAGACTTCGGACATGCGTATCACTTTCATTTCGTCTTTGTCGGCTGATCCTGTATTCGGAAATTTATTTACCACTTTTGCCTCATCTCCCCGGATCGGGCTTCCGACAATAAACATACCCTTTCTCACATCCGTACTGCTGTACAGATTGTATAACGATTCTGTTGCGAGAGCATCACCATAGCCACTTTGATCAAAAAAATAGGGGAGCGATGAGTTCCCGATATTATTTGTGGCATCAAAGACAATTTCAAAAAGTACTTCAAGTTTGTCATTCCTGTCTGTATTATTTTGCCAGAATGTTAAAACATCACCTAACTGCAGAAGTGAATACCCACTGTTATTGATCACATCTTCTGCGGTGGTTTGCGCTTTATCCCAATCACCTTTGAATTGGTACATTCTTGCGAGCAGAGCTTTCGCAGCCCATTTGGTAAAGAATCCCGACGATTTATCCTGGGTCATCAAGTTAGCAGCGTCTGTAAGATCTTTTTCTATTTGCGTGTATACTTCCTGAACGCTATTTCTTGTAGGTTTCAGCGTCGGATCATATGTTAATATCAGTGGAACACCTAAAGCATTGGGATCAACTGTATAAGGCTTCCCGAAAAATTTTACCAATTCAAAATACATGAGTCCTCTGATGGCAAGGGCTTCTCCGCGCAGCTGATCAATATTTTCATTGCCTTGAAGAGAAGAATTGATGACATTGTTTGCTCTTAAGATGGTACTGTAAGCAGATTGCCAGATTCCCTGCATATTCACATCTGTAACCGTGTAGTTAATTTGGAAAAAATCGAGGTAACGATTACTGTTGATGGTGGAGATATAAACATTGTCTGAAACAAGGTCACCAAACAACGGAGTGCTTCGACCGTACAAATTGGCGCTGTTCATGTTGCCATACGCACCATTCAATGCGTTCTGCATGTCTGACTCATTTGTGATCGCTACATCAGACGAAACGCTGGTATAAGGCCTGAGGTCCAGGAAACTTTTTTTGCAGGAACTTAATGCCAAAGCCATCAAAGCTAAAACGATAAGGCCCGCAAGTTTTGATTTATGTTGTGATTTCATATTTCTAAATAAGTTTGATTGATTAATCTTTTTTACAACTCCACGTTCAGACCCACTGTAAATGATTTTGGAATAAAAAATTGCAAATCATTTGTGCCATTGATCCCTTGCTCGGGATCCATAGTGATATTTTTATCAAATGTTTTTGTCCAGAGATTAGTGCCTCTGACGTAAACGCTAAGACGCGTTAGCATTAGTCTTTTGAGAACGGATGCAGGCATTTCGAACCGCAGGGCAAGATTGCGCAAGCGTATATAATCTCCTTTATAAAAATATCTTGTTGAAGCGGCATTGGAATTTGTCGCGTTAAAGAAATCATACCGGGGAACGTCTGTGACATCGCCTGGATTTTGCCAGCGTTCTAGCTGTTTGCGATTATGATTTAATGAAGCAAAACCTCCATCACCTGTAAACAAGAATCCCCATTGGTCATAGATATAATTTCCATACTGATAGTTGAATTGTGCATCAAGGCTTACAAACTTGTAAGTAAACGTTGTGCTGAGTCCCCCAAATCCCTTTGGTGACGCGCTTCCTATGATAGAGCGTGTAACCTGGCTAAAATCATTTGTCTTTTCTTTTTTCGTATCATCTTTATACCACTGGGGATCTCCGGTTTGAGGATCTGCCCCCGCCCACAAACGAGTGTAAATAGATTGCACATCTTCGCCTACGCGGATGATGTAAGGCAGATTGATAATTTCATTCTGACCTTCACGCAGCTGCGTTACTTTATTTTTATTCCAGCTTGAATTCAACGAGAGAGTCCACGTAATATCTTTTGTTTTGATTGCCGTTGCATCAATGGTCAACTCAAGACCTTTGTTCACCATAGCTCCGATATTATTATTAAACGAGGGGAAACCACTGGTCAACGAAAGTGGTTCGGCTAACAGCAAGTGATCTGTCTTCCTGCTATAATAATCAGCCTCAACAGTGATCCTGTTTTTCAGCACGCCCACTTCAAGGCCTATGTCAAAAGGTTCATTCTGCTCCCATGTAAGATCTGCATTGCCCACGGTACCATTGTCATTATAAACGACGTCAGTAGTGATGCCGGGCGCCAGCGTTTGAGGAAAACTCGCAGGAAGTCCATTGTACGTTCCCTTGAAGGAATAAATTGTTCTCCACGCATAGTTCCCGATCTCTGCATTACCGTTAACCCCGTAAGATGCCCTGAGTTTTAGCAGGGAAATGACGTCTATGTTTTCCATGAAATTTTCCTGGTCTATGTTCCACGCACCGCCAACGCTCCAAAACACTCCATACCGGTTGTCGGTACCAAATCTCGATGAACCATCGCGACGTATACTTCCTGACAATGTATAGCGATTCAAAAAGGTCACATCTCCTTTTGATAATAGTGAAGTAAACGCATAATCATTACCGTCATAAATCGGAGTTTGCGGTGTTACAGGTGTAGGATATACCAACGAGGTAGTTAATGGCAATCCCGTACCTGTGGCATCCTGGGTTAACTGCTGCGATTTTTGTGCTTCATAACCTGCGGTTACGTGGCCACTTAACTTGTCTTGCCAGGTGTGAAAATTATAATCGGCCAGGTTTGTCCATACCCAGTTGAATATTCTGTTGTAACGTGTATAAAATAAACCGGTAGTTGAAGGATCATTTGAAGAAAAATCACCAAAGAAGGGGTTGAAGTAATTGTATTCTTCTATAGTGCTGTAATCAACACCGTACCGTGATGTTAATTTCAAATTATCCAAAATGTTGAATTCAGCAAATGCCGAACCGAGCAATTTTGAAGTCTGGTTACTAAGGCGGTCATATTGCCGGATAGCAATGGGATTGTAGATCTGGCTAAATACTGCCGGGTCATAATTTGGCTTACCATCAGGGGTATAGGCTTCTTGCGTCGGAAGTAACGATAGTGCCGCAATAATTGGATTCCTGAAATTGGCGCTTTCCGATTCACCTTCCTGGTGAAATGTTGAAAGATTGAGATTCGCACCAAGTGTTAGTAGTTTACTGGCCTGGTGTCGTATACTGGTGTTTACACTATAGCGTTTGAAATCCGAACCAATGATTTCACTGATCTGTTTAAAATATCCTCCAGACAGAAAGAACTGTGTTTTTGCATCGCCACCTGAAGCCGATACATTAATTTGTTGCTGCTGTCCCTTTCTTTTTACCAGGTCGAGCCAGTTATAATTGGCGGTAGTATTGTAACCGAATTGATCCAGGATTGCATCAACATCATTCTGTGAGCCACCAACATGCAGAACGCCTTCGGTAGTTAATTGTTTAAATTCATCTTTAGTTAGAGGTTTTGCGAGGTTGGGGAAATAAGCAATATCGTTTGACCCGAATTCTCCATCTACTCTTATTTTAGTTTTCCCTGCCCTTCCTTTTTTTGTCGTGACAAGAATAACCCCATTAGCGGCGCGGGAACCATAGATCGATGCTGAAGCGGCATCCTTTAATACACTTATACTTTCAATATCGTTCGGATTAAGACCTGCCAGCAGGTTACTTGAATTGGTAGCACCTGAGAAATCTCCCGAGTTTACCGGAACACCGTCAATAATCCACAATGGTGCCGAGGAAGAACTGATTGAGCCAATACCCCGAATACGAATCTGCTGAATGCTTCCCGGTTGACCTGTTGGCGACACAGACTGAAGGCCCGCTACCTTTCCCTGCAATATTTGATCGACAGAAGACATTGGGACATTTTCTACCTCGCTGCCCGAAACTTTGCTGATCGCGCCGGTAACCTTCCTTCGCTGTTGTGTACCATAAGCTACAACAACCACTTCATTCATAGTTCCGGTGCCAGAGGATAGATTGATCGTATAGCTGTTGTCGCCGGTGAGAGTGATCTCTTTGTCTCCCAGGCCCACATAAGAAGCAACGATCGCTGAAGCATTTGGAGGGACCGAAAGTGAGAAAGAACCATCGGCAGTTGTAGAGGTCCCCAAATTTGTTCCCTTAACAATAACAGAAGCATTTGCAAGAGGTGTTCCTTTTTCGTCAGTAACCTTTCCTGTAATTGTTCTGTTTTGACCTGCCGCAAAGAGGAGTGAGAAAATTGACGTAACAAGAAAGATAAATTTTTTCATTGCCTGCATGTTTTGATTTACAGCCCATAAATACCAACCGATTCTGGGCTAACTAATTTTCATTCTGTGGTTGGTAAAATTGTTCCGGTGAGGATAAATTGTACAAAGGACAACAAAGAATTGATCAATGCTTCGCATTTTCTCTTTCAATTAACCGAAGCATGAAAAAGAATAACTCAAACACAATTATTCAAATCAAGAAACAAACGCTTTAGCCTTGATTTGTAATTTTTCAGATAGAAGTAGAATTTTTTCATCATTTTCTGGTCTAGAAAAGCAGGCGAGCAATTATTTCGCTGCTTTTCAAATTGATAGGTCACGATACTGTCATGAAGCAGGCGTTTCTATAATCACTGGTTCACTCAACCATGAATTTTGATAAACGAAGCAGCGTTATTAAAATCTGAATAATCTATTACTAAATTTCTCCATTTTACGGCAGTAAAATTGTTTCAGTTTTTTTTCAACCATTCGTACCTGAATTCGTCCACGAATAATTATTTGCTAGAGGTTAACAGTAAGGACAAATAGATTTGATGTAGAAGTTCGTTTGCTGTTAAATTATATTAATCCTTATCCGAATCATGAAAATACAAACCTAAGAACCACTGTTGTTATGATTCGTGACAGATACCTAAAGCTGTTTTTTATACCATTGTTAGGAGTGTTGATTCCGCCGGTTTCAGGTATGATCGTCTATAGCCATTACTCCGTCATTGAACTAATGGGTGTAGTCATTTATTTCGTCATTACTTCGTTTTGCATATGGACGGGCTGTAACTGGATCCATAGTAAGCTCAGGGGCCACTTCAAAGTAATAAACCCTTTTCCGAAGATTATTTCTCTCTGCATTATCTGCCTCTTATACGGGAATAGTGTAGGGACCATCTCAACGCTGATCTGGTTCTCTCTTTCAAAGGAACAGTTTAGCTGGGATGCGGTTTTTAAGTTCAATCTTTTTTGTGCCCTTGCCATCATACTTTTTACGCTCGTTTATGAAATTTTATTTCTGAATAAAGAGAGAGAACTGGATAGTAAGATCGTTTACCAGATCGATCGCGAACGATCACAGGCTGAATTGGAAGTATTACGGAAGGAGCTGGACCCTCATTTTATTTTTAACTCACTCAACACATTGAATCATCTTATCGTTAATGATCCGCCGCAGGCATACATGTTCAACAATAAACTCGCCCAGGTATATAAATATTTTTTGATCAATAAAAATAATGAACTGATATCCATTTACGACGAACTTGAGTTTATCGACAGCTATTTTTTTCTTTTACAGATCAGGCACGATAACAAGTTAAACCTGTCCACCGAACTGAATGGAGGTGATGAGCGGGTAACAATGATCCCTCCTTTTGCGTTACAAATATTGGTGGAGAATGCGATAAAACATAATGAATTCAGCGAAGTGAAACCATTGAATATAAAAATTACTTTAAACAATGAATACCTTAAAGTGTGCAATAATGTAAAACCAAAGCCATACCTCGTGCATTCAACAGGTATAGGTTTGAAGAATCTCAGTTCCCGTTATAAGATACTTTGCAATAAGGACATTGTCGTTGAAAATACCAATGAGTATTTCTCCGTTAAACTGCCGCTAATCAAACAACCTAACCTTTAAAGTATATGCCATGCTGAACACAATTATTATTGAAGATGAAAAAGCAGCTCGTCAGAACCTTATCAATGCGCTGATGAACATTGATGCTAATCTGAATGTGGTTGCGGAGCTCTCCAGTGTAAGAGAGAGTATCGAATATTTTTCCAGGGCACCTGAAGCAGATCTTATCTTTTGTGATGTGCAACTGGAGGACGGGTTATCATTTGAGATTTTCAGTAAAATCGAGATCCGTACTCCGGTAATATTTATCACCGGCTATGATCAATTTGTCATGAACGCCTTTGAATATAATGGCATTGATTACCTACTCAAGCCGGTGAGCGAAGATGAGCTGCAAAAAGCAATTGTCAAATACAGGAGGCTCGAAAAGCATTTCGGCAACCAGTCTTCGCTGAGTAACCTGGTACAGTACGTTTCTAGGAAGAAAACCCGGTTGATCGTTAAGAAAGGGCTGGAAAGTATTTCCCTGCGGTTGGAGGATGTTGTCCTCTTTTTTACAGAAAATAAAATTGTCTACGTCGTTGATCAGTGGGGGAAAAAATATCTCATTGATAAGAATCTTGGCGAACTGGAGGAAGATCTTGACAACAGTATTTTTTTTAGAGCTAACCGGCAATACATTGTCAATATAAATTACATAAAGGGATTTAAGCCGTACGAAAAAGTTAAGCTGCAGCTCGATCTTGTTCCGGCTGAGCTGAGCTACTCAATCATAATCAGCCAGGAGACTGCACCCGCTTTCCGTAAATGGATGTATGAGGCGTAGGTTTTAAAGTTCCAGAAGTTTCAAAGTTCGAAAAGTTGTTTGCTAACATTTGGAACTGCTTGAACTTTTGGAACCATTGGAACAATTGAACTTATAGTGCTCTGATCACATTGCAAATGACGCTTGGCTTGCCCAGTGTGTAATAATGAAGCACCGGTACTCCGAATTCTTTTAATTCCTTTGATTGCTGGATGAGCCATTCCGTTCCTATTGCCGCTACTTCCTCATCGGTCTTACATTTCATGATCTCATTGGCGAGTTCATTGGGAATGTCGACATAGAATGTGCGGGGAATAACCGTAAGCTGTTTTTTGGTCGTGATTGGTTTCAAGCCGGGTATGATTGGTATGGTTATCCCTATATCGCGACAGCGTTTTACAAATTCAAAATATTTCTGGTTGTCAAAAAACATTTGCGTGATGATGTATTCGGCGCCTGCATCCACTTTTGCTTTTAGATAATTAAGATCCGTATTCATATTCGGCGCTTCAAAATGCTTTTCCGGGTATCCTGCTACACCGATGCAAAAACCTGTCTTGACTGCTCCCTTCAGATCTTCTTCAAGGTAGATCCCATTATTCATATTGGCTACCTGTTTCATGAGGTCAATGGCATAGCGATGTCCGTCTGGCTCGGCCTCAAAAGATGCTTCATTCCTGGGAGCGTCACCCCTGAGGACGAGTACATTGTCCACCCCCAGGAAGTTTAGATCGATCAGTGCATCTTCCGTTTCGTTTTTGCTGAACCCACCACAAATAAGATGAGGTACAGCATCCACTTTGTAATGGTTCATAATCGCGGCGCAGATAGCTACCGTGCCCGGCCTTTTTCTTACATCAACTTTTTCAAACCTCCCGTCCGGTCTTTTCTTGAACATAGTTTCACTGCGGTGGTAGGTAACATTGATAAAGGAGGGTTTATGGTCCATCAAGGGGTTTAGATGGTCATAAATGGCACTTATGCCTTTTCCCTTCAGCGGTGGCAGTATTTCAAACGATATAAGTGTATCCTTGGCTTGTTTTATGTGCTCTGTAACGGTCATTATTCTTTGTCTTAAAATAGTGCAAACATAAGAAGGCAGAAGGCAATTACAAAGTGAAGGCCCTTAAGCCATAAAAGTCAGTAAACGATATAGCCACTGGCTGCCCGGCAGCTGACTCTACTGACCATTTTATTGGGTAAATTGCATTGATGGTCACCCGATTTCGAACTTTTCTTCTCAGGTTTTTTATTGTCTTAAACTTTATTCTTGTTGCCGCCTTTTTACTGGCTTGCGTGGCACCGTATCTCAATCCCGTGAGCTGGTGGTTCATTTCGTGGCTTGGGTTCACTTTCCCTGTCCTCTTGATATTGATGGTGATTTCAATCCTTTTCTGGCTGTTCTGGAAGCCGAGATATTCCTTATTACTCCTGCTGGCGCTACTTGCAGGATGGAAAAATATCAGCGTTTTTTATGCCTTTCATTTTTCCAGGGATTTCAATTATGAAAAACCTGCCGATGTGCTAAGAGTTGTTACCTGGAATGTGGCCAGGTTTATTGAAATAAAAAAGAATAACAATGCAGGCAGCCAAATTCGTTCGAAGATGATGGAGCAATTGCTGGACCAGGATGCAGATATACTTTGTTTGCAGGAATTTCATTCTTCTGCGTTGAATGATTATTATGATAACATCAGTTATATCCGGAAGAAGCTGCGTTATCCGTTTTTTTACTTTTCATATGACGAGGATGGATCAAAGCAATATTATAGTTCAATTATTTTTTCAAGGCTACCGATTGTTGACAGCGGCCTTGTTTATTACCCCAGCCCGAGTTTTCACGAACCGTTGATGCATGCAGACATAAAATTCAACGACGACACTGTAAGAGTTTTTACGACCCATTTGCAATCTGTACAATTCAAAAAAAGGGATTACCAAAGGATCAATGAGATAAAAAATTATGAAGACAGTTTAGTTTCGAACTCGAAGACAATTTTTTCAAAACTGAGAAAGGGAATTGAGAAACGCAGTATCCAGGCAAATGTTATAAAGGACGAGCTCAGGCAAAGCCGCTATCCCGTTATTTTTTGTGGCGATTTTAATGATGTGCCCAACTCTTACACCTATTTTACTATCCGGGGCAATATGCAAGATGCCTTCCTGGAGAAAGGAAGTGGTATGGGACGGTCCTTCACTTCCATATCGCCCACACTTCGCATAGATTATATCCTGGCATCAAAAGATCTTTCAGTTTTACAATTCGACAGGATTAAGAAAAAATATTCCGACCATTATATGCTGGTTACCGATTTAAAACTGAGCCATTAACAGTAAGTTTTATTTATTTTTGAATCCCGTTATTGTCAATTGGCAATTGTCAATTGACAATTTTTATAAAACAACTTTACGAGGTTATAAAGCAGCCAAATAACAATGACCGAACTAAAAGTCCATAATTCATTAACACGGCAGAAGGAGATTTTTAAGCCCATTACTCCCGGTCACGTGGGCATGTATGTGTGCGGCCCAACCGTAAGTGGCGAAAGCCATTTGGGTCATGCCCGGCCATATATAACTTTTGATGTCATTTATCGCTACATGGGGCACCTTGGCTATAAAGTGCGTTATGTTCGTAATATCACTGACGCAGGACATTTTGAGGAAGAGGGAAGGGAAGCCGAAGATAAGATTTCTAAAAAAGCGGTGCTCGAAAAGCTGGAACCCATGGAACTGGTGCAGAAATATACAAACCTCTATCATTGGGCTATGGACCAATTCAATTGCTTACCTCCGTCCATAGAGCCAACGGCAACAGGGCATATCGTAGAACAGATAAACATGATCGAAAAGATCATTGCTGATGGCTATGCTTATGTCGCAAATGGTTCTGTATATTTTGATGTAGAAAAATATGCGGCAGGACACGACTATGGAAAGCTCAGCGGCAGGGTGATGGACGATTTGCTTGAAACTACAAGGGAACTGGACGGGCAGGAGGAGAAAAGAAATAAAGCCGATTTTGCTTTGTGGAAGAGCGCGTCACCGGAGCATATCATGCGATGGAAGAGTCCCTGGGGCGTTGGTTTTCCGGGCTGGCATATTGAATGCTCCGCAATGAGCACAAAATATTTGGGTGAGCAATTTGATATACATGGCGGCGGGATGGACCTTTTGTTTCCTCATCATGAAAGCGAGATTGCACAAAGTACTGTTTGCAATCACCTGGCTCCTGTTCGTTACTGGATACATAACAATATGATCACGATCAATGGGAAAAAGATGGGCAAGAGCTACAACAACGTCATTAAACTGACGGAATTGTTCAGCGGCAATCATCCATCACTAGAGAAGGCATATCACCCCATGGTCATCCGTTTTTTTATTTTGCAAACTCACTACCGGAGTACACTTGATTTCAGTAACGAGGCATTACAGGCATCAGAGAAAGGACTGAAACGACTGTGGGAGGCGTATGAAAACTTGGGAAAGCTGCAATTTGCAACCCACACGGTGACAGCAGACGATAAAGAGCTTGACGATAAAGTAAAAAAACTCATAGCCGAATTCGATGAATTCATGAATGATGATTTCAGCACAGCCAAAGTCCTGGCGAACATGTTTGAACTGGTTCCTGTGATCAATTCAATGAAAGACAAAACAATTCCTGTTTCTGTATTGTCAAAAGAGACTTTCGATCTTTTGCAAAAACAAATGAAAATTTTTATTGAAGATATTTTTGGATTAAAGAGTATCACCGGGGTTGACAATGACAAGATGCGGGGAGTAATGCAATTATTAATTGACATTCGTAAGGAAGCCAGGGGTAAAAAAGATTTTGCTACCAGCGACAGAATACGCAATCAACTGCAACAATTTGGAATTTTATTGAAAGACGAAAAGGATGGGAGTGTAAGCTGGAGCGTTGAATGATAGATAAAAGATAATAGTTAATAGCTAAAAGTGAATCCAGCCTGACGTGAGTCTCGGCGTTAAAAATATGAAAGAAGTAAGCATGGCGATAGCCATTTTATTTGTTTTTTCCTTTTGTAATAATAAACCTCGGAAGTCTTCATGTCACTATAATCTTAATCAGCTTTTGATTTCAGATACTCCTAAGATTATTATTACTTATCAAAATGATACACTTACTGAGGCACGCGATAGCACAAATGAAAATTCAGGTGGGATATATACTTTTGATAAAAACAAAAATTTACGATACTATGCATTTATGATTGACAGTCTCCAATATCAATATTCTGAAGAATATGATATTGATGGCAATCTTATAAATAGAATAGGAAAACCACTAGTTATGTATCAACTGCAAAAAGAAAAAAATGATACTGTTTCTTTTGTTATCTCTCTTTTTTCGCTTAACAAGAAATATGGCGGCATTCAAGTCGTTTCCAACAGGGGAGATACGATAGAACCGGGATTTCTGTATAAAAACAAATTTTACTCCAATCTAAAATGTTTTTTCCTAAAGTTGGCAGTAGCAGGGGATATCAATAATTTAATGCTGTATACAAACGTTAATTTAATTAATACCTGCAGTAACCTTGATGAATCTTTTTCTGATACAATGTCGTTCAAGAAAATTAAATTATAAGTAGCTACTTTTACTGCTCGATTCTTCTGCGACTTTTATCTTTTGGTTGCCCTGATCATTTCTCTTTTTCCCGGTGGGCCCGGGAGTTTTTCAATGACAAAACCGGCAGCTTGCATAGCTCTTCGTACATCACCCTTGCTGCAATAGGTTACAAGGATTCCGCCTTGTTCGAGCATTTCAAACATCTTATCAAAGATTTCTTTTGTCCATAATTCAGGCTGGACGTTTGGAGCAAAAGCGTCGAAGTAGATCAGTTCGAAAGCCTGCCTGCGCCGCAAGGAGTCCTTGGGACCGGACAACCAGGTTTCAGGAGTTTCAAAATCTAATAGGTTGGCTGCTGATTTCTTAAAGGTAAACTTGTGTGTAAGCTTTATGGTTTTTTCCCATTCACAATGGTGCAATTGTTCAAATACCATTTGAAGGTCTTGACGACCCAATTGTGTGCAGTAATTCAATGACCCGATCTGTTTATTGTCGAGCGGAAATTGTTCAATGGCTTCATAGTGAATAGCTCTTTCCAGCTTTTCTGCCTCGATCATTGTAAGTAATGCATTTAATCCGGTCCCAAAACCCATTTCAAAAATGTTCACTATAGTTTTCCTGGCCGGATTGAGGCTTCTTAATCCTGCTTCAATAAAGACGTGTTTCGATTCCTGGACGGCTCCATGAATGGAATGATAAGTGACATTTGACTCCGGCAACAAGATAGTGTGTGAGCCGTCGCTCGTCAAAATTAGTTTTCTCTGCATCAAACAAAATTCTAAATTTATTTCCTCATAAATATTTTAACATAAACTGGGGACTTGATAATGGAATACGTAGCGCATCTTTCCAAAGATCAGCAATTGAAAAAGCTTATTCAGCAGCATGGCATCTTGCAATTAAAGAAGCAAAAGAATCTTTATTTATATCTCTGTTACTCTATCATGAGCCAGCAGCTTTCTACTAAGGTGGCATCTGTTATCCGGAAACGATTCACTGATCTGTATGGTGGTGAACCGACAGCCGCTCAAATTGTGGAAACTCCTTTTGAAAAATTGCGGACGCTTGGATTGAGTAATGCCAAAGTAAATTATGTGCAGAATGTTGCCAGGTTTGAAATAGAAAAAGGAATGAGTCATCAAAAACTTTCCAGGATGACTAATGAGGAAGTAATTGAATATTTGACCCAGATAAAAGGAGTTGGGCGATGGACAACAGAAATGCTACTGATGTTTGCGCTTTGCCGGGAAGATGTTTTTGCCGTTGATGACCTTGGACTGCAACAGGCCGTAATTAAATTATATGATCTGAAGCACCGGAAGAAAAAGATCATGCTTAACAGGATTTCAAAAATATCCGAACAATGGAGCCCTTACCGGACGTATGCTTCCTTGTATTTATGGAAATGGAAAGACAATCCTCCCATTGTGATCAAAAAAAAGAACGGCAGGGCTAAATAGAAGTTCAATTATTTTTTTCGAGGTTTTTTACAGATAAATTCAAAAGTTGTTCGCCGTCTTTTACGGATTGTACCAATAATAGCAAGAACTCCTTATCCATTTTTTTCCCTGCTGAAGTTTGAAAGAAACTTATGAGTTCGTCAATTTCATTTTCAGTAAATGTTCTTCTGTAAATATTGATAATGCTGTTTTCAAGCAGTTTACTTGTTTTCCCAGTTGTGATGTCTTCTATCAATTTCTTGTAGAATTCCTTTGAATGAACAGTGTCTTTTTGTTGCTCATCCATGATCTTTAATTTTAAGATCGCGCTCACACTGAGACCATTTTTTTCATCTAAAAGCCTCTTTATTTTTTGTGTAAATGCGTCGTTGGGAACAGAGACCGTATCCATTTTTAAAATATTAGCCGTGTCAAGCGCCTTCAATTTTAAAATAAAAGCACTGTCAAGTTGTGAAAAGGATAAAAAAGGGATCAATAATGCAGTCAATAAAACAATGAGTTTCATATAATATTTTGTTGAACGAGGAGATGCTTTTTACTGTCTTCCAGGATCACTTGTTTTCTCGGGTCCACAAGGAACCATAATAGAGAACCGGTGAGTAGTACACCCGCAAGGACAAAAACCGGGACACTGAAATTATTTGCAAGATCAGCGATCTTGCCAAATGAAACGGATAAAAGAAATCCTCCCATCTGCCCAAAGAAATTCATGATGCCGGCTACCGTTCCTGCGTTACTTCCGCCAATGTCAACACAGGTAGCGAAGGACACTATACCGTTCGCAGCAAAAAAAAGATGACCGACTATAAGCGTAATAGCCACGAGGGTGTTATTTGAGATCAGGCATGCAATAAGTAAGCATATACATGAACCTCCCTGGGCAAGTACGCCAAAAACCCTCCTCCCAAATACCAACCCCTTCTTTTTGACCAGCCAATCACTAACAATGCCCACTGACAATACGACAACCACCCCGGTGATAAATACAAAGAAGCTTGTTATTTTCATCTGGTTCTCTGAAAAGTGTTTTCCTTCCTGCAGATATACGGGCATCCAGGCAAGAAAAAAATAGTTTCCCCACTGTGAACATAGAAAGGCGATGGCAAGTATGAGCAGGTTGCGATTCCGTAATGCCGATCTCCAATTCAGGCTATGACGCGTCTGAAATCTGCGGTTCTCTTCAATGTATTTTTGTTCCTTTTCTGCAACGCCCTTCTTTTCCGACGGATTATTCCTGAACCATAAAAAACACACAAGAACCCACGCTAATCCGATCAAGCCATTTACAAAAAAAGTTGTCCGCCAACCATAAGCGATGGCAATAGGAATAACGATCAATGGAGCAATGGCAGCACCAACGTTGAGGCCAAGAAATACCGATGAAAGACCTCTTGCAGTTTCTGACTTTGGGAACCAATGGGAAATAACTCCGCAACTATTTGGAAAGGCACCGGCTTCGCCCATTCCAAAAAGAAATCGAACAAGGATTAGTGTAAAAAGACCAGTTGTTAGGCCAGTTAGAGCCGTGAATAAAGACCACCACAATACGATCCGCATCAGGACCCTTCGCTGACCGATCCGGTCGCCCAGTGCACCGGCAGGAATTTCGCATAATGCATAGGCAAGTGAAAAGGCAGCAAGCACCCAACCGAATTTTTCATTATTTAAATTGAATTCAGATTTTATTCTTACACCTACAACCGAAATGCAAACCCTATCCAGGTAAGTTATCAGGATCAAAAAGAACAGAAAGATTAGAATGCGATAACGATATGGAAATTTCTGGCCCATAATAAAATCTGTTGGGGTTGCACAGAGCACGGACGAAGAGTCTATTTTTCTATTTTTTATTCCCCGGAGTTTTTATTACTCCTGTTTTATAAAAAGTTATTGTTTGTTCCAGGATGGTGTTGATCAGCTCAATGGGCAGATCTTTATCTGGATCAAACAGCATGATCTTCATTCTTGAACGCTTTTCACTGATCAGGGCAGGATGATTAAAGCGCTTTCCCTCGACAATTCCCAGGTAAGGTTGGCTGTATTTTTTATGGATCCACAGATAGCAAAATATTTTTCCTCCAAAGCAAAAAATGGCACACCATATTTCCATACGTTCACAATCTCCTTGTCCTGGGATAAAATGATCGCTCTCAAGGCAAGAAAGCAACTTCTTATTGGTTCGCTTTGTTGAAGATAAAAATTATCCAGCTCTGTCATTTATTATTATCAGGCTGAGGTTTCGAGATGCCAAAAACTTATCTTTCTTCTTGTTTTAAACCCTAAATTTTCGTACAGTCTTATTGCGACAAAATTTGTTTCTGCCACATGTAAATAAGGGACTTTGTTTTCATCGAAGATCTTGTTGGCTGTGTGAGCGATCAATTGCTTAGCAAAACCTTTCCCTGCGTAAGATGGATGCGTAACAACGGCACTTACTTCGGTGAAGTCATTCATCTTCATCCTTTCACCTGCGACTGCCACCAGTTTTCGCTCACTAACGATACCGAAATAATCACCCATCAGGTTTGTTTTCTTTTTAAAATAGCCGGGCTGCACTTCATTTACCAGGTTTGACAAAGCATCGGCGGAGCCAACATCCAATTTTATTATTTCCTCTTTAAAAATTGCCTCAATTTTTTTGTCCAGGACCATTTGCAGGCAAACGAGCTCTTTCTTTAAGGAAACTTTTTTTGAGAAGACAGGTTTTTTGCCCACAAGAAAAAAATCGTTTATCAATTTCGAATATTCATCGATTTGCAATGCAACATTGTTGGTTGTAATAAATCCTCCAAAGGGGCAATATTCGGGATCGTAAAACTTAATACCAGGATAACTCATCGCAAAATCATCATGCGTTTCTGATAAAGAATACCAAACGGGATTGTCTAATTTTTTCAAATCCCATTTCATTCATAGAACAATTTTCTCAAACTTATTCAGATATTCTTCTCCGATCCATGCACCGAGGCCCGGTGTTTCGGGAACCTTTACTACTCCATTCTCATGGTAGGTCATTCCGCCGCTTACGGGGTCTTCGGTAAACATCAATGGGGTATCAAAATCATAATACATGATATTATCACTACAAAGTGAAAGATGCGCAAAAGCCGTCATTCCCAGTTTTGATTCGGTAAACCCTCCCATTTGCATTTTCATTTTTGCCTTTTCTGCAAGCGCAATGATTTTTAATGCATCATAGATACCTCCCGATTTCCCAAGCTTTATATTGATCATGTCGCAGGCTTTCAGCCCGATCAATCTTTTTGCGTCGTAGTGGTTACAACAACTTTCGTCAGCCATGATGGGTATCGGGCTTTTCTTTTTTACTTTTCGGAGACGCATAAAATCCCAACGCGGAATGGGTTCTTCACAATACTGGATGTTATATCGATCTAATTCATTTAAAATAGCAATGGCTGTTTTTACATCCCAACCCTGGTTGGCATCAATGCGGATAGGAATCTCGTAACCGATGGCTTCCCGAATACGATTGATCCGCTCTGCATCTCTGTCCTTGCTTTGCCCCAATTTCACTTTGATAACAGGAAACCCCTGTTGTTTGTATTTTGCTGCGTCATCAGCCATTTTTTGGGCTGCATTGAGGCTTACGGTATAATCCGTCTCAATCGTTTTATTGTAAGTCCCTCCTAAAAATTTATAAAGGGGTAGTCCTGCGTGCTGGGATGCAATATCGTAAAGGGCCATGTCGAACGCACTCTTGATACTGCTATTGCCGTAAATGACCTTGTCCATTGACTGGATGCAATCTTTTATGTCCAGCGCATTTTTGCCCTTTAATGTTTTGGCAAAGTATTGACCTACTATGAAACAAGTGTCAATGCTTTCACCATTGATGTGCATGTAAGGGCTGCACTCGCCGTAACCCGTGTGGTCATCCGTTTTGATGACCACAATAATGCTCTCTGCATTATACTCGGCGCCCAGGGAAATAATAAAAGGCTCCTTTAATGGGATGATTAATTTGTATATGCCCACACTTTTGACCAGTTCTTTTCTTTTTGCCATTATTAATTTTTCGATATTAAAAAAGTATTCTTATTCCCAGGCCCAACATACCAACAAGGGGCGCATTATCATTTACAAAAAGATATTTACTGGGATAGTCTGAAGTTGGTATCCACACCTTTCCATTAAAATACAAAAAGACATCGCCACTTAAGGGGATCTCCCAACCAAGTCCAAGGTCAAGTGTAAGCCTTTTAAAATGCCCTTCGCCATTAACCGGTTGTTCCGGCACATTATATAAAGTCGTATCGATTGGGGTTGAGTATACATTGTGAACAATGCCAAACATCAGCCCAAATCCTGTTATGCTATACAGGTTCCAACCACCTTCTGCATCAGTGCTGCCGGCAAAATAATGTTTGAATCCGAGGGAGACCTGCCGAATACGAAGCTGCGCATTATTGGTAAAAGAAATTTGCTGAGGTGATGTAGTAGCTGCTTTTGCAGTCGCCGATAATGGATTTGTAAAATTTCCATTTGAAGAATAACTCAGCGAGGCATAGGCGCCTCCTTTGTTGGTAAAATGCCAATCGACCAGGATGTCCTGGCCAATAGCCCAGAATCGCTGATCTTCTTTGAAGCTTCGCAGAACCAAAAGATTTGTCGAGCCACTGATCCTGATTTGCGAAAAAGCAGTTAGTGATAATGCGTAGGCAACGGGTAATAATATTAGTTTGGTTTTTTTCAACTGTATTGATTACAATGTTAAGTTAATTGATGGAAACTGTCAAAGCCACAAACGACAAAGCCACCCACGTCCTGAGCGTGAATGGCTTTTATAAAATTTAGTGGATGACTATTTCACAATTTTCAACTCTTTGATTACTGTTTGATCTCCTCCCACTTTATCAATTGTCCAAAGTACCGCGCGAATGTCAACGCAAATAGTACGGTTGAGGTCTTTGTCATAAGCGATTTTGTGGCTCAGTGCCTCGTAGTTTCCATCAAAGGCAAGCCCGAGTAACTCACCTTTTGAATTGACCACGGGCGAACCGGAATTCCCCCCGGTTATATCGTTGTTAGTGATAAATGCCACAACAAGATCATTCTTACCCTTATCGATATACTGGCCGAAATCTTTTTTCTTCATCATTTCCAGGACCTTTGGATAGATGTCGAACTCATAGTCTTCGGGAATATATTTTTCAAGGAATCCTTTTGATGTAGTTACGCAGTCATAATGAACAGCATCCCTGGGGTTGTAGCCTTTTACCGTTCCATAACTTACTCTCATTGTGAACGTGGCATCGGGATACATTTTCTTTGCCTTTACTGTGTCCTTTTGCATAATGCCTTTTAAATACAACCTGCCAAGCTCATTGTTCTTTGCGTTGAATTGCTGGAAATAAGGCGAATACTTGTTGTTATAATTTTTTGTAAATGTGCTGGCAAAATTAAAGGCGGGATCCTGTTGAAGTTTATTGGCATCGGGATGAGCGGTAAAATCGTTCCATCTTGTATCGTCGAAGATCATTGTCTTGCTAAAGACATCAGCCGCGAATTTTTTGTAGGTGGCCTCATCTTTCAAATCACCGTATTGATTTCTCAATTCATTATAAAAGCCTGTGGGATGCTGATCCTGGGGAACGTCTTCATAATACATTTTTGTGACGGTTGCCAGTATATTCTGATCGGAGGTCTTGTTTTCTTCTGTCAGGAATTCTTTCCTGTAGCTATTAGCCATATCAAGCGCCTTCTTCACGTCACCCGCTGACGAACCAGTGCCCACCAATGCTTTTTCCACTTGAAGGAGACTGCCTGCAAACATGATCAGTGGAGAACCATAGATACCCTCATTCATATACATTCTATTCTTCGAATAGGGCCGCCAATCATCATATGCCTTTGACCAATCAGTAAAAATGTTTTCGTATTCCTGTTTGCCTTTTGCCCATCCCGCGAATTGTTCTTCTGCTTTTTTCTTTTGTCCGTAAACATCATACTTAAGAAGCTGTTTGGTTTCCCCGTCGAAGAATTTCCAATAATTGGCGATGCTGGCATAAGAAGAAGCTAACTGCAATTTGATGGCCGGATCTTTTTTCATTTCGGCAAACATGTATTTTAAACGCATGTCGCGCAGTTTGACCAAGGTTGGGTTGTCAATTTCAATCTTTTGTTTGACGCCATACGAGGTTTCATAGCGGTTTGTTGAACCAGGGTAACCATAGATCATCGCGTAGTCGCCCTCTTTCACCCCTTTTATAGAAATGGGAAGGAACCATTTCGGTTTGAGCGGAATATTTCCTTCAGCGTATTTTGCCGGTTTGCCATTTTTGTCTGAATACACACGAAAAACGGCAAAGTCAATGGTGTGGCGTGGCCACTCCCAGTTGTCAGTGTCGCCTCCAAACTTGCCAAGGTTCTCCGGGGGAGCTACAACCAACCTGACATCTTTATAACGCTGATAGATAAAAACAAGAAACTGGTTCCCCTTGAACAATGGGCTTATTCTTGCTTCAATACTTTGTGCCGTATCAGAAAGCCTGCTATTGATACTCATGATCACCTTTTGCTGACGTTGTACTCTTTCCATCCCTGACAATCCCTGCAGTGAGTCCATGACTTCTTTTGTTACGTCATCGATCCGCAAAAGAAACTGCACCGTTAAACCGTCAGCAGGTATTTCTTCTCCCCTCGATTTTGAATAAAAACCGTCGCGCAGGTAGTTATGATCAACCGTGCTTGCTGAAGCAATCACTTCATAGCCACAGTGATGATTAGTGAAAACCAACCCTTCGGGGCTGACTATTTCCCCGGTACAACCACCGCCAAAAATGACGATCGCATCTTTTAGTGAAGGTTTGTTAATGCTGTAAAGTTGTTCCTTCGTCAATTTCAATCCCCGCTTCACCATGTCATTGTAAACTTGTTGACCAAGCAACAATGGCAGCCACATCCCCTCATCAGCGAATGATTTAAAGAAAAGAACGAACACAAAAATAATTGTGATGAATAGTTTTCTCATGATTGTGTGATTTGTAAGTCTGACAAACGTACTTTAATTTTTGCAATTGACATGTGATATTGTCCTAATGGATACTGACTGCATTGTCAAACTAAGAATGATTTTAGTAAAAAGAAGTTGCTTTCACTAAGTAAAAAATATTCTAAACAAAAGCAAAGGACACCTGAAGCAAGATAAAACACCCCTCAATAAATTGGACGGCAAAAACTGCACGATAAGGAAATTCACTTATAGATTCTTGTGGCGTATCAATGTGGGGGTTCTTCATTTAGAACTTTCCACAAAAGATCTTTGAGTTCAGAAATGTTTTTATTAGTCGCTGACGAGATAAAAATATGGGGCAGGTCATGGGGTAATTCCTTTTCAATGGCTGACATTAATTCATCGTCCAGAAGGTCGGATTTACTGATTGCGATTACGAATTGCTTATGGAGCAGCTCGGGATTATATTTTTCTAATTCTTTGACTAGTATCTCAAATTCCTTTTTATGATCTTTGCTGTCGGCAGGAATTAAAAATAGCAGAACCGGATTGCGTTCAATATGCCGTAGAAAACGGTGTCCTAGACCTTTGCCTTCTGCAGCTCCTTCAATAATTCCCGGCAGGTCAGCAATGCAAAAACTTTTTCCATCGCGGTACTCGACTATACCAAGGTTGGGCGTGATTGTGGTGAAAGCATAATCAGCTATTTTCGGTTTCGCAGCCGTCATTACGGAGAGCAATGTTGATTTGCCTGCATTGGGAAAGCCCACTAATCCAACATCGGCCAATACCTTTAGTTCTAAGACCTTCCATCCTTCAACGCCCGGCAGCCCAGGTTGTGCATATTCGGGAGCCTGGTTAGTGGCAGTTTTAAAATTTGTGTTGCCCAATCCGCCCTTTCCACCTTCCAGCCAAATCGTCTCTTCCCCATCATTTAATATCTCCGCTTCTTTTTTCCCCGTCTCCTCGTCAAGCGCAATGGTGCCAAGCGGAACTTCAATGATTATGTCTTTGCCATCCCGGCCGGTTTTATTGTTACTGCCGCCGCCTTCACCATTTTCAGCTAGTATGTTTTTATAGTATCGCAGATGTAGAAGCGTCCATAGATTTTTATTTCCCTTTAAAATAAGATGAGCTCCTCTTCCTCCATTTCCTCCATCCGGTCCCCCGAAGGCCGTCATTTTATTCCGGAGAAAATGTTTACTGCCAGCGCCCCCATGCCCGGTTCTGCAAAAAATTCTTATCTGGTCGACAAAATTGCTTTTCTCCACAAAAACTTTTAGCGGCAAAAGTAAGCTAACGATGATTATCAATTTATCATCGGAGCCTATGGACTTCCTCAGCAAGCTTTTGGCAAAGTTTTTTCGGCATATCTTATTCTAGTGTACGCTTCGGTATCCTCCAAATAAATTTCATATGATAAAAGGACTAAAAAAACTTTATGGCAGCGAGCCAGCTTGCAGAAAAAGATCAGATAGTGATCATTTGAAATTTGTGATACACAAAAAGGAGGATGAGTATTTAAAATTTGATTTTACCTTGGAATTGAATGGCAGTAAGAGCTGGGCCGTTCCCGATGTGCCTTCTATGGATCCCATGGAGCGGCGATTTGCACTGGAGGATGAGGTTGAATTTGAGAGAGTCCTTGTTGAAAACTCAGAAGAAAGCCACGACGATGAGATAATACAGGCGTGGGATAAAGGCAACTATATTCCGATTGACGATAAGGGAAAAATATTGTCGGAGTATGAAGCGCTCAAATGCTTGCAGGACGGCGTGCTAAAATTCTTTTTGCAAGGCAAAAAATTGATGGGAGAATTTGTTTTGATGAAAAATGGGATCAACGATTGGTTGTTGATGAAACGTCATGATGAATTTGCTTTATATAGCTAGCCATAGTTAATCAACGCGGGATTTTTTCTAACCTGTAGAATATCTTCTACACTTCCCTGTTGAAGCCATTTTATTATCTGCAGATACCAATAAATTTTTATTACGCGAACTGAGGTGCAAAACAAAAAGCATCGGCCTTACGGGGTCAATGCTTTTGCGATTCAGTTAAGATTGCTCTTTACTGGACCACTAACTTTTGAGTAAAGATCGCTTTACTGTTAATATCGGACAATTTTACGAGATAAATGCCCTGTGCAGTGTT
>Ga0163163_10001182_pt1 | contig 22122 bp, 19 predicted proteins | sample S65metaG_FD_119766 | JGI IMG/M metagenome (GOLD analysis project Ga0163163, IMG submission 119766) | Switchgrass rhizosphere microbial communities from Kellogg Biological Station, Michigan, USA - S6-5 metaG | ecosystem: Host-associated > Plants > Roots > Rhizosphere > Soil | place: USA...
GTCACCCGCGTAACGCTGACGACCACTACTCCCCAGACGCTTTGCTTCACCTGCCACACCGACAAAAACTCGACTGAGAACAAGGGCAAAGTTCATCCCCCGGCCGTACGCGACTGCCTCAAGTGCCACGATCCGCACACCTCCGACAACAAGAATCAGCTGCTCAAGCCCGTCTCCGGTGAGAAGAAAGACAACCTCTGTCTCACCTGCCACAACACCGGCGTGAACGTCCCGGAGAAGGGAAGCCGTCACGCCGCCCTCGATAGCGGTTGCGACACTTGCCACACCACCCACAAGACGGGCGAGCCCGGCAAGCAAGAGTTCGATTACCACCTGACGAAGTCCGCGCCAGCACTTTGTGTGGATTGTCACGACGTGAAGGACGCCTCACTGGTGAAAGCTCACCAGGGACAGCCGTTCGCCGCAGTCAACTGCGTCACCTGCCACGATCCGCATCAGTCCGCCAGTCCGAAGCTGCTTCAGAAATTTGTCCATGCGCCCTTTGCCGGCGGCACGTGCGATACCTGCCACGCGGCCCCGAAGGATGGCAAGGTCGTTCTGACGCAGACCGACTCGAAGGCTCTTTGCGTTACGTGCCACGAAGAACAAGCCAAGAAGATCGAAACTGCAAAAGTTCAGCACCCGGGCGCGCAGGGCGACTGCATCGCCTGCCACAACCCGCACGGCGGGAAGACCCCCGGATTCATTCAGCCGAATCCGGTGAGCGCTTGCCTTAGCTGTCATGCCGATCAGGCCGAGCAACATAAGAAGAAGCATCTGCACCAGCCGGCGTTCGAACAAGGTTGCGCAACCTGTCATGAGCCGCACGGCGGCGACAATGCCAAGCTGCTCCGTGCGAAGACCGTGAACTCGCTCTGCCTGGAGTGCCACAGTCCAGACGCGCAGCCGAAAAAGGTCGAAGGCGAGCCGATGTTCACCATCTTCAACGGTCAAGTGAAACTTCCGGATACATATTTTGCGAAGGTCTCGCATCTGCCGATCAAGTACGGTCGCGGACACCCGATCGAACGTCACCCGGTACAGGACCAGATGGACCCCATGGACACTTCAAAGGTGCGGGTTGCCATCAATTGCTCCACATGTCACCAACCGCACTCCTCGGAGCAGCCAGGACTGTTAATCCGTGATCAGGCCAACAACATGGAGTTCTGCGCAACCTGTCACAAAGACTTGGGTAAGTAGCGATGGAGAAAGTAACGATGTCAGTCGGCTATCAAAACTCGATTCTTCGGTTCATCGGACTAGCGGCTATATCGTCAGCGATGATTCTGGTGCTCGCCACAGCGCCCTCTGCATATGGCAGGGACAAGAAGCCCAAGGAACCCGCGAAAGAATCCGCTGACCAGAAAGTAAAGTCGAACCCTTACGAAGGTCTCGATCTTTCAAAGTTCGTGTGGCCCAACCCGCCCGCCATCACCCGTATTCGCTACCTAAACTATTTCTCTGGCGAAAAGTTCGTTGCAAAGGCCGAATCGAAAAAGAAGTCGAGTTGGATGGAGCGCGTTGCCGGCGTCACGACAGGCGAATCCCCGGAGTTCAAACCACGCTTCCAGCTGTTGGTACCAAATGGCGTTGCCGTCGATTCCAAGAATCGAGTTTATGTCGCTGACAGCAAAGTCCGCGCCGTCTTCATCGTCGATGCCGAAACCGGCAAGTTCGAAATGCTCAAGAACGGAAGCGACGCTCGCTTCCAGTGGTTGACCGGACTCATGATCGACGACTCCGACCGTCTGTTCTGTGCTGACAGCGGCATGAAGCGCATTCTGATCTTCGACGAGAATCACAAGGTCGAAGGCCAGATCACGCAGGGGCTACAGGATCCGGGCGGCATGGCCATCGACAACGAGAACCGCCTGCTGTACGTGGCCGACGCCGAGCAGGACCTGGTGCTGGTCTACGACGCCGATCCGCCCTACAAGTTCATTCGCAGAATCGGTAAGCCTGGGACGAATCACACGTCCACGGCCCCCGGAGAGTTCGCGAAGCCTATCGGTGTTGCCGTCGATCAGGACAGCAACCTTTACGTCACCGACACTTGGAACAATCGCGTCCAGGTTTTCGATGCCGACGGCACATTCATTCGCACTTTTGGAAAATCTGGCGACGGCCCTGGTTACTTTGCGCGCCCCAAGGGAATCGCCATCGACGGCGATGGCCACCTGTGGATCGCCGACACCATGCAGGATCGAGTGCAGGTATATACGCCCGAGGGCAAGTTGCTTATTTGGATGGGTGGACACGGGATGCTTCCAGGCATGTTTCAGGGTCTTGCGAATATCGCCATCGACAAGAACAACCGGGTCGTCACTTCCGAGCAATTTCCGGGCAGGGTTCAGTTCTTCCGTTATGTAAACGACGCGGATGCGAAGGCGGAACTCGAGCGTCGCAACGCTGAAGCCAAGAAGAAGTCTGAAGAAAAAAAATCTGCGAAGGTCGCTTCCACGGAAGCAAAGCCTTCGGAAGTTCCGGCACCGAAGTAGGCCGGAGAAAGAGATTGACTGTTAGCAGTTGCGGTCATAAACGGGGCCAGCAACATCAAGACTCCGGCATTAGCAGTAATAAAGCTGTAGCAGGACAAATCAGGAGGACTTTTACAAATGAAGAAAGTAATGATTCTCGTACTCGCCATGATGGTCTTCGCGACCATGGCATTGGCGCAAAACCCGGTTTACACACAGGGAACCGGTATTCAGGGCATCGATAAGTTGGGCGGCCACCAGAACGGCGGACGCGGTTGCGTCGGCTGCCACGCCCCGCACAGCGGCGGCCGTGGTAACGGCGGTTCGTTGAAATGGAACGGAACGACCTACGTTTCCCAAGCTGTTGTTGGAGATTCCGGAGACGAAACTCTCTGGGGACAGGACCTCGGTCCAGTTGAAGGCATGGGCATTGTCAATACCGGCAACGGCACCAGCTTCCAAATCAATATGGGCGCAACTAACGAACGCATCGTCACCGGTGTTGTCATGTGCCTCAGCTGCCATGACGGCAACGTTGCCAAGGGCGCGATGATGACGAACCAGTCCTTTGAGCAGACCGCTGGACTTCTGCCTGCCTCGTACGGCACGCAGCCCATTCCGACCCTGCTCGGCGCCGATGGCGGCGCGGCTGGCAACTACAACAACGATCACCCGATTGGGCAGGCTGCCAAGATCGGCGCGCTTTCTATCGGTAAGTACCTCGACCTGGATGCCGCGAAGACCAAGGTAATCCTCAACGCTACCCAGCCTGACACCAAGTACAACGACTTCATCCTCAGCTATGGTGCACCCACCGTCACCGGCGCCCGCACGGGTGCAGGTTTCGCCGTTGAACCGACGATGGCCACCGTTGCCGATGCTTATGTCGTCTGCACCACTTGCCACACTCCGCACAGCATGTACACCGCCAGCGCCAGCGCGACCAACAAGATCGCCAACCTGAGCGCCGGTACGTTCCCCTCTTACTTCTTCATCGCGGCTCCCTACAATCCGGGCGCCGACACTGCCAACGGAACGAAGGCCTCGTCCGCCACGCAGTTCTGCCGCCAGTGCCATTTCACCGGTGCAGGTGGTTCGAACGAAGGTTCGGGAATCAAGATTCCGACCGCGTTCTAATTCAAAACGGGGGAGGAGAACACCCCTCCCCTTATTTGAATCGTGTTGGTTGGCTTAACAAAGAGGATTTATGAAGTTTCGGACTTACATACTCTCGGTGTTCGTAGCAAGCGCAGTAGCGGTATCCGCCCAGGTTGGTACCGGCTTGGCATCGTCGCACGCTCCGACTACCCAGAAGACTTCCAAGAACACGGTTGCACTCGCGAAGATCTCTGCTATGGCCTCCAAGCCAGTCGTCAGGGTCAACGGCGCGGAATTGACAGAAGTCGATCTCACCCGGGAAATGTACGCCATCTTTCCATATGCGCGGCAGCACAACGGCTTTCCGAAAGACATGGAGCCGGAGATTCGCAAGGGCGCGATGGAAATGCTTGTGTTCGAAGAACTGCTGTACCAGGAAGCGAAACGTCTCAACTTGACGGTTCCGCCCGAACGGATGGCCAAAGCCGAAGTAGCGTTTCGTAAGCAATTTCCAGATCAGCAAACGTTTCAGCAATATCTCAAGGCAGAGTTAAATGGTTCGCAGCAGGCGATGCGCGAAAAGATCCGCCGCTCCCTCTTGATCGAAAAGATACTCAAAGTTCAAGTCAGTCAGAAAGCAGCCGTCACCCCGGCTGAGGCAAAGACTTATTACGATAAGAATCCAAAGCTCTTCGAGCACGGCGAGACCATAACAATCCAGACGATCTCGATTATCCCTCCCGAAGATGCCAGCGCTCCGATCAAGGAAGAAGCGAAGGCAAAGATCAAAGACATTCTTCGCCTCGCCCGCGCTGCCAAAACTCCTCGCGACTTCGGTTTACTAGCCGAGCAATTGTCCGACGACGACTGGCGCACCAAGCTCGGTGACCGGGGAACCGTGGATGTCAGCAAGATGCCCCCAGAGGTGGTAAAGGCGGCACGGGCAATGAAACCGGGTCAGGTAAGCGACATTATCCAGCTCAGCTATGCGTACGTGGTGTTTCGCTTGAATGCGCATGCTCCCGCAGGCAAAACGCCTTTCGCCGACGCCAAAACCAAATTGATCGCGGATCTGCAAAAAGAGAAGACTCTTGGGATTCGCGCAGCGCTAAACCAGCAGCTTCGCAAGAACGCCAAGATCGAAGTGCTGTGAAGAGGTACGCAGATGTACAGCGAACCAAAATCGCGCCGCAGCAAAACAAGTAAGCTCCTTTGGGCCCTGGCACTCCTGTCGCTCTCCATGGTTGCGAACGCTCAAATGGAAGTGGGCGACAACGTCAAGATGAACCTCAACGGTAATCTTGGCTTCGGGTACAACGGAAGTTTCGGCAACGCGGATCTGCCTACGAGTACTGGTTACGGACTAGCCGGCAATGCAAACCTGACGGGCTATTATTTTCATCCGAACTTTCTTAACTTCCAGATTCATCCATACTACGACCGGTCAGAATTTCATTCCGACTCGCAAACCTCCACACAAGGTAGCGGCCTTTCGGCTTCACTCGGTCTGTTTGGGGGCAGCAGGTTTCCAGGTTCAGTCTCTTTCGGTAAAGACTACAGCAGCACAAGCCAGTTCCAGTTCGCTGGGGTCCCCGGCGTCGTCGGCGACGGCTCGGGCCAGCAACTGGCGTTGAATTGGAGCGCACTCCTGCCCAATTGGCCTCAGTTCTACGCGTCTTACTACATCGGTAGTTCGACATCCAGTGTCTTGGGAGCAACGGAAGACAGTCGCTCCACCTCCAAGAATCTGAATCTGAGTTCAACATACCGGATTGTCGGATTTGATTTGAACGGAACCGTTGCACACGCTAACACCGGCTTCACAAGTCCGAATTTCTTCACACCGGTTGCTCTCACTACGAGCGGGGCCAGCACAACGTACAGTCTGTCGGCTCAACATAAGTTACCTCTGAATGGCAACCTCGGTCTGGGGTGGTCGAGAGGAACTTACGGATTGGACGGAGCGAGCGATTCCACAAGCAATTCCTATTCGGCTGGTGTCGGGTTCTCTCCTTGGCAGAGACTCACAATCAGTGAGAACGTCATTTACACCAGTAATCTCGCGACTGCCTATACGCAATCGGTGTTGGGAAACAGCGCCGCACGACCCACCACCTATGACAGCGACTCTCACGGTCTCGGATTGAACACTTTTGCCTCATACCACATAGGAAAAGGGCTCTCAGCCTCTGGCCACATGAGCCGGCGCGAGCAGGATTTTTCGGGACGGCATTACTCCGATACTCAATACGGCGGCACTCTGACTTACAACAAATTCAGCCGCCTGTTCGGTTTCCTTAATTTGGGCATTGGGGTCGTCGATACCGCGTCGAAGGTCGGCAACAATGGCACGGGATTGATGGCAAACGTCGGTATGAGCCACAAGTTCGGACACTGGGACACTACTGGCGAGTTCAGTTATACGCAAAATCTTCAGACCCTGGTCGCACTCCAGGCGACGAGTTCTTACACCTACGGCGGCACGATCCGTCGCAAGATCAATCGTGATACGCACTGGAATGGCTCTTATCGTGCCACGCGCACCGGAATGGTTGTGCAGGCAGGCTCTGGGAGCAGTACCCAATCAATCAGCAGTTCCATATCGTGGACGAGGTACAGCTTCTCCGGGAACTATTCAAATTCCAGCGGCACCGCCATTCTCACTCAGTCCGGAGAACTTACTCCAGTTCCGGGTGGCGGTTTCTTCACCGACGGCATCCTCCTGTACAACGCACGTAGCTTCGGCTTTAGTGCCAGTGCAAAGGTAGGTAGGCACATTTTCGTAAGTGGAGGTTATGGCAATTCTTACAGCGACTCGTCCCAGCAGAACCTCTACAACACAGCAAAGGGAGATCGCTACGTATCGCGGCTCGAATATAGACTCCGCAAGTTTTCTGTCATCGGCGGATTCAACCGTTACGGACAGAACATAAGCACAGTCGCGGGTGGTCCGCGCATAGTAAACTCGTACTATCTGAGCCTTACAAGATGGTTCAACGTCTTCTGATCGGGCGAATCATTACAACGCGTAACTTTGCCATTGCCGCGTTGATAGTCCTGCTGTGGGTCCCTGCCATCGCCGGAAAGAAGAAGACTCCTGCTGTAACTCCATGGCCCGAGCTCCTTCTCGAAGGCGGACGCAAACTCACCTACCAGCAGACTTATGCCTCTGAGCGTGACATACGGGGCAAACCTGGCATGTGGACGAAGCTCGTCAACGTAGTTGTTGGCGAACCCGACTACAAAGGGCTCGTTCGTCCCTACAGCATTGCCGTCGATTCGCGCGGGCGCATGATCATCAGCGATCCCGGGATGGGCGGGATTCACATCTTCGACGTCGACCAGCACAAGTACAAATTCCTCGACCGGCAAGAAAAGAGTAAGGATCCGATGATCGAGCCGCAGTGTGTCGCGCTCGATGCCAAGGACAATATTTACGTCACCGACTCAAAGGCCGGAAAAGTGTTTATCTTCGAACCCAGCGGGAAATATCGAGGAGCGTTTGGCAGCCTGAAAGGCGGCGAGGGTTTTTTCAAGCGTCCCACCGGAATCGCGATCGATCCGGAATCGCAGAATGTCTATGTGACGGACACCCTTCGCGATCGTGTTTACGTGCTCGATCCTAGCGGCAAAGTGCTACGCAACTTCGGGCAACACGGCGGCGGGGATGGAGAATTCAATTTTCCGACGGAGGTCCACGTCAAGGGTGGGATCGTCGCAGTCGTCGACGCCATGAACTTCCGAATCCAGCTCTTCGACAAGAATGGCAATTTCCGCGGCATCATCGGAAAATCAGGCGATCCGGGTGGTGGAATCTACCGCCCGAAAGGGATTGCAATTGATTCGGAAGATCACATCTATCAGGTAGAGGGCGAAGCTGGCCTTGTGCAGGTGTTCGATCGCGAGGGCCGATTGCTCTACAACTTTGGGAATGGTACAGGGTTCGGTCAATTCCTCCTTCCCACCGGTTTATTCATCGATCGTAAAGACAGGATCTATCTCGTAGATTCCTACAACCGCCGAGTGCAGGTTTTTCAATATCATGCATTAAAACAGGTGGCGAACGGAGTGGGCCAGTGAAGCACATCCGGCAAGGTCTCTCGGCTCTAATCCTCTGCGTTGCATCCATCGCGAGCGCTCAGGTTGTGCCTCCTAATACGGATGTACTCGGCGCACACGATATGAGCTCAGGCGCGAATTCCGTGCGCGGCCCTAACTCGAACGCCTGTACATACTGTCATGTCCCGCATCGAAGTGTTTCCAACACTCCACTCTGGAATCAGACACTCTCTACCCAGCCTTATACGTTTTATACGAGCGGAACCAATCAGAACACCTCGACTCAGCCAGCGGTTGGAAAGACGAGCTCTCTCTGTTTGAGTTGTCACGACGGCACAGTTGCCGTTGGACAAACTGTAGGTATCGGGACTCTGAAGATGACGGGCACCTTGAACAGTGTGCTTGGAGCCCGCCTGGAAGGCTCTCATCCCTTCAGCTTGCAGCTTCCGATCAAAGATGCCGCCAGCCTCGCTTCTGTTCTCGTTGCTTCACACACGACCAAAGATCCCACCGTTCGCCTGATCGACGGAAACGTTGAATGCAACACCTGTCACGACGTTCATTACCAGAATATAGACAAGCGATCGCCGAACTTCCTTGTGCGTGACAACGCGGGCGGACAAGTCTGTCTCGCCTGTCACGAAGTCGCTGCTCGGACTGTCGAGGGACGAGAAAATTCTCTGGTCCGTTGGCAAACGAGCACGCATGCCACGTCTTTGTCGCAAGTTGCTCCCAAAGCAGGGTTGGGCTCCTCCTATTCAACTGTGGCCGAGTTTGCTTGCTCGACCTGCCACGCGACCCATAACGCTACCGGTCCGGGGCTGTTGAGGAAATCGATAAATCGCCCTGCAAACGTCGACGACACTGCTCAAACATGTTTCACCTGTCACGACGGTAGCGATAGTCTTTCGCAGCCAATCCTTAATGTTCTTGCCGATTTCCAGAAGACTGGCCATCCATTTTCTGATGCCGGCAACCCACATATCCTCGGCGAACCCATTGTTCTCGATCGCAATCGTCACGCAACTTGTGCCGATTGCCACAATTCTCACGGGTCCGCCGCGACAACCACATTCACGGGAACCGCGGATCTGCGCCCGTCCCAGGCTGGCGTCTCTGGCGTTTCGGTCAGTGGGTCGGTGCTGAATACCGCTACCAATCAGTATGAGAACTGCTTGCGCTGCCACGGTACCAGCACAAACAAGCAGAGCCTCTCGCGTTATGGAGTCATGCCCGCGCGTGCACTCTTCCAGGGCGATACGCTCAACGTTGCCCTCGAGTTTGGTGCCTCAGCAATATCAACGCACCCTGTAATGCGCGATGCCATGAACCAGTCGCAGCCTAGTCTGCTCAAGTTCATGTGGGACCTCTCGGGGAAGATTCAGTCTCGCTCCATGGGTGCCCGCATTCTGTGCAGCGACTGCCATAACAGCGACACTAACCGCGAGTTTGGCGGGAACGGTCCGAATGGTCCTCACGGTTCGAAATTTAGCCACATTCTCGAGCGCGAGTACGTTGTTAGCCAGGTGGCACCTGGAACTTGGCCTGCCGGCGGTCCAGGAACTGCCTTGGTCAATCTGAATCCGAGTCCTCTGCTAGACCCGGCCGGTGGAGGACCATATTCTCTCTGCGCCAAATGCCATGATTTAACCAATATTGTTGCAAACGCGAGCTTCCCAGCTCACGGCTCCCACATCACAACAGGAATTTCGTGTTCTGCCTGTCACAGTGCACATGGAGTTCCGGCGGGTACCGCAGGCCTCTCGGGCCGACGATTGATTAATTTTGATTTGAATGTGGTGGCTCCGAACTCGGGAGTGATTTCGTACGCGAACAATACCTGTACGCTTCGATGCCACATGGTGGATCACAACCCGGATGGATCAGTAGCCCCGGTTCAGCCGTAGATCACAGCTCCCGCCGTTACGCTTGAGTGGTTAAGAACTCGGGAGGACCCGAATCCCCATTCGGATTAGCTTCGCAATGCCGCCTGTTCCTGAGAATGTTGCTGTGTGGCGGACGCAACGTTCGTGTTCCTGCTCTCCGCAACTTAGAAGAAGAGGCAGGAACATCAAGTTTGGTCGCCTTTGTTAGTAATGCCGGGAGCCAAGGTTATGGGGTGGGTACTGCTTCCGCATTCGAGGTCGGCTCAGGATTCTTCTTTACCCTGGCGATAAGGCTCTCTACTTGGGCACGTCGCGGGTGCTTCGGATTCGCCTTCAGCAGCCGCTGCCAGGCGTCGATTGCGGCCTCGGAGTTCTTCTTAACCTGCCAGTTCAACATGCCAAGGTTGAATAGAGCATTGGCTGATTTGGGATCGAGTTCAAGCGCCTTGTCCAGCGAAGCGAAGGCCTGATTGTCCAATCCAGCGTAATGGTAAGCGTTCGAGAGCGATACATATCTCTCTGCGGAAGGCTCTACTTTGGCTGCTTTTTCGTAATATTCCAATGCCGCGGAGAACTGACCTGCGCGGAAGTAAACACTCGCGATCTTTCCCAGAAGCGCTGGGTCGTTGGGATTGGCTTTGAGTTCCGCCATCAGCGGATCTGCCATCTTGTCACCCATGTGCTTCATCTGTTCGGCAGACGGCATCTCCGGCGCGCTCTGCGCAGAACTTGGCTCAGCTCCCCTCTGCTTCGTCGATGCCGCCGAAGTTGTCTGCGAGGGTCCATGAATGAGATACCCCAATCCAAACCCCGCTGCGAGACACACAACGGCTAACGCAAACGCCTGCACGCTGCTCCACCCTATCTGCACAACTTGCTTTTCGTTATTCATCTGAACTCCAGGCATTCCGCAGCGCAAAGGCGCAGGTCTTCCAACGAACCAACTAGTCTGTAGAGCACTCTCTCTGCCAAATCTCCGCTAAAGTCTTAACAGTTTTGAGGCTTGTTTTCAGCGGGTTAAAAGCTTTTGTCACAATACCCCGCCGCCGATTGCGTTTTTCACCCCACCTGCGCGTGATTTGGCGCGACCGTCCTTGACGTGAGAATCGTCACGTCACTTTGTGATTTCGAGGTTCGCAGACCGAGTGGCTGAGTCTCGGGCACGGCGATGGTCGAGTCAGAATGTGGAGTGTCGAATAGGAGATTTTGCGCGAAAGAGTGACTCAGGTAATCGCTACGCGTTCGGTAGTACTTGACCGAAGATCAGGCCAGAGTAAGTATTACCGGGAAAGGCCATTGCGTTTTTCGTTCGACACTTCCCCCTAGGAACGAAGCAATTTGTTGCCGAGGGTCCTGCCGCGATGCTTCGATTTGGTTGGCGTTATGCTGTCAGCCTGTTCCTCTCTCTAATTCCTGTATATGGGTTCAGCCAGGAACTTAGAGACAGTGCAAGTCTGTCTAGTCCAGCCAATCGAGTCCCTCCACACCAGGATCTGGTCCAGTTTCTCGGTGTGTATCAGCCGGATGGCTTGTTCACCCCCGCCTCGACTCATCCCACAATCTCAAGGCTTCTCAAGGCCGATCAAGGCGAACCCAGAGCTAGAACCCACACTCGACCGGCCGAAGTGCCAAACTACATCGATCTCGAAGCGAGGGAGCGGGTGGTCAAGAACTTTCAGCCCAGGTACCACGCTTCGGAGCCACTGAAAGCCCATTCGCTGTTTGCCAACCTTCGCGACAAGATCGTCCTCCTAGCCTATGGTCGTCAGAACGTTCTCCGCGCACCGACTCATATAACAACTGACTCGCGACAGCGAATTATCATTTCGGATCCTGATCTCCACGCGATTCATATCTTGGATTCCGCCGGAAAGAGTGCCTTCCGCATAGAAGGCGGACCGCGGCGTCGCTTCGGGTCTCCCGAAGGAATAGCCGTCGATGCTGACGACAACATTTATGTTGCCGATGGGTCAGGGGCCGCAGTCGTCGTCTTCGACAAGGAAGGGAACTATCTTCGTACGATCGGAATTTTCAGAGGGGAGAGCCGCTTCGAATCTCCCGGTGGGTTAGCGATAGATCGCAAGTCGGGAACTCTTTACGTGCTCGACCCTGGTGCCAACGAACTCTTGCTCTTTGATCTCGAAGGCAAACTTATTAGCCGCGTCGGAAGGCGCAGTGAAGATGGTGTCGTGCTGATCCATCCATCAGAAATTGCAGCGTCTGAAAACAAGATCGTTGTCCTCGATGACTTTGGGGAACGTGTCCAGACATTCGACTTGCAATTAAGGCTGCTGAGTTCTTTCCGGGTCAAACCGAGAGTAGAAAAGCCGTCAGTTGGTGAAGTTGGTCTCTCGTTAGATTCTGCAGGTATGATTTATCTGGGCAATCTGTTCCCGGACAAGATAGCGGTCTTCAACCAGTCCGGAGTTTTGGTTAGCCTTTTTGGACACTCCGGGACCAGCATGCAGGAATTCAAGATGCCGTCTGGTATGTGGATTGACTCAACCGACCGGATATACGTAGCTGATACCGACAACAGTCGAGTCCAGGTCTTCCGGCCTGCTGCCAGCTCTGATCAAATGGCTAACATGCACCAAGGCGCCAGCCGTTAGTAGAGGTCCCTTGGGGCGCAACGGGCATTGTCCGATTACTGCAATGCCACCTTCTTCATCAGCCGGCCTACGCGAACCACAATCTCCGTTCCCAACTTTGGACTGATGAGCAACTCCTTGTGAACGTTCCCATCGATCTTCACCGCACCTGCTTTGATCTTTCGCTGTGCGTCTGAGCCGGACTCCGCCATGGCTGCCTTTACTAGAACCTTGTCTAACTTCACGGCCCCGTCGCCATTAGGATTTAACTCGGCTAGAAGGATCGTCACGAGCTCAAGGTTCTCCGGTGCCTCATCTTTCTGGAATTGTCGGCTCCAGTTCGCCTCCGCGTCAGTTGCTTCCTGCGCTGAGTGAAAGTCTGCAATGATCCTCTTAGCAAGGTCCTTCTTCGCCTGCATGGGATGGAGCGATCCCTCAGACACCTTCCATTTGAGCTCTTCGATTTGTTTGGTCGTCAAGTCTGTCAGCAACTCGTAATAGCGCCACATCAGTGCGTCACTGATCGACATCAGTTTGCCGAACATTTCCTGCGGCGTTTCCGTTATTCCGACATAGTTACCATACGACTTCGACATCTTCTGAACGCCGTCCGTGCCCTCCAGCAGAGGCATCGTCAGCACGATCTGCGACGGCTGTCCATAACTGCGCTGTAGCTCGCGACCAACCAGCAGGTTGAATTTCTGATCGGTGCCACCAAGTTCGACATCCGCCTCAAGCGCAACGGAATCGTATCCCTGCGCCAGTGGATACAAGAGTTCGTGGACGGAAATTGGCTTCTCTTCGTGGAATCGTTTATGGAAGTCTTCTCGCTCCAGTAGCTTCGAGACGGTGTATTTCGCGGATAACCGAATTACTCCCTCGAACCCAAGCGCGTGCAGCCATTCACTGTTGTAGCGAACCTCGGTCTTTTCCTTGTCGAGGATTTTGAACACCTGGGCCTTGTACGTCTCGGCGTTCTTCTCAAGCTGCTCGCGAGAGAGCGGCGGTCGGGTCGCGTTGCGACCGGTTGGATCCCCGATCAATCCTGTTCCGTCGCCAATAAGGAAGATAACGGTGTGGCCCATGTCCTGAAAATGCTTCAGTTTGCGGATCAGGACCGTATGTCCGAGGTGTAAATCCGGCGCCGTCGGGTCGAACCCGGCCTTCACGCGCATCGGCTTGCCGCTCTTCTGAGACTGCTCAAGACGCTCCCGCAAATCCTGCTCGCGAATGATCTCCACCGCGCCCTTGCGGATGTAGTCCAACTGTTCATCAATTGGTCGAAACACAGCCATGACTAGGATTATAACTATGCGGCTGTTTCGTTCATATCCAAAGTCGATAGCCGGGTTCATGCCCCAAGCTCGCGAACCGTTCGCTTACTCGGGGCATTCCCTTTGCGACGAATCCGTTGCTACCTCTTGGCGATCTCGCCGAACTTTGCGAGAGCAGCTCTTGCCAGTTCTGACTCGCTGGTGTTCAAGACCGCAGATTCCCGGAAATACTTTTCGGCGGCACCTCGGTCTCCGCATTGCATCGCGATCTCTCCTGCGTGCCGGAGCAATTTGCCGTCTCGAATTCCAACCTTCAGAGCGGCCTCAATATGTTTCCGCGCTTCCACGTAACGTCCGTTAGCGTAGAGCGCCCACGCGTACGAATCGAGTGTAAATACATCGTGACGTCGTGCAATCTCGCGCCTGGCAACCTCAAGTGCTTTGACAGGTTCTTTCGCAACGTCGACGTAGTAAAAGGTTAGTTCATGGTTCGAATTGTCGGTTTTATTCGTCTCCGCAAGCGACTTCCGTTCGAACTCGGCATACATCTTACGTGCTTCATCGCCACGGCCGGCCAACTGAACTGCCTGCGCGAGGTCGAACAGGTTCTCGGCATGCGGTGCGGCATCATATCTCTGTTGCAGCAGCGCAACGGCGTCGTCGAACCTTTTCTGAATGATCCTCAGCTTGGCCAAATTAGCTAACGCATAGTGATACCGAGGAAACAGTCGAAGCGCTTCGTTCAACCGTTTCTCTGCCGAATCCAGTCGCCCTACTGACAATTCAAGATGCGCCATCTGCGTCAGTATCCAGGCACGGTCCTCGGTCTCTGTTGGAGGCGTGGATTCATACGCCATCTGCATCAATTCAAGAGAACCGTCAACATCGCCAAACAATTCGCGGAGGTATGCCGCACGCGTCAGTCCTGGCATATTGCCGGCTCGCAAGTCGAGCATCCATTGCGCGGCCTTCTCCCCTTCGTCGTAGTTGCCCAATTCAACGTTCGCGTCGGTCAAGAATCCATAGACCATGATGTCGTCAGGAACTCGAGCGCTAAGCGTCTGCGCTGCCTCACGGGCCGACGCAAACTCGTGCTTGCCGAGCAACAGCCATATCTTGATTCGTTCGGCGCCAAGATTACCGGGGGCAATCGTCAGTGATTTCTGCAGCGCATCTTCAGCCTGTTCGTAATATTTCACCTCTGATGTTTCTCGCGCACGACGCGACAGTGCATATGCCAGGGCGTTATATCCGTCGTAATTCTTCGGATCTTTATCGATCATCCTCTGCGATGTCGCGATCCCTCGCTCCGCAGGCGAAAATTTCATCTCGGTTGGCGTGCTCGAAGTCTGAGCACTCATCGTCGCAGCCAGCAACACAACAGCAATCAGTGTCTTCATACCATCCTCGTCAATTCTCACGAAATCCCATCCTGCACCTCCCCCGGGTGCAGGATGGGTGTGTTCTGCCCATCTACATCACAGGGCAGACTCCTCCGGGCTGGCCGCTGCAACCAACTTGTCCTGGTCCGACATGATGGCTGTCGCGTCCGCTATGTGCAGGCTGTACGTAAGGGAACGTTGTTCCGTACCCATCTTCGTTGACATTTACTCCGTCGCCGATGCGAGTTCCGAAGGCGTTACCATCTCGCAGAATGCCTGCAACCGCGCGAGACGCTATGTCAACCACATCGTCATTCAGCCGACGGCCATTCGGGAATCCGCCGAAGTCGCCGGCCAGCACGGCCAATCGCTTCTGTTGAGCCACCGGAGTTTGCGGAACTCCCGTGTTCAGTCGGAGTAGGTCCGCGATCGGTCCCGCATCTTTCGGTCCGCATCCCGGACAGATCGGTGCTTGGTACTGGACTAATGGAAGCAGGTCCGTACGTGGCGCCGTGGCCGTCGGGATTCCGAGCGAAGCAAACAGATGCGCTAAGAGCGGATCAAGGAAGTAGTTGGCGAACTGCTTGTCATTCTTGGGATCGTCGACGCTGAAGCGATCTTTGGAGCCGGTGCCGATGATCAGCTCATTGATCAGCGGATTGCCCTCTCGTTGAACTTGCTTCCATCCGCCAGTCCCGGTGGTCGCTCCGAACTTGCCGCTCCTGGGCTGGCGTACGACGAATGGTGACTCGTTGCCGTGACGTTGCTCCGTACGTTCCGATCACTGCGTTCTTGTCCGTCGCCGGGTGCAATTGTCCGTCGACGGTCAGCATCGTGATTGGAACCTCCAGCACGATTGAGTTCACGTTGAATCCGGCCACTGCGTCCGGGGCATAGTTGTGTGTGTCGTCAGCATCGACGGAGGGATTGAGCGCGCCCCCAACTCCCATACGGAAGTTCAGGGAGTCAAATGCTGCGCCCAGGTCGATGAAGAACGGATCGTCGACTGTGCCCGCAAATACTCTCGCGCCGTTGTGCAACTCGTAATTGCCCTGGTTGAACAATGCCTGGTAGTTCGGCATCGTGCGCGGCCCGACGTTCGAGGGGACCGCAATCAACGTTTGTCCATCGGTTAGATCGGTAGCGACGCCATTCTTAATCATCGTGACCGTGTAGGTTTGGCGAAGGCTGAGCCCAGTAGCGCCTGGCCCATCGAGCGAAGTGATCGGCGGAATTCCGGCGATCCCGCCGGCGAAGCCCGTGAACACACCCGGCAGCCGAATATCGGTCTTAAAACGGAACTGGAAGGTTATGTCTTCGATTCCGTCGTGGTTGTTATCGACCTTCATTTCATAGAGAACGTTCGGATCGAAAGGGAAGTAGTTAGGCCCATTGGAGGGCTCTAGGAACGGATCGACGTTGAGGATCATTGTGACCCTGTCCGGATGATCGAAACTGACGAACGCATACCAGTCGGTGATGTCGGCGGTATGGTCCAGGGCCGTGATGGGTGCCTCGCGGTGGCTCGAAGCGAAGGTGCTCGGCGGAGCCACCAGAAGCAGAGTCATCACGACAGCCAGCATGGCTCTGAGACGCTGCATAGTTTTTCCTCGGGAACGAAAATGTGACGGAGCTTGTAGTCTTGCAATTGGCCGGCGGCGCCACCCCCAAGGGCAGGACAACCGCTCCGTCCACATCACCAGTACGGGGGCAGGTCAACTTTGGATGGTTCGAAACGAGGAAGTTGGATCAGGTGCGCGGAAAATTTAAGGAAGGGTGACTTATCGGCGGGAGCAACATCCGTGGGATGACTAGATTCTTGCAGGTGCTCGGCGAATAGATTACCGGGAATAGTCGGGACGCGAGAAAACCACGCAGGAGCTACTTCGTCTTCTTTTCAGCCATTTCCTGCTTCAATTTTTGAATCTCTTTCGCTTCAGCCTTCGCTAGCTGAGCAACGATCTCTTTTACGGTAGGACCCTTTTCCTCGATTACTTTCAGCCTGTGAGGCATTCTTCCCCTCCATCGCAGGGGAAGTAATCACCCGAAGGCACCCTGTGTGCGGGCTATCCTACACCCGGTTCCAAGTCTCCGCTCTACAACTTTAAGGGACTATTGTTTGCCGCTCGATCCAAAACCGCCGGCACCACGCCTTGAGCCTGCCAGGTCTTCGACCACCTCCACCGGTGTGGTCAGCACAGGATAGGGAAGCAGGTTAGCAATCTTGTCTCCCGCGCTGATCGTCTGCTCGGTTTCGCCGAGGTTTTCCATCACGATTTTCACCTCGCCACGATAACCAGCATCGATCACGCCGGCGGTCGTGATGATCCGCCGAATCGCCATCGACGACCGATCGCGCACCAGCGCTCCCATCGGCGTTCCATCGGCCGAAGTCAGCTGGATCGACACCCCGGTCGGCACCACCGCGTGTCCCCGGGCGGGGAACAGCACAGTCTCCGCGGCATACAAGTCGTATCCAAGGTCTTCCCCAGGATGGGCGATGGTCGGAGCTTTGGCGTGAGGAAGCAGCAATTTGCAACGAAGCATAGAGGAAATATATCAGGGGGACGAGCGGCCGCTCCGTTTCACGAATCTTTACCTTCGCTTCACCGACTCTTAACGCCTCCTCGATCTTTCAGGTGTTCTTATCCCCAAGGAGAAATCATGACCAACCTCAATGCTATCCAAGCTGTCGAAAGTTGTTCCCAACAAAGGGAACCATCCGGTTCAATCCGGGTATTGGTCATCGATGACTCCCAGGATTTTCGAATAATTGTCTGTGAATTGTTGAAGATGCTATTTGACGTCGAGATCGTCGGCGTAGGCTCCAATGGTTTTGAAGCCCTGGAACTTACCGCGCAAAGATCTCCCGACCTCATCATCATGGACGTCAACATGCCGGTGCTCGACGGAATCTCCGCCGCTGGATTGATCAGGCACCACTTTCCCACCACGACCATTCTAATGATGTCCGGCGATGACTCCCCCGAGATGCGCGACCGCTGCCTGCAAGTGGGCGCAGATGCGTTCTCTCCCAAGCGGTCATTGACCCGGCAGATTGCAAGTTTGCAATCCAAACTCACCTGAGCAGCTCTGTTACTCCATCGAGAGCGCGGGGACATGCCCTGCGCTCAATTTTTTTCTAAGGAAACTGCCTCGGTCTGGGTGTGTGTCATCACCGCCGGAAGCATGATCTCAATCATCAGTCCACCATCCGGCGCATTGCTGGCGACGATGGTGCCGCCGTGGAGACGAACCGCGCGATCGCAAATAGCGAGTCCCAGGCCGGCGCCGCCACTCTGGCGAGCCCGGTCTCCCTCGACTCGATGGAATGGCTGGAAAATGTTCTGCAATTCGTTCTCGGGAACGCCGACACCATGGTCGCGGATCCGAACCAGCGCAGCCGGTGGCGCATCTCCGTTCAAGCATTCCAGCGTCACATCAACGCTGCTTCCTGCTTGGGTGTAATGGATTGCATTTCTCAGGACGTTATCGAAAGAACGTCGCAATAACTCCCGATTACCCTCGATGGAGCAGGATTTCTCCATCTTCAGGCTCACGGTGCAACCCTTCTTCGTTGCTTCGAACGATGCATCATTGGCGACATCCTCCAGCAGTTCCGTCATTTCCACCGTCGCCGGAGCGGTCTTGTCACTATCGCTCTCCAGCCTGGAGAGCATCAGTATCTGACCCACAAGCTCATTCAGGCGCTCTGCTTCGGTCTCGATTCGGTCCAAAGCAACCGCAGCCTGGGGGCCTGACTTCTCACGGGCGATTTCAAGAGCCACGCTTAGTCTCGCCAAGGGAGACCGCAGCTCGTGCGAGATGTCCGTGGTCAAACGGTTCTGCAATGTCACCAGAGACTCGATACGATCGGCCATCGAGTTGAAATCCGCAACCAGGTGCCCAATCTCGTCTCTGCCAGCTGCCGGACGACTAACCGCACGGGCCGATAAGTCTCCTTCCGCCAGCTTGTGGGTGACATGTCTCAAAGCTACCAGTGGGGTGGTCAGGTATTTTGCCAATGCGTAACAGACTAGGCCCGACATCAATGCCAGCATCAACATTCGAGGAAACATTCGCACAAACAACGGAGGATGCCGGTCAGGAAAGACAGCGACTACGGAAACGTTTGTTCCATCTTTCAGCACCGCAGATTCGGCCGCGTAGAGCTGGTCGCCAACTTTTCGTGTCTGTGGATTCTGAGGCTCCTGTCCCGCCATGTTGATAGCTTCCGCGGGTGCAGGACGTCCCACTAGCTGATTCCCATGAGAATCGAAGACGTATAAGAACAGTCCTTTCGTGGCCAGTTGATCGCAGTACGCTTGTGCTGCTTCGTATTGATTCGATCCCAGCAGCGAGACCAGGTATTGCGCGTTCAAGTCCAGCCCGGCTTTCAATTCTGGAAAGTGTGAAGCGTCGCGATGGCTCGGAGGGTAAAGAATGACGGTCGCCGTCATCGATAGCGCGATTGCCAGCCAAAACGAAATAACCAGTTTGGAGAAAACGCTCATTCAGAAACGTCCTCTCCGGGCAATGTATAGATGTAGCCGACACCACGTACCGTCTTGATCGGATCCAGCAGCCCGATCTCCGTACTCAACTTCTTCCGAACCTTGCTTACGTGCACGTCGATGCTGCGATCGAATGGCGACGGGATCCGCCCCAGCACTTCTTTGGAGAGTTCGTCGCGCGTGACGATTCGTCCGGCCGCCTTCATGAGGCAAGCCAGCATGTTGAATTCCACCGCTGTGAGTTCAATCGCATGTCCGGCTCTTGTGACGGACCGTCTCGGAAAGTCCAGTTCGACGTCGCCGACTCGAACCCGAGGCTGGTTCTGCGGTGTGCCCCCCATGCGACGCAAGATAGCCCGAAGGCGCGCGCTCAATTCACGGGCGTTGAATGGCTTGGGAAGATAATCGTCGGCACCAAGTTCAAGTCCGAGGATCCGGTCAACATCGGAGCCTCGGGCTGTCAGCAGAAGGACGGGAATAACAGACGACGTGCGCAACTGCCGCAACATGTCCAACCCATTCATCTTGGGCATCATGATGTCGAGAACCACGATGTTTGAGTCGCCTGTTTGAGCGCGAGCCAATCCAGCTTCGCCATCGTGCACAACTTCGACTTCAAAACCCTGCGGCTCCAGGTATTCACGGATCAGACCGCAGAGTTCGACGTCGTCGTCGACTACCAGAACTTTGTCCATAAGGGTCAAGGGGAGACGTCCTACAAGCGCCTGCAACTAGTTTCGCAGCCCCGCCTGCGGCATGAAAGCCCCTTTACAAAACTTTATGCAAATGCCCCAGAATCTGCCGGATACGTGTCCATCTGCGAACCCGTCTCCTCAGTCCACACCAGAGCTGTTCACGCCAAATTAACAATAGTGTAACGCCGTTGTAACTCGTTCAAAGTACAACCGCAACAGCAGAGATTGAGGAGGAAATACCTAGTGACAAGAGTAACGAAGCTGCTGTTCCTGGCAGTCCTGTTGTGCTCTTTTGCATCCGCTCAGAACGCGCTCAATGCTGGTGGAGCGACCTTCCCGTACCCCATCTACTCCAAGTGGTTCAGCGAATACAACAAGCAGCACCCCGACATTCAGATCAACTATCAGTCGATCGGTTCCGGTGGCGGCATCCGCCAGGTACTTGCCGGCACACTCGACTTTGGCGCCAGTGACGGTCCCATGTCCGACGACCAGCTGGCACAGGCAAAATTCAAGATTCTGCACATCCCCACGGTTCTCGGCGCCGTCGTACCCGCCTACAATATCCCGGGCGTGTCTGCCGAACTCAAGTTCTCTCCGGACGTTCTTGCCGACATCTTCCTTGGCAAGATCACGACCTGGAACGATCCAAGGATCGTAAAGGAGAATCCGGGCGTAAACCTTCCCGGCCAGTCCATCGTGATCGTTCACCGCTCTGACGGTAGTGGTACGACCTACATCTTCACCGACTATCTCTCCAAGGTCAGCAAGGACTGGAAAGATTCCGTCGGCAAAGGTACCAGTGTCTCCTGGAAGGGCGGGATGGGCGGCAAGGGCAACGAGGGAGTTGCCGGCTACATTCGCAACATTCAGGGATCCATCGGCTACATCGAGTTGATCTACGCGCTTCAGAACAAGATCAACTTCGGCACCGTGAAGAATGCTGCGGGTAATTATGTTAAGGCGTCTCTCGAAAGCACGACCGCTGCCGCCGCGTCCGCCAAAATGCCTGCCGATTTTCGCGTCTCCATTACCAATGCACCCGGCAAGGATTCGTATCCCATCGCGAGCTTTACTTGGCTTCTGATTCCTCAGCCGTCCAAAGACTCGAAGAAGGGTCAGGTCATCAAAGACTTTCTCCAATGGATGTCTACGGAAGGTCAGAAGATGACGGAACCCCTGAGCTATGCGCCGCTGCCGCAGAGCGTAGTTGCGCAGGAAGCTGCGGTCATAAAGAATCTTAAGTAGCGGGCCAGAACCCCATTCGCCGCCGTCATGAACTCTTAGTTTTGGAGAATACGAATGAACGTTCCTTTTCAAAAAGTGGTAGCGGTTCTGGCTCTCAGCGGCATGTGTTTCGCGCAAGCGGCGCCCGCGGGCAGTACCGCACCAAAAAAGAAAACCACAACCAAGGCTCATGCAGCGGCGAAGCCGCCCGCTGCTACCGTCGAAGATATTCAGCAGCTGCGGCAGATGCTGGAGCAGCAGCAACAGCAGTTGCAGCAATTGCAGCAGCAGATGGCTCAGCGAGATCAGCAGTTGCAGCAGACGCAGCAGCAGCTGACTGAAGCTCAGGCCGCTGCCAAGGACGCCCAGTCGAAGGTTACCTTGGTCGAGACCACCGCAAATGAGAGCAAGGAAGGCGTCGCCAAGGCCAAGACCGATATCGACGACATTCGCGGCACTATGACCAGCCAGGTACTCACTGCCCAGGAAGATCAGAAAAAGGTCAGTGAACTCGCCGGGGAATTCAAGAGGCTCCGCTTTACCGGCGATGTCCGCGTCCGTTACGAAAATTTCTTCCAGCAGAACACTGCCGATCGTAATCGTGAACGCATCCGTCTGCGTTTCGGCGTGGAAGGAAAACTCGGAGAAGACTTCGTCGGAGGCTTGTTCATAGCCTCCGGAGTGCTCACTGATCCGACCTCCACGAATGAATCTCTTACCAACGTCTTCGAGAAGAAGACGGTCGGCTTCGACCGCGGATACATCACCTATAACCCTCACTACTTCAAGCCACTGTCGATCACTGGCGGTAAGTTTGCCTACACATGGAACCGTACTCCGGTGACCTTCGACTCCGACTTGAATCCGGAAGGGTTCAGCCAGAAACTCTCCTTCGACGTCAGGAACCCATTCGTGA
>Ga0163163_10001183_pt1 | contig 22115 bp, 22 predicted proteins | sample S65metaG_FD_119766 | JGI IMG/M metagenome (GOLD analysis project Ga0163163, IMG submission 119766) | Switchgrass rhizosphere microbial communities from Kellogg Biological Station, Michigan, USA - S6-5 metaG | ecosystem: Host-associated > Plants > Roots > Rhizosphere > Soil | place: USA...
ACATCTGGGCGGTTACCTTGGTCATCGCTGACTCCCCGTTCCCTGGCGGCGCGTGGTCGCGGCCGCTCATCAGGTAGTCGGAGCCGGGCGCCTGCCCTCTACACGGGCGAGGACCCCGGTGCGTCGCACCAGGGTCCTCGCTGCTTCCTTAGCTGTACGTGACGTAGCTGACCAGGAGGTCACGTTGCGACGCGTCGTTCGGGCTGAAGGTGTGCGAGTTGACGCGCACCTTGGCGACGTGGCCGTCGGAGGTCAGGACCGCGAAGACCGAACCCTCCCGGAGATCGCTGGTCGCGAATGGGTCGTTTCCAGAGATCGGGGTTGTGCCGAAGCTGGGCGAGGTCGGGCCAGGTAGGTCGTGCCAGGTCAGAGCGTCGAACTGCGCGGACGACAGGACGCCGATGCGGGCAAGTTTGACGCCGGCAACGTTCGGCACGATGGCGCGGTTGGTAACGGTGAACTGCTCCCAGAAGAGGTCGCCCGAGGTGATCACACCACAACCCGATGAGTCGAGTTCCAGATCGAACGTTCCCTTGATCGTGGTCGTCCCCTGGCAGACCACCGCTTTGGTGATGTAGCTGAAGTTGAAGAAGCCGCTGGTCGGGCCGGTGCCGGAGGATCCGACGGGCGTGACGCGCCACCGGCCATGGTTGTCGCCGACCCAGGTGAACGTGTAGCTCGTCGTGGTGACGGTGGCCGTGCGCCATGTCGCCCATGGGGTGGTACTGCAGGTGTCGCACTGGATCTCGATGTTGTACGAGGTCGCACCTTTCACCGGCTGCCACTGCAGGGTGGTGTCCCGCGGGAAGTTGTAGAGGATCGTGCCATCCTTCGGGCTGACCAGGACCGGCGCCGTCAGTGCCGGAGGTCCCGTGGTCGTCTTCGGCGGCGTCGTGGTCGTCGACGGTGACGGTGACGGCGAGTCCGACGGGGACGGCGAGTCGGACGGAGAGGGCGAGTCGGACGGAGACGGGGAGTCAGTCGGCGAGTCGGTCGGCCCCGCTGGCGGCGTGCCGGCGCCCGTCGGCCGGGGTACGACCGTGCCGGGGCAGCCGACCGGATCCCCGTTGCCGGTACGACTTTCGCCGTTGACCTGCACGGTGCCCTGAGAGACCTCGACGTTGGCCGGAGTGATCGAGTACCAGGCGCCCCCGCTGTTGACCACCTGCAGCACCGACGTGGCGACGGTCGAGGCGAGGTCGGTGAACACCGGCGATGGGCTTCGGGTGTCCACCAGCATCTGGCCGCGCAGCAGCGCGACCGCGGCGGTGGACTCGATCGGCCGGCCATGGCTGCTGCCCAGGCGGTCCACGTTCACGTTCGTCCCTCCACACAGGACGGACGAGGCGCCACCCCGGTAGACGATCCGAGCCAGGGACCGGTTGGAGACCTGGACGCTGTCGCCCTCACCCACGTAGATCTGGTCGCCCTTCGCGAGCGCGTACTGGACGCCCTTGACCACCGCGGTCGCCGAGCCGGAGTCCACCCGTACCAACGCTTTGACCGACGGCATCTCGGCCCACGCCAACCCTGGCAGCACCACGTTCGCTCCGGTGGACACGAACGCGAACAGCAAAACCAGAATGAGCAGCCACCACAGCTTCTTCTCGAACCGCCCATCGGCACTGTCGTCCACAGTGGGCGGTGGTGGCCCGGGTGGGACGGACAGCGGCGGGTAGGAAGCGACCGGATGCACGCCGGTCACCGGTGGCCGGCCAGGCCCCCGACCGTCCGCCTGGGAGGTCAGCGCGCCCACGGAGGTGCCCAGCAGCAACGGTAGTCCGGCCACGGCCGGCAGCGAGAACAGCTTTACCGCCGATCGGGCCATCGCCACCGCGCCGTGGGTCGGCTGCCCGACCGGTCCGATCAGCGTGCCCCGACCCAGATGCTGCCCGTCCGGCGTGTCGACCGTGCCCGACGCGACCACGAGCGCGTTGTCCGGTCCGGACAGCATCACGGGTGCGCCCGGAGCGAGCGCAACCGGTACCGCCACCGACGCCAACCCCAGTCTGTCCTCTTGGGACAGACCGGCCAACGCGGGCGACTCCGCGAACACCGCGTCCGCCTCGGCCGCGGTGCCGAAGGACCCGTCGATCGGGCCCAGCGCGGCGGTCACCGCGCTCGCCGGCAGGGCCAACAGGGTGGTGCCGGCGGTGTACCAGTTCAGCGGCGCGACCGTCCCGGACAGGGCCGCGCCCAGGCCGACAAGACCGCCGGCGCCGACCCGTTCCCGCACCGTGCCGCCCGGATCCGACGGGGCCCGGCCCTCCACCGCACCGTCGACAACCGCGTACACCTCCGGCAGTGGCCGACCGGCGAAGACGAGCTGCTGCCCCGTTCGCGGGTGCACCCACCGGGAGGACACGGCGAGCTTGGACAGGGTCGCGTCCGGCAGGTCCCGCAGCACCGACCGGCGCAGCGCGTCCACCCGCCGCGGGAGGTCCCGGCCGGCCCGTCGATCCTTCATTCGGAGCCCGAGCCGCCGCCAGCGTTGGGACAGCCAACCGAATCCGACGTAGACCACCGGCGACAGCAACGCCGCCACCACCACGACGAACAGCACCTGGGCGAGTGGGCCCGAGCGCCACAGCCCGGTGGCGAGCCCAGCGATCCGGTCGACGTACACCCGGTAGGCGAGGTTGATCGCGATGATGAGCCAACCGATGGCCAGCATCCCGTACAGGGCGACGAGGCGGCCCTCCCGGTCCAGCCGACGCCACGCCGGCGGGCGGCGACGCAGGCGCGCGACCACCCAGGCCAGCCCCCGGGCCCGCAGGTTCGGGATCTCCAGCCAGTCCATGACCAGGTAGTAGCCGTCCAGCGCCAGGAACGGGTTGAGGTTGAACAACGCGTTGATGTACCAGGCGAAGGAGAGCTTGAAGCAGATGGGTGCCGCCTCGGGGACCGCGAAGCCGACCAGCGCCGAGGTGCCGGCGAGCACCAAGCCCGCCGCTGGGCCGGCCACGGTTGTCACCAACCGACCCCGACGGCCCGACATCCAGACATCGGTGGTGTCCACGAAGACGGATGGGATGCCGAAGTAGACGAGGAAGCCGGCCGCCGGCACTCGCCGGCCGGCGTGTTTCGTGGCGAGCGCATGGCCGAGTTCATGGCAGGCCAGGGCCATCACGTTCAGCCCCAACAGCAACGCGGCCCCGGCCACGTAGGAGTCGCCGGAGAGGAAGACCGACTGCTCGCCGTTGAACCACTGGATCCCGAACGCGACGATGCCCAACACCGCGACGGTGGCGAACAGGGCGGCGGCGGCCCGGGTGAACAGCACCCGACCGCCGAGCTTGTAGAGCACGGAGACGATCGGGTCCACATTGGCCAGCACCATCCGCCGACCCTGGGCGAACGCCAGCAGCGCCCGTCCCAGCCGGATCGGGAACGGCCGACGCTTCACCTTCTGCAGCGGGGCGAACGCGTCGACCGGGAGTTCCTCGAGCATCCGGTTACCGGCCAGGTCGGCCACGACGCGGCGTACCTGATTGGGCGCGAGCTGACCGGAGATCCGGGCGAACTCGGCCACCAGGCGCGCGATCGTGCGGGTGCCGTCCATCAGGTGGGCCAGCCGGACCTCGTCCGGGGTCAGCCGCAGGTAGCAGGCCTTGGTACGGTCGGGCGACCGGAGCATCGCGTAGCTGATCCCACGGGCACTGAGCAGGTTGGACTCCTCAATGCCCTTGCGCAGCACCGGTCGGGCGCGCGCCGGGTCGACCCGCTCGGCCACCGCGGTCCACAGCCCTGGATCGGCCGGACCCAACGGTTGCCCCGGCGCCCGACCCGCGAGCGCCTCCCACACACTGATCCGGGTCTCGACGATGGCCACGACCGGACCTCCTCCCCGCCAGCCCCGGTGAGCAGCCTAGAAGGCCCAGTCAATGTCGCGCGAGCGGGCTGTCGGGAAATATCTGCACGTAGAAGTTAACTACTGAGCGAACACGCGCTGCAGTGTGGCGACGCTCGTATCAATAACAGGTGCGTACGTGGCCTTCATCGTGGTCGTGCCGGGGCACAGGCCTGGGCCGCCCGACTTCACGAGCATGACGGTGACCGCGATCGAGCTGTCCGTGTTCGACCAGCTGCCAATCATCGACTGGAACGAGTACGCGCAGTTCACGGTCCCCACAGGGGTGCAAACCCGGACGATCGCGCTGTACGTGTTGAGAGTGACCACGCTGCCGTCACCGCTGATATTGATCGTGTACGGCAGGTTGGTCGCGGTGCTCGCCGGGCAGGCCATGCCCGAGCTCGAGGTACCGCCGAAGCAGCTCAGCGGCGACACCGACCCGGCCGCGACGTTCCCGGCCGGCGGGTTCGACGTGACCGTGATGCCCATCGTCGAGGCGGCGCAGGTCACGAGCGTGCCGAAGGTGACGACCGTGCCGGCCTTGAGCCCGGACTTGAGGGCGTCACCGACCGCGACGTTTGGCCCGCATGGTGACCCCTCCGGGCGCAGTTGAATACCCGCTGAGGTTATAAACCCGGCAGGATCACATCGTCAATGGATTCATCGGGATGGATCACCATCCATAGTGGATCGTGATCAGCCCCGACCCACGAACGGCATGGTGGTCGCGGTGATGGTCAGGAACAGCACGTTGGCGTCGAGCGGCAGGCCGGCCATGAACAGGACCGCGTCGGCCACGTGGGCCGCGTCGAACGTCGGCTCCGGAATGGCACTGGTCATCTCCGTGGCCGCGTTGCCGATGTCGATCTGTCCACACGCGATGTCGTGCGGGCGGCCGTCGAGCGCGATCGACTTCGTGAGCCCGGTGATCGCATGCTTGGTGGCGGTGTAGGCCACGCTGCGGGGTCGCGGGGCGTGCGCGGAGATCGAGCCGTTGTTGATGATGCGCCCGCCACGCGGCTCCTGCTCCCGCATCATGGCGAACGCCTGACTGGCGCAGAGGAACGCGCCGGTGAGGTTCACCGCCACAGTGGCCTGCCAGTCCTGGGCCGACACCTGGTCCACCGAACCGCGCGGGCCGAACGAACCCGCGTTGTTGAACAGCAGATCGACCCGGCCCCACTCCTGCCTGACCCTGTGAAAGAGGGTCTCCACCGCCGCCGGGTCGCTCACATCGGTCGGCACCACCAGCGCGCCCGGCGCGTCGCCTGCGGTCTGGTGCAGGGCCTCGGCCCGGCGACCGGCCAGGGCCACCCGGTACCCCGCCCCCAGCAGGGCGTGGCTCACCACCCGGCCGATGCCCGATCCCGCCCCGGTCACCACCGCCACTGGACTCGTCATGGCTTTCAGTACCTCATGGAGTCGTGGTTCGTGGGTACCCCCGAAACCTGAGCCAGACGAGCGCGGCAACCAGCACCAGGAACGTGATCGGGGCCAGCGAGTCCAAGACCCCGCGAGGTCTGCCGAGAATCTCGAGCGCCAGCCGGAGCACGCAGGTCAGCGCGACGACGGCCGCGACGATGCCGACCCACAACGGCGAACGTCCGAGGCGTACGGCGACAACGATGGCGAAGAGCGTTACCCCGACGAACAGCAGATCGTCACCACGCGGCTCCAGCCGGTTGAGGGTGTCCGCTGTGGACGGGTTCTGCGGATCAGCGGCGATCGCGAGGGCGACGGTGACGAGCCCCGGCGCGAGGGCGGCCACCGCCAGGACCACGCCGGCGACCGCTGCTCCACGGTCGATCCTTTGTAGACGCAACGCGAACAGTGCCAGCAATGCACAGCTCACGAACCCGACGATCTGCAGTCCGATGATGACCGACCGGTGCTGCGAGTAGAACGTGGCCACCGTCGCCGCGGGAGACATCTCGTCCGGCAGCGACAGCGCGGCCTCACTGGCCAGCAGCGTGACGAGGAACGCGGCCCCCAGCCAACCGGCGGTGCGGTCGACCGGCCATCGAGAGATCATGATGCACCGTGCCACACCCGGTGGCCGACGTCCATCCGCCGTTAGTCTCGCAGGATTTCCGGCAACCGGCGGTTGGCCAGCCACACTCCGACCGCACCCATCGCCGTCAGGTAGACCGCGGCCCAGGCAAGACCCGGGCCCACGTCGCCGAGGGCCAGACCGCGCAACAGCTCCGTGCTCTGGTAGAGCGGCAACGCGGTCACCAGGATCCGCAACGGCTTCGCGTATACCGATAGCGGATAGAACGTGGTGGCGAACAGGAACATCGGCAGCATCACCAGCTGGACGTACTGATGATGGTGAAACTCCTTGACGGCGGTCGCGATGAAGAGCCCCGCGCCGGCGAAGGCGAACGTGATGAGGACGACCGCGGGCACCGCGAGCACCGCCCACCACGACTGGACCAGGCCGAACGCCGTGATGACAGCGAGAAAGCAGGTCGCCGCCGCGGTCGCGCGAAGCGTGATCGCCCAGACCTCGCCGAGCACGAGATCGGTGACGCCCATCGGCGTGGTCAGCATCGACTGGTAGACCTTCTCGAAGCGCAGCCGGAACCAGAAGCCACCCATGGCCTCGTTGAACGCGCCGTTCATCGCCGCCGTCGCGAGCATGGCCGGCGCGACGAAGGCGGCGTACGTGGTCCCGGGCGGGCCGGATCCAGGTGGGAGGGTCACGAGTTGCCCGATGCCCACGCCGATCGACAGCAGGTACAGCAGCGGTTCGAAGACCCCATTGACGATCAGCCAGTACGGGCGGTTGCGTCGGAGCACCCAGAGATGGCGCAGGACGACCAGATGGGCCACGAATCCTCCTACCGGTGCAGGTGCTTGGCGAAGGTGCGCCGGGCCAGGAAAAGACCCAGCGCCGCGACCGCGCCGAGGTAACAGACATGGACCACGCTGCCCGACCAGGTCGCGGTGCCGAGGCTGAGCGTCCGGCACAGCTCGCCGCCGTGCCACAGCGGTGTCAGTCGTATCAAGGGCTGGGCCCAGCCGGGCAGCTGCGCCGTCGGGAAGAACGTGCCGGAGAACAGGTACATCGGCATCACGACCCACTTGAAGAGGTCGTTGATCCGGCCGGGATCGTCCACTGTGGCGCCCCAGGCCGCGGTCGGGGCGGCGAAGGCAAGTCCGGTCAGGGTGGCCGCGGGCAGGGTCAGGATGACGAGCCAAGAATGCGCGGCCCCCATCGCCACCATGACCGCGAGGAAGGCGGCCGCGCTCATCGCGATGCGCAAGGCCATGTACAGCACGTGTCCGAAGAGGATGTCGCTCGGCTCCAGCGGTGACGTGATGGCCGGCTGGTACGGGCCGTCCGGCATCCGGCCGCGCACCACCTGGGCGCCCTCGATGATGCCGTTCTGCATCGAGGCCGCCGCGAGCATGCCGGGCGCGAAGAAGGCCAGATACGTCACGCCTCCGAGCGCGGCGGCGGCGCCGGTGTCGGCTGACGGTGTCACCAGATGGCCGATGCCCGCGCCGATGGCGATCAGGAACAGGACCGGATTGGCGACGTTGATCACGACCGTGCCCCGCCACCGGCGCTTGTACTGCCGCCACCAGTAGTCGTACTCGCGCCGGACGTAGCTCCACCGGCTCGCCGTATCCAGCGCCACGTCAGTCCACCAACGTCCGGCCGGTCAACGCGAGGAACACATCCTCCAAAGTGGAGCGTCGCACCAGCGCCGTCACCGGGGCCAGCCCCAGCCGGTGAGCGGTGGCGAGCGCGTACTCACCGTCGTCGGCGTACCAGAGCAACCGGTCCGGCAGGGCCTCGATCCGGTCCACGCCAGCCGCCCGCACCTTGTCCTCGGCGGTGCGTTGCTCGCCGATCGCGAACCGGAGCTCGAGCACGTCGCGGGTGCTGTAGCGCGCGATCAGCTCGCGCGGCGAACCCTCGGCGACGATGCGGCCGGAGTCCATCACCACCAGGCGGTCGCAGAGCTGCTCGGCCTCGTCCATGTAGTGCGTGGTGAGGACCAGCGTCACGCCCTGCTGCTTGAGCCGGAAGAGCCGGTCCCAGAGGACGTGTCGGGCCTGCGGGTCGAGCCCGGTCGTGGGCTCGTCCAGGAGCAGGATCTCCGGCTGGTTGACCAGCGAACGGGCGATCGTCAGCCGGCGGCGCATGCCCCCCGAGAGTGCCTCGACGCGCTCCTTGGCCTTGTCTCCCAGTTGCGCGAACTCGAGCAACTCGGTGCTGCGTTCGGCGATCACGCTGGGCGGGAGTCCGAAGTAGCGACCGTAGATGAGCAGGTTCTCCTCGACCGACAGGTCCCGGTCGAGCGCGTCGTCCTGCGGCACGACACCGAGCCGGGCGCGGATGCGGCGACCGTCGGTCGCCGGATCGAGGCCGAGCACCGTGAGACGCCCGCCGCTGATCGGTGCGACGCAGGCGATCATCCGCATCGTCGATGACTTTCCCGCCCCGTTGGGGCCGAGGATCCCGAACGACTCGCCCCGGTGCAGGACGAAGTCGATGCCGTCCACGGCGGTGAAGCCGGCCGACCGGCGGTCGCGGGGCGGGTAGTGCTTCCGAAGCTCGACGGCTTCGACGAGGACATCGCTCACGACGCCCAACCTAAGAAACCCGTACGACACTTTGCAAGAAGTTAACGTTGTCCCGCAATTCCCCGACGCTCGGTAGTCGACAGTTGACCTTGAGTGCCCGCCCTAGTCTGGTGGACCGGACATCGGGAGGCGTGGATGGCGGAGCGGTTCGTGTTCGGTTTCGTGGCGTCGTCCAACGCGCTGCCCGATCTGGTCGGCTCGCGGCTGGACGCGGGCGAGCTGCTGGCCGGTGTGAGCGCGGAGTTCGTCGAGATGTTCGACGACGAGTTCAGAGGCCGGCTCAGCCTGACCGACTGTGCGGCGGAGGTGCTCGCCGGTGACCTCAACGAGGAGCACGCCTACCCGTACGCCCGCCTGGTCGAACCGCTCCTGACGGTCGTCGCCGAGCCGCTCGGCATGATCCATATGGCCCTGACGTACTACCTGCCGAACGACTCGATCGGCCGGTGGAACCCGGTCCTGTCGGCCGTCGGGCTCTCTCGCCTAGCGTCTTTGTGGGGGACCGCAAACGCCTTCCCGTGGCCGGGCGGCCGTACGCCTCATTGGCCGTGTGTCACGCGGCTCTCGCCCACTTCGCTGGCGGAGGTCACGGCTGAGTTGGCCGGCGATTGGCGTGCTCGGCTCAACCTCGTGCCCGACTCCCTGCTTTCCGAAGGCGCCGATCCCGGCCTCGCTGCCGAGACCCGCGCCGAGTTGACCGGTGGACTGGCCGTATTGGCGGAATGGGTCGAGCGGGCGGCGGCGCCGTGGACGTCACAACGACGCGGCGTGAGTCCGGTCGACAACTCCCTCATCCTCGTCATGGATGGCAGTCAATGACGGCCGGGCGGATCCGTCGAAGCGCCTGATGACGAACGCGAGATAGAAGATGTTGAACAGGATGAAGGCGCCAAGCATGAGCAGGACCGCGTTCAGCGGGAAGAAGAGCAGCTGGTTCACGAAGTCCATCTCGGTCGGCCATTGCCTCAGGAACATGAAGTTCTGATCGGAGACCAGGTCGATGCCGAGGACGACCGCGGCGACGCCGGCCAACCACATCGTCGACCGCACGAGATCCCGGTACGTGTAGGTGAATCGGCCGGTGAACAGGTAGAAGAGGTTCCCGACGAGAAACAGCCAGTGGATTGCGAAGTAGTGGAAGAAGCGGAAGTGGGGGAACGTGTAGGAGGTGCCCATGTTGACGACGATGAACGACAGGGTCGACCCGACGAAGGCCCACGGGATGACGACCTTGACCACACCGGCGAGGTCGAAGAGCAGAGCCACCACGGTGATCCACTCCATCATGGCGCAGAGGCCCAGAGGCACGAACTCTTCCCAGTGGAACCCGTTGCGCGACGCCATCCACACCTGGAAGACGGTTTCGAGTACGACGATGAGACCCGCGACGGAGTAGCGGAAGGTCCTGCCGACCGCGGGGCGCTTCAGCGCTCCCCGGGCGTAGTACAGCCCAAACAGGGAGCCGATGGTCAGGGTCAGGATGAGGATGTGGACCCATCCGAAGAGGTGGAAGTCGCCGGCATATCTCTCATCGAACATGCTCTCACCGGCGCCATTCCATGAACTGTGGGCATTGGTCCCGTTCCTGTCCGACTGCGCGTCCCAGTCGTACTTGGAGGGTGCCGGAGCGTAACACGGGTCAGGCGTTGGCGTCCTTCACGTCCAGGAGCAGTCGGCGGAAGGCGGCCGGCTCGTCGAACTGAGGTGTGTGGGCCGACTTCTCGAACCACACCAGCTGCTTGCTCGGCGCCTTGAGCGAGTCGTAGAACCGTTGTGTGGCAACACCTGGCGCCACCTGGTCGAGGCGGCCCTGAGCGAAGACGATGGGCACATCCAGGCTCGGCATGGTGGAGACCAGATCCGTTGTGGCGAGAACGGGCACCAACGCAGCCTGCGACGTGGAGATGCCACGAAGCGCCCGTACGACATCGCCGACCGAGTAGTCCGGCGATCGGATCAGGCTCCCCACCACCCCGCGCAGGATGTCGGCGTGCTTCTTGCCCGCGGAGACGCCGCCGTAGTTGGCCGCCCAGCGGGCCCGGGTCGAGAAGCGCTTCGCGGTCAGGTGCGGCGGCGGGCCGATCTTCTCGAGTTGGCGGATCGCGCGGTTGTTGCCGCGTTGGCGCGCGGTTCGCAGGACGAAGTCGTACATGTGCCGTTCGGCGGCCGGGACGTCGATGTCCATGGCGGTCGCGACCAGTGCCGCCACCAGGTCCGGGCGGCGCACGGCGGCCTGCGCGCCGAACGTGGCCCCGAAGGAGAACCCGGCCACGAAGATCTTCCCGCCGAAGCGCGTGTGCAGCAGCTCCAACATGTCGACGGCATCGTCCACCATCGCTGCCGCACGTATCTCCGCGCTCCTGCGGCTCGGCAGGGCCGATCGGCCGGTGCCCCGCTGATCCCAGTAGACGACCGTGAAGTCCTTCTCCAGCCCGAGAAGTCGCCCGAAGATCCTGGCCTCGTTGATGATCGGCAGGCCCGGACCTTGTTGCATCAGCAACAGCACGGGGTTTGCCCGATCCGTGCCGCGAATCCGGATCCACTGCGTCATGCCGCCGATCCGGACCGGCTCAAGCGAGTCGATAATCATCGGTCTATCCCCGCTCCCCATGACGAGGCGGACAGGCGAGCACCGGCGGCCGGGTCGTGCGCGGGCAGGATCACCAGGTCCGGGTACCGGCCCCGGAGCGTGTTGACGGCCCGGGACGACCGGCGCACCAGGGCCCGATCCCCGAGACCCGGTACGAGTCCATCCTGCATCAGGTACGCGTCGTAGGTGAGGTCTCCGACCATCAGCAGCGGGGTGGCGCCGGCCTGCCGTACCAACATGGACAGCGAGCCGGGCGTATGGCCAGGGGTGGGCAGCAGGACCAGGCTGCCGTCGCCGAACAGGTCGTGCGCCGCGGTAAACGGTGCCAGGTCCGGGTCGTCGGTCGGCTCGGGTGTCACCGGCCGCCAGCGCAGCCCTGGCAGGTCGATGTGCTTGGACAGCAGGCCGCGCATCTCGGGCCGCGGCTGCCGGAGGCTCTGCCACTCGCGCTGGTCGAGGACGAGATCGGCGTGGCCAAGCTCAGGCAGGCCGCCGATGTGATCCTGATGCAGGTGGGACAGGACCGCGGTGTGTACGTCGGCGATGTCATGGCCTATCGCGGCCAGCCGGGCGGTCAACGTCTGGTCGGGGTCGATGTGGAACCGGGCCAGCCGCCGGTAGATGAGGCCGGTGAGCCCGGACCGCGGGAAGTAGCCGGGGTCGGTCACGGATGCCCGGTCCTGCCCAGTGTCGAACAGGACCAGCCCGTCGCGATGCTCAATGACGTACACGTTGATCGGGCGAGGGTCTGTCCACTTGCGACTGGTCATCAGCCACCAGATCGCGGGCCTACCCGTGTTCCGCACGTGCTGCGGCCGGATGTCCACCATCCCGGTGCTGACCGCCTCGACGGATCTGATGCACGCATCCACGTCACACCTCCTCCGTGTCCAGCCGTGTGACGGTCGCGCCGGTGGACTTTGCGAAGAGGTCCTTCCCGAAGAGTCGGCCGGGTGTCCACGCTCCCACCTTCGCGCCTTCCAGAATTCGACGAGCGACCTCGGCGGCGAACGCGGCGCCGGCCTTGACGCCGTCTCCCGCTCGGGCCTGTGCTGCTCGCCTTTCATTCTTGAGGACCACTTCGGCGTAGGCGTAGGAGAACTCGTCGCCGTCGACCCGTTGACTGGGATCTGCGAAGTACGCGCTGACGTTGGCGGCACCGCTGGCCAGTCTCGCTGCCTCCAGGTCCCCTGCCGGACCCGGCAGCATCGTGCGCTTCGCCCCACCGAAGGTCAGCACGGTGGCACCTGTACCGAACGGGGCACGCACCAGCGCACCGTCCACATAGGTCGTCGCGCCCTCCGGCATGAGCGCGGCGATCGTCTCCCGTACCCCGGGGCTCACGTGGCTGTTGGCGGGCACCGTCGCGACGCGTACCAGGTCAGGGGTTTCGCCCAGTTTCTCGACGAGGTCCAAAACGAGTGACTCGGTGCCGCCCGGGCCGAACCCGGCCCCGGTGACAGCTGTGATGCCACGGGCCTGCGCTTCGGCGTTGCGTGCCAGCACCTGCCGCACGGCGGTCAGCTCGTTCGCGATGTCGACGTAGTTCACCCGTGCGTCCAGGCAGGCGTCCATGACCGTTTCGCCATACCGGACGAACGGGCCGACCGTGGTCAACACCATTCTGGCCCTCGCTGCAGCCTCCCGTACGGCCGCCGAGTCGGTGACGTCCAACGCCATGGTGTTTACCTCGGTTGCCGACAGCTCTCGGGCCAGCTCTTCGAGCGGCTCCAACCGGCGCCCTGCGAGAAGTACCGACAGCCTTCTGTTGGCCAGCTCGCGCGCCACGTGATGGCCGCTGCTGCCGGCGGCACCGAGCAGCAGAACGTCAAAGCTCCTATCCATCCGTCCAGGGTGCGGCCGCTTCCGAGCCGGAGTCAGTGACTTCGATCGGCCGCAGGCCAACAAAAGTCACAGGCCGGCCGAACCGCCAGACTCTTCGTACAGCCCTGCCGGATCGAGGATCTCGATGCGGTCGGCGGTGGTGGCGAGGATCCCGGCCTCGCGCAGATCCCGCAGCGCTCGGGCGACCACCTCACGCACCGATCCGGCCGCGTCCGCCAGCTCCTGCTGCGACACGTTGGCCACCAGGCCGCCGTCTGGGCGCTGCCGGTCGGATGCGAGGTCGAGCAGGTGTACGGCGACCCGCTGGCGCACTGATCCGAACGCGTTGACCGCGGTCTGCTCCAACACTCCATACAGGCGGCGGTTCAGCTCCTCCGCGATGGCCCAGGAGACCCTTGAGTCCTGGCGGGCGGCCGCCGTCAGCGTCCGGGCGCTGATCCGGAACACGCTGGACTTCTCGAGAGTCTGGACACTGGTGTTGGCCGGGCCGCCGACCAGCACCGCGACGCCCAGCACGTCACCCGGCCGGGCATAGCGAACGGTGACCTGCCGGCCTCCGGGCGAGCTCAGGTACACCCGGAGTAGGCCTCGGACGACGAGCGCGGGCCGGGCTTCCTCGCCAGCCCGGTACACCGTGGTACCCCCGGGGTAATCCGCCCGCTCGCCGTCTTCTCGCAGCGTGCTCACCAGTTCGGCGGGCAGCTTGGCAAGAAAGCTCCGCGCCAGCGCGTCCTCGACTTCCCGGTCGACCACGCTGACCACGATATCCATGTACGGGTCGATATCGACTCAGCCTGTCCGTCGGAGTTCCCGGTCTGTCCACCTTGGACCCGTTCCGTTGAAGTCGCTTCCGGCTCGCGCCCCGTGGCAGTTCCCCGCCGTCTGGCCTTCGCGCGCACTGTGCTTGACGCAACCGACCAGTTGCGATACGGTTATCGCAACCGAACAGTTGCTACTTACCGGGAGACCCACATGGACTTCACGACCTCCTTCACCGTCGAACAGGCGCCCGACGAGGTGCTCCAGTCGATCATCAACGTCAGCGGCTGGTGGACCGGCGAGATCGAGGGGAGCGCGGCGGCGGTCGGCGACGAGTTCACCTACCGGTACGCCGGCTTCCACGACTCCACGCAGCGGGTCACCGAGCTGGTCCGCGGCGAGAAGGTCACCTGGAAGGTGACCGACGCGAAGCTCACCTTCGTCGAGGATCCGCACGAGTGGGTCGGCAGCGACCTCGTCTTCGACATCCGCCCGTCCGCGGAGGGCACCGAGGTCCGCTTCACCCACCGCGGGTTGACGCCGGGTCTGGAGTGCTACGACCAGTGCTCCAACGCCTGGGGCTTCTTCATCAGGACCAGCCTGCGCCGACTCATCACGACCGGCGAGGGCCCGACCCCACCACCGTGGGCCGAGGCCTGAGCATCAGCAACGACCGCGGCCGGGAAGTCGGCAGCGAGGTCGGTCAACGCGGTGGCTTCTGTCTCCCATGGACAGAAGTCACCGCGTGCGACAACGACCATGAAACAGCCAGTCAGGACAAAGGTTCAGCCACGAGTGAGATTGGACTCTGTACCTGCACGCTCACGACGAGCTCTTGTGCCCTTCGATCTGACGGTGCCGAGGCGCGCCCTACGACAGCGGTGCACCGACCGACAGGCATTGTCGATGGTCCGCGCCCTCGTAGCTCAGGGGATAGAGCAACGGTTTTCCAAACGCCGGTGTGCTGCGCGCCTTCGGCGCCGACCCGAACCAACCGGAGTCGATACAAGCCATCGACGGGTCAACCGATCCCTGGGTGGCGGTGCTGGACGTCGACGGCGCCGTGCTCGCCGTCGAGTACAACGGCTGGCAGGGCTCGAACCGGCCGGTGCTGGCCCGGGCGTCCAGCCGGGGGCGAGCAGCCAGCATGTACTGGAACGTCAACGCGGTGACCCGACTCTCCTTCGCCGAGCACGGCGAGGTGCTGCTGTCGGTGGAACCGTTCGACGACATCGAAGCGCCGCCGCCGGTCGCCGGGACGCTCGTCGGCCTCGCTTTCGCCGACTACCACCGGGGCAAACAGTCGATGGGGCTGGTGGCGGTGCAGCGGTTCACCGGATACGGCATGACCGCGGACGACCTAGCCCGGATCGAGGCCGCCGACATCGCCTTCCGGATCGTGCCGGACCTGCCCACGCTGTACCCGTACCAGCCGCAGCGCGGCCACCAAATCGGCCCCATCGTCGAAACGCTAACCGGGCTTCCCGAAGCGAAACTGCGGGACCTGGCCTGGTGGGCCGCGGCGGAGGCTGTCCGTTACGCGGGGCGCGGCGACGACCCGGATATCGCCGCCAGCCTCACCGCCCGTGGCCTCACAGAGGCCGCGCACCTCCGCGCCCGCCGGTCCCAACTCGAGGGCGGCGAACACCCCTGGCTCTGGCTCGCCCTGCACCGAGCGACCAACCCGGACCCGCTCGCGGCAGCGACGGAGACTCTGGAAGCCGCCCGCTTTGCCGCCGGCCCGCACGCGGCCAACCTGATCGCCGACGCCCAGGCCCGGACCAGGTGACCGGGCGGCCCCACGACGTCGTCAACCCTCGAGGTCTCTCCTAGCCGGAGGTAGACCCCGCCTCGACACGACTTCGATCGGCAGCGATCGCCGACGGGGACGGGACCAAGAACCGTATGCGCAGGCTGGCCGGCGAGCCTCGCCCGTACAGCGCGGTCAACGCGACAGCGTCGCCCTCGGTCACCGGCCTGATGTGCACGATCCGGCCATCAATGGTCAACGCGTCCGAGCCGGCGATGGCGTGACTGCCCTGCAGCATCTCATCTGTTCCTCCTCGGCCGGCCGAAGTCGCATCCTCCGCGCTGGCCGGTCCAAGTCACCTGCGCGCCCTTGATGCAGACCCATCCAGTGGGCAACTCGCCGGAGTCGAGGAATACGCCCAACTGCGCGGCCGTGGTGAGCGCCGCGTCGGCTTGGACGTACAGCGCCTTCTCGTCCTTCAGGTTGTGGTGTCTGAGTTGGACGGCTAGTTGACGGCCGCGTGCAGGTGCTGTGTCGCGCGCCGCGGCTGAGGCCATCGCGCCTTCCAGCGAATCGAGCGTCTTCCAGATCTGCGCGTGCTCGCGCAGCATGACGACCACCGCAGCATCCAGCCCAGCGTCCAACAGCGCAGGGAACAGGACTGCTCCTCGGCATGGATGTGGCGGCGCAACGCGTGGATCGCGCGTCCTATGCCCTGCCAGCCCGTGGCCGGAGTCGCGACCGGGCGGTGAATGCCTCGATCTCGTCGTCGATCTCGCGGTGCTCGTACTCGAGAGTCGCCGCCAGCGACTCGATCTCCATATCCGTCACCCCGTTTCCGGTCCTTGAACCGCGCGGAGCACGGCGACAAGGAAGTCGCTGGCATGGCCGAACGGTCGGAGGTCCCATGTGGACAGCAGCAGGTCCGGCAGGAGCCCGGACACCCCGGCGTCGTCAAGGAACTCGGCGAAGTCATATCCACGGCCGGCACCGAAGCCGACGACCAGACGGCCGCCTTCACGCAGGTGGCCACCCATCCGGCGGAGAACCTCCACCCGGGTATCTGGTGCGAGGAACGTCATGACGTTGCCCGCGCACACCACCACGTCGAAGCCCTCGACGATCCCCGCTGATGGCAGATCGAGTTCGGCCAGGTCCCCGAGGAGCCACGTCGGTCGCGGATACGCCCGCCGAGCCGCATCGATCAGCACCGGGTCCAGATCCACCCCCACCACGTCGTGGTCGGAGGCGGCCAAGCGGCCGCCCACCCGGCCGGTGCCGCATCCGGCGTCGAGAATGCGCGCGCGGCGCCTCGCCATCGCATCGACGAACCTGGCCTCACCTGCCAGGTCCGTTCCCGCGTCGGCCATCGAGCGGAATCGGTTGATGTACCACAACGAGTGGTCCGGGTTGGTTTCGAGGAGACGCAGCCAACCGTTCTTGTGATCCACGCCGCCAGCCTTCCCCGACAGACCTGATCCGGTGGCCCGGCGCCATGATCCCGCCGCGGCCCACCCGAGTCTCTCCCGAGTCGGCAGGACTCGAAAACGGCCAAAGGTCCCGTCCGATCCGGGACCAGTGACGCTGCCAGGAGGTCGCGGCCGGAACAGAGCCAGCTCCATCCACCGCCCGGGGCGCCGCTGGCCAACGGTGCGCCGGTCACCAGTTCCCCAGCGGTCCACACAGGACGTCGCGAATAGACAACAACCACGACTGGGATGGCGACCAGCCTCCCCGCTCTGGGAGGTGGGGTCTGTGGGTCTAACGGCTCCTCTCTTGTCAAGCCGCTGAGATCAGAGAGGTCTCCAACTTGCGAGACAGACCCGGGAGGTGCCGTTTCTCCTGCCGCCGCGGGACGAAAGCCTCTGACCGCGGCGACGGAATCTGCGGCAAGATCATCGAGGGTCGGGCTCGGGTCGCCCATCGCAATGCTGTGGAAGGAAGGACCGCCGGTGTCAGGTGTGCGCGGTGTTGCCCATGCGGATCGGCCTGGTGGCCTTCCACCGGTGATCATCCAGGGCGGGATGGGCGTTGGTGTGTCCGGCTGGAGGCTGGCCCGAGCCGTGGCGGCGACCGGGCAGTTGGGTGTGGTGTCCGGGGTAGCGCTGGACGCGGTCCTGGCGCGGCGCCTGCAGCGGGGTGACCCGGACGGACACGTGCGCGAAGCGTTGGCCCGCCTTCCCCTGGCGGGAGTTGCCGAGCGGATCCTGAGCCGGTACTTCGTGGCGGGCGGCCTGCCCGCCGGCGTCCCGTTCCGGCCGACCCCGCGGCTCGGGCTGCGCCCAAACCCCGCTCGCGACGAGCTGATCGTGGCGGGCAACTTCGTCGAGGTGTACCTGGCCAAGCTGGGCCATCACGGGCCGGTGGGCGTGAACTACCTGGAGAAGATCCAGCTCGCGACAGCGGCCGCCACGTTCGGGGCGATGCTCGCAGGCGTCGACTATGTGCTCATGGGTGCCGGCATCCCGGCTGAAATCCCGGGAATGCTGGACCGTCTGGCCCACGGCGAGCCGGCCGAGCTGACCGTCACCGTGGCCGGCGCGACGGCTGGACAACGCCACACTGTCGTCTTCGACCCCGCGGCCTTGGTCGGTGCCGAGCCAATACGGCTGGTCCGGCCGCTGTTGCTCGCGATCGTCTCCTCCGCGGTCCTGGCCGCGTATCTGACCCGCAACCCGGCCACGACACCGGACGGGTTTGTGCTGGAGACCGCGGTCGCGGGCGGGCACAGCGCGCCACCGCGCGGGCCGTTGCGGCTCAGCGCCGAGGGCGAGCCGGTGTATGGTCCGCGCGACGACATCGATGTGACGAAGGTGGCGGCACTGGGGTTGCCGTTCTGGCTGGCCGGCGGGCACGCCGGCCGCGACGCGGTGGCCGGGGCGAAGGCGCTGGGCGCGGCCGGCGTTCAGGTCGGCACCGCGTTCGCGTTGTGCCGCGAGTCGGGCCTCGACCCCGACCTGCGCCACCGAATGAACGGGCGGGCGTTGGCCGGCGGGCTGGTCGTGCGGAACGAGCCGTATGCCTCACCCGCAGGCTTCCCGTTCAAGACCGTTCAACTGCCCGGCACGCTCTCCGACGACGGGGTGTACTCCGGCCGAGAACGGCTGTGCGACCTGGGGTACCTGCGCGCGCCATACGACCGCGGCGACGGCGCGATCGGGTACCGCTGTCCCGCCGAACCCGTGGCAACCTACGTGCGCAAGGGCGGCGCGATCGAGGACACCGTAGGCCGCAGGTGTCTGTGCAACGGTCTGACCGCCACGATCGGCCTGGCCCAGCGCCGCTCCGACGGGGCCGGCGAACCGCCGCTGTTGACCCTCGGCCAGGACCTCGCTTTCCTGCCCGGCCTCGTCGCCTCCGCCGGAGCGGACTTCGGCGCGGCGGATGTCGTGGCCCACCTGCTCGGGCGTGCGCATCCGTGACGTCGGGCGTCACTCGGACCTGGCCGAACGGACGGTGACCCGGACCGGTCGCGGCCCCTGCGAGACGCACCCGCTACCGGCCAGGGCACACCCGTGACAGCTGCCGGCGGTCTCCTCGACGACCAGCCCGCGCCGAAGTGGCCGTAGCCGATCACGGGCGTCGAGGTCGTCGCGACTGACCCCGAGATGCCAGGCCAGTTCCTCGAGGGCTGTGATACCGACCACGAGTCTAGTCGCCTTCGCCGAGGCGTTCGGCGACCACATTGGAGCGCAAGCGTCCGAATGCGTTCATGAACCCGGCGTCCTGATCTTGTGGCCTCAACGCTGACCACACGCTGATCCGCCGCGTCGATGTGCCGGTCGATCAGGTCACGACCGGTCAAGGCTGCTAATCCGGCCTCGGCGTGGGCCTGCAGGAGGACAGAGCCGGCGGATTGACGGGCAGACAAAGGAGCCACGCGTACCGATCGGTACGCGCGGCTCGCCTGTGGGGCGTCGGTCAGGGAATCTGGTGCCAGGTGTCGGGCTTGTCGAGGTTGTCGAACGTCAGGCTTTCGCCGATGGCCTTGAGCTCCGTCTCCGACAGGGTGTTGGCCGGGTCGCGGACGACGACGGCGTACCTGGTGTCAGGAATGTCCCAGCTGCAGGACAGATCGGTGTCTGATGAGAAATAGCCACAGGTGCTCTTCGTCTTCGGCGCGTCCGGTGGCGGAGGAACCTGCTGGTGGATGATGGTGAACACCACGGCCGGGCCGTCACTGGGGTCCGCGAAGTGCCGCACGGTATTGCCAGCCACCGCCGAGGACGGCGCGAAGATGACCGTGACCGATGGGAGATCCTCGGTGGTGAAGCTCCGCCCGCTGATCGACGCGAGCTTCCAGCCGGCCGGCAGGTGCCCGGCCTGTAACGGGATCCGGGCCTGGGCCGGTGCGCCCAGGCTGAAGGCGTCGGCCAGCGCCCGCTCGTCCGCCGCGGTCATTTGGTGGGGCAGGTCGGTCGGAAGCTCGATAACGCTGTTGATGACCGCCCACCCATTGGCCCCGTACTGCCAGGCGAGGGTGTTGGCCCTGGCGGAGACGGCGTTGCTGAACTTGCCGCCTCCGTTGACGTAGTTGTAGGTGTCCTGGTCGTGCTCGTTGGCGAAGCCCGGCTGTCCGTGCACGGTTACCTTGGTGCCGTAGAGGAACTCGGCCGGCGGACGCACGCCCGGTCGGTACACCGTCAGGGTGCCCACGTAGGAGATGGCCGCCTTTCCGTTCGTGTCCTTATAGTCCGCCACGATGTTGGCGTCCTGGTACGTCGTGGTCACCACCTGCGGCGGCAGGACCCGGAAGCCGCCCGCGGAGAAGGTGTCGAACATGAACGTGAACGGTGCGATCGCGACCGCCGGGGCCGGCTGTTCGGCCACGACCGGCGGCGCGACGTTCGGCGGGGTGACCGGGCGGTTGGCCGACACCATGGCCGTGTTGGCGACGAGCAGTCCCGAGACCGCAAGGCCGACCGCGACAAACCCGGCGCTGCCGATGCGCTGAGTCAGCAGACGCCGGCGGCGCCGCTGCCCGGCGGCGATGATGTCGTCCACCCCGTACGGTGGGGGGGGCGCGTGTCCCTTGCCAATTTCCAGTAGGTCACGGATTTCATGCATCGGTTGCCTCCTTCAGAGCCTCACTCAGTGCGATGTCCTGTGTTGCCAGCAGCCGGCGCAGAGTGGCCAACCCTCGCATCGTCTGGCTCTTGATCGTTCCCTCACTGCGGCCGAGCACTTCCGCCGCTTCCTCCACGCTCATGTCCGCGTAGAAGCGGAGAACCAGAACGGCCCGCTGACCCGCCGGGACCTGGCGCAACGCGGCCCGAACGCGCATGCGCTCGGCGACCGAGTCGGTCAGGTCCGGCTCGCCCACCTCCGGGAATGCCTGGCTTGCCGAGACCTCTCGCCGCCACGGCCGGCGGACCTCGTCAATCGCGGCGCGCACGACAACGCGAGCGGCGTACCGCTCGGGGGAAGTTACTCTCGCCCAACGGACGTACAGCCTCGAAAGGCTCCGGGCGACCGCGTCGTCGGCGGCCTGCCAGTCCCCGCACGTCAAGTACGCCAGGCCGCGTAACGAGTCCAACCGTGCCGACACGAACTGCCGGAACTCCTCCTCGCTGCGGTCCATAGGCCGTTCCTCCCTTCCTCGGGTCCAAGACGGTGCCAGCCGGCCGACGGGTTGCACGGGCGGCGACGCAATCTTGGTGACGTGTCGAATCGTGATACAGCGGTGATCGTGATACAGCGGCCCGATCCGCCGAGCACCCAAGGGCGGCGTTCGTGGGTACCGAGGATCGGAGATTGAGGATTGAACGGATGCGGGGGCCATGCGCGACGGGCTATACACGGACGGCGCGGAGTCGACGCCGCGGCAAGGCCTGGGCGGTCCTGGACAAGTCTGTCGTCGAAGCAGACCGGCTACGCCCGCGGCGCAACCTGGAGCCGGCGTCGGCCGAGCTGCTCACTGTCGCGCTGCGGATCGCCCGCGCCCGTACCGTGGTAGAGATCGGCACGCCCAACGGCTACTTGGGGATCTGGCTCGCTGATGCACAAAGAACACAACCCCGCCGGGCGGAGGTCACCCCACGGCGTGGCGGAAGTCCGAGGTGGCACTGTCGTCGGTCTACCGTGGCGGTGTGGTGGTCACGTTGCGCCCGCTCACGCTCGACGACATCGACGCTGTCCACGGGTGGGCTCAACTCCCCGAATCCTGCCGGTACCAGCCGTGGGGACCCAACACCTACGAGGAGTCCGTGGCGTACGTCAGGCGCGTGCTGGCGGAGGGCCCTAACCACTTGGTGCACGCGGTGGTCGTGGACGGCGAGGTCGTCGGCACCGCGGATCTGACGCTGCACGGCCCTAGTACCGGCGAGATCGGATACGGCATCCATCCGCAGAGGTGGGGACAGGGCATCGCCACCGCGACCGCGCGTGAGTTGCTGCGCCGAGGGTTCACCGAGCACGGCCGCCACCGCATCTTCGGCACATGCGACCCGCGAAACGTCGCCTCGGCGGCCGTCATGCGCAAGGTCGGCATGCAGTACGAGGGATGGATGCGCGACACCGCCCTCATCAGGGACGGGTGGCGCGACTCGGACCTGTACGCGATCCTGGTGGACGACTAGGACGGGGGACCGGCATGCGGGTAACAATGGCGACCAGTCAAGGAAATCCGCGCGGAGACAACGAGGACTTCGTTGCGGCCGTCCCCAACGCCGCGGTCCTCCTCGACGGCGCCGGCATCTCCGGCATCGAAGACATCTGCC
>Ga0163163_10001184_pt1 | contig 22104 bp, 15 predicted proteins | sample S65metaG_FD_119766 | JGI IMG/M metagenome (GOLD analysis project Ga0163163, IMG submission 119766) | Switchgrass rhizosphere microbial communities from Kellogg Biological Station, Michigan, USA - S6-5 metaG | ecosystem: Host-associated > Plants > Roots > Rhizosphere > Soil | place: USA...
GTCATGCAATACACGCTGGACGTGCAACGGCAGGTGACATCCACGATGGTGTTCCAGTCGGCGGTGGTCGGAACCCGAGGGGTAAAGTTCCCTGAATTTCGGGTTGCGAACGTTGTGGACCGCGTTACCGGCCTGCGGCCGAATTCTAATATGTTGGGGCAGCCGTACTATATCGACAACTCGCAGAGTACAACTTATTACGGATGGCAGAATTCGTTCCGGAAGCGCTTCGCCAGGGGCTTTAGTTTCGATGCGAATTATACCTGGTCGAAGGCCCTGGGCAACGGCGGCGGCGATACCGGGGTCTACTACGATGGCGAGAACGGCACTCGAAATCAGAACTTCTTTAACTTAAGAGCAGACCGCGGCCCCACTGCTTCCGACATAACACATTATTTTTCGGGCTCCTGGATGTACCAATTGCCGGGTTTCAAGGGACGAAACGCAGTCATGCGGCAAGGTTTGGGTGGATGGCAGGTCACTGGCATTTTCAGCGCGCAGACCGGCCTTCCAGTGATTATCACTCAAAGTTCAACCACGTCGGCACAACGAGCCGATTATGTCGGAGGTAACGCGGTGCTTTCCGATTACCAGAGCACGCTTCGGTATCTCAACCCGGCCGCATACAAGTTAATTCCCATCGGGAAAGCCGGCACCGCCATCCGGGACGGCAATGTAGGCCCTGGTTCGGTTCGCGCTCCTGGACTTTGGAATCTAAACCTCAGCATTGCCAGAAATTTCACGCTGCACGAAAACGTTAAATTGCAGATCCGGACTGACATGCTGAATGCCTTCAACCATACGAACCTCACTGGGCTGCAAACCAGCGTAAACAACGCGCGGTTTGGTCAGCTCACGGATACTCTCGGAGCGCGGATCATGCAGGTGAATGCCAGGATTTCATTCTAATTGGGTGCCTCTGGCGCAGGCGCAATCAACCGCGGCGAAGACAAGTTTCGGCATCCAGGTAGGGATGCCGGAAGCGGCATGAACGGCATCTGCTGGTTTCGGGGTGTCTTTCAGCGTACGCACCCTGAGGGAGCTTCCGGAGAAAGATTTGCATAGCCGCGGCGCCGCTTGGCCTCCCCGGACGACGCTAGCGGTGAACATAAATTGGTAGTAGAATAGGCGCGTCGGATTTAACTCGCCCAACGGGTGTCGGGCGGCTTTGTAACTTGAGGATGTCTTGCCACTTCAGGTCAAATTCCGGAGAGTAGGAGATCACATGTTCCATTTCCAGAGGAGGCAGCAGATGACGGAACCGGTGTCGTTCCCTGGATCGCTGAAGATTGGCCTTGCCGGCCTGGCTTTGACGCTTTTACTTTCTGTGCAGGTGAAGATATCCGCACAGCAGAATAATGCGCCGTCCGCGGGAGCTTCTCAGACTTCGAGCCAGCGACAATTTCTCGATCGCTATTGCGTGTCATGCCATAACGAGAAACTAAAGACTGGAGGCCTAAGTCTGGTCCAGGTCGACTTGTCGAAGCCTGGCATGCAATCCGAAGTATGGGAGAAGGTGCTGCGCAAGCTGCACACAGGCGTCATGCCGCCTCCCAAAATGCCGCAGCCTCCTGAGGCCGATCGCCTCGCCATGGTGAAGTGGCTGGAAACATCACTCGATGCCGCGTCGGCCACAGCAAAAGTGAATCCTGGCCGGACCGAAACGCTGCGACACCTGAATCGAACCGAATATCAGAACTCGGTCAGAGACCTGCTGGCGCTCGACATCGACGCCACCTCGTTTCTGCCGGCAGACGAGAGCGGTCATGGCTTCGACAACGTGATCGTCGGTGATCTTTCGCCGACGCTGCTGGATCGTTACATCTCAGCCTCCCAGAAGATCAGCCGACTGGCAGTGGGGACCACGCAGACTTCTTTGCAGAGCGACATCATTAACCTGCCGGCCGATCTCACGCAGGAGAATCATCTGCCTGGGCTGCCGATAGGCACGCGGGGTGGCATCTTGACGTCCTATACGTTTCCCCAGGACGGCGAGTACGACATCCAGGCGTTGCTCGCTCGCAATTTGGAAGGAAACGTCAGCGGATTGCGCGAGGCCCGTCCGCACCAGTTGCTGGTGCTGGTCGACCGGGAGCCGGTCAAGACCTTCACGGTCCAGAAGCTGCCGACCAGCGACGACACCAGCTTCGACCGGGATTTAAAAGTGCGCGTCAAGGTGAGTGCAGGTCCGCATAGCATCGGCGTCACCTTCGTCCAGGAGGGATCATCGCTTGTCGGCACGGTCAGGCAGCCAACCGAGTCCCGCTACAACGACCGGCGATATCCCCGCACGGCGCCGGCCATCAATCAGGTTCAGATCACAGGACCTTATGCCCCACAAGGGGCTGGGGACACGCCGAGCCGACGCCGATTATTTGTATGCCGGCCAGCCAAACAGGACAAAGCAGAGGAAGAGAAATGTGCCGGAACGATTCTATCGACAGTGATGCGGCGCGCCTATCGGCGGCCGGTCGTCAAAGCTGAAATTGACGAAGCGATGGCCTTCTATCGGAAAGGGCGCGCTGCAGGCGATTTCGACGGCGGAATCACGATGGCGTTGAGTTCAGTGCTCAGCAACCCGTCGTTCTTGTTCCGCGTGGAAAGCGACCCGAAGAACGTACCGGCGGGCGGTGTTTACCGAATCAGCGATCTCGATCTGGCATCGCGGTTGTCATTTTTCCTGTGGAGCAGCATTCCGGACGATGAACTGCTCGACGTCGCCGTTCGCGGCAAGCTGAGTCAGCCCGAAGAGCTGGATAAGCAGGTGCGCAGGATGCTCGCCGATCACCGCTCATTCAATCTCGCGACGAATTTCGCGGGACAATGGCTGCGGTTACGCAATATCGACGCGGTGGTTCCCAGCTCCTCCCTTTTCCGGGACTTCGATGACAACCTGCGGCAAGCCTTCCGGCAGGAAACCGAACTGTTCTTCGACAGTGTACTGCGCGAGGATCGCAGCGTACTCACTTTCATCAAGGCAGACTATACGTACCTCAATGAACGACTGGCGAAGCACTACGGAATTCCTGACGTCTACGGAAGCCGTTTCCGCCGCGTGACGCTCGCTCCCGATAGCCGTCGCGGCGGCCTGCTGCGACAAGGTAGCGTGCTGTCGGTCACGTCGTATGCGACTCGGACATCGCCCGTACTTCGCGGGGTATTGGTGCTGAAAAACGTCTTAGGCGCGCCGCCGCCCCCTCCGCCGCCAAATGTGCCGGCTCTGGACGAGAGCACGGTAACCGCCAATCTTTCCATGCGCCAACGCATGGCTGCGCATCGCAAGAACGCCGTATGCGCGAGTTGCCACAACACTATCGATCCGGTCGGCTTCGCGCTCGAGAACTACAACGCGGTGGGACAGTGGCGAGACTTCGACAATGACGGGCAATCCGTCGATGCTTCGGGAGCTGCGCCCGGCGGCAGTGAGTTCAAGGGGATTGACGGACTCGAAAACGCGCTGCTGGCCCATCCCGAGCTGTTTGTCACAGCGCTGACGGAAAACCTGATGACGTTCGCGCTCGGACGAGGCGTCGAGTACTATGATGCGCCTGCCACTCGCAAGATCGTGAGAGACGCTGAGAAGGACAAATACCGATTCTCATCTCTCATTCTCGGCGTCGTGAAGAGCGTTCCATTTCAAATGCGGCGGGCTGAAATCAATGAAGCGCCCGTAGCCCGTAACATAAGCAAATAACCAAATTGAATAGAAAAGAAAGGGGAGAATGATGTTTCTCACGAAGAAGGCGATTCCAAGGCGAACGGTACTGAAAGCCGCGCGGGCCGCTCTAGCCCTACCGCTACTCGACGCGATGATTCCCGCGGTTACGGCGTGGGCCCAGACGCCCGCGAAACCGATAGCGAGGCTCGGCTTCGTGTTTATTCCCATGGGAGCCGATCAGGCGCGATGGACCCCGCCGGGCGAGGGAACTCTCGACACGCTTTCCCCAATTCTCGCCCCGCTCAAGCCCGTCAAAGATCACGTGACGGTCCTCACAAATACCCGGCTGATGAATGCCTATCCGGGTACGCATGATACATCCAATGCGTCTTTTCTAAGCGGCGCATTCGCCAAGCACACCGAGAGCTCGGATTATTATCTGGGCACCACGGTCGACCAGATCGCGGCCAAGGAGTTAGGCAAGGACACGCAACTGGCCTCGCTTCAACTCGCGATGGATCTGAACCCGCTCGCAGGTGTTTGCAATAACGGTTACGCATGCGTCTATCAGAATTGCCTCTCCTGGTCGTCGCCGACGACGCCGCTTCCATCCGAGGCGCATCCGCGCGTGGTATTTGAGCGCCTCTTCGGCGAGGGCGGCAACGGGGCCGCTCGGCGCGCCGCGCTGCGCGATCGAGCCAGCCTTCTGGATTCATTCAATGCGGACATCGCGAAGCTCAAGGGACGCCTGGGCAGCCCCGATCGCGTGCGTCTGGACCAATATCTCGATAGTGTTCGTCAAATCGAGCGTGAGATTGAGCGTGCCGAGAAGGCGGTGGCGGACAACAAGACGCCCGATATGGATCGGCCGATAGGGGTCCCCTCGGCGTTCGCCGACCACGCTAAGCTCATGTTCGACCTGCAGGTTCTGGCCTTCCAGGCGAATATCACGCGCGTCGTCACCTTCCAGCTCACGCGCGAGGAGAGCAATCGCACGTATCCGGAGATCGGCGTCGCCGATCCGCACCATCCAACCAGTCATCACGGTGGCGATCCAGAAAAGTTAGCCAAGTTGGCGAAAATCAATACCTTCCATATGGGCCTGTTTTCAGACTTCCTCCAGAAATTGAAGGCAACTCCCGATGGGGACGGCTCCCTTCTGGATCACACGGTCTACGTATACGGCAGCGGCATGGGTAATTCCAGCCTTCACGATCATGAAAGGCTTCCGATGCTGGTGGCTGGCGGCGCTGCATCGGGCCTGAAGGGTAACCGGCATATTCGGTACGAGAAGGGAATGGACCTGGCCAATCTCCATTTGACCCTGCTCGACCGGGTTGGTGTCCATTTGGACTCATTTGGGGACAGTACTGGAGAAATCCAACAACTCTTCGTATAGGAGCCGCATATGCACTGGCTAAAAATTAGTGGATTCGTAATCCTAGGGGCCGGCCTCGCCGCTTCAGCGGGAGCGGCACCACGTTCGGCGCTTGCCGACGCGGCGGAACAACATGACAAGGCCAGCATCCGCGCGCTCCTCCAGACGGGCGCGGATGTGAACGTCGCTCAGGTCGATGGGACCACCGCGCTGCACTGGGCCGCCTATAACGATGATGCGGAGACCGCGGCCTTGCTGGTGAAAGCAGGCGCCAATGTGAACGCCGTGAACAACTATGGCGTGCCGCCGCTGGCACAGGCATGTATCAACGGAAACGCCGAGATTGTGAAATTGTTGTTGGCGGCTGGAGCCGATGCGAACGCAACCATGAAAGGCGGGGAAACCGTGCTAATGCTGGCTTCGCGCTCCGGGAATACCGAGGCGGTGAAGGCGCTGCTCGCGCGCGACGCCAGCACCAAGACTCGCGAACGGCTTGGCCAGACTGCATTGATGTGGGCGGCTGCCGAAGGGCACACCGACGTCGTCCACGCGCTGCTCGAGGCTGGAGCCGACATAAACGCCAAGATCGATTCCGGCTTTACGCCGTTCTTCTTTGCCGTGCGTGAGGGCCACCTCGACACGGTGCGGGCGTTTCTCAAGGCAGGCATTGATGTGAACGCAATGATGCAGCCTGCGGAGAAGGTCCCCGGCAGAGCCGGTGGGGGCGGCGGTGGGCGTCCGGACGCCGCGAGAGCACCGGGCTCCAACGCGTTGTCGCTCGCCGTTGAAAATGGCCACTTTGAGCTTGCGATTGCGCTGATCGACGCGGGTGCCGATCCGAACGATGTCCGAACAGGATTCGCTCCTCTCCACATGATGGCCGGGGTGCGGAAGCCGGATTCTAGCGATATCAGCGATGGCGCGCCGCCGATCGGGGCAGGCCACCTGTCGAGCCTTGAGTTCGTGCGCGAAATCGTGAAGCGTGGCGCCAACGTGAATCTTCAGCTACCCAAAGGCTCGCCCAAGCAGCCCCACACATCCTCGAAAGTAGGATCTGAGGGGGCGACGCCGATTCTGTTTGCCGCCGATCGCGCCGACGTACCGCTGATGCGCTTGCTTGTGGAACTGGGCGCCAATCCCCTAATACCGAACTTTAACAACACCACCCCGCTGATGGCCGCAGCCGGGCTCGGCACAACGGAACCGCTGGAAGAAGCGGGCGAGGAAAGCGATGCGGTGGAAGCTGTGACGATGTTGCTCGACCTTCACGCTGACCCCAACCTGGTGGACAACAATGGCGATACAGCTATGCACGGAGCCGCCTACAACACCTATCCGCGTGTCGTGAAGCTGCTGGCTGAGCGGGGGGCCGATCCGCAAGTCTGGGGAAAGCCCGACAAAGCTGGCCGGACGCCCCTGTTTATCGCCGAAGGTTACGCGGGGAGGCTGCCACGGCCCGATCCGCCGACGATCGCAGCCGTTACTAAGCTGATGCTCGCAGCGGGCCTTTCCACGGAAGGGGAACGGCCGAAGGTGGTTGATATCTACGCGAAAACTCCAGAGCCGCCCAAGACCGCCGAACCAGCGAAATGAAATGCCCGGGTCGGGTTGAGCCAAAGTTTCCTGCGGGTCGCGCGCCAGATACGCGAAGATCGTTCGCCATCCTCTGGCGCGTAGCCGTTTTCTTGGGCGTCTTGAGTTCAGGCCCGGTTGTGGCGCAGACACACAAGACCGTGTGGGACGGTGTGTTCACAGCCGAGCAGGCCGCACGCGGAAAGACGATTTTTGCCACGACGTGCGCGGCATGCCATGGAGCGGATCTCAGTGGCGGAAATGGTCCGGAGCTGAAGCGCGAAGTATTCGTCAATCATTGGATGGAAGGCAGCCTGGATGCGTTGTTCACCCGCGTCAAGTCCATGCCACCGAATCGTGCGAACTTGGGCGATACCGCGTATTTGGACCTGCTCGCCTTCCTGCTGGATACGAACGCCTTTCCCGCCGGCGCACAGGAACTGACGGCGGAAGCCATACCCAACATTCAGATTCAAGGTAAGAATGGGCCTGCCCCCGTCCCCAACTTCGCTCTGGTGGAAGTGGTCGGGTGCTTCGCGCACGGGCAGCACGATACGTGGTCGCTGACCAACGGGAGCGAACCGGTACGGACGCGGAATCCGGTGCAGCCCACCGAAGCCGAAATTGCGGCCGCGAAGGCCAAGCCGCTCGGCAGTCAGACGTTTCAACTCCTGGATGTCGAATACGCCAGCAACGCCTTTCATCCGGAAGCTCACGCGGGCCATAAGATCAACGCGAAAGGCTTTCTGATTCGCTCGGAAACCGGCCTGCGGATCAATGTGACGTGGGTCGAAATGCTGGCTGCCGATTGCGGCCATTAATCGAGTCCGCAGAGCGCTATTTCGCCAACGCCGCCGCCGACTTCAGGGGCGGTAGCGTACTCCTTCCCCGCCCTTGACGCGATGGTTCAAAATCCTCAGTGCACGATCACTACTGAATCGGTTCCCGTGATCGTGTTTCCGCCGAGGGTCTTGCCCTTTAGATTTCCCTTGGTATCACCAGCCTGAAACCGCGTCGATGGAGTATCGAAATGACAGACCAGATCCAAGAGCCCGTCTCCATTCACATCTTGCGGACCGCTGCAAAACGCCAGGCTCTTCTCGCTGCCCGTGTGTCCGAACGTCAGCGAAGTCTCATCGATCTGGGCGACTGCATCAAACGTGTCATTGGAGAGAACTGCAACCGGAATCATCCCTTTGCTCTTGGTGTTGATCGGAGCCGGGCCTTCGCCAGGCTTGATATCGATGGTGACGGTCGTGGTCTGAACCAGCTCAAACGCGCCAATATCGCACGCCGATCCTCCCGGCCGCGCGACTCCCCGCTGGTCGGTGGCAACCGGCGTGGTCCCGTCGGTCAGAGTGCAATAGTTGGTGGGACTCATTGGAACAGCATCCACCGCGACAACGCCTGGGGATAGCGCAATAGTCTGAATGGGGCCACCGTTGTTCTTCAAGCCCGCAGGATCGAGCCCTGCAGGCGTGCTGCTCGCATCCCCGGTGCCTGTCAACCAAGTGGAGCAGGATGCATCGTCCGAGAGGTTATGTCCGTCAGAGACAAACGCCCCTCCACTGCCCCTGTAGCAATTCCCGCTCGCAAGACTATTTGCCAGGATCGTGTTCTTCACCGTTATCCTTCCAGTGTTTCCGATTCCGCCGCCATGGCAGCAGCCGGCCGTGTTGCCCGAAAGGGTGTCGTTAGTCATGCTCAGAAGGAAAGTATTGTAGATGCCCCCGCCGTAGAACATTGCAACGGAGTTACCCGCAACGGTGCTGTTCGTGATCGTCAGTGTGGCGCCGTTATAGATTCCGCCGCCGAAACAGCAACTGGCTGAGTTACCAGAAACAGTGCTGTTGTTAAGAGTCAGAGTGCCGAAGTTTTTGATGCCGCCGCCGAACATGTCCGTGGTATTGCCTGTAATGGCACTGTTGGTCACGGTCAGCATGCCTGCGTTGGAGATGCCACCGCCGCCGACGCCGTTGGTGGCTGCGCCGTTCTCGATGGTCAAGCCGGAAATCGCGACCGTCGCGCCACTGTTCACCACAAACACCTGGACAGCCTTATTTCCACTGACTGCCAGATCGGAAGCGCCGGGACCGCTGATCGTGAGGCTCTTGTCAATCGTCAGCGTGCCTCCCGTAAGCGTGATGATTCCCGTCACGCTGACATTAATGGTGTCGCCGGAACTGGCCGCGGCAATGGCGTCGCGCAGAGAGCCCGTTCCGCTATCGGCAGTGGACGTGACGGTGATAGTTGCCGCTCGACTGGATGATGGGATCAGACACCCCACTATTGCGAAGACTGCGAGAAAACCTTTCATGACAACTCCTTCCGCCGCGGATGCGCCGCAGCACTGCACGTTAAGCATCGCCGCCAACAATTCCCTGCCCGGCCAGCATGCGATTCTGCAGGTATATAACTGCCCACAGTTGAGGGGATCGGAAAGTAGTGCGCTTCACTCCAGGGACATAGTGCAAATTGAACCCACAAGAGACTCCGTTCTACGGTTTTGGAACTAGGGTTTTAGGACTAAAGTAGTCGAATGGGGGGAGCGGCGATATTCTAAGCTAGGGTATTCGGGGGCACTCTATGGAAAACCTCAAACCACTCGACGTGGCTATCGTGGGCGGCGGCTGGACCGGCCTGATGATGGCGAAAGAGATCGCTACGCGCACCGGCTTGACGGTCGCTGTTCTCGAACGCGGCGGCCCGCGCAAGACCGCCGACTATGCGCAGGACATGGATGAACTCGACTATGCCATCCGTCTGCGCATGATGCAAAACATCGCCGACGAGACCATCACGCACCGCCATTCGACCCGCGCTGCGGCCGTACCCGTGCGGCAATACGGATCGTTTCTCCCCGGCACCGGAGTTGGTGGCGCGGGCGAGCACTGGAACGGCGCGGCCTGGCGATTTCTTCCCACTCTCTTTAACCTGCGCACTCACTTGACAGAGCGTCACGGAGCCGCCAAGCTTCCTGCGGATCTCGCCGTCCAGGATTGGGGCGTGACTTACGATGATCTTGAGCCGCACTACTGGCGCGCCGAGCAAATGATGGGCGTCGGCGGAAAGGCCGGCAACCTCAACGGGAAGATCGTCGAGGGCGGTAATCCCTTCGAGGGGCCGCGCCGCCATGAATACCCCGTCCCGCCGCTGAAGAATTCCCATCTTTCCGTTCTCTTTGAAGCGGGCGCCAAGAAGTTGGGATATCGCCCTCACACCGCTCCAGCGGCGAACCTGAGTGAGACTTACAAAAATCCGGACGGCATCACTCGCCCCGGCTGCGCCTATTGCGGCTATTGCGAGCGCTTCGGCTGCATGATCGGGGCGAAATCGCAGCCCTCCAACACGCTGCTTCCCATTCTGCAGCGCCGCAAAAATTTCGAGCTCCGAACCGGGTGCTGGGTACGCCGCATCGTGCACAAAGAGGGCAAGACGACCGGAGTTCAATACGTCGACGCGCAGGGCAACGAGATGTTCCAGCCCGCCTCCATCGTGGTGCTGGCGACGTTCACGTTGAATAATACCCGCCTCCTCTACCTTTCGAAGATTGGCACGCCCTACGATGCGGCCGCCGGCAAGGGAACGCTCGGCAAGAATCTCACGCACCAGGTGGATGGCAACGTGCGCGTCTTTCTCGATAAGCCGCTAAACGCTTTCATGGGTACCGGCGCCCTCGCCATGCGCATTTCCGAATTCGATGGCGATCACGGACTCACCGGCTCGGAAGGCCTGCTGCGCATGGGCATGATCGGCGTGCTTTCGAACGGCAACCGCCCAATCGACAGCTTTGACGCCTCCCCTCTCGGCTCCGCGAATACGAATTGGGGATCGGGATGGAAAGCCGCCTCCCTGAAATGGCGCGACCGCAATGCCGTCATCGCGCTATCCGGCGAGCATCTTTCGTACCGCCAGAATTTCATGGATCTCGACCCCACTTACACCGATAAATTCGGCGATCCCCTCCTGCGCTTCACGCTCGATTGGACCGATCACGAATACCGGCAGTCGGAATACGCGAAGGAAATCGGCGCCAAGATTGCCGCTGAGATGGGCGCCGTCCAGGCCGAGACGCTAGGAAGGCGTGCGCCTTATAACGTCGTCGGTTACCAAAGCACCCATATCCAGGGCGGAACGGTGATGGGCCTGTCCCCTGAATCCAGCGTCGTCAATCGCTATCAGCAGCATTGGGACGTGCAAAATTTGTGGGTGCTAGGCGCCTCATGCATGCCGCAAAACGCGTCACACAATCCCACCCTGACCATCTTGGCGACAACCACCTGGGCCGCGGATGCGCTCATCGAGCGCTACCTGAAACGTCCCGGAAGTCTGGCCTGAAGCGCCTCCACCCCGCGAGGCCCGCTTACGGCCGCGCCTCGTAGACGATGTTGAACGGAGTTTCCGTAGCCCGGCGGAAACGGCTGAAGCCTGCCGAGGTCACAACTTCCCGAATGCGCTTCTCGCCGGCCTGCGCTCCCAGACACAGTCCGACTTCCTGCGAACGTGAACAGGGCGTGCACAGCAGCGTTGAAAACGAATAGTAAACCCGCCCCACAGGATTCAGATTGTCCTTCAGGTGATCGTTCGCGAAGGGTTCGACGATCATCCACGTGCCATCCTTGGCCAACGACTGCCGGACATGCGCCGACGCTCCGATTGGATCGCCCATGTCATGCAAGCAATCGAAAAACGTCACCAGATCGTAGTCCTTGCCCGGAAACGTTTTGGCCTTGGCCACTTCAAAGCTGACGCGGTCGCGAACTCCGTTCCGCACGGCGGATTCGTAGGCTGCTTCGATCGACTTCTCATGATAGTCGAATCCGAAAAATTTGGACTTAGGGAACGCCTGCGCCATCAAGATCGTGGAAGCCCCTTTCCCGCAGCCCACGTCGGCCACCCGCGCTCCCGCCTCCAGTTTTTCTGTGACGCCGCGCAGAGCGGGTATCCAGGATGGCACCAGATTGGCGGCGTAGCCTGGACGGAAGAACTTTTCGCATCCATGAAAGACGCCCTCAGCGTGTTCACCCCAACCCATGCCGGCGCCTGTGCGAAAGGCTTCCGCGATGCGCGGCACCGCCGCCAGCGATCCCACCGCCAGCTCAAATGCGCCGGGCAGATACGCCGGACTGTTTTCGTTTGCCAGCGTGAACGCCTGCTCCTCGCTCAGACTGAACGTTCCACTCCAGGCATCGTAGGTGACGTAGCCCCCCGCCGCTTGTGACGCTAGCCACTCGCGTACATATCGCTCATCCGTATTGGTTTTGCCAGCGAGCTGTGCCGGAGTCATTGGGCCCTCGGCAAGTGTTTTATACAGCCCCAACTTCTCCCCGATAACCACCATGCCGCTATGCGCCGCGGCCCCCAGATCGGCCACAAATTGACCGATAAAAGCATTCAGTTTGTCCATGTCCAGTGCAGGTGCTTGCGTCGTACTCATTTTTATGTGTCTCCTTCCAACTTTTGCTAGAATCCGCTCTGTAGGCGAATCTCGCTTGCAAATGTAAAGTAACAGGCAGCGGCGCGGCGAGTAACGAAACATAGCCGAAGAAAATCCGAAAATCGTCTGGTACAAACACTTGGAGACAACCTATCAATTCGGCGAATTTACTCTGGATGTCGCCCAAGGCCGTGTCCTGAGGGCGGGACACGCGATTAAGCTACGCCCTAAGGTATACGAAACACTGAAGTACTTGGTCGAACACGCGGGACGCCTGGTCGGCAAGCAGGAGTTGATGCAGGCCGTATGGCCCGACGCCTTTGTTACCGACGATTCGCTGGTACAGTGCACCCTCGAGTTGCGTCGCGCGCTGGACGATCGCGCCCAGCAGTTGCTTAAGACTGTGCCCCGCCGCGGCTATTTATTCACCGCCGAGGTTATCCAACGGACGGCACCCGATGATTTGCCCGCTAAGCAGCTCACCGTAAAGTTCCACAACCTGCCCACGCCGCGCACCTCGCTAATCGGACGAAAGCAGGAAGTCGCGGACGCCGCCGAGCTATTGCTCCGCCCCGGTATCCGGCTGCTAAGCCTCATTGGTCCCGGAGGCGCAGGGAAAACGCGGCTGGCGATCGCAACCGCCGCCGCACTCGCGGACCAGTTCCCGGCGGGCGTTCGATTCGTCGCTCTGGCTTCGATCATGGATTTCGCCTTGGTCGGCACCGCTCTCATCGATGCCCTCGAAATCCAGCGCGTGGCCAACCGTACCGTTGCGCAATTAATTGGCGATCAATTGCAGAACGCGGGACCCTTCCTGCTCCTCCTCGACAACTTCGAACAGGTTCTGCCCGCGGCGGCGCTGGTGGCGGAAGTATTAGAAGCCTGCCCGTCCCTCAAGATCCTGGTCACCACCCGCGCCCCACTGCGTATTTACGGCGAACAAGAATTCCCGGTGGCGCCGCTGGCCGAGAATTCCGCCGTCGAATTGTTCGTGCAGCGCGCCGCCGCGGTCTGGCCCGATTTTGCGATGACTTCGGAAAACGCCGCTGCGATTCACGAAATCTGCTCCCGTTTGGACGGGCTGCCGTTGGCGATAGAGCTGGCCGCTGCCCGCACGCGGATGCTCTCGCCCAGCGCCATCCTGGACCGTCTGCAAAGCCGTTTGCAGTTGCTCACCGGTGGCGCGCTCGACCTGCCCGAACGTCAACAGACCCTTCGCAAGGCCATCGATTGGAGTCACGATCTCCTGAATGAGGCCGAGCGAAAACTGTTTCGCCGCCTCTCGGTGTTTCTCGGCGGATGCACGCTGGAAGCGGCGGAGGCTGTCGGCAACACCGGCCGCGACCTCGGTATGGATCTCTTTGAGGGGCTCTCCTCCTTAGTCGATCAAAACTTAGTTCAGCGTGTGGATCGCGCCGGCGCGGAGCCGCGTTTCGCGATGCTCGAAACTATTCGCGAGTATGCCCTGGAGTGCCTCGCCGAAAGCGGCGAGCAATCTGCCACGCGGCGGGCGCACGCAGCGTTTTGTTTGGTCCTGGCCGAAGAAGGAAATCCGGAATTGAATTCCGCGGATCGAGCCCGCTGGCTGACGCAATGCGACCTCGAAATCGATAATTTCCGCTTCGCTCTGGACTGGTTGTTTCAAACCTCGGAAGTGGATTGGGCCTTGCGTCTCTGTGCGGCTCTGTTTCGGTTCTGGGATATGCGCGAGCACCTCACCGAAGGCCGCGCACGGCTGGAAGCGGTTCTGGGCCTGGCCCCAGTCGATCATTCGAAGGAACGCGCCCGGATCTCGCATTTTATCGGCGCTCTCGCATCCGCTCAAGGCGACTACGCTGCCGCCCGGCAATTCCTGGAGCAAAGCCTCTCTTTGTATGAAGACTTAAACGATGAGCCCGGCATCGCGGCATCTTTGAATGCTCTGGCTATATCGGCGTGCGACCGCGGCGACTACGCTTCGGCGCAAGGCAATTTTGAGCGCAGCCTCGCCTGTTGGCGCCTCTTGCCGGACCGCCTGGCACTCGCGCGTTGTCTTCACAACCTTGCCAATGTGGTCAAAATTCTCGGCGATTATGCCCGCGCTCGTTGGGCACTGAGTGAGGCGCGGGAGATCTTCGAGCAGCTTGGCGATGGCAAGGGCGCCGCTTGGTCCATCAACCAGCAGGGCGACATCGCGCTGGCGCAAGGCGACGTAGTTGCCGCTCGAGAATTGTATGAATGTGCGCTGGTAGCCTTTCGTGAAGCCGGGGACCCCTGGGGCGCGGCGCGTTCCCTGACGGATTTGGCATACATCGACTGTGACCGTGGCGACCATGTGGCTGCGCACGCCGCCTGCCGCGAAGCCCTGGAAATCTTTGCCGGCTTGGGGAATCGTCGTGGGATAGCGCGGGCGATCGAAGGTTCCGCCTGTCTGGCCCTGGGGCAAGGACACGCCGAACGGGCACTGACGCTAGCCGCGGCAGCCGCGCATCTACGCCAGTTGATCGGTGCACCGTTGCGTCCGGCCGAGCAATCTAAGCTCGATCAAACTCTAGCGCAGGCCTGGGAATTGCTCGGTGAAGCGACTGGGAAGCGCGCCTGGACGGAGGGTTCCGCGCTGAGCCTGGCAAAAGCGATCGAATACTCTCTGGAGGAGCCGCCTTCGGCTAGTGCAGGTTCGCCGGGTCAATAAGGCGGCGCACCGCCGCCACCCGATCGGCGGGCATCCCGACCCTGCGGGCGTGCTCCCGGATGCTGTCCTCATCCGGCGCAATGTAGACGCAATACACTTTGTCCTCAGTGACGTAGCTGTGGAGCCACTGAATATGCGGCCCCATCTCACGCAATGAATGCATTGCCATCTCGTGGATTTGGGTTTCCGACAGTGCTCCCGCGCCGGGGATCTCGCGTTCAATTACGAATTGCGGCACAACTGAAAGTCTAACATCAACGCCAATAAGCGACGTGTCCCGGCCCGAAACGCCGTAATATACTGAGTGTTGCGCCAAGCGATCACGACAAGACTGTGGGCACTATTTTTAGCAGTCGTGGCCGCGTGCCTGGCCCAAGAACCAGCATCAAATATCCCACCGCCTAAAGCACCCGACGTCCCTGCGGTAGCAGACTCAAACGCTAAAGAAATCGCACCCGCGCCAATCGCCGAGCAAAAGCGCACCGAACTGAATCTCCTCGGCCAGACCGACGTGCAGGCCGGCGAAAGCCGCCGCAACGAGAACATCCAATTTAATCTGATCGACAACAACGCGCTCAAGGATCTCAACGCCAGGCTCGGCACCAGTGCCACTGCGACCTCCGAATTCCGTCCCGAGCTGCGCTACTTCGGAACCGAATTCGGTAACAAGCCCTCCGGCCTGATCCAACTTGCCCCGGCCCCACATGCGCGCGACTTTCACGCTGGAATCTTTTTTACTCGCAGCGATAGCACCTTCAGCGCACGCACTTTCTTTCAGGTGGGAGGCGTGAAGCCCGGCCACGAAAACGACTACGGTTTCGCAGCCGGCATGGGCGTGTGGCGCGGCGCGCATCTCGGCCTGAGCGGCTCCAGCCAGAAGCTGCGCGGCAACGTGAACGGCAATGTCCTGGTTCCGCTCGCAACTGAACGCACGCCGCTCGCAACCGATCCCAATATTTCCAAATTGGTCCTGCACTGGATCGGCGCGTACCCCACCCTTCCACCGAATCGCACCGACATCGATCCCAGGGCGCTCAATATCAACTCACCCCAATCCATCAATACCGACGCTTCCACCATTCGCCTGGATCAGGATCTTGCCGCACGTGACCGCCTGTTTCTCAGCCACACTTTCACCAATCAACAGGTCAACGCCTTCGAGTTAGTGGCCGGCCAGAATCCGGACACCAATACCAAGTCGCACTCGAGCCGTGCCACCTGGAATCATCCATTCGATCCAGTCTCTGCGCTTGACTTCACCTTCGGCTTCGACCGCGTCCATTCTCTGCTGGTTCCCGAACCCCACGCCGTCGGACCCCAGGTGATCATCGGAACCTCTTACCAGAGCCTTGGACCGACTGCTACCGTCCCAGTGGATCGCATCACGAATCGCTTCCGCTATGCTGCGGTCTATCGCCGCCAAGTCGGCCATCATTCCCTTATAGCCGGCTCCGAGTGGGATCGCGATCAGACCGACGGCCGCGAAGCATCCAGCGATCGTGGCAATTATTATTTCCGTAGCGATTTCGGCCGCGATGCCATAACGAATTTCCGTTTGGGCATTCCCAGCCGCTACAGCGTCGGCCTGGGCGATGGCTATCGCGCCTTTCGCCAGTGGGAGCAGCAATACTTCGCTGGCGATAGCTGGAAAGTGCGTTCGAACCTTACGATCAGCGCAGGTCTACGCTATCAACCCATAACCGGCCCCACCGACGCAACTCACGTGACGCCGACCAACTACCAATGCGACTGCAATAATTTTGCGCCGCAGTTTGGCCTGGCCTGGCTGCTTCCGCACTGGGGCATCCTTCGCGCCGGCTATGGTCTCCAGTACGGCGAAATCTATCCACAGACCTTTCAGCAAGTGCGCTGGGACCCTCCTGGATTTCTCAAAGTGGAAGTGCCCGCGCCCCAGTTGCTGAACCCGCTGGCCAACACGTACTTGGGACCCGGCGCGCGCCATACCGAATTCGACGTCCCGAACAATCTTCAAGCACCCTATTCGCACGAATACAGCTTCACCTGGGATCCGCTGCCAGATGGGCCCTGGAAAATTCAACTCAGCTATATCGGGAGCCGCACTCACAAGCTCTTTATGATGTGGTTCAATAATCGCGCCGTGCCGGTTCCGGGCGTTCCGCAGACGACCGCGACCGTTACCCAGAGGCGCCCCGATCCCCGGTATTTCGAGCTCCGTCAAGTGCGCAACGCTTCGAACGCATACTTCGACGCCGCACGTGTCGACCTGAAGGCGCCCACCTGGCACGGACTACTGGTCGACGCCTCGTACTGGTTCAGTAAAGCGCTGGATAGCGGAAGCAACTACACCAACATGGCCGCCGGCGATGAAGCGCGGCAGGGTTATAGCCAGTCGCAAGATCCCGTGGAACAGGATCTCAAATCCGTGAGCGCCTTCGATCAATCCCACGCTGCGACGGTGCGTCTTCAGTATGCAATCCCCAATTTCCCCAACCGATTTCTTCAGCGAGTTACCGGTGGATGGCGCATCTCCAGTGTCTTCCTCGCCAAGACCGGACTGCCCTTTACGGTTATCTCAGGATCCGATGGACCCGGTTCGGGAAATGTCGACGGTAGCAATGGCGACCGCCCCAATTTACTCAACGCCGCGATTCTCGGCCACTCCATTAATAATCCCGACACCTCACGGCAATTGTTGCCACGGTCGGCCTTCGCGCTCATTCAGCCCACGGATGCGCGCGGCAATTTGGGATTCAACACCTTTCGGCGTGGCGGCATTCGCAACATGAATGCGTCGCTCGCCCGCTCCTGGCCGCTGCATTCCGAAATGAATCTGACGTTCCGCGCCGACTCCATCAACTTTCTAAACACGCCTCAATTCGCCGAGCCCGGCAGCGACCTCAGTTCCCCCGCCTTCGGCAAGATTACCAACACTTTAAACGACGGACGCAGCTTCCAGTTCACGCTTCAACTCCAGTTTTGAAAAAGACTGTAAGGTTTTCGAAGCTCGCGCGTCAGCCTCATTGAACGCGCTACAGGCGCTCACTAAGGAGATCAAAACAATGAAGAAAACAGCACTGTTTACCGCCGTGTTGGCCGCGAGCCTTGCATTCATCACAGTTGCAAACGCGGCAGATGGACCCTTGGAGTATCGAGTTCTCGCGACATCCAGGACATCCACCATGGAAAAGGAACTCAATGGGGCCGCCGCCGCCGGCTATCGCTTCAGCAAAGCAATGGGCGGAAAGTCCGCGATTGGAGGCCCAGAAGTCATCGTGGCGATGGTGAAGGACCCCGCCGCTTCAGGCCAAGGAGCCTGCAAATATCGGCTTCTCGCCACGACAAAAACCTCAACTATGCAGAAAGAAATGCAACAGGCGGCCGATGACGGCTACGCCTACCTGGAACAAACCGTCTTCGAGACAGCGTTTGGAGGCAAAGAAGTGGTCGTGATCATGGAACTCGACCCTTCCAGAAAAGATATGCACAGTTCATACCGGCTTCTCGCGACCACCAAGACCTCAACCATGCAAAGAGAGTTGCAGGAAGCCGGAGCCCAAGGGTATATCTTGATGGGGCTCACCGTCGGTAAAACGGAAATCGGAGGCGACGAGGTTGTCACGATCCTGCGGCGGGATGACTGATATTGATTGCGAGCCGGGCGCGTCTGTCACGATTCGCCCGGCCGGCAACCCCCGGCGCCCTTGGGTTTGCAGTGACAATCCAGGCACCCGTGATCCGCACAACTTCCGCAAGCCGTGCGTACCTGTTTGCGGAGCGCCTCCCTCGCCCGATGTACTCGCACCGCAGCATTCCCTGATGTAATCCCAGCCTGTTCGGCCAAGTCATTCAAGCTTCCCTCCTCAAGATCGATGATCCGCAGTGCAGCCTGGTAGTCCGGCTTGAGCGTCTCCAGCAAGCCGGAAACGCATTGGCAGATTTCCTGCTTCAGATCGGCTTCCGGCGCCTCATGCGTGACAATCTCCTTGCCCCAACCTTCCAGTGCCCGCCCCGTGGCAGCGCGATGCCGGTAATGATCGATGACAGCGTTGCGGAGCACTCTATAAAACCACGCGACCGCGCTCTCTTCATCGCGCACGCCTGCGCCCCGTTCCAATCCCCGCACAAACGCCGTTTGCAGAATGTCCTCCGCGGCCGCCCTGGATTCCACCCGCGCCTCCAGAAAAGCCAAAAACTGACGGTGACTATCCACTAACCGCTGGATCGCTGCAGGCGACAGGGAGTTTGATGATTCCTGCTCAGTTGTCATGCAGCAAGCCTAGCACGCGCGAAGTCCCATCGTTCTAATAGGTTCCACCCGACTGTAATGTTTCCGGGGGATGTCCGTCAGCCCCTATGAAAGCGCGCTACGCGCAACAACAGAAAGAGGAGAAAGACAATGTCCAACATAAAGAACCCAACCGTGAAGAATGCCGCGAAGTCCAGCTGTTGCGTGACCTGCGAGTGCGGAACCTGCACCTGCGGTTGCTCGAAAAACGCGTGCCGTTGCCAGGAAAGCAACTGCCAGTGCGGTTGCCAAAAATCTGTCGGCGCACGCTAATCAGTCACGGCCTCGTCCACCGGAAGTGTGGACGAGGCCGATTCCGCGCAAGCGGTACCCAATACTCTTAAAGGATGAAATACCAATGAACGAGACGATCAATTTCCTACTGACACACGGCTATTCCGTGCTGTTCACTTTTGTATTAGCGGAGCAGCTCGGATTGCCTGTGCCTTCGACCCCAGTGCTTCTCGCAGCAGGGGCGCTCGGAGGCCTGGGAAGATTGAATCTTGCGATCGCGTTGCCCCTTGCCGTTCTGGCGTCCTTGATCGGCGATTCTTTTTGGTTCTATCTTGGCAGGACCCGGGGCATATCAATCTTGCGCGTGCTCTGCAAGATTTCGCTCGAACCAGAATCGTGTGTCCGCAAGACCAAGTCTGCGTATTCCAATCAAGGCGCGAGATGGCTGCTGTTTGCCAAATTTGTACCGGGACTGAACACGCTTGCTCCTCCGATGGCTGGCGTGTTCAATGTCGGTCCGTTGAAATTCATCGCCCTGGATGCCGCCGGTGCTGGCCTCTGGGCCGGAGCATTCATGCTCGCCGGCTGGTTATTCCGCGACCAGATGGAATTGATTGCCTCGCTTATGGCCAAGCTCGGATTTTGGCTGGGAGTGGCCTTGATCGCAGTCTTGGTGCTCTACATCGTCTGGAAGTACATTAATCGAGCACACGTCCGTCGATCCCTCAGGATCGCTCGGATCACCCCTTTCGAGCTAAAGCAGCGGATGGATCAGGGTGACAGCATCACCATCATCGATCTGCGAAACTCCTTTGAATGGCGGGAGGGTCATATTCCGGGCTCGCTTATTCTCAGCGAAAATGAGCTTGACTCCTATATTCCTCAGTTGCTGGCAGGAGAAGTCATACTCTATTGTTCCTGCCCCAACGACATCTCCAGCGCCGGCGTAGCCGTTCGTTTGAGGCGCAAAGGAGTCAAATCGATTCGACCCCTTCAAGGAGGGTTTCCGAACTGGATGGGCCTCGGCCTACCGGTAGAAGTCTTGCAGGCTTGACGACTCGCCTCTGCCAGGGTCTGGAGAAACTACGCTTTATTCAGCGGGAACCGGCAAATAAACTGCGGCGCAGTCCCCGGACTCGGGGTGCGGCCGCCTCCCAGCCCTGCATCGCAGTAGTACACATAGTCGTCCTTGATGCACATCCCGTGCGGATCGGGATCGTTCGGTGCGATCGTATAAATTTCCAGGATCTTGCCTGAATCGGCGTCGATTTTATGCAGAACGCGATTGCCCGCCGCCAGTACCCACAGCTTTCCGCCATACCAATTGACGCCGTGCGGAGTATCCATATTGAGTGAGACCATCCGCAGCATCCTGAGCCCGTCTTTGGGATCCGTTTCGAGCGCCAATTTCTGCGACGGCGCCAAGACCCACAGCTTGTCGGTCTCCTTCACGTAGGTGGTAGCGTGCGTACTGCCCCACGGCGATTTATAACCCCACACCTGCTTGCCGGTCTTCATTTCGCATTTGACCACCTCGCCATATTTGCGGTCGAACGGACGATCAAATGAACGCTTTGCGGCCGCGGTACCCGCGCCATTGCAGCCGATCCACAAGAAGCCGCCTCCCACCGCAAGGCCGCTGGTGTTGTGCGCCTGTGCGACAAAATCCTCCAGGACCTTGCCAGTCTGCCAGTCAAGCTTATTGACGCGTTCCGAAACCTGATCGCCCACCCATAGCCCATCCGGCATCGCCTCAAGGGCGTTCGGATAACGGTCGGGACTCTTAAACAACTTCTCGACCTTAGCTTTGTAAGTCGGGGCTTCCACTTTGGCCCCGCCCGATTCTTCCTGCGCCCGCAACACCTGCGATGTTATGGTCGCCGCACCGGCCGCTGCCGCAGCCACCAGAAAGTCTCTTCGTTTGAGATTCATAAATTTAGCTCAGCTTCTTCAACTTGATGTTGCGGAATTCGATCCCCTTACCGGTGACCGCGTGGGTGGCCCACTGCAGACCGACCTTCCCGGAAGCATGCTTCGAATCATGTCCGTCAAGAATAGTCTTCCCATTGAACACGATTACGAAGTGATCCCCTTGGGCGGTGATCTCGAACCGGTTCCATTGACCATCCAGGATCGGAGCCTGGTCGGCTTTTAATGCGCCCACCAGGCTTCCCGTGTCGAAACCCGCGGCCGAATCCTTCAGCGCCCGCTTGTCGTTCTCCCGAATCTGCACCTCGTAGCCCGGCATCCCGGGACTCTCCTTCTTCGCGTTCGGCTGAGCTGGCGTATAGCGCAGGTAGACGCCGCTATTGACGTCCGGCGTCGTACGAAATTCGAGCGTAAGCGCGAAATTGTCGTACGTGTCGTTCGTGAACAGGTTCCCATTATCATCCGAGTGAAGCGCGATTGCGCCATCCTTCACGTTCCACTCGGCCTTGCCCGTGCGCGTCCAGCCGTTCAAGGTCTTCCCATCGAACAACAGAGTCCAGCCTTCCGCCTTTTCTTTCGCGGTTAGCATGTTCGACATTTTGGGAGGAGCGGCCGCCGCCACCCAGATTCCCAGCCCCACTAGCACCGCCAGAATGCGCTTCATATCGCGTCCCCCTTCGGCCTATCATTATCCCCAATTTCCCTGCGCCGGGCATCCCGAAGCATTTCCCGCGCTTTTCGTGATAGTGTTTCGAGGGAGGACCTTGAATGCAAATCAAGTCCAGCACCTGCGCTCTGCTGCTCACTCTGGCCTGGTTCACGCCGCTCCAGCCCGCGCGCGCGCAAACCCTGACCGGCGCCATCGACATTCACGCGCATTCCGATCCCGACGGCACGCCGCGCTCGATCGACGCCATCGATCTGGCGAAACTGGCCAAAAGCCGCGGCATGCGCGCCA
>Ga0163163_10001187_pt1 | contig 22074 bp, 22 predicted proteins | sample S65metaG_FD_119766 | JGI IMG/M metagenome (GOLD analysis project Ga0163163, IMG submission 119766) | Switchgrass rhizosphere microbial communities from Kellogg Biological Station, Michigan, USA - S6-5 metaG | ecosystem: Host-associated > Plants > Roots > Rhizosphere > Soil | place: USA...
CCGTGCTTCGCGTGCACGCCTGAGGCCTTCCCCGATCTCCTGGCCGCGGCGATCGAGCACCGCGACCTCACCAGCTGGGCCGGCGATCAGGGCTTCGTGACCGCCGTCGCGGAGTAGCGGCCCGCGCTCACGGGCGCGGAGCCCGAGCACCCGGGCCGCCCGCCTGCCCGCCTGCCGGTCAGCCGGTCAGCCGCGGTACGGTCGGCGTCATGACACGACGTCAGGCCACGCTGCTCCGAGCCTTCTGCGCGTGGACCGTGTTCGTGTGGGTCGTCTTCGTGCGGAACATCCTGAAGGACGACAGCCACTCGACCGGCTTCAAGGTCGTCCACAGCGTCCTCGCCGCCGTCAGCGTCGCGTTCGCGGTCGCCGGATGGATCGTCGTCCGTCGTGTGCGCCAGCGCCGGGAGGCGCCCCCGTCGCTCGGCACCTCGGCGACGTTCGGCGACCTCGAGGCCTCGTCGCCCAAAGTCTGATTCCCATCGACGACGGTTCCGAGGCTCGTCGCGGAAGCCCCGCGGACCCGGGGACGCCGGCGCCACTGCGGCTAGCGTGCCCGTCGTGGGCCAGCCCGTCGCCGTCACCCCGAAGCCGAGCACGAGACCGGGGTTGCTGCGGTTCGAAGCCAATCGAAGCCTCACCGGCATGGGCCACGAGTACTTCACGTCACTCGACCAGGCGGTAGGCCCGCGGCCGGCCGCGGTGCTGGCGCGGCGCCTGCTGGAGACCGGGCAGGTCGAGTCCGTGCACGTCTACAGCAACATGGTCACCGTCGACCTGCACAAGGGTTACTCGGGCGACACGTTGTCGCCGATCATCGAGGATCTCTACACGTACTACGTCGAAGGCTTCGTGCCTCCTCCGCTCGTGATGCCGGAGGAGCCCGCGGCGACGACGGCGGCAGCCGGTGGGGACGGTGGCGAGGGCGGCGCGGCCGTCGACTCCCGGGTGCCGGCTCACCTCTTGGAGCGCAGCCGCGCCGCCAAGGAGCGCTGGCTGGCCAAACAGGCCGGCTGAGTCCGGTCCGTCGCTCCGTTGACAGCGGCAGTATTCTTCGCGGCCGTGGCCGTGCGGGCCACGGCCGCCTCGGAGGGGCAGGTCCGCGAATCGAGGGACGCGTGACCGATGGACACGTGACGGAGGAGCTCACACTCCAAGAGGCCGCGGAACTGCTCGGCGTCCACTACATGACCGCGTACCGGTACGTCCGGCTCGGGCGCCTTCCGGCCGAGAAGGTCGGCGGCGTCTGGCGCGTCGCGCCGTCGGCCCTCGGAGACGTGCACGTCGGTGGCGAACCGGTCCCCCGCCTGACCATCGAGGGCGGCTCCCGACGGCGGACGCGTTGGGCCGACCGCCTCGAGGCCCGTCTGATCGCCGGTGACGTCTGCGGTGCGTGGAACGTGGTCGAGGCGGCGCTGACGGCGGGCGCGCAGCTCGACGACGTGTATCTGGACGTCATCGCACCGGCCATGGTCTCGATCGGACGTCGCTGGGAGGCCGGAGAGCTCGATGTCGCCCTCGAGCACCAGGCGAGCGGGATGGTGCTACGGCTGATCGGTCGCCTGGGTCCCCGGTTCATGCGACGCGGCCGGAGCCGGGGCGTCGTGGTGCTCGGTGCGCCGGAGGGCGAACGCCACGCCCTGCCGCTCGCACTGGCCGCCGACCTCGTGCGCGCCGCCGGTTGGACGGTCGTCGACCTGGGTGCGGACGTGCCGACGGCGTCGTTCGTCCGGACGGTGACGAGGACGCGGTCGGTGCGAGCCGTGGGGGTGTCCGTCACGGCCGACGGGTCGCTCGCCGCCGGTGCGGAAACGCTCGGGGCCTTACGCAGCGCGTGCGACGACCTGCCCGTGCTCGTCGGCGGCCGGGCGATCGGGGACGAGGTCCACGCGAGGGCCATGGGCGCCGACGAATGGGCGCGGGACGGTCGGGGCCTCGTCGACGCCCTCGACGGGCTGGCCGTCTCGAGCCGTCGGTAGGTCAGCCCTGCGGCGGCCGGCGCGACGTTCAGGCGTGTCGGCGGTACCGGGCCTCGGCCAGGCAGAAGATGCCGAAGAGGAAGAGCCCGATGGCGGTGCCCCACAAGAGGACCCGACCCCAGCTGTTCCCCGCCAGCTCCTGCAGGGAGCCCGAGAGGCCCTTGCTCTCGTTCGGGTCGTACCGCGCGGCGGCGACGAGGAAGAAGATGCCGGACACGGTGAAGACGACCGAGCGGGCGGCGTAACCGATGCGTCCGAGGGCCTCGACCGCGGTGGAGAGCCGTGACGGCGGATCCAACCGCTTCATGAAGGACCCCTGCACGGCGTGGTGGTAGAGCTGGTAGGCGGCGAAGCCGATCAGCACCACACCGATCGCCGCGACGATCCACCGTCCGGCGGGGAGGTCGAACAGGGTCGAGGTCGTCTTCTGCTGCTGTCGGTCGCCGGCGTGCTGGGCTGCGGTCTGGTTGGAGCCCGACCACGCATCGATCAGCACCTTGACGGCGGTCGCGGTCAAGACCCCGTACACCACCGCCCGGCCCGCGCTCTTGGCGCGGTCCTTGGCCTCGTCGCCCTCGACGGGATCGCCATAGATCGCCCCTATGGCCCGCCAGATCGTCATCGCGGCGAGTCCGGCCACGGTGAGGGCGAGGAGCAGCTTCCCGAAGGGCTGGTCGGCCACGGTCTCGAAGGCGCCGGTCTGGTTGACCTTCGAGGCCGGGACGTGACCCCGGGCGAACTGGATCGAGAGGAGTCCGAGGACGAGGTACAGCACACCGCGTGCCGTGATGCCGGCTCGAGCCAGGGGATCCTGCCAGGTCCTCGCGGTGTGGCGAGTGGTGCCGCCAAGGGTCGTCGTCATGCCGGGGAGCCGTACCCCGAACGGAGACGATGCAATCGGTCTGGTCGCCCGCTCTTGTACTACGAACACCTGTTCGCTAGCGTGAGCGCATGGCGGTCATCCCTCGAGCCCGGGGGGACCAGGCAGCGCTGGCTCGGGCCGCGCTCCGCTCCCAACCTGTCGTGCTGGCCCGAGAGCACCTGCTCCCCGTCGATCCTCCGTTCGAGCCCCTGATGCCGGAGGGCGGGTTGCGCCGGGGCACGGTGACCCAGGTCCAGGGGGCGGGGGCGACGTCGTTGGCGTTGGCGCTCCTCGCCGGCTGCTCGGCGGCCGGTTCATGGCTGGCCGTCGTGGGCGTGCCGGGCTTGGGCCTCGATGCCGTCGGAGAGCTCGGCGTCGCGCTGGAGCGCCTCCTCCTGGTCGACGTGGCCACCGGCCCCGGCTCGACGGACTGGCCCACCGTGGTCGCGGCCCTGCTCGACGGGGTGGACGCTGTGCTCGTCGAGGTTCCCCGGCACACCCGGGTGGCCGAAGCCCGGCGGCTGCAGGCCCGACTGCGCGAACGCGGTGCGACGTTGGTGGTGGTGGGCGCGGCCGGAGCCTTCGAGCCCGATCTGGTGATGGTGGGCGGCACGCCCGTCTGGCACGGGTTGGGGACGGGGTGGGGCCACCTGCGGTCCCGCTGCCTCCCGGTCGAGGTCACCGGCCGTAGGGCGGCATCGCGCCGGAGGTCGGCGCTGTTGTGGCTACCCGACGAGGAGGGGAAGGTGCGCCTGGAGCGCTCGGCCCTCGCCACCGGCCCGCTCGCGCTCGATGCGGTGGAAGCGGCCTCGTGAGCGCCCCCCACCCGCCCCGCCTGGTGGTCGTGTGGTGCCCTGACTGGCCGGTCGCCGCCGCCCACGCCGCCCCCACCCTGGCGGCTGATGTCGGTGCCGATGCGCCCGTGGCCGTGCTCGAGGCCAATCGGGTGGTCGCGGCATCCTTGGCGGCGCGCCACGAGGGCGTCCTGCCCGGCCTGCGCCGGCGAGCTGCACAGGCCGCCTGCCCGGGGCTCACGCTCGTCCCCCGGGACCCTGCCCACGAGGCCCGAGCGTTCGAAGGGGTGCTCAGGGCGGTCGAGCGCATCACCCCGCTGCTCGAGGTCACCGAGCCCGGCACGATCACCTTCCGGGCTCGAGGTCCGGCGCGCTACCACGGCGGGGAGGAGGCGCTCACCGGCCTGGTGGCCGAGCGCGTCACCGCGGCCCTCGGTGAGCAGGTGCGGGCCACCGGCCCACCCGGGGTGGGTCTGGCCGACGGGCGGTTCGCGGCGACGCTGGCCGCTCGGCGGGCCGCCCGGTCGGGGTCGTCCACCCAGGTGGTTCCGGCGGGAGCGAGCGCGGCCTTCCTCGCGCCGCTGCCGGTCTCCAACCTGGCCGATCCGGCGCTCGTCGACCTCCTCCGTCGTCTCGGCCTGCGCACCCTCGGGCAGTTCGCCGAGCTGCCGTCGACCGCGGTGGTCGGCCGCCTCGGGCCCACCGGCCTCGTCGCCCATCAGGCGGCGCGGGGCGCCGACGACCGGCCTCCGGGCGTGCGTGCCTGCCCTCCCGAGCTCAGCGTCCACGAAGCGTTCGAGCCCCCGGTGCCCCAGAGCGGGCCCGTGGTCTTCGCGGCCAAGCACCTGGCCGACGGCCTTCAGGCCGAGCTGGGGCGGCAGGGCCTGGTGATCACCTCCTGCCTGGTCCGGGTGGAGACGGAGCACGGTGAGCGCCACGAACGGGTCTGGCGCCACGGCCCCGGGCTGACCGCCCCCGCCCTGGCCGAGAGGGTGCGCTGGCAGCTCGAGGGATGGGCCGGGAGCCCGGGCGGTCCGACGGGTGGCATCACCGCCCTCCGCCTGGTCCCGCTCGAGGTGATGGCGGACGAGGGACGCCAGCTCGGGTTCTGGGGCGGCGATCGTCAGCAGGCAGAGCGGGTGGCGCGCACCGTCGCCCGATTGTCGGGCCTGCTCGGTCCGGAGGCGGTCACCGTGCCCGAGTGGCGGGGTGGGCGGGGACCGGCGGAGGGCGTGGTCGCGGTGCCGGCGGCGGCGGTCGACCTCTTGGGCCAGGAGCGCCGTGTCGGGCCGCCTCCGGGAGCTGGTCCCTGGCCGGGGCGGCTCCCCCTTCCGTCGCCGGCGCGCGTGACGGCGCAACTGGTGCCGGCGGAGGTGGTCGACGAAGACGGCCGGCTGGTGTCGGTGAGCGGCCGAGGAGCGGTCAGCGCCCCGCCGGCCGCCCTCGCGCTCCGATCCACCCCCCCGCTGCGGATCCAAGCGTGGGCGGGCCCATGGCCGATCGACGAGCGGTGGTGGGATCCGGTCGGGCATCGGCGGCGGGCCCGGTTCCAAGCGGTCACCGAGGACGGCCGGGCGCACGTGCTCGTCCTCGCGCAGGGCCGGTGGTGGTCCGCGGCCACCTACGATTGACCCACGTACCATCGGAGCAAGTCGGCGCGACGGGTTCGGTGGTCGGGCGGCATTGAAGACGATGTGGCGCGACCTGCTCGAGCGGACCTGGGTCTGATGGACCTCACGGACACGGCGGGCGTGCACGGTGCATCGGCCGACGACGTGGTGGCGTGCTACCGGGCGACCGTGGCACAGGTGCACCGCTACCTGTCCAAGCTCACCGCCGGTGACCGGGCGCTCACCGAAGACCTCACGCAGGAGACCTACGCAGCCATGGTGGCATCGACCCGCGGTCGGTCGCTGCCCGAGCCGCCTTTGCCGTGGCTGATGGTCACGGCCCGGAACGCGTTCCTGCAGCGGTTGCGTTCGAGCCGACGAGAGCAGCGACGTTGGGATCGGGCCGGTTGGACGGCGCGGGACCGCGGCCCGGCCGACGATCCGGTCGACCGGGCGGTGACGACGGCCGACGAGGCCCATCGCCTCCTCCGGCGCCTGCCCGACGACCAGCGGGCCGCCCTCGTGTTCCGCCACGTCGACGACCTGCCGGTCGCTGAGATCGCCCGGCTGCTCGGCCGGTCGGTCCGGGCCACAGAGTCGCTCTTGGCCCGGGCGACCGCCAACGTCCGCCGCGACGCTTCGCAGGAGGAAGGGAACGATGCCTGATCCCGTGCACTCCGCGCTCGACCGGGCCGGCCTCGATCCGGACCCGACGTTCGCCGCCGAGCTCGAGCGGCAGCTCGTGGAGCAGGTGGCCTCGCCGGTCCCCGCCGCGGCGACGCGCGTCGACGAGGTGGCCCGCCGGCGCCGACGCCTCGGCGTCGTGCTCGCGGCCGTGGCCACCGCCGCGGCCGTGGTGGCCCTGGCCGTGGTGCTCGTGGTGCAGGGTGACGACGACCGGGTCGTCACGACGCCCGGCGGCCGACCGAGCATCACGTCCGTCGCTCCGCCGCCGACGCCGAAGCCGCCCGCCATCTCCGTCGTGCCGCCCGCATCGCCGCCGGTCACGCAGGGCACGGTCAGCCCGGCGACCACCCTGCCGGCACATCCCGCGGTCCCGCCGGTCACCACGGTGCCGTCGGCGCCGGTCGACCGGGCGGCGTTCTCGCCGTCCTCGGTGACGTTCGTCTCGAACACCACGGGCTGGGTGTTGGGCGGTGATTGCGGCGCCCCGACCTGCGACGCGGTGCGCCTGCTCGTCACCGGCGACCGGGGCGCGAGCTGGCGCGGGGTCCGCCCACCCGACGCCCGCTTCGGCCCTTCCGGTCCGGGCACGGCGGATGGCGTCCGCTTCGCCAACCAGCGCGACGGCTACGTGTTCGGCGGCGGGCTGTGGTCCACCCATGACGGCGGTGCCTCGTGGCGTGAGGTGGCGCTCCCGGGCGCCGGCCCGGACACCGAGATCGAGGCGGTCGAGGCCTCGTCCCACGTGGTCTACGCCGTCATCACCACCGCCGGCGGTTTCCGGATCGTGTCGAGCCCCGAGGACCGCGACGCGTGGCGCCTGGATCCGCTCGTCGTGCCGTACGGCGCCGGTCCAGTCCCGACGGCGCAACTCGTCGTGCAGCGCGGTTCGGCCTGGCTGCTCGAGAACGACCGGGTGGTCTCGGGCGGCGCTCGGGTCGTGGGCGGACGCTGGCGAGCGTGGACGCCGCCGTGCTCGACCGGGGGTGGTCCGGCCACCCTGGCCGCGTCCAGCCCTTCCGACCTGGTGGCCGTCTGCCAGGAGGGCATCTGGAACGGTGCGCCCGTACCGGTCGCCCGCCAGCACAGCTCGGCGGACGGCGGCACGACGTTCGCCGCGAGCACGGGTCACCTGCCTGATCCGACGACGCTCGACGTCAGCGGGCTCGCCACGCCCGCACCGGGCACGAGCGTCGTGGCGACCGGCGGGGGGCTCTACCGGACCACCGACGACGGCGCGACGTGGACGCGGGTCTTCGCCGGATCCGGTGAGGTCTGGAGCGACGTGGGCTTCACCACGGCGACGCAGGGCGTGGCCGTGCTCGGGGCGGCTCCGGGCGGGAGCCCCGGCCGGGCCCTGCTGCTGCTCACCGTGGACGCCGGTCGGACCTGGAGCCGGGCCTCGTTCGAGCGCTGACAGGAGCCCGCGGTGAGGCGCACCATGTCCTGGTGCGCTTCCGCGACCGGGCCGAGGCCGGCCGCCACCTGCCGTTGACCAGTTGCTCCGCACTACTGACGCCGAGTGCAGCGAAGCCGCGGGCCGTCCGGCCGTTGAGCCGGATCAGCGCAGAACGGCCGGCACCGCCACATTGCACCCTGCCCCCTTGCACGCGCGCAGGGCTGTGACCAGGTTCCGTGCCGCGACCAGCTGAGCGGCGTAAGCCGGGTTCTTGGCCTGGCTCAGGAGCTCGAACGGGTCCTGGCTGAGGTCGTAGAGCTCGGCCTCCTTCGTCGCCGGGTAGGACGCGTACATCCAGCGCCTCGTCCGCACCCCTTCGAACTTCGCGTTCGGCGCCGTGTCGTTGCCGCTGTCGATGAGGATGGCCCGATCGGTCGGAGGCGCGGCGATCGTTCGCTGCAGCGATGTCCCGTCCATGAGGAGCCCCGGGGTCGCGCCCGCCAGCTGGACGACCGTCGGCGCGTAGTCGGGGAACATCACGGGTGAGGTCACGGTCGTACCGGCCGGGAATCCCGGTCCGGAGACGAACATCGGCACCCTGATCGACGGCTCGTAGGACATCTCCTTCCCGAACGTGATGCGGTGCTCGCCGTGCATGTCCCCGTTGTCGCTCGCGAACACGAAGACGGTGTTGCCGAGCTCACCTGCGGCGGTGACCATGTCGACGATCTTGTGGATCCCTTCGTCGACGGATGCCAACGAGGCGAGCTGGGTCCGGTACTTCGTGGCCATCGAGGCGACGCGAGCCGGGCCGATCGGGGGTAAGGCCCGTACGAAGGCGGGCTTGTCCGAGACATCCGCCTCGTTGAAGCTGGGATCCCCAGGGGGGAAGGGCGCGGTCGAGTACATGCCCACGTGCCGGGGGGCCGGACGGGGCGCGGTGTTGTTGAACTTGTGGCCTGTGCTGTCGGTTCCCTGCTCGACGTGGGGACTCGTGTACCAGAGCTGCAAGTAGAAGGGACCTGAGTCCGGCAGGGCCGACGCGACGAAGCTGCTGGCCAGGTTCGTGAAGACGTCCGTCTTGTAGTCACTCGAAGCGAATCCGTAGTGCACCTCGGTCCCGTTGTGGTTCAACGTGTAGTCGTAGACGAGGAACGGGTGCTTCGATGCTGCCCACCACTCGTCCCACCCGAGCGGCCGTACCTGAGCCGCCCCGTACCCGTTCATGTACTTGCCGACCTGCGCGGTCCGGTACCCGGAATCGTGCAACCACTTGGCCAGGGTGTTCGTCTGGTCGAGCCCCTGATAACCGCCAGTCGGGGGGTGGTTGGAGAGGACACCGTTGTTGTGGTCGTACTGGCCGGTCATCAGCGACGCGCGGGCAGGGCAACACAACGGGATCGGCACGATGGCGTTGGCCAACGTGACGCCCTGAGCTTGGATGAGGCTGCGGACCGACGGCAGGGCGAGCATCTGGTTGCTCGACTCGTCATCGGTTAGGAAGAAGATGATGTTGGGCCGCGTCGCAGCGGTGGCGGCCACCCGGCTCGTCGGCGACCGGCTGGCCTGAGGCGGTACGCATGCCGCGGCCACGAGCACGAGGCCGGCCAGCAACGTCATCGTGGGTCGCCGTCGCCGCTGCGCTCGCCCCACGGCGGCCCCCTCACCGGCGGGGCTGTCGGTGGCCCGCGCGCGGCGCACGTTAATCGGCGGCAACGCTGACAGGAGCCCCGGGTGAGGCGCACCATGTCCTGGTGCGCTTCCGCGACCGGGCCGAGGCCGGCCGCCACCTGGCGGCCCGGCTGATCGAGCTACGCGGCGAACCGGACCTCCTGGTGCTCGGGCTGCCGCGAGGCGGCGTGGTCGTGGCCGCGGCGGTCGCGGCCGAGCTCGACGCTCCGCTCGACGTGCTCGTGGTGCGCAAGGTCGGCTATCCGGGGCACGAGGAGCTCGCCATCGGCGCGGTGGCGAGCGGTGCGGTCTTCGTGCGCAACGAGGAGCTCCTGGCCCGGACCGGCCTGGACCACGAGATGATCAGCCGTCGCGAGGCGCGAGGGCTGGCCGAGGTCGACGAGCTCGAACGGCGTCTGCGGCACTCGCGGCCCGCGCCCGACCTGCACGGACAGACCGTCGTGCTCGTCGATGACGGGGTGGCCACCGGGGCGACGATGAAGGTCGCCGTCGTCGCCGCCCGGCGTGGCGGCGCTCGGCGGGTGGTCACGGCGTTCCCTGTCGGCTCGCCGGAGTCGGTGGGCGAGCTGGCCGAGGTGGCCGACGAGGTCGTCTGCCTCACCGCCCCTGCGCACTTCGACGCCGTCGGCCGGTACTACCGCGACTTCTCGCCGGTGGAGGAGCGCACGGTGCGGGCCCTCCTGGTACCGTCTGCCGATGGCTGAGAAGTCGATCCCATTAGATGAGATCCGAGCCGATGAGATCCCGGCCGATGAGGTGCCGGCCGCTCCGGTGCCGGCGTGGGCGGACGAGGGCGACGCCCGCACGCTGCCGACGTGGGACGGTGCGCTCTACGCCGCCAACACGGGGCACCACCGCCGCCACGACGAGACGTTCCTGGCCTCGCTGCCGCTGCAGCCGGCCGACTACGTGCTCGACCTCGGCTGTGGCGCCGGGGACCTGACCGTCCAGGTGGCGGCCCTGGTATCGAGCGGTCACGTGGTCGGGGTCGATCCGCAGGCGTCCCTCCTCGCCGAGGCGGCGGCGCGGGCCCGGCCGAACCAGAGCTTCGTGCAGGGCGCGGCGCAGGACCTCGGTCGTCTGCTGCCCGGCGAGTCGCGGTTCGACGTCGTGCTCAGCCAGTCCGTCCTGCACTGGATCCCGGCAGCCGACCACCCGGCCGTGCTCGCCGAGGTCCACCGGCTGGTGCGCCCGGGCGGCTGGTTCCGGGCCGAGTTCGGAGGTGCGGGCAACGTCCCGGCGGTGCTGGCCCTGCTGGACGCGGTCTCGGCTCCTCTCGGCGGCCCGACGACGCCCTGGTTCTTCTCGGACGCCGGTTGGTACCTCGAGCAGCTCGAGCGCAGCGGGTTCGACGTGGCGGCCGGGTTCGTGCGGACGAACGCGCAACGCCGGGGCTTCACCCGCGCCGAGCTCGAGGGCTGGTTCCTCAGCCAGTGCGTCCAGGCGTACGACGCCGGTCTGCCCGACGACACGGCCCGCGCCGCCTTCCGCCAGCAGGTGGCGGCCCGCTTCGACGACCTGGCCCGCTGGGACGGGACCTTCGACCAGACCTTCGTGCGCCTGGACGTGCTGGCTCGACGGGGGTGAGCCCGCCTTGCCGATGCGAACACGTGTTCGTAAGGTGAGGGCATGGGCTTCAACAACCCGGCCATGCCCTGGAAGGAGCTGGAGCGGCGCCTCTCCAACGGCCGGGCGCAGGGATCGCCGAGCTGGAACGCCGGTGGTGACGGGCCGGCATGGAGCCGCAAGCGGCAGCCCTTCGAGCCCGGAGCCGAGATCCGGACGCCTCGACGGCCAGGTGAGGTCGCCTACGCCGAGCTGCACTGCCACTCCAACTTCAGCTTCCTCGACGGGGCGTCCCACCCCGAGGAGCTGGCCGAGGAGGCGGCCCGGCTCGGCTTGCAGGCGCTCGCGCTCACGGACCACGACGGCTTCTACGGCGTGGTCCGCTTCGCCGAGGCGGCCCGGGCGGTGGGGCTGCCGACGGCGTTCGGGGCGGAGCTCACCCTCGGGGTCGACGCGCCGCAGAACGGGGAGGCCGACCCCGCGGGCCGCCACCTCGTGGTCCTGGCCGACGGTCCCTCCGGCTACGCCCGGCTGGCCCGGGCCCTCAGCCTCGGTCAGCTGGCGGGGGAGAAGGGGGCGCCCCGCTTCGAGCTCGACGAGCTGGCGGCGACGGCCGCGGGCGCCGCCGGCGGCGGCAGCAGCGGCGCGTGGTGGGTCCTCACCGGGTGCCGCAAGGGCACGGTGCCGGCGGCCCTGGTGGAGGAAGGCCCGGCCGCGGGCACCCGGGAGCTGCGGCGCCTGATCGAGCGCTTCGGTCGGGACCGGGTGGTGGTGGAGCTGTGGGACCACGGCGACCCGCTCGACTCGGTCCGCAACGACGCCCTGGCCGAGCTGGCCCATCGTCACGACGTCCCCTGCGTCGCCACCGGCAACGTGCACTACGCCGCGCCGGCGGGGCGGCCGCTGGCCACCGCACTCGCGGCCGTGCGGGCTCGTCGCAGCCTGGACGAGCTGGACCCGTGGCTGCCTGCGGCCGCCGGCGCCCATCTCCGCTCGGGCGCGGAGATGGCCCGGCGCTTCGCCCGCTACCCGGGGACGGTGGAGCGGGCGGCCGAGCTCGGTGCCGCGGCCGCCTTCGACCTCGCGCTGGTGGCGCCGTCCCTACCCCCCTTCCCGTGCCCGGAAGGGCTCGACGAGATGAGCTACCTCCGCCGGCTGGCCGAGGAGGGTGCCACCAAGCGGTACGGACCCCGCCCGGGGACCGGGCCTCCCGTCCACCGAGTGCCCGAGGAGATCCGGCGACGGGCCTGGGTGGCGATCGACCACGAGCTGGCCATCATCGAGACCCTGGGCTATCCGGGGTACTTCCTCGTCGTCTGGGACATCGTCGAGTACTGCCGGGTCTCGAACATCTACTGCCAGGGTCGGGGGAGCGCGGCCAACAGCGCGGTCTGCTACGCGCTCGGCATCACGAAGGCGGATGCCGTCACCCTCGGTCTGCTGTTCGAGCGCTTCCTGTCTCCCGAGCGGGACGGGCCGCCCGACATCGACCTCGACATCGAATCCGACCGTCGGGAGGAGGCCATCCAGCACGTGTACGAGACGTACGGCCGCCACCACACCGCGCAGGTCGCCAACGTCATCACCTACCGCGCCAAGTCGGCGGTCAGGGACATGGCCAAGGCGCTCGGCTTCGCCCCCGGTCAACAGGACGCCTGGAGCAAGCAGGTGGACGCCTGGGGGCGGGTGGAGACGACGGAGGCCCAGCACGGCGCCGACGGCCGGCCCGACCACGACATCCCCGAGCACGTGCTCGACCTGGCGAAGCAGGTGGAGGACTTCCCCCGTCACCTCGGGATCCACTCCGGTGGCATGGTCATCTGCGACCGTCCCGTGATCGAGGTGTGCCCGGTGGAGTGGGCCCGCATGGAGGACCGCAGCGTGCTCCAGTGGGACAAGGACGACTGCGCCGCGGTTGGGTTGGTGAAGTTCGACCTGCTGGGCCTGGGGATGCTGTCGGGCCTCCATTACGCCGTCGACCTCATCCGTGAGCACCGGGGCTACGAGGTCGACCTGGCCACCATCCCGCTCGAGGACGAGGTGTTCGACATGCTCTGCCGGGCCGACTCCGTCGGCGTGTTCCAGGTGGAGTCGCGGGCCCAGATGGCCACCCTGCCCCGGCTGCGCCCCCGGACGTTCTACGACCTGGTGGTGGAGGTGGCGCTCATCCGGCCCGGCCCCATCCAGGGCGGCTCGGTCCACCCGTACATCCGTCGTCGCAACGGCCAGGAGCCGGTCACGTACCTGCACCCGCTGCTCCAGAAGAGCCTGGAGAAGACGCTCGGGGTGCCGCTCTTCCAGGAGCAGCTCATGCAGATGGCCATCGACGTGGCCGGCTTCACGCCCTCGGAGGCCGACCAGCTCCGCCAGGCCATGGGATCCAAGCGCAGCCGAGCCCGCATGGAGCAGCTGCGGGAACGGCTGTACGCCGGCATGGCCGAGCGCGGTGTCACCGGCGACATCGCGGACGAGATCTTCCTGAAGATGTCCGCCTTCGCCAACTACGGGTTCCCCGAGAGCCACAGCGTCTCGTTCGCTTACCTGGTCTACGCCTCGGCATGGATCAAGCTGCACGAGCCGGCGGCGTTCTGCGCGGCGTTGTTGAACGCGCAACCGATGGGCTTCTACTCGCCCCACTCGCTCGTGCAGGACGCCCGTCGCCACGGTGTCGAGGTGCGCACCCCGGACCTCAACCGCTCGGCCCACACCGCGGTGCTGGAACCGTGCCCCGAGAGCCACAACGGGGTGGCCGTCCGCCTGGGCATCGGTTCGGTGCGGGGGATGGGGAAGGAGCTGGCGGAGCAGATCGCGGCGGGCCGGCCCTACGCGGACGTGGAGGACCTCGTACGGCGCCACCGGAGCCTCAGCCTGCAGCACCTGGAGGCCCTGGCCACCGCCGGCGCGTTCTCGTGCTTCGGCCTCGAGCGGCGGGAGGCGCTCTGGACGGTGGGGGCGGTCGCTCAGTCCCGCCCTGACCGCCTGTCCGGGGTGGTCACCGGTGCGCACGCCCCGAACCTGCCGGGGATGACGCCGGTGGAGATGTCGGTGGCAGATCTCTGGGCCACCGGGGTGTCGCCGGAGGGGCACCCGACGCGGTTCTTGCGCGAGCGCTTGACCGAGTTGGGCGTGGTGACCGCGGTGGGCCTGTGGGAGGTGACGCCGGGGCAGCGCGTCCTCGTCGGGGGGATCGTCACCCATCGCCAGCGGCCCATGACCGCGCAGGGCACGACGTTCCTGAACTTGGAGGACGAGACAGGGCTGATCAACGTCGTCTGCTCGAAGGGATGCTGGGCCCACCACCGCCGGGTGGCCCGCAGCGCCGCGGCGCTCCTCGTCCAAGGGCGCCTGGAGCGCAGCGAGGGCGTGATCAACGTCGTGGCCGAGCGGCTCGACCCGTTGCCCATCGCCGCCAGCGTCGCCAGCCGCGACTTCCGCTGACGCCCTTCGTCGATCAGCCTTCGAGCCGGAACGGGACCGCCGGCGGCCCCTCAGTCAGGACCGAGCGGGCGAGCGTCGGGAGCTCCGGTGGCGCGCACCGGACGCCGGCGGCGGCCAGCGCGTCGATCGTCCACCAGCGCAGCTCCTCCACGTGCTCGGCCCGGAGCAGGTCCCAGCCGAGCGCCGGCACCGGGCTGAACGACGCGGTGCGGACCAGGTGCACGCGCTCGATCTGACCGTCGTAGCTACCGTCCTCGAACGGGAACATGGCGGTGCGGACCCACAGGACCGGACCGACGACGGGCTCGCGCAGGCCGATCTCCTCCAGCAGCTCGCGCCGCAACGCCACGACGTCGTCCTCGCCGGCCTCCAGTCCACCACCGGGGAGGGCCCAGCCCTGCCAGCGGCGGAACTCGAAGCGCACGAGGAGCAGACGGTCCTCGTCGTCGACCACGAGCGCCCGCACCGCCTGACGCACGCGGGGCGACGGCGAGAGGGATCCGGCGGGGCCGCCGGCGCCACTCACGCGTCGTCGGGGCGGTCGCTCAGGCCGTCGTTGAACGCGCGGTAGGTGTCGTAGACGTCCTTGCACTTCTCGCACAGCGGCAGCTGCTTCGGGTCGCGCGATGGCACCCACACGTGGCCGCACAGCGCCTCGACCGGTGTGCCGTAGATACGGGCCTCGAGGACCTTGGCCGCCGCGCTCTCGCCGGGATCGGTCTTGACGATGTGGGCCGCGGCCGGCTCCCCGGTCTCGAGATCCTCGTCCAGCGCGGGCCGGATCTCCGTGATGGTGCCGGTGCGGGGCAGGGTGCGCGCGGGTGCGCGCTCGACGTCGGGCACGTCGACAGTCAACCACGCCGGCGTGCCTAGCTGCCCTCGATGCCGCTGTACGAGTACCGCTGCCGGACCTGCGACGCCACCTTCGAGACCCGCCGGCCGATGATGGAGGCCAACGCCCCGGCCGCCTGCCCGGACGGCCATGCCGACAGCATCCGCCTGCTGTCGGCCTTCGCCGCGGTCGGTGCCGGCGCTTTGCCACTTGGTGCTGGCGCACGGTGCGGCGCTCAGTGCGCCTGTCACCCGGGTTGAGGCGCGGCACCGACCCTGGTCCGCAACAACTGAGTGCACCGTGCTCCGGGCAGAGGTAGCATGTCCGGGTGATCTGGGTGACCGCCGCAGCAGCTGCCGCCGCCATGGCGGCCGGCGCACGCGCGGCCGTCGCGGCCACTCGGGCCCGCCGGCCCGTCCCCATCCCGGTGCGCAGCCCCCGGCCGCGCCGCCGCTCCGGCTGATCTCCTTCAGCCGCTGAGCGAGCTCAGCTCGGCCGCGAGGTTGGCGCGCGCCCGCGGTTCATGCTCGCGCATCGGTTCGGAGGCGAAGATGGCCGGACGTTCGAGGAACTTCCGCAGGACGAGGGCGCGGCCGGTCCGCCAGGCCGCCTCGTCGACGTGGGCGTACTCGGCGCGCACGCCGGTCACGTAGGCGTCGTAGGCCGCCGGCGCCCCGCCGAGCACGGCCAGGTCCGCGTCGTTGACCACGGCGAGATCGAGGTCACCGCTGATCGTCACATGGTCCGCCGTCGCCTCGACCAGTCGCGCCACCGTCGCGATCCGTGCCTCGGGCACCTCGAGGTCGCGGAGGAGCCGGGTAGCCAGCAAGGCGCTCTGCGCCTCGTTGTCGTCGGCGCGCGGGTCGTAGACCGCGTCGTGGAAGAAGAGTGCCAGGCGCACGGCGGCCGCGTCCCGGACCGGCAGGACGGCGAGCAGCTCCTCCGCGTCGCCGATGACGAGCTCGAGGTGCACGACGGTGTGGTACCGGCGATGGGGCTCACGATAGTGGCCCACCACCTCCTCGAACACGAGCTCGGCCGGTGACCCTGGCCGCGTGCTCTCGATCGCGCTCTGCCACGAGACGCGCAGCCGATCCTCCACCCGTGGGAGCCTAGGAGCGTGACGGTCCTGGTGGACGACCCCCTCTGGTGGTGGCGAGGTCGACGCTGGTGCCATCTGGTGAGCGACGTCAGCCTCGACGAGCTGCACCGCTTCGCCGACGCGGCGGGCCTCTCCCCGCGCCAGTTCCAGGGCGACCACTACGACATTCCCGAGGAGCATCGGGCGCAGCTGATCGCGGCGGGGGCGGTGCCGGTGCCCAGCCGGGTGCTGCTGCGCCGGCTGCGAGCGGCGGGGCTGCGCCTCGGCCCGGCCGAGCGACGTGCCCGGCGGGCCGGGACAGGTGTCGCCGGCGGTGCGGAAGGAACCGAGCCCGCATGAACCCCGTCACCCCGCTCCGCATTCAGGCGCCGCCGGCCACGAGGACGGCAGCCCGGTGAGCGCACGCAGTGAGGCGGCCGTGCCGCCCGCCAGCACGAACCAGTCGACCAGCTCCACGCCGACGCCGTCGAACAGCTCGAGCAGCTCGAGCAGGCGATCCACATCGTCGCGGGCGCGCTCGCGGCCGCGGCGGCCGACGACCGCGGCGGCGTCGACCGCGTGCCGGCGCACGGAGACGAGGACGACGGCGTGGATCGACGCCTCGCGCTCGCTCGCCTCGGCGAGCAGCCGGGCCAGCGACAGCACGTCGTCCGGTTCGGTGGTGCCCTCGACCACGAGGCAGGCGCGGCAGACGCAGCAGTCGTCGAGGAGGAGGGCGACCGTCTCGGGGCGTGCCGGCCTCGACGTCACGCGCCGCGCGACGGTCAGCGCCTCGGCCCCGGACCGGACATGGACTCGGCGGCCCGGTGATCGGACGCGTCCGGAAGGCATGGATGCGCTCCTCTCCGTTCGTGATCAGCCGTCGACGATCGACGATGGGCGGCCGGCGGATCAGCCATCAGGGAGGGAAGCGGTGAAGACGGTACGTCGAGGGTGTGTCGGAGTACCGGCGGGCGATGACCCGCCCGCCCCTCCCGGCCGGATGCCGGCGCCGTGATCGTCACCAACGTCCTCGCCGGCCTCGCCGGCGTCGCGCTCGTGGCGTGGGCGCTGCTCTCGGCGCTGAAGACGGTCGTGCTGCCCCGCTCCGAGTCGTCGATCCTGGTGCGCGGGTTGTTCATCCAGCTCCGGCGGGCGTTCAACGTCGTCGCAGGACCGAAGCGCTCGTTCGCGTTCCGCGATCGGGTGCTCGCCTACTACGCCCCCCTCGGGCTCCTCCTCATGCCGATCATGTGGGTGGTGATGGTGCTGCTCGGCTTCGCCGGCATCTACTGGGCGACGGGCAGCCGACCGTGGAACGAACCCCTGATCGTCAGCGGTTCGTCGCTCCTCACCCTGGGCTTCGACCGGCCGAGCCACAACCACCAGGTGGTGTTCGTCTTCATCGAGGCCGCGGTCGGCCTCGGGATCATCTCCCTCGTCATCTCGTACCTGCCGAGCATCTATGCCGCGTTCAACCGCCGGGAGACGCTCGTCGGTCTCCTCGAGGTGCGCGCCGGCCTGCCCCCGAGCCCGACGGAGCTGCTCGTCCGCTACGCGCGCATCGGCTACCTCGATCAGATCTCCCCCGAGCTGTTCGCACCGTGGGAGCAGTGGTTCGCGGACATCGAGGAGAGCCACACGAACCAGTCCTCCCTCGTGTTCCTGCGATCGCCGAACCCGGGACGGAGCTGGATCACCGCGGCCGGCTGCGTCCTCGACACGGCGGCCATCACGAACGCCGTGATCGCGAAGCCGCACGACGCGCGCGCCGACCTCATGCTCCGCACGGGCTTCTTCTGCCTCCGGCGCATCTCCGACTACTTCGGGTTCGCCTACGACCCCGACCCGCGCCCGACGGACCCGATCAGCGTGTCCAGGCGGGAGTTCGACCTCCTTCTCGTCGAGCTGCAGGCCGCCGGCGTCCCGCTGAAGCCCGACCACGACCAGGCCTGGCGTGACTACGCAGGCTGGCGCGTGAACTACGACGAGGTTCTCATCTCGCTGTGCGCGCTGGTCGTCGCGCCGCCGGCCAAGTGGTCGAGCGATCGCCTGGTCGGCGACCGTTCCTTGCCCCGCATCCGTCGCCGGACGACGCCCCGAGGCTGAGCCTCCGTCGGATCACCGGCCCCGCGGTGCGGCGGCTGCGGCTCAGAGCGGGAAGGGCGAAGGCGTGGCCGCCCACATGGCGATGGCGAACGACACCGCGCCCAGGCCGATCGGCACGAGGAGCTCCCATGTAGGGGGCCGGCGCCGACCGTGGCGTGGGCGCAGGAGCACCAGCCCGCACAGGAAGCCCACGACCAGACCGCCGAGGTGGCCGCCGATCGAGATGCCCGGGATCGAGAAGGTCAGCACCAGGTTGATGATCAGCAGGCCGCCGATGTTCGAGCGGATCACCGGCATGCGGTGCATCAGCATCCCGGCCACGGCGCAGCCGACCAGTCCGAACGCCGCGCCCGATGCGCCGGCGGTGATGCCGAAGGGGTTGTCGGTGAGCAGGAGCGCGCCGGCCGAGCCGCCGATCAGGCAGGAGAGGTACGTCAGCGTGTAGCGAACCGGCCCGAGCGCGGGTTCGAGCATGAGGGAGATCTGGTAGATGACCAGGATGTTCAGGGCGATGTGGATGATGCCGAAGTGCACGAAGCCGCTGGTGATGATGCGCCACCACTCGCCGTTGTCCACGAAGGCGGGGATCAGGCCGTAGTCCCGCTGCGCCTGGTTGGTCGCGGTGCTGAAGAGGGCACCGCCGGCGCTCGTCAGCTCGAAGACGAACATGGCGACGTTCAGCGCGATGAGCACCTTCGTCATCAACATGGGCTGGGTGGCGATCCACCGCCGGGCCTGCTCGCGAGGCGGCGGCTGACTCTCCCGGACGCACTCGACGCACTGCGACCCGACGGCGGCCTGGACGAGGCAGTCAGGGCAGGCGGGTCGTCCGCAGCGGGTGCAGGTCCGCCCGGTCGCTCGGTTCGGGTGCCGGTAGCACGCGACCGGTGCAGGGGGCGGCAGGTTCATGGCGCCCGGCAGCGTAATGGTGAGCCCCGGCAATCCCGCCGCGCTCGCGGCGTACTCTCAGGTGCGTCTCAGCCGCCGCTGCCCCCGGCCGGTCCGCCGGGCTCCGCGCCGCGATCAGAGCTCTGATCGGCCGGCTCCACGAAGTCCGCGAGGTCGACGACGAGGCCATCCTGGAGATCGGCGTCGCACCAACGCCGCAGGGCGTCCCAGCTGTAGATGCCCGTCGAGTGGCCGTCGCTCCACACGAGCGAGATGCCCCACGCCCCGACGAGCTCCGCGTCGGTGATCGACAGAGGGGTGGAGGCGCCTCGTGGCCAGCTCGGCTCTCCCCGGTCGCGCCAACCGCGGCAGGTCGCGCAGGGACAGGCCTGCCTGAGCTGCTCGAGCTCGAAGGTGCAGGCGCGACCGTCGTCGTACGTGAGCGTCATGGCGCGCGTCCGGTCGATGTCGATGTCAGTGACGCTGGCCACGGCGTCGACGGTAGCGCCGTGTCCACGGGCGGCGGTCCCGTAGCGCGGACCCGGTCGTGTCACTACGGTCCCTGCCGTGACCTCCCGCTTCGACCGCGACACCGCGCTGACACCCACAGGCGACGGCCGCTTCGAGGGCCGCATGGACCAGGGCTGGTGGATCGAGCGGGGACCGAACGGGGGCTACGTCGCCGCGGTGATCCTGCGTGGTCTCACGACGACGGCGGCCACCGTCGCCGGACCGGACCGGACGCCGCGCTCCCTCACCGTCCACTACCTCGCACCGCCCAAGGAGGGGCCGGTCCAGCTCTCCACCACGATCGAGCGGTCCGGTCGGAAGCTCACGTTCGTCACCGCCCGCCTGGAGCAGGACGGGCGCACGCTGGCGCTCGCCCAGGCGGTGTTCGGGATCGCCGCCGATGCGCCCGGCTTCGTCGACGCGGTCGCCCCGGATGTCCCGGGGCCGGACGACGTGGACCTGCCGGTCCCGGCGGTGTCCACGCCGCCGGTGCCCATGCGGGAGCGCTACGACACGAGGTGGGCCCTCGGACCGCCGCCGTTCAGCTCCGGAGAACGCGCCGAGGCCGGCGGCTGGATCCGCCTGAGCGACCCCCGACCCGTGGACCACCTGCTCCTGGCGGCCGTCGCCGACGCATGGCTGCCGCCGTTCTTCAGTCGTGTCGCCGAGCGCTTCGGGGTGCCGACGATCGATCTCACCATCCACTTCCGTACGACTCAGATGCCCGAGGACGACTGGTTCCTCGTCCGCTTCCGGACGCGGAACTCGATCGAGGGCTACATCGAGGAGGACGGCGAGATCTGGAGTCGGGAGGGTCGCCTCCTCGTCCAGTCCCGTCAGCTCGCGCTGGTCCTCGCCGGTCCCGGCTGAGCGGCCGGCTCAGTACGACACCACGCCGAACGCCACCAGGATCACCGTCACCAGCACGAGCAGGATGATGCCGGCGTTGTAGACGAGGTGCGCGCGGGTGGACTCGAGGACCGCCTCGTGCTCCAGGTGAGTGGCCCGCCAGCGCCGCAGGTACACGAGCATGAAGTAGGCGCCGCCGCACGAGAGCGCCAGCGCGACGCCGATCGGGATGCCGATCAATGCGTGGGCCAGCCCGAACAGGACGCACTTCGAGGCCCGGCGCCAGAACGACCAGCGCTCGGCGCCCTGCCGGAAGCTCTGCTCCTCTGCCAGCGCGAACAACGGGATCGCCGGCAGGAGCGCGGCGATGAACACCAGTGGGACGATCCAGGCCAGGACCGTCCCCGATGTCTGGTCGGTCGTCCCGGTGACCGGGTTGCCCTGACCGCCGATCGCCGTCCACCAGCCCCAACTCATGCCGGGCACGAGGAGGAGGAGCGAGGCGACGACGACGACCGCGGTCAGGACGATGGGCACCGGCCAGACGTGACGCCAGCCGATGCCCGCGAGGATGGGCCTGACCTTCTGGCGACCCACGCTGCTGAAGGTGTGGCCGGCCACGGTGACGAGCCGGTAGCCGACGAAGCCGAGCACCCCGACCGTGAGGAGCGTCTCCAGCATCGAGGCTAGGTTGCCATCGCGGACGAGCTGCCCGTTGGCAGCTCCGCGAGCACGTCGGGGGACGCATGGCCTGGGACTTCTCGACCGAACCGGAGTTCGAGGCGAAGCTCGACTGGATGCGCGCCTTCGTGCGCGAGGAGATCATGCCGCTCGAGACCCTCGAGCCGGTGTGGCGGACGCCGGAAGGAGCGGCTCGTTTCCAGGGCATCGTCGCCGGGCTGCAGAGCCAGGTGAAGGCGCAGGGGCTGTGGGCGGCGCACCTTCCCCCCGAGCTCGGAGGGGGCGGCTACGGGCAGGTCAAGCTCGGCCTGATGCACGAGATCCTCGGGGCCAGCCGCTTCGCGCCGTCGATCTTCGGCAACCAGGCGCCCGACTCCGGCAACGCCGAGCTCATCGCCATCGGCGGCACCGAGGAGCAGAAGGAGCGGTGGATGAAGCCGCTGCTCGCCGGCGAGCTGCGGTCCGCCTTCTCCATGACCGAGCCCGGCGCGGGAGCCGATCCCACACTGCTGACGACGCAGGCCGAGCGCGACGGCGACGAGTGGGTGATCAACGGCCACAAGTGGTTCACCTCGAACGGGAGCACGTCCGACTTCCTCATCGTGATGTGCCTGACCAACCCGGACCTGGACTCCTACCGGCGCTACTCGATGATCATCGTGCCGACCCTCACCGCCGGGGTGACGATCGTGCGCGACATCCCGACCATGGAGGAGCCTGATCACCGCACGGGAGAGCGCGAGGGCCATGCGGAGGTGCTCTACGAGAACGTGCGCGTCCCGTACGCCAACATCATCGGCAACCCAGGTGATGGCTTCGCTCTGGCCCAGCAACGCCTCGGTCCCGGCCGCATCCACCACGCCATGCGCTGGCTCGGCCAGTCCCGGCGGGCCTTCGACATGCTGTGCGAGCGATCGCTCTCCCGCTACACCCACGGGTCGCTCCTCGCCGAGAAGCAGATGATCCAGGACTGGGTGGCGGAGAGCTACGCGGAGATGCAGGCGGCTCGGCTGCTCACGCTGCAGGCGGCCTGGAAGATGGACCAGCTCCACGCCGCCGGGCGCAACCACTCCGAGGCCCGCATCGAGATCGCGACGATC
>Ga0163163_10001188_pt1 | contig 22068 bp, 22 predicted proteins | sample S65metaG_FD_119766 | JGI IMG/M metagenome (GOLD analysis project Ga0163163, IMG submission 119766) | Switchgrass rhizosphere microbial communities from Kellogg Biological Station, Michigan, USA - S6-5 metaG | ecosystem: Host-associated > Plants > Roots > Rhizosphere > Soil | place: USA...
CGCCACTGGTGGTAGGCCTCCTGATGGCAGTGGCCACAATATTGTGCATCCAGAAAGGCATTCGGCTCGAGAAAATCCTGGATCCGGCCGCGGGGCCGATTTCGGGGGATCCCAACCGCCTTCAGCAGATCGTCTGGAACCTTCTTTCCAACGCGATCAAGTTCACCCCGAAGGCAGGGAGGGTGCAAGTGGTCCTGCAGCGCGTCGAATCCCACATCGAAATCCATGTCGCGGACTCCGGGATGGGGATCAAGCCCGCGTTCCTCGCCCACGTATTCGACCGCTTCCGGCAGGCAGACGCGTCGACGACGCGCAGCTTTGGCGGGCTGGGATTGGGTCTTGCGATTGTCAAGCAATTGGTCGAGATGCATGGGGGCACGGTATCCGCCACCAGCGATGGCGAGGGTTGCGGCGCGACGTTCTCGGTGCGCCTTCCGCTGGTCGCGGTGCACAGCGGCAAGCGCGACGCACGGCGGGTGTATCCGAGTATGTTGCTGCGGGAAGCCAAGGAATTTCCCGTCGTGGATCTCTCGGGAGTCAGCATACTGGTGGTCGATGACGAAGCGGACGGCCGGGACCTCGTCAAACGTGTCCTCGAAGGATGCGGTGCGCAGGTTTTCACTGCCGGCGCCGCCGATGAAGCGCTTGCGCTCCTGGAGCGCGAGCGACCCCAGCTGCTGGTGAGCGACATCGGCATGCCGCTCGTCGACGGCTTCGAGCTTCTGCGCAGGATACGGGCGCTTGGACCATCCAGGGGCGGGGCGCTGCCGGCGATTGCGCTTACCGCTTTCGCCCGCGCTGAAGACCGCGCGCAGGCATTGCACGCCGGCTTTGTCGTTCATGTTTCCAAGCCCGTGGAGCCGTTCGAGCTCATTGCAACCGTGGCAAGCGTGGCAGGCCGCGCCGGGAGGAACCCCGAATGACGTGTTTCGCCTGGAGGCAGGACCTGGACGCTGCGGCAGGATCCGCGCCGCCGGATGCCGGCTCCGCGACGATGGTGCGCATCGGCTCGCGGGCGGGACCTCCCGTTTTGCACATTAGTGTAAGGTGAATTCGTCCCCGCAGTGCATAGTGTTGCCCCCCCTGCCGCGATCAACTCGAATATGCCCAAGCGCACGGTCCTTGTCGTGGACGACAACCTCGATTTTGCCGAGAGTATCGCCATCCTTCTCGAGTCGCACGGGCAGCCCGCGATTGCCGTGGCCACGGTTCGCGGGGCTCTCGATGCGCTGGACGAGAATCCGGCGATCGGCCTCGTCGTCTCGGACATCCGGATGCCGAGCGTCGACGGCTTCGATTTCCACCGCGTCCTGAAGTACCGGTTCGCGTCGCTTCCGGTCGTGTTGATGACCGGCATGCCGCTGTCCGATGAGGACAATCCGCCACGGGACATCCACGTCCTGCAGAAGCCGTTCGAGATCGAAGCGTTGTTGAGGGCCATCGCGGAGCGCCTTCCGGAAAAGTAGCTCCTTCGGGCGCCCGGAATGCCTGCGTCTCGGGCCCGTCCTACAGCGTTCCACGCGCGTCACCGACAGCGCTGTCTTCGCTGCCCCGATATCTTCGCGGAAACTAGACCATCGCATTTACGACGGGTCGGTAGCGTATGACCGGTACACCGAAAGTGCGCGGCGTGGTGTCGAAACTGGCGCGACCGAGGGTCGACAGTGCCAGCGAGACTTTGGCCAAACGCGAAGCGCTGGAGGACGAGGCACGAATCGCATTGGACGAGGCGCGAATGGTGTTGCCGGGTCTTCAGGCGCTGTTCGGTTTTCAGCTCATCGCAGTCTTTAGCCAACCATTCGCGCAAATTCCTGGATGGCACCAGCTGTTGCACCTCGGTGCGTTGGGCCTCGTGGTTACGTCGATCGCGTTGATTATGGCGCCGGCCGCCTATCACCGAATCGCCGAACGAGGTCGCGTGTCGCGGCATTTCCTGGAGTTGACGTCGCGCTTGGTGACGCTGGCCATGGTGCCGCTCATGCTGGCGATCCTGGTCGAAGTGTTCGTGGTGAGCTTACACGTGACGGACCAGCTGAGCATCAGCGTCGTGATCGCCTGCTTCGTTCTTCTCCTTTACGCGGGGCTCTGGTTTGTGTTTCCGTGGCTGCGCGCGCTCGCGAGCGGCCAGGTCACGAACTGATTTCCGTGCCGGTGATGCTGATTGAGATTGCGCCGTTCGACGAGGACGGCAACCTCCAAGTGATCGTCGAATCACCTCGCGGTTCGACGTTGAAGCTGAAATACGACGCCAAGAACTCCGTCTTCACGGTAGGCCGCGCATTGCCCGCGGGCTTGGCGTACCCCTTTGATTGGGGCTTCATCCCCGGAACGCGCGCCGGCGATGGCGACCCGGTGGATGCGCTCGTCGTCCACGACTCTCCAACCTACCCCGGCGTCCTCCTTCCATGTCGAATACTCGGCATGGTCGCGCTGTCGCAGGTGCAAGGTGGCAAACGCGAAGAAAACAATCGGATAATCGCTTTGCCGGCATGGAGCAATTCGGTCGGTGAGATCAAGGCCACCACTGACTTGCCCAAGCCGTTACGCGTGCAACTCGAGCAATTCTTCGTCGACAACACCTTCTTCACGGGCAAGAGGATCAGACTCGAAGGCTGGCACGGCCCACGGGCCGCGGTACGGATGATCCATTCCAGACTTCGTCGCTAGAGCTCAAACCGCGATCTTCCCCCAAGGCGCTCCGGTCCTGAGCCGATACAGCACTGTCGACCGACGACGAGCGCCAGAACAAGCGTGACCGCGCTTTCGAAGCGTTGGTAGTACGAAAGGATGGCCGCCCCTCCTGCGTCGTTGCGGCCGGCCCGCCATTGTCTATCCCGGCACGGCCGCGAGCATGTTGGCATCGCGGAACAACAACCACGTGCCGGCGGACTTGCGAAAAATGGACAGCGTGTTGCCAGCGCGTTTCACCGTGGTGCCTCCTGCCTTTGGCGTCATCGCCACCGTGAGCGCGGTCCAGGCATAGGCCCAGTCTCCCATGACCTTGACCTCCTGGATTTCGCTGCTGGCCTCAATGGTGAATTCCTTGATGGCGTCCTGGCCGGCGGCGAATGCCGATTTCCCTCGCATCGGTGATTTCCCGGGCACGAGAAAGACGACATCGTCTGCCATGAGGCTGAGAACGGTCGTCGCGTCGCCAGCCTTGGTCGCTGTTATCCAGGTTTCGATGCGTGTCCGAATGGCTTGCTCGTCACGATCCATGTTGGCTCCTTCTCCCGATTGTCATCGGACCAGGCTCACGTTCGGCATCCGGTCAAAACGGAGAATTCTGGAAGCCGAAGTTCACCGGGCAGCCGAATGATAGTCATTTGCTGGATTTCGCCCTGCCTCTGCGGGCTTTTTTCCCCGTGTCCGCCGCGACCACGCTCGTTGCAGCAGCGCTGCTCGTCCGGCGCGGGGCTAACGCTGCCAGCGACGCGTTAAGGGCGGTTGCGAGCGCCGCCTCTCCGCTGACCAGATCCGCCCAGCCAAGCTGCAGGCCTTTGCGGCGTCCTTTCGGGACCAACAGCAAACCGGTGGGCGACACGGTAAGCGTGTACTGCTCGCCTCCAATCAGCAGCTCACGCTTGAGCGGCCCTTCAAGTTTCGTGGTCAAGGAATCCAGCCGTCATTGGATCGCATCGGGTGAAATTGGCGCAAGGTGACATTGGCGGTGACGCGCGCGTGTTGATGTCCGACAATGTCCGGAAACGCAGTAAGAATTTGCCGCTTCGCGCTTCGCAACGCGGCGTTTTGCGTGAGGATCTGCGCGGCTTCCAGCGCCGGATACTTGTACACGTCGGCGCAGGCATCGCATCGCACGATCGCCGAGAGATTCGTCGCGCCATGAAGAAGAAGTCGCGCAGGCTTGACGTCCTTGGTCGACACGGAAAGGTGACAAAAAATCTAGCACTTCCCCCGACGTTCACCAACTATGTACGGTGGCGTACTATTTGGTGTTCGATAGCGAACACAGTTTTAACGAAATCGCCGAAATGCGTATAGTCGCAACGACCGTTCATCACTCGCCATCGGGCAATTGGATTTCCTTGTGACGTTTGCTGGATATCGCCAACGCCACTTGAGGCCCGGATGACTACGTCTCTCGGAGCTCCCACACGCACCAATCGCCTGCTGGCCGCGCTAACAGACCGGGAACGCGGTCCCATCCTCAAGTCATGCGATGAGGTCGAGCTGTCGTTTGGAGACGTCCTATCCGAACCCGATGAACCTATCCGGCACGTCTATTTTCCGACCACCAGCTATATCTCGCTGATCACGCCCAAAGGTGCTTCCGAGAGCCTGGAAGTGGGCCTCGTGGGCAACGAAGGCGTATTCGGAATCACGCTGGTGCTCGGGATCGACGCTTCCCCGCTCAAGGGCCTGGTCCAGGGCGGAGGTCGCGCATTGCGCATGAGCGTCCCGCATTTTCGGCGCGCGTCCAGGGAACGTCCGGGCTTCGGGCGGGTGGTGAACACGTACCTCTACGTGTTGATGGCGCAGATCGCGCAAACTGCCGCTTGCGGGCGATTTCACCAGCTGGAAGCGCGTCTCGCGCGCTGGTTGTTGATGACGCACGATCGCGCCGGCTCCGATACCTTTCCGCTTACCCACACATTTCTCGCGCAGATGCTGGGTGTCCGGCGCGCAGGCGTCACCGAAGCGGCGGGCGTTGTCCAACGGCGGGGCTTCATCCAATACCGTCGCGGAGTCGTCCACGTGCTGAATCGCCCCGCGCTCGAAGCGATTGCCTGTCCCTGTTACGCCGTGTTCAACGAGATGTACGGCAAGCACCTTGGAGGCAAGCGCTAGTCCTCGAGTGCGCCGAGACTGACTCGCTGCCGCTCGGGCGAAAAGCGACAAAGGCCGCAGGTTGCGGCCTTTGTCCATTTGGCGGCGCAATCGGCGTCAATTCGGCAGGCTACAGGATGCCGAACAGCCAGAGAAGCAGGAGGGTGACGACGATGGAAACGGCGATCGAGCCGAGACACCCGAGCCGATTGGAAAAGAAGAGAAACATCGCTACAGGTTACGGCCGCGCGCAGAACGTCCGGTAGCCGTTTTTGACCTGCATCCGGATTCTTTGGCGCAGGTCGTGTCCGGCGCGGTCCCGTGCGGCCAGCATAAGGCGCGCATCGCTCCGCACCGTCGTTCGAGAATGTCAGTGGCCGTTCGTTGCCCCCAGAACCAATGACGCCGCGTCAAGCGCAGACCTATACTTGGCCTGATTGGCGGCCACAAATCCCGGGGAAGTAGGCGAATCGGCCTGGAGCCATTCCTCCGGATAGAGCTCGAAGATCTGAATCTTGTTGGCCAGCGCGTATTGCAGCAGGTTACCGATGTCCATCGTCGCGACCGAGGTGCTAGTGGTTGCCGTTATCGGTTGCTGTGCCAACGGCACCCGGCCAGCGTAGGTCGTATACGCCTGACACCAATGGAGGTTGACGATCTGCGCGAGAGGATTGCACGGGCCGGGAGTCGACCCAGGCACCGCGACATTGCTGACGCCGAGATTCTCGAAGGAAAACCCGACGTGCCTCGCAGCGGCCACGGCTGCACCCAGATTCGCAACGGCGTAAACATCCGGACCGCCGCTGATGAAGGGCAGCGACACCATGATCTGCTTGTCGGTGGGCTGGCTGCCCATCGCATTGATGATATTGGCTTCGTGCGTGTTCCAGACGTTGTACGAGAAGCCGGCTGCCGTCCATAGCGCTTCGCAGGCAGCCCCGTCGTTATAGCCTGGCGGCGGCAGCGCTTCGGCACCGCCGGCGGTTGCAAAGCGCATGTAGCCAACGCTGGCGGCAAGCGCTGAATTCGAAAAGCTGAACTGATGCACGGCAGCCGCGATGAATGCCCCCCAGGCAGCTTCGTAGCCGGCGTTGAAGTAAACCGGGATCGACGGCTGGCCCGCGCACGAAACGGTGGGAACGCCAGCGCCGCCTTTGCTGACCGGATCGGTCACCCACGCAGGCGTCACCGTATTCACCAGTCCCTCGGTAACATCGGAGAAGAGCAGATTGACTGTAAGGCCCGCATCGGTATAAGGCTTGGCCGCCGCCGTGACGGAACTCCAATCGAAAACGCCCTTGGTGGCTTCCACGTCCGACCAGTAGATGACGAGGCTTGCGCCGCAGAGCGTCGGATCCTTGCCGATGACGTCGTTCGCAAGCGCACTCTGGTAAGCGGCGGATCGATGGTTCGGATTCCACACATAAATGCCATGCGGTCCGCCGGGGACCGCGACCTTCGGATTATTGCCTTTGCACGGCGGCGGAACGAAGGCCGATGGAGAAGCCGGCGGCGCGCACATGATCACCTGATCCGGTCCATAGCCTTCGGCGACCCATCCTTGCGCGACCATGTGGGCGCGCACACTGCTGTCGGTGGTGTAGCGATGATTCGTATCGGCGCGGTTGTCCCATACCCGGTACACCGGCGTATCGCCCACCGGACACGCTCCGGTGGTTGTGTCCGGGAGGTCGATGTACATCACCGCGGCCGACTCCTCGACGAACGAGGGAAACATGCTGAGGGTCTGCGCGCATTCCGTCGGCGAGGCGGAATAAAAATGTGAGTCGCCCTGCGCGGGGGGAATGTAAAAGCGACAGACCGGGCTCGACCCGGCGGTGGCCTGAGGGTACGCACCGAAGGTCCTGCCGGTGCGCGTCCAGCCTTTGAGCTGTCCCGTATCCAGCGCGTTGATGTCGGCCTGCAACGAGCTTATGAAGTAATGATCCTGGCTCGCGTTGTAGTACTCGACGACCTCGACGGTCGAAGCGGCCGCGCAGAGCGCAAAGAGGGACGCGAAGGCGAACGCGGCGGACCGCACCCAGAAGGTGTGGTGACGCGCTGCGCCTCGGTCCGGCAGCGCGGCAGCCCGTTGGCTTCGTCCGGAAAACGCGGCGACGTACGACCAAAAACGAAGGCGTGGTGGTGGCAAGATCCTCTCCCATCGGCGCGGCAGCCTACATGGCGGCCGAGTATGCCACGACGATACGCGGCCGCTATCCGGTCAGGGCAGGACGCACCGTCCGAATTGCACGCCACGACAACGGAAGTCAGATCATGAGCGGCCTGACTGGTTGAATTTCGGTCCGGCCCCCTATACGTTCCAGCCCACAGCACTTTTCCGGAGGGACCGGCTCATGCTGACGGTGCGCATGCATGGCGATGGGAACGGTGTCATCTGGGCCATGGCCAAATGTCGAATTTGTGGCGAGGTGCACCAATACCTCGTCACCGAGGCTATTGCCGGCCCGGTCCAATGCAAAAGCTGCGGGAGACCGATGGAAACACAGGGCGCCGTGTTTGAGGGCGGCGATGCCATCGCCTACGCAAGCACTTATGCGCGATGCGATCCACGCCAGCCGTCAGTCGCCGTCATCCCAGTCCGAGAGGGATAGGGCCGCCATCGCGATAACAGAGATGTAGGCAACGCACAACAGTACGATCAATGCCCAAGCTGTCGTTTCCATTTGGCGAACCCCACGACTTCGGTATCCGGACGTCGGCCCCCTGAAATAGACTGCCCGCAAGCGGGCGTTGCTGTTATGTCCGATACCGTACATAGACTAGGCGCCATGCCGATTCGAGGCAAGTAGGCGACACCGTTATTCCGTGTAGTCCATTCGCCCTAGTTTTTAAGGCTTGACCATCGCCGGAATCAGATGTGTGAAAGCAAGCGGCCTCGCGCCGCGGCCGCTGGCTTTGCTGGCGCTCGTGGTCGGTACTGACGCGTGGCGCTCTATGGCCCGAGCCTTCCGCGACCCTTGAAGGTCCGCGGCAGCACCATCGTGAACACGGTCCCCTGCACCTCCGATTCCGCCCGCAGCGTACCGCCGTGCCCGACGACGATTTCGCGGGCGACGAACAGTCCGAGCCCGAGACTGGTCGACAGTGGGCCGGCTTTGGGATCTTCGGACTGAACTTGCACCAGCGGGTTGAAAATCACCTGCAACGCCTCCGCCGGAATGGGTGGCCCAAGGTTCGTTACCTTGATGGTCACGCTGTCCGCCTCGCCGCGCGCGAGCAGCGTAATCGGCATTCCACTCTTGCCGTGCTGGACCGCGTTGTTGAGGAGGTTGGACAGCACCTGCCCCAACCGGGCGCGGTCGACTTCCGCATGCAGGTCGCCGTCCATCTCGAGATCGAAGACACGATCGGGGTGTGCCGCCTGCGCCTCGTCGTGCGCGGCCTCGCAAATGTGCGCAACATCGCACGCGATGGGCGCAACGGGAATACCTTTGCCGAGCCGTGTACGGGTGTACTCGAGCAGGTCCCGGATCATCAGATTCATGGTCAGCGCGCTTTGCTTGATGAGCAGCACGGCGCGCAGCTCGTCGGTCCCCACTTTGCCGGGCGTCGCCAGGTAGTGTGCCGACATCGACACCGCGCTCAGCGGGCTGCGCAGATCGTGGCCCAGGATGGCCAGGAACGTATCCCGCGAACGCGCCATCTCGTCCGAGTAGCGCGCGACCGATTCCGCCAATGCCTGGTCGACTGCCTCGTTGAACCGGGTCACTTCGGTCAGCATCGGGTCCTCCTGCATGGACCGGTGCTCGCGCCACAGCTTGAGAACGCTGGCCCGCAATGCGCGGTACTCCGCGGCCAGCTGGCGCAGGTCGAAGCCCACGACGTGCCTGAGCGCGCCGTGGGCGGCGGCGGCTGTTTCCTTGCCCTCCAGATTCGGCGCCCACCCTTTCGACTTGTCGGCCTGCTGCCGGTCCGTCTGGGCGTGCTCGAGATCGCGCGCCATCGCCTGCAATATTTCCTTCGCGTGATTGCGCAGCGCCAGCGCCGTCGCCGTCTCAGCGGCGGGCTGCAGCGTGAGCGCGAATGCCTCCCATTCGGTCAGGATCGAATCAAGATTTTCATTGATGAACCCGGCAAGCGTCATGTGTTGTGCGCGGTCTCATCGCGATGAGCGGATCGCCCACGTCCATTTTACGTTACCGCGTGGCAAGCTGACCCCGCCGGCGTTTGCACGTCCCGCATTGACTTGAACAAAGGTGCAATGCTGTTCGCGCGGTAGCGACTATATTAGTGCTGCCCGCCGGTGCAGACCCGCCGGGACTAAGCGAGGAAACGCGATGCAAAGTGTCAAACTGTCTCCCGCATTTCGTCGGCGAGCGCATCCGCCGATTCGGAACAAAACATTGCCTTGACATTAGCGGGCGGCAAATGACGGATGAGAAGGGCAAACAGACAGGGCTCGACAATGACTTCGTTAGTCTGGAGGAGCCCTGGCAGCTTCACTATTGGACGACAAAGCTCAAATGCACGCCGGATGAGCTTCGCGCGGCGATTGCGGAAGTCGGAAATGCCGTAGTGAAGATACGAGCCTTCCTCAAGAAAGAGTGACCGTCGCCCCATGCACAGCCCGACCGGCAACCAGGCGATTGCGACACCCATTCGTCTGATCCGGGCGGTCAACGGGTTTAGCCGCTCAACGTTCGCCTGCGAGGACACGGGTCGGTGACGCTCACAAGCGAAACCCCCGCGCAAGGCGGGTTCTTCACAGGGTCGAAATGGGGGAGGTGGCGAGAATCGAACTCGACATTTCCGCATAGGGGAAATTGAAGGCGATACGCCGAAGCGCGTGCCCTTACCCCTGCTGTCACCCCTTCAAATCGAAGATGGCGCGACGGTTTGCGTTGGCGGCTTTACTGGCTGGCCCTTTTCGGCGCTTCCGGTTGAACGCAGGACAAGCATCGCGCACGTCGCGCATGGTCCTCTCCCAAGGCAGTCTCGGCAACGGATTTCCCTACGTGCAGGTCCGCTCGATGGAATGGGTTAGGCGCAACCTGGCTTCCCGGTCATAAACACTCGACATCGAATCTCGAAAATATCACGTCGGTTTGCTTCGATGGAATGGCGCTCAGTCTCTCAGCCCCTCTTGGGGCGTGCGGATACAGGTATGAAAGCGGGTCGTAGTTGTTCTCAAGTTCATACGCATGAAAGCCGTGAGCGTTGAACGTATCGAAGATAAACTTTGAATTCTCCATCGAATCGGCGGAAATTTCGATCACTACCTCCGCGTCCTTTGGGAGAAGAGCCAATTTCGGAGCCAGGCCTTTTATGACACGTGCCTCCGCGCCTTCGACATCGATTTTTATGAGACGGGTGGCCGCCATCTCGGCGTCCGTGAGCATTTCGGATAGCGTTTCGCTAGCAACTGCAAGTGCTTTGGCCTTGAACTTCCCTGGCACAGATGTCGTTCCACCTTCGTTAAGGTCCCCGGCGTAGAAGAGTTCTAGCGTGCCCCGAGTGTCACTGGCAGCAGCCGCAATGATACGAAGATTCTCGAGCGCGTTGCGTCTTACGCTCGAACGGAGTTTTTCGACAGTCGGCGGGAATGCCTCAATCGAAACTACGCTGGATCGCGGGTAGCGCTTCGCAACGAGGATAGAGAAATAGCCAATGTTCGCGCCGACATCTACGAAGGTTCGATGAGGCGCCTCGTTCATCCTGCGCGTAATAAAGTCTGTCAGGTTGGGCTCCCAGGCTCCGAACCAGTATAAGTACCCTTGGATCAGATCGAGGGTATTCCCGGCAACGATGACGCCATTGGCCTCGGTGACGAAGTTTTTCGAGCGCCACTTACCCCAGCGCCACACGAATTCTCTCAAACGACCCGGAGGAGCGTTTCGGACGATTGCCTGAGCGATAGGCATTGCTGCCATAGCTAGCGTCTTCTTGATTGGGTTCATGTGGGGATCAAATCGGTGCAGAGCGCCTAACGTATCAAGCTAGCCGGCGGGCAGCGCCGACGGTGACAAGCAAGAAGATGGTGTCCGCCCGGTTGAGCACCCGGGTTAGGCGGCGCGGACGCACCATGAAGCGTCCTCCAGTCACCGGCGTTTCCCCTTCGTGGCCCTTGCCACCGCCGTCGCCAAGTTCTGCCTCACTCTAAACTTCACAATTCTTTCGATCAAGGAGTATGGGATCGGTTGATCGAGCGGAAAGCGCAGATTGCCCTTCTCTCCCGCATAGCTCGAAATCGCCTTCTCTAATCTGACATCGCCCTTGACCGGTGGATAGAAGCCGATGTGATTCTTGAAGGCGGCGAAATACACCAAAGCACCATGCAGGGTGAACGTCGGGATCTGATAGCTGATACCTTCCTGCGCACCGGGCGCAGCGTTGCTGATCGTCAATCGTACCCGTTCGAGAATCGCCCGCACCTCGGGAGGGAACGCCGCGATGTATTCGTCGATGCTCTTTGGCGCTGTGCGGCCAGTTGCCATGAACTCTCCTGCGTGGCCTTCGGTGAGATATGCGCCGCCCAACGGCTAAGGGGCGCGGGCTGGGCAGACTCCGAAGTTCACCCGCGCAAGGGGGACCGCCATGAAGTTCGCATTCCGGACGCCGTCCTTGCGACGGATGATCTCGGCTCGGACGTCACCCCGGCGATTCATCGCGCCATCATCGGCGTGAAGGCGCGCGCGGGTTCGGCTGGCTCACGAATCCAAAAGGCGCGCTCTAGAACCGCGTCTACACGCACGACGTTCGGGATCGGTGACGTTATCCGATGGATGTTCGGGCGGGGAAAATGATGGGAATCTTCTCGACTATGGGCGCCCGGCCCCGCAACGCGATATTCAGCGTCGATGCTCCCGGCGATCGATTCGCGCTTCCGAATCGCGGCTCAGCGGTTCTTATCCTTCGAGGAGGAACCGGGCACCGACCCCCGCTGATGACTGAATCCCGCACGCTGATTCTCGCCCGGTTCGTTGTGCGAGTCGGCGCCACGGTCACGTGTGAGCAAGACTCCAACGACTACCGCCACCGCCGCGAATGCAATGATGGCAAACCCGACCAACACCCACTCGAGGTGACTCATTTTCGGCCTCCGACCGCGCTCCAAATATCGCGGAGCGGTACCCTCCAATACAGCGTACCTTATGGGGGTGCCTTTACGCGAGTCTGTACGGTGGGAAACCGATGCAATCATCTCCATCATCGCCTAGTCGGATGCGCGTCCGTCATTAGCTTGCACCCAGACCTGGATGATTGTGGTCGTCGTCACTGTCGCGCGCTCGGTCAGCCTCGAACCGTTCCCCGCGCGCATCGATCCAATAGGCAACCGCGTACGCGATGGCAGCGGGGAGACCGAATGCGGCGGCAGCGATCTTGGTCGCGGTGACCAGAGCGTCGGGCGAGGATGTCGCCCGCATTGCGAAAGCGACTACCACCACGCCTAGAAGCAACAGCGCGGTTGCGGTCCAGCGTAACCAAGCGGCGATCCGGTTGGAATTCATAGCTATGGGTCGTCCCGTCCCCATAACTTGAGGGCACTCGAAACTCCATTCTTGCACTGGCTTTGCCGGCTCGCAACGAATCCCGTTTGAACACCCGTTCAACCAAAGAGGGTCTCGGTCTGCGCTTTGCCGGCGAACAGGCAACGATATTGCCAAGCTCGGACAACGGACGGTGGCACGAACAGGAACAAGCCACGCCATCTTTCAGCCTATACGATTTGACTCGCGGCTTTGCGTTGCGCACGTGCGTGCCGGTCAATAGGTGCTTGGCCATGCTCGCTTCGGTTCTCTCGCCGGGAATCCGTTACCGACGTTTCGGTTACCCCTCCCGTTACGCTGATTTTGGCGATTAGAGGCGAACGGACGCGAACTGGCCCGCGTTATAGCAAACGGGCAAGAAGAAATGAAAAACCCGCACCTGGCGGGTTCTCATGGTGCTATGTGGTGGAGGTGGCGAGAATCGAACTCGCGTCCGGAAGCGCTCCACAGTCAGGACTACATGCTTAGTCGCGTCATTCAGGCTCTCATCCCGACACCGTTGACGGACAGACGATGGCGGGACCAGTCACCTTGCTTTAGCGCCTCACCCAAGTGACCCGGGTGGGCGCGATCGCTCGAAATGTCCTTGCCGTGACTACACTGTTGCCAGCTTCACCCGGGCTGAGCGCCGCCCGGTGCAAGGTCCAGCGGGATTAAGCCGCCAGAGCGTAGGTTTCGTCGTTCGCAGTTAAGTTTGCGATTGTCAGGGTTTTACGAGGACCAACACCTCGGCATGCCCCAAGCTGCTTCACTACCCCCGTCGAGACCAGTTCACCCCCGGTGATCGATCGGCGCACCCTACCGGAAACAACGGCAGCGCGACAGACATCATTGTACCAGCGCCCTTGGCTCGTCTCGATTTGCGTGTGCATTCAAGTGTTTCGGCGTCCGGTATCGCCGGAAAACATGGGGGCGCCGGAGCAGAACTCAACGCCGGGAGACGTTCGCGTTAAGATTCGTGCCATTCGGTGTGACAAGCCCTGACAAGCCCAGACAAGCGATGAACAAACGCGTTGATACCCCCATCGTCCCGGTCATCCTGTCCGGCGGCGCGGGGACCCGTCTATGGCCGCTGTCGCGTGAAGCGGCGCCCAAGCCGTTCATGCCGTTGCCGGACGGCGAAACGTTGCTCGGCAAGACCGCAACCCGCGCGACCGCGATTCCTGGCTCGCGCGGCTTGGTGACGGTCACCAATCGCGATTACTACTTCCGCACCAAGGACGTGTACGCGGGACTGGGCACCAGCGAGCCGTCGGACGCGGCGTATCTGCTCGAGCCCTACGGCCGCAATACCGCACCCGCCGTGGCGCTGGCGGCGCTGCTCGTGCGCGCTCGTTACGGCGACGATGCGGTGATGCTGGTGCTTGCCGCCGACCACCTCATCCGCGATGAAGCTGCGTTCGCCGCCGCGGTCACTCGCGCAGCGGAGCTGGCGCGCCTTGGAATGCTGGTCACCTTCGGGATCACGCCGACGTTGCCGGAACCGGGCTTTGGCTACATCGAATGCGGCGCGGCGCTGGGTGCGCGAGCGTTCTCGGCGGCGCGATTCGTCGAGAAGCCGCCGCTTGCCAAGGCGCGCGAATTTCTCGCTGCAGGCAACTACGTGTGGAACGCGGGGATGTTCGCGTTCTCTCCGCGCGCCATTCTCGAGGCGCTCGACCGCTACGCGCCTGCCGTGGTCGCCGCCGCGCGTACCGTCTGGCAACCCTTGTCGGCACGGGCCAACGACGCGATGCTCGAGATCGATGCAGCGAGCTTCGCCACCGCGCCGGATCTATCCATCGACTATGCGGTCATGGAAGGCGCTGCGGCCGATGGCCTGGTCGCCGTGGTGCGCGGCGAGTTCGACTGGAGCGATGTCGGCTCGTGGCAGGCGATATCGGAACTGTCCGATGCCGATGGCGACGGCAATCGTGGCCGCGGCGAGCGCGTGACGATCGACACGCGCGGCACGTTCGTCCATTCGGAGGATCGGGTCGTCGCCACCATCGGCGTGGAAAACCTGGTCATCGTGGACACGCCCGACGCAGTGCTGATCGCGCATCGCGACCACCTGCAGCGCGTGAAGGAAGTCGTAGGCGAATTGAAGGCACGCGGCCACGATTCGTATCGGCTGCACAAAACTGTCTCGCGGCCCTGGGGCACCTACACGGTGCTCGAGGAAGGCCCCGGATTCAAGATCAAGCGGATCGAGGTCAAGCCCGGCGCATCGCTGTCGCTGCAGCTGCACCATCGGCGCAGCGAGCACTGGGTCGTCGTGCGCGGCACGGCCCGGTGTACCTGCGGCGAAAGCGTGTTCGACCTGCCGAAAGGCGAATCGACATTCATTCCGGTCGAGACGCAGCACCGGCTGGAGAACCGCAGCGCCGATCTGCTCGCCATCATCGAAGTCGCGTGCGGCGACTATATCGAAGAGGACGACATCGTCCGCTTCGACGACAAGTACGGCCGGGTCCCGGGCTGATGCAACGGAAATGAGGGTCAGACTCGAATTTCGCTTGCTCTGAGCCGGTGCGTAACGGTGCCACGAACTCTTCGCTGACGAAATTCGAATCCGACCCTCACGCCAGCACGTCCGGGTCGAGCTGCCGCTCGAGCCGCGCGATCTGATCCTTCAGCAGCAGCTTGCGGCGCTTCAGCCGGCGCAGCTGCAGCTCGTCGTGCTCGGTATCGATTTCCAGCCGCGCGATCGCGGTGTCGAGATCGCGATGCTCCATCTTCAGCGCCACGATGCGCTGTTGCAGCGCCACGCGATCCGCGTCGCCGATGCTGCCGCCGATATTGTCGTCATTCCCGTTCAATCGGTCCCCACGGCTGCCGCTTCGTCGACATCCGGGCGGCGGCGTCCATATCGGCTGGTGAGCCAGATGCCGGAGAGAATGAGCACGATGCCCATGACATGATAGGGCGCGAGCTCTTCGTTCAGGAAGAGCCACGCGAGCACGATGCCGAAGACCGGCATCAGATGCACGAACAGGCCGGCCACGTTCGCCCCGACTTCCTCGACGCCGCGGTTCCAGAACAGATAGGCAAGCACCGACGAGCAAAGAGCGACGGCGAGCAGCGCCGCAAGATTCGTCCATGACCACGCAATGAAATGGCCGAGCGCCATTTCGCCGAGCCACAGCGGCAGCACGCACGTGTTGCCGATGATGCCGACGACCCACAGGAACGAGATGACGTTGAGCCCGCGCGGCCGCCAGCGCAGCATGATCGTGTAGACCGACCACATCGCCATGGACAGGATGATGAAGATGTCGCCGATGTTGAGACGAAACCCGAGCAGGGTCTGCAGCTGTCCTTCCGACAGGATGGTCAACACGCCCGCCAGCGAAATCGCCACGCCGACGAGCTGCATCGGCTGCAGCTTCTCGCGCAGGAACAGCCACGACATCGTCACGATCATCACGGGAATGAACGAATTGAGGATCACACCGTTGGTCGCCGTCGTGTAATTGAGCCCGAGGTACGCCAGGCTGTTGTGCGTGCCGACGCCGATCGCGCCCAGCACCACCAGGAACTTCCAGTGCGTGCGCAGGATCGGCCAATCGCGCTTCACGTGCCGCCAGGCGAACGGCGCAAGGATCACGATGGCGAACAGCCACCGGAAAAACGTCATCGCCATCGGCGGAATATCGGCATGCAGGCCGCGGCCGATGATCCAGTTACCGGCCCAGAACAGCGGCGACAGCGTCAGCAGCACGTACGGAGACACCCTGAGAGTCGCAGGCATCTGTCCAGTATATGCGCTTAGCCGCTCGGGGATTCCAGGAAGTCGCGCCGGTATAATTGCATCTTGAATACCGACGCGACATCCCTGGCCGCGCCGCCGGTCGCCGCGACCGTCGCGCCACCTTCGCTTCCCGCACTGATTCCGGAGCTGCCGGCACCGGGGCGCCGGACCGGCGCCGGCGCCTTCGCGGGATCGTCCGACGCGCTTGCACTGGCCGAACTCGCCCGCCGCGCCGCCGCGGCCAAGCGGATGATCGCGATCGTCAGTGCGGATCCACTGTCGGCGCAGCGGCTGGCCGAGGAAATCCCGTGGTTTGCGCCGGAGCTGCGCGTCGCGCTGATGCCGGACTGGGAGACGCTGCCGTACGACCACTTTTCGCCGCACCAGGACCTCGTGTCCGAGCGCCTCGCGACGATGTATCGCGCGGCGCGCGGCGAATGCGACGTGCTCGTCGTCGCCGCGACCACCGCGCTGTATCGGCTCGCCCCGCCGAGCTATCTCGCGGCGTTCACGTTCTTCCTCACGCAGGGCGAAACGCTCGACGTTGATGCGCTGCGCGCCCAATTGGCGCTGGCGGGGTATTCGCATGTGACGCAGGTCGTCTCGCCGGGCGAGTTCAGCATTCGCGGGGGGCTCATCGATCTCTTTCCGATGGGATCGACGCTACCGTTCCGCATCGATCTCTTCGATAACGAGATCGAGACGATCAAGACGTTCGACGTCGATACGCAGCGCACGCTTTATCCGGTTCCGAACGTGCGTTTGCTGCCGGCGCGCGAATTTCCGCTGGACGATGCCGGCCGCACGCGTTTTCGCGGCCGCTTTCGCGAAGTGTTCGAAGGCGACCCGTCGAAATCGGCGCTGTACAAGGACATCTCGAACGGCATCGTCCCCGGCGGCATCGAATACTACCTGCCGCTTTTCTTCGACGCGACGGCGACGATCGCCGATTACCTGCCGCCGACGGCGACGGTCGCGTTGCATGGCGACGTCCGCGGCGCCATCGACCGCTTCTGGCAGGACACCGAGTCGCGCTATCGGCTGCTGCGCGGCGACAAGGCGCGGCCGCTGCTGCCACCGACGGAGTTGTTCCTTCCGGCCGATGCCTTCAACGGCGCCATCAAGAGCTTCGGCCGCGTTGAACTGGGCGGCAACGCCGCGGGCCCCACGAATGCGTTGCCGCCCGTCCAGGTCGATCGGCGTGCCGACGATCCGCTCACCGCCTTGAAGCGCTTCATCGCGACGACCGAACTGCGCGTCGCGATCGTCGCCGAAAGCGCCGGCCGCCGCGAGACGATGCAGCACTACTTCGCGGAATACGGGTTGCTCCCGGCGCTCGGCGATACCTTCGATGCGTTCGTCGGAAGCATCGAGCACGTGATGCTCGTGACCGCGCCGATCGCGTCCGGTTTTGCGTGGCCGGACGGCGGCATGGCGTTCGTGACGGAAGCCGAGCTGTATTCGGGCGTCGTGCGCAGGACGGCGCGCGAGGCCGCCAAGCGCTCGAACGTCGACGCGATGGTGCGCGACCTGTCCGAGGTGCGGATCGGCGACCCGGTGGTCCACGAACAGCACGGGATCGGCCGCTACCTGGGCCTGCTGACGCTCGACCTGGGGGATGGACCCAATGAGTTCCTGCAACTCGTTTACGCCAATGACGCGAAGCTGTACGTCCCCGTCTCGAACCTGCATCTCATCAGCCGCTACAGCGGCGCGTCGCCCGACGCCGCGCCTCTGCATGAGCTCGGCAGCGGCCAGTGGGAAAAAGCGAAGAAGAAGGCGGCGCAGCAGGCGCACGATACCGCGGCGGAACTGCTGAACCTTTACGCACAACGCGCGGCGCGAACCGGGTACGCCTTCGGCTTCAAGCCGCACGACTACGAGCTCTTTGCGGAAGGATTCGGTTTCGAGGAGACCCCCGACCAGGCCGCGGCCATCGAGGCCGTGATCCGCGACATGACGTCGGGCAAGCCGATGGATCGTCTGGTCTGCGGCGATGTCGGCTTCGGCAAGACGGAGGTTGCGCTGCGCGCGGCGTTCGTCGCGCTCGCCGACGGCAAGCAGGTGGCGCTGCTGGTGCCCACCACGCTGCTGGCCGAACAGCACTTCCAGACGTTCTCCGATCGCTTCGCCGATTTTCCCGTGAACATCGCGGAGCTGTCGCGATTTCGCTCGGCGAAGGAAACCAAGGTCGCGCTCGAGGGTTTGGCGAGCGGGGGTGTCGATCTCGCGATCGGCACGCACAAGCTGCTGCAATCCGACGTCAAGTTCAAGAACCTGGGGCTCGTCATCATCGACGAGGAGCACCGGTTCGGCGTCCGGCAGAAGGAACTGCTGAAGCGCCTGCGCGCGGAAGTCGACGTGCTGACGCTCACCGCGACGCCGATCCCGCGCACGCTGGCGATGTCGCTCGAAGGCATCCGCGATTTTTCGGTGATCGCCACGGCGCCCCAGCGCCGGCTGGCGATCAAGACGTTTGTCGCGAGCTATTCGCCTGGCATCGCGCGCGAAGCCGCACTGCGCGAATTGAAGCGCGGTGGCCAGATCTATTTCCTGCACAACGAAGTCGACACCATCGCCACCCGCGCCGAAACGCTGGCGAAGCTGTTGCCCGAGGCGCGCATCGCCGTGGCGCATGGCCAGATGGCCGAGCGCGACCTCGAGCACGTGATGCGCGACTTCTATCAGCAGCGCGTCAACCTGCTCGTGTGCTCGACGATCATCGAAACGGGCATCGACGTGCCCACGGCGAACACGATCATCATCGACCGCAGCGATCGCTTCGGCCTCGCGCAGCTTCACCAGTTGCGCGGCCGCGTCGGCCGCTCGCACCACCAGGCCTATGCCTACTTGTTGACGCCGCCCCTCGATGCGCTGTCGGCGCAGGCGAAGAAGCGCCTCGAGGCGATCCAGATGATGGAGGACCTGGGCTCGGGGTTCTATCTGGCGATGCACGACCTCGAGATCCGCGGCGCCGGCGAAGTCCTCGGCGAATCACAGTCCGGCGAGATGCAGCAGGTGGGCTTCCAGCTCTACAACGACATGCTGCGTGCGTCGGTGTCGGCGTTGAAGTCCGGGCGCGAGCCCGATCTCGGCGAGCCGCTCGGTGTCACGACCGAAATCAACCTCCATGTGCCGGCGCTGCTGCCCACGCGGTATTGCGACGACGTGCACGAGCGGCTGGTGTTGTACAAGCGGCTCGCCAGCGCGGAGACCGCGGAAGAATTGGAAGGGATCCAGGAAGAGCTCGTGGATCGCTTCGGACCCACGCCCGACCAGGCGCTCGCGCTGCTCGCCTGCCATCGCCTGCGCTTGCAGGCGAAACCGCTCGGGGTGTCCAAGATCGATTCCGGCCTGGAGCGGACGACCATCCAGTTCGTGAAGCGGCCGCCGTTCGATGCGGGCGCGCTGATCCTCCTCATGCAAAAGGATGGCCGGATCCGCTTTGCCGGACCCGATCGCGTCCGCATCGATCGCGCGGCGCCGATGTTAGCGGAACGCATTGCGCTGGTACGCGATTTTATCGGCAAGCTGCAGTAATCGCGTCGATCCAATCACAAGCGTACTTGACCAGCAACTGCAATCCAAGGAGAGCCATCATGACTGTCAGCATCGAAAAGAGCGGACCCGTCTGGACCGTCATTCACAACCGTCCCGAGGCCCGCAACGCAATGGATCCTTCGAGCGCCGATGCGCTGACCCAGGCTTTTCTCGCGTTCGATGCGGACGACGAGGCGCGCGTCGCCGTTTTCTATGGCGAAGGCGGCGCCTTCTGTGCCGGTTGGGATTTGAAGTACGTCAGCACGCTCGATCAGGGCTATCCGCTGGGAGAGCTTGATATTCCACCCGCGGGGCCGCGCGGCAACGGCGGCGAGATTCCCCGTGGTCCGTTGGGTCCGTCGCGGCTCGAGCTCGATAAGCCCGTCATTGCAGCCGTGGCCGGCCCCGCCGTGGCCGGCGGGATGGAGCTTGCGCTGTGGTGTGATTTCAGGGTGATGCAGGAAGACGCCTATTTCGGCGTGTACTGTCGGCGCTGGGGCGTACCGCTGATCGACGGCGGAACCGTGCGCCTACCCCGCATCGTCGGCCAGGGCCGCGCGCTCGAAATCATTCTGACCGGGCGCAAGGTCCCCGCCGAAGAGTGCCTCAGGATCGGACTCTGCGAATACCTCGTGCCGAATGGCGAAGTGCGCGCCAAGGCCGAACAGCTTGCCCACGAGATTGCAGCCTTTCCGCCCGTATGCGTCCGCGCGGACCGGCGCTCGGCAATCAAGAGCCGCGGCCTCCCGGTGCGCGACGCGCTGATCCAGGAGTGGTACAACGGCCGCGAAGCACTGGTCAAAGATGGCGCCGCGGGTGCCGCGCGATTCAAGAATGGCCTCGGCCGCCACGGCGACTTCACGAAGATCTATTGACGAGGCCAGCGCATCGCTCGATGTTCGTCTGAAGATGAGCGTCAGACCGGCCTGGCTCTCATCCTCCGTCCCGGTACGCCTCGATGGGAAGCACGATCCTGATGTCGTCGCCGGGCGCCAGCGGGAGATTGGCCGTCATTCCCCATTCCGAGCGCTTGATCACCGTCGACGCCTCTCCGCCGCACATGGGCTTCTTGTTGAACGGATTTTCGCCGCACTTGAAATTCTCGACCTTCAGGCTCACAGGCTTGGTTACCGCCAGCATCGTCAGGTCGCCATTGACTCCGACGACGCGATCGCCGTCGAAAACCACATTGGTCGACTTGAACGTCATCGTCGGATACTTCTCGACGTTGAAGAATTTCTCGCCTTTGACGGCGGTATCGAGCCTGGGATCGATCGTCTTGACCGATGCCACGTCGATGGTCACGTCCACGGTTCCGGTCTTGGCGGCGCGGTTGAGCGTCACCTGACCGGTCATTTTCGCGAAGCTTCCGCGCTGAGTCGAAAAGCCGATGTGCGGCGCTTCGAACATCGGCTGTGAATGCACCGCGTCGAAGATGTACGTTTCCTGCGCGGCGGCGGGAACGGCGATCGCCATGGCCAGTCCGGCGACAACGATATGTAGATTCAAGGTAGCTCCTCCAGTTGGGTTGAGGTCGGCTCGGAAGTTCCGCCCGGGGGAAGACCGACACGCAAACAGTGGCAGTCCCCGATTTATTCCAGTGCTCATTTCGGGGGCGGCAAGACGATTCGCACCATGACGTTTACCTCATTGGCGACGGTATCGGTGTCCGCCCACAACCCCTCGCCGATCTTGTAGTCCAGGCGCTTCACGACAAAGGTACCCTCGGCGACTCTATTGCCCGCGGCATCGTTCTTGAGCGTAATCGGGACGATGCATTCCCGGGTGATCCCCTTGATCGAAAGCTGTCCGGCGATGTCATAGCGGTCTCCGCCGCGATCCTTGATCGAAGTCGAGGCGAAATGGGCGACCGCGAACCGGGCGGCGTCGAACCAGACCTGGCCCTTGACTTCGGCTTCCGACTCGCTGCTCGCCAGATCGATGCTGGCCAGGTCGATATCGATGTCCGCCTTCGACGTCGCAAGAGCGCCGGGCAGGAACACGACGTTGGCCTTCCACTTCCGGAAGCGGCCCTCGACCTTCACGCCCATCTGTTTCGACACGAAGCGAATCTCGCTCTTGTCGATCAGCACGCCCTGTGCCGCAGACTGGTCCGCAGCGACGAGCACGCCCGCCGACAGCATCAGCGCACGCAACAGTGGCATCATTCAGCGGCTCTCTTTCGTCTCATGAACGGCAGCATGCGTGCAAGCGTTTCGTCGCGACTGGCAAAGTGATGCCAGAGCGCCGCCGCGGTGTGCAGACAGACCACGGTGAACAGGGTCAAGTTCCCGCCGACATGGACGCCCAGCAGCACACTAGCCAGCATCTTGTCCTTGGGCACCAGGTTCGGAAGCGGCACGAGGCCAAGATAGACGACCTGCACGCCGGTTGCCGAACTATAGAGCCAGCCGGAAATCGGAATGAGCAACAGCAGCGCATACAGGAGCTTGTGCGACATCGACGCCGCCGTGCGCTGCCAATCGGGCATCGCGA
>Ga0163163_10001189_pt1 | contig 22063 bp, 19 predicted proteins | sample S65metaG_FD_119766 | JGI IMG/M metagenome (GOLD analysis project Ga0163163, IMG submission 119766) | Switchgrass rhizosphere microbial communities from Kellogg Biological Station, Michigan, USA - S6-5 metaG | ecosystem: Host-associated > Plants > Roots > Rhizosphere > Soil | place: USA...
GACGCCGCACCGCGGCGCGCTGATTCGAGACGCACTCGCGTGCGCTTCGTGAGCTTCCGCGTCGGCGACTACTCGAGCTTCGGCGCGCTCAGGGACGACGGCATCGTCGACGTCGGCAAATTCTTGAAAACGCCGACGCTCGGTGCCGCCCTGCGCGCGGGGCTGCTGCCGCGCGCGCTCGAGCTCGGCGCCGCGCGCGAGCCGAGCATCGCGATCGACGAGATCCGCTACCTCCCGACGGTGCCCGACCCCGAGAAGCTGATCTGTATCGGCATCAACTACGGCAACCGCAACTCGGAATACAAGGACGCCGAGCCGCCGCCGAAGTATCCGAGCGTGTTCATGCGCACGCCCGGGAGCCTCGTCGGCCACCTCGAGCCGATCCTGCGGCCGCGCGAATCCGAGCAGCTCGATTACGAGGGCGAGATCGCGCTCGTGATCGGCACGGAAGGCCGGCGGATCGCCGAGCACGACGCGTGGAAGCACATCGCGGGGCTGTCGCTGATGAACGAAGGCTCGGTCCGCGATTGGCTACGGCATTCGAAGTTCAACGTGACGCCGGGCAAGAACTTCGAGCGCTCCGGCGCGTTCGGGCCGTGGCTCGTGACCGCGGACGAATTCAGCGACGGCCAGGAGCTCCATCTCACGACTCGCGTGAACGGCGAGGTGCGCCAGGACGATACGACGGCGAACCTGATCTTCTCGTTCGGGCGGTTGATCGCCTACTTGTCAAGCTTCATGCGCCTGAAGCCCGGCGACGTGATCGCCACGGGCACGCCGACCGGCGCCGGCGCGCGCTTCGATCCGCCGAGGTACTTGAAAGCCGGGGACGTCGTCGAGGTCAATGTGCCGGGGATCGGCACGCTCGAGAATCGCGTCGTCGACGACTAGACCCGCGTACGTCGCCGCCGGCGGGCTACAGCGCCTCGCTCGGCGACGTCATCGCGGCGAGCTCGTTTGCGATCGCGTTCGGCGAGCTCGTGCGGCGCGCAAATAGGTTGTAGACCGACGGCACGATGAACAGCGTGAACAGCGTGGCCAAGCTCACGCCGGAGAAGATCACGACGCCGAGCGCCTGACGGCTCGCGGAGCCCGGGCCGTGCGCGAGGATCAGCGGCACCGAGCCCATGACGGCGCAAAACGCGGTCATGATCACGGGCCGCAAACGAATCCGGGACGCCTCCACGATCGCGTCGCCGAACGGCATGCCCCTGTCGCGCATCTGATTGATGAACTCGACGATCAGCACGCCGTTCTTCGCGGCGATGCCGACGAGCATGATGATGCCGATCTGGCTGTAGATGTTCAGCGTCATGCCGGCGACCCAGAGGCCGAGCAAGCCACCCGCGACCGCGAGCGGCACAGTCACCATGATCACGAGCGGATGCACGAAGCTCTCGAATTGCGCGGCGAGCACGAGGAACACGACGAACAGCGCGATGCCGAACGTGAAGTACAACGCGCCGGACGCCTCCTTGTAATCGAGCGACTCGCCCTTGTAGTCGATCTGCGCCGTGCTCGGCAGCTCCTTGTGCACGAGATTCTCGAGGTAGTCGAGCGCAGCGCCGAGCGTGTAGCCCGGCGCCAAGTTCGCGGTGATCGTCACGGCGCGCATCCGGTTCTGGCGGTTCAGCGTGCTCGGTCCCGCGAGGTCCTCGATCTTCACGAGGTTCGCGAGCGGCACGAGCTCGTTGCTGCGCTCGGAGCGCACGAAAATGTTGCGCAGATCGTCGTACGTCGCGCGCTGCTCCTGCTTCGCCTGGAGCACGACGTCGTACTCCTCGCCGTCGACGACGTAAGTCGTAACCTGTTGCTCGCTCATCATCGCCTGGAGCGTCGAGCCGATGCTGCGAGCGCTGATGCCGAGGCTCGCGGCGCGGTCCGTGTCGACGCGCACGAGCGCCTGCGGCTGCGTCTCGCGCAAATCTGAATCGAGCCGCGTGAGGCCGGGATTCTCGGACGCCTTCGCGATGATGAGGTCGCGCCAACGCGCGAGCTCGTCGTAGTTCGGTCCGCCGATCACGAGCTGCACGGGCTGACCGCCGCCGCCACCGCCGCGGTTGTTGCCACTATTCATGAACGCGATCACGCGCACGTCGGGGATCTCTTCCCACTGCTTGCTGAGAATGTTGATGAGATCCTGAGTGCCGATCTTGCGCTCGCCCCACGGCTTCAGCGTCACGTTCACGATGCCGGACTGATTGTTCCAGCCCGGCACGCTCACGACGCCGCGCACGATCGTGCCGTCGTCGAAATACGGTTGGAGCGCTTTCTCGACCTGGTCCGCTGCGATCTTCAACCGCCCGAAGCTCGCGCCCTCGGGCGCCTGGATCGAGCCGTTGAATTGCCCGCGGTCCTCTTGCGGCGCGTACTCCTGCGGAATCGCCTTCACGAGGAAGTACGCCAAGCCGCCGATCGCGACGCACGCGAATACCGACGCCCAAGGCGCGCGCAGCGTTCGCCGCAGCCCGCGCTGATAGCGGTCCGAGAGCCATTCGAACGCCTTATCGAGCGCGTGCGTGAGCTTGCTCTCGCGCGTCGAGGAGCGCAGCAGCTTCGAGCACATCATCGGCGACAAGGACAGCGCGAGCACCGCCGAGAACACGACCGACGCCGCGATCGTGACGGCGAGCTCCGCGAACAGCCGGCCGATGCTGTCCTTCAAGAACGCGACCGGCGCGAACACGGACACGAGCACGACGGTGGTCGCGATCACGGCGAACGCCACTTGGCGCGTACCGCTGAAAGCCGCGAGCAGCGGGGCCTCGCCGGCCTCGACGCGCCGGTGCGCGTTCTCGAGCACGACGATCGCGTCGTCGACGACGAGGCCGATCGAGAGCGCGAGCGCGAGCAGCGTGATCAGGTTGATCGAGTAGCCGAAGAGCGACAGCACCGAGAACGTCGCGATCAGGCACACCGGGATCGTGACGAGCGGGATCAGCGTCGCGCGGATCGAGCCCAGGAACACGAAGATCACGAGGCCAACGAGCGCGGTGGTGATCCCGATCGTCCAGTAGATCTCCTGGATCGCGGCGCGGATGTACAGCGAATCGTCGCCGCTCGTGATGAGCTTCATGCCGGCCGGCAAGTTCGCGTTCACGCGGTCGACCTCGGCCTTCACCTTGTCGAGCACGTCGACCGTATTCGCGGTCGACTGCTTGATGATGCCGAAGCCCGTCGTGAGCTGCCCGTTCGTGCGGAACATCCGCGTGGTCTCGCGCGACTGAACTACAACGTTCGCGACCTCGCCGAGCCGCACGAGGTGGCCGTCCTTGCCCTGTGAGATCACGAGGTTTTGGAACTCCTCCGCGGTCTCGTAATTGCGCGCGATCCGCACCTGGAAGTCGAGGTCCTTCGAGATGATGCGGCCCGCGGGCAGCTCGAGGTTCTCGCGGGTGAGCGCGGTCTCGATGTCGGACACGGTGAGATTGCGCGCCGCGAGCGCGAGCCGGTCGATCCAGATGCGCATCGACGGACCGCCGGCACCGAAGATGTTGATCTGCGACACGCCCGGGATCGTCGCGAAGCGATCCAGGAGATACCGCTGCGTATAGTCGGTGAGCTCCATGAGTCCCATCGAGTCGCTCGACAGCGTGAGCCACATGATCGGCTGCGAGTCCGCGTCCGCCTTCTGCACGCTGATGTTGTCGACGTCGTCAGGTAGCCGGCGGCTCACGCGTGAGACGCGGTCGCGCACGTCGTTCGCGGCCTCGTCGAGCTTGCGGTTCATGTAGAACTCGACAGTGATCGACGATTGGCCGTCGCGGCTCTGCGAGCGGATCGATTTCACGCCCTCGATACCGGAGAGCTCCGCCTCGAGCACCTGCGTGATCCGCGTCTCGATGATCTCGGCCGACGCGCCGGGATAGCCCACCTGCACCTGCACCGTCGGCTGCACAGTGTCGGGATACTCGCGCACCGTGAGGTCGCGGAACGACAAGGCTCCGATCGCGAGCAGCATCAGGCTCAGCACGGTCGCGAAGACCGGGCGCTTGACGGAAGTATCGGAAAGCCACATCGCGCGCTGCTCGCTCGCCTACCGCTCAGCCGCCGTTCGGCAGCGCGACCTTGTTCGGCACGTCGATGCGCTGGCTGACCTCGGCCGTGCCACCCTCGCTCTCGTAACGCACTTTGATGCCTTCGCGGAGCTTTATGATGCCCTCGATCACGATCAAGTCACCCTCGACGAGGCCGCTCTTGATCTCCGCAGTGCCGAAGTGCCGGCTGCCGACCTCGATCTGCTGCTGGTGCGCGACGAAATCCTCGACCTTGTAGACGTACGCGCGGTTCTGCACCTGGAACACCGCGCTCTCGGGCACGACGAGCGCGAGATGCTGCTTCGTGAGCACCTGCACCGTGAGCAGCATGCCGGGCCGCAGCGCGCGATCCTTGTTCGGGACGAGCGCTCGCACGGTCGCGGCGCGCGTAATCGGGTCGATCCGCGAGCCGACCGTCTTCACGACGCCCTCGAAGTTGCGGCCGGGGTAGCTCACGCTCTGCGCGATCACGCGCGCGCCCTGCGTCATCGAGCCCAAGTACGACTCGGGCACGGTGAAGTCGAGCTTGATCGTCGAGATGTCGTCGATCGTCGTGATCGACGTGCTCGGGCTCACCATCGTGCCGGGGCTGACCTGGCGGAACCCGAGCAACCCGCCGAACGGCGCGAGGATCAATCGATCCTTGAGACGAGCGACGACCGCGTCGTAGCGCCCCTGCTGAGCCGCCACTTTGGACCGCGCCGAGTCGAGCGCCGATTTCGAGCCCAAGCCCTTTGCGTTGATGTCCTCTTGGCGACGTAGCTCGTTCTGGGCGTCCTCGAGGTTCGCGTGCGCCTCGGCGAGCGACGCGGTTTCCTCTTGATTCGTGAGCTCGGCGAGCACGGCGCCCGCGTCGACGTAATCGCCGTCCGAGAAATTCACTTTCCGGACCGTGTCCGTGACCTTTGCGTTGATCGTGACGGACTCGTTCGCCTGCGCCGTCCCGAGAGCCTCTACGGAGTCGAACACCTGATCCTGCCGGACGCGCGCGACGGTCACGAGCGGCGCGGCTTGCGCGAACCCGCCGCCGGGGCCGCCCGCGCCCGGCCGGCCGGCGCCGGAACCGAATGCGCCCGCTTGCGCGCCCGCGCCCGCAGGGCCGCGGCTGCCGGCGAAATACCAAACCGCGGCTCCGCCGAGCACGAAAGCGATCACGATCAGGAGTGCGTTCTTCATGAGTCAGTGCCCCAGCGGTTTTTGGAGTTGGCGTGCCCGCCGACCGAGCGGAGCATTGTTATCGACTGAGCGCCGCAGGCAGAGGCAAATTATAAGCTGTCGCGTCGAAACGCGCCGCGCGTGCCGGTTATACTTTTTCTGGTTTTTTCTCAAGGTTCCAAGGGTTACGCGCGTGCAGGGCGCGCTGCGCAGCCGCCGGAAGTCCGAAGAAGCGTCATCGATGCGCGTAGCCGTTCCCGCGATCTCCTTCGGCCAGCATTCGGGGCTCGTCCAGCGTTTGCTCGAGCGATATCCCGACGCGAAGGTGAACACCGAGGCAATTCCGTACTACCGCAGCGAGCAGGAGACGATCGCTTATCTCGACGGCTACGACGCCGCGATCGTCTCCTTCGAGCCGATCAACGAGCGTGTGCTCGAGGCGCTGCCGCGGCTCAAGATCGTGTCGAAGCTAGGCGTCGGCCTCGACAAGATCGACGCCGCAGCGATGCGCCGGCACGGAGTGCGGCTCGGCTGGACGCCGGGCGTGAACAAGCGCTCGGTCGCCGAGCTAACGTTGTGTCTCGCTATCGCGGCGCTCCGCCACGTCGTCGATCGCAACGCCGCAATGCGCCGCGGCGAGCGGCCGCTCCAGAAGATGGGCCGCCAGCTCACCGGCCGCGTCGTCGGCATCCACGGCTGCGGCGAGATCGGCAAGGAATTCGTGCGGCTGCTTCAGCCTTTCGACTGCGCGGTGCTCGCGTGCGACATCAAGGACTACGCCGACTTCTACGCGCAGTATCGCGTGACGCCGGTCGACCTCGAAGAGCTGCTCGCTCGTTCCGAAGTGCTCTCGATTCATCTCACCGTGACGAATCGCACCCGCGGCCTCTACGACGCGGCGACGCTCGACAAGTTGCGTTCCGATTGCGTGCTGATCAACACAGCCCGCGGCCGAATCATCGACGAGGACGCGCTGAAGGAGCGGCTGAAGTCGCGACGCATCGCCGCGGCGGCGATCGACGCGTTCGCGGTCGAGCCGCCGACCGACGACGAGCTATTGAACCTAACGAACTTCATCGCGACTCCGCACATCGGTGCAGGCGCCGAGGAAGCGCGCTGGCTGATGGGCATAACGGCCATCGAAGGGCTCGTCGACAACTTCCTCCCCGAGCCGGGTGCGTATCCGTTCGAAGACCGTTGACTCCCCTCGCGAAGCCAAGCGGGCGCCGTTAACATATCGATACATGAGCGTCCAGGCGAAGCAGAAGGTCCCAGGCATCGAAGCAATGGTGTCGATCACCGCGCACGTGCCCGAGGACGCGATGAGTGCCGGGTTGCTCGGCACCGAGCGCATCGGTCACGGCGTGCGGATCCGCGAAGATGGGCTCGTCGCGACCATCGGCTACGTCGTGCACGAAGCCGAGCAGCTGTGGATCGGCACGCGCTCCACGGTCGTGCCGGGGTTCGTCGTCGGTTACGACTTCGATAGCGGCTTCGCGCTCGTGAAGCCGACGCTGCCGCTGCACGGCGGGTGCATGGAGCTCGGCAGCGCGTCGGCGCTCTCGGTCGGCGACGCCGTGTCGGTAATGAGCAGCGGCGGCAATACGCAGGTGATCGAAGCGCGCGTCGCAGCGCTGCAGGAGTTCGCGGGCCGCTGGGAGTACGTGCTCGACCAGGCCGTCTTCACGACGCCGCCGCACGAGAGCTGGTCTGGCGCCGCGCTCGTCGATTCCGAGGGCAGGCTCTGCGGCCTGGGCTCGCTCGTGATCCAAGGCTTCGAGATCAACGGCGCGCGCAACGACGTCAACATGTTCGTGCCGATCGATCTACTCGTGCCGATCGTCGACGAGATCTGCGCGCACGGCCGGCGCCTCGCGCCGCCGCGGCCTTGGCTCGGCATGCTCGTGCACGACGATCAGAACGATCTCACGGTGGTCGGGGTGTACCGCAACTGCCCGGCCGACAAGGCGGGACTCCGGCCCGGCGACGTGATCATCGGCATCGACGACGAGCCCGTGGTCGGCCTCGCGAACATGTTCCGCAGGGTCTGGAGCCTCGGCAGCGCGGGCGTCGAGGTGCCGCTCAAGGTGATGCGCGACGCCGAGAAAATGGAGCTCAAGGTCCACTCGGCCGACCGCGCGGGATTTCAGCGCAAAGGCACCTTGCAGTAGCGGCTACTTCTCGTCGCGCTTGCGGTACGGCCGGTGGCACCCGCCGCACGATTGCCCGACGGCCTGCACCATGCCCTTCGAGGCTTCGAAGCCGTTCGCCTGGGTTGCGTCCGCGAGCGCCGTCGCGGCCATTTGCAGATCGTTTGCCTTCATTTGGAAGTCCGGGAAGTTCTTCCAGATGTCCGGCAACGCGAGGCTGCCCTTGACGATGCTGTTCGGGATGAAGCCGTCCGCCAACATGCCGGCGAGAGCGGCGGTGTCCTTCGCATTCTTCAACGCGACGGCGTTGTCGACCGGAATGTCGCCTTGTGCCATCGCACGCAGCTTGCCGACCTTCCACGCGAGGGCGTGCATCATGCCGTCGCGAAATTGGTACGCCTGATATTCGGGCGAGTCATCGGCCTGGGCGTTCGCGCCGCCGCCACCAGCGCCTTGCTGACCGCACGCAGACAGCGACAAAAGAAAACCAGCGAGCAGTGCAATCTTGGCGGAATGTCGGTTCATTGTCGGACCTTTTGGCGATGATTCGAGGCAGCATAAACGGATCGTTTGCGGCATCGCAAGGGCAACTCCGGCGACGACGCGCAGTACGTCCGGGCTAGTACTTCGACGAGTGCAGCCGCCGCTAGCTCGGCGACTACGCGCTTGGCTTGAGAGGTTTGAGCGCCTCGTCGACGACGAAAAGATCGGTGAGCAGCGCGCGCAAGTGGATCGACGCATTGAGATTGTCGACGAGCTGCGAGCCGATGTCGGCTCGCGCGAGCACGAGCCGCACTGCGCCGTGAGCGACGCGGGCGTCGGCGTCGACGGCGGCAAAGAACGCGGCCGCCACCGTCGGAAGCTTCGGATCGATGCTCGCGGCGCACGCGCCGATCACTGCGCCGATGCCGTCGAGCGCGGCGGCCATTCGCTCGAGATACTCGCGCACGTTGCGTCCCGCGGCCGCTCCCTTGTCCGTGTCGCGACCTTGGGCCGCGTACGCAAGCAGGAACTCGTACCCGCTCTCGACTGCTTCGATGCGCTGCTCGAGCTCCGTGCGCGCGCCCGGCTTGCTCGGTGCAACAGAATTCTGACTCATCGCTCCACCTGCCACCGCTTCGGATCGTGATGCTCTTCGTATTCTGCGCGCGTGATCCAGCCGCGCAGCATCGCGCGCGTAAAGATCAGCTTCTCGGGCCGGAGCGCGAAGTAGACGTGCGTCATCACCATCGTAATCAGCGCGAGTGCCGCGAGGTCGTGCACGACGTAGACGAAGCCCCAAGTCGAGTCGCGCAGCAAATACGGATTCGGTCGCCACCACGGTGTCTCGACGTGCGCGAGCATCAACGCGCCGGTCGCAGCCGACGCGAGCACGACGAACGTAAAGCACAGATGAATCAGCTTCTGCGCGAACGAGTACTTGCCGGGCCTCGGCACGTCAGCGGCGCCGCGGCGAAAGGTGCCGCGTACGATCGCAGCCGCCTCACGCAAGTCCGCGCCGTAGACCATCATCGTGCGCCAGTCTTGCCACGCGAGCGCTCGAACCAAATGGAACACGACCGCGGCGATCAACAGCAGGCCGGCGATCCAGTGCAACATGACCCAGTCGAACTTGAGTCCGAGAATCGGCAGGAACGCCGTCCCGAGCAGCGTGAGCACGCAGACGGCCGTGAGCCAGTGGAACACGCGATCGGCGAGCGCGTGACGGACGACTCTCGGGGACGCGCCCGAAGACCGAATGTCGGCTGCGGAAGGCTTGCTCACCCCGGAATTATCGTCGTTTCGCGAACAAGTAACGATAGAGCGCGTGGACGACGATCAAGGCGACACCCGCGGCGAAGAACACGTAGATCAGATCCCACGAGAGGCCTTGCAGCACCTCGCGGCCGTACGCGTCGCGGCTGACTCGGAGCAACTCCACGAAAGAGCGGCTACGAAACCGACGGTGCGCTCGCTACGCGTCGCGGATCGCGCGCGTGACGAGATTCTGGAGCAACGGGATCTTGAAGTGGTTGAAGTTGCGCGGCGTCGCGCCGTTGACGGCGCTGCGCCCCGCGAGCATCGCGGTGTCCGCCGTCTTCGGCTGGCCCGCGACCACTTGCTCGACCGCCGTGAGGCGCCGCGGCACGCATTGCACCGCGCCCGCCGCGATCCGGATCTTGTCGATCTTCTCGCTGCCTGCGGCGCCGCTCACGTGCATCGCGGCCGCGATGTTCACGAGCGGGAAGTCCCACGTGTTGCGGTCCGCGACCTTCTCGAAATAGAAGCGCGCGCCCGACCACTCGGCGGGCAACCTGATCGCCGTCAGCACGTCGCCCTTCTCGAGCGACGTCATCCGCGTGATGTCGACGTTCGGGCCGATGAAGAAGTCCTCGGCTCCGACGACGCGCTCGCCCTTCGGTCCGAGCACCACCATCTTCGCGTCGAGCGCGACGAGGGCCGGCGCCGTATCGGACGGGCTCACTGCTATGCAGCGGTCCGCGCCCCAGAGGCAGTGCTCTCGGTTCTGGCCCTCAGGCGTGTCCGCGTAGCAGCGGTTGCCGCCGGCGCGATAGCAATTCACGCCGTACCGGTAGTACCAGCAGCGCGCGTCTTGGCAGACGTTGCCGCCGATCGTGCCCGAGTTGCGAATTTGCGGGCTCGCGACGCGGCGAGCCGCGTCGGCGAGCACCTTGTAACGACCTTGAATGAGCGAATTACGCTCGACATCGGTGAGCGTGGTCAGCGCTCCGATCTCCACCCCGCCATCAGAACTCTCTCGAATCCCCTTGAGCTCGCCGATCCCGGAGAGATCGACGACGTACTTCGGGCGCTTGATGCGGTCTTTGAACCAGTCGAGGCTGTCGTTGCCGCCGGCCACCGCCCAGCCTTCCTTGCCGAACTTGCCGAGCAGATCGACCGCGCCTTTGACCGTGTCGGGCTGATACAGCTCGAACGCCGGCATCATGTCTCTGGACATCGTCGCAGCTCCTTAAGCTCGCAGTCGCCTCAAGCTCGGCTCACGTTTTCGCCGGAGCCCGCGGCGCGCATCACCGCGTTCAAATAGTTGTCGTACGCGCCGCAGCGGCACAGGTTGCCCGACAGCGCGTGCCGCGCCTCGTCGCGCGTCGGCTTCGGGTTCGCCTTGAGCAGCGCCACCGCCGACATGATCTGGCCCGGCGTGCAGAAGCCGCATTGCGGGCCGAGCTCGTCGATCATCGCTTGCTGCACCGGATGCAGCTCGCCGTTCGGGCCTTCGAGACCTTCGATCGTCGTGATCTTGGCGTTGCGAACCGCGTGGGTGAGCGTCGAGCACGAGTAGTGATTGACGTCGTCGATCAGCACCGTGCACGCGCCGCATTCGCCGCGATCGCAACCGAGCTTCGTGCCGGTGAGGCCGAGCTTGTAGCGCAGCGTCATCGCGAGCGTCTCGTTCGGGAGCACGTCGACCGTGCGCATTTGGCCGTTCACGTTGAGCTGCAGCATCCGCTCGATGCCGCGTGCGGCGCCCTGCTCGCGCGAGCAGCCCGCGATCGTGAACAAGTAGCCGGCGCTCGACACCGCGGCGCCCGAGGCGATCACGCCTTTGATGAACTGCCGCCGTGAAGTGGCCCGTGACGTCGGCACGTCGAAGCGCGGCTCCGGATAGCCGCGGCCGTCGTTGTCATCCGCCATGGATTCTCCCCTGTCCCGTGCTCGTGTCGGCTGTAGTGCCGAGATGCTAGGTCAAACTCACCCACCCCGCAATCGCATGGCCCGCCGCGTCCCCCCGGATATAGCGAGTCACGCCGTGTTGACCTGCAGCGGCTTGTGCGACTGCGGGTGGCCCGCGGCCGCGTTCACGATCATATCGGTCACCACCGGCGTGCGGTTGAAGTAATGCCCGCCGAGCGCGTCGGAGATCGCGCCGAGCAACGCCGCGGCCGCGCAGCCTTGCACCGGCTCGCCGATGCCCTTCGCGCCGACCGGGTTCTGCGGGTCCGCGATCCCGACGGCGTCGGTCGCCATCGCGGCCGGCGAGTCGAGGTAGGACGGCGGTTTCGCTTGGAGAAGCCCGACGGCGCCCGGCAGCCCGTTCTGCGGGTCGAAGATGTGCCGCTCGAGCGTCGCAAGGCCGACGCCCATGATCGCGCCGCTCTTCGTCTGCGCCGCCAAGCCCTGCGGATGCAGCACGGTTCCGCAGTCCGCGACACCGAGATAGTCGAGAATTGCGTACTTCCCCGTCTCGACGTCGAGCTCGATCTCGATGAAGCCCGCCGCGAGCGCCGGCACCGTGCCCGTGCGCGGCAGCTGGTCCTTCGCGACGCCGATCAGGCCGCTGCCCGCGAGCGCCGAGGCAGAGGCCTTCGTCATCGCATTGAGGTCGCCCGGGAGCTCGTGGCCGTCGAACTTGCCGCCAAGGTCGATCGCTCGCTGCGCGGCCGCTGCGTACGTGAGCTTCTTCGTGGGATCGGAGCGGTTGAACACCGCCTCGCCGCCGACATCGTAGTCCGCGGGAGCGCCGCCGAGGTCGTGAGCCGCGATCTCCTTCAGCTTCGCGACCGCGTCGGTCGCCGCCGCGAAGTTCGTGCGCGTCATCGTGAACGACGTGTTGCTGCCGAACTGACCGTTGTTCCAGGGCAGATGCTCGCGGCTGTCGCCGCGCACGACGGCGCAGCGGTCCCAACCCATCTTGAGCACCTCGGCCGCAACCCGCGACGTGACGGTATGCGAGTAGGTGCCGAGATTGCCGACGCCCGTGTGGATGTAGAGCTTGCCGTCCGGCGCGAGCCGCACGAGCCCGTCGAAGCCGTTGCCGCCGGCCGGATGAAACGCGGTGCCGACGCCGATCCCCGTGACTTTCGAGCCCTGGCGACGGCCGCTGCGCGCGAGCCGGCTCGTCCAGCCGAAGCGCTCTGCGCCGCGCTGGAGCGCGTCGCGCAAATGTGCGCTCGTGACGCCGCCTTGCTGCGCGCCGAGCTTCGCCGAGTCGTCGGGCGCGTTGATCTTGCGGATCGCGACGCGGTCGACCCCGAGCTGGCGCGCGGCCTTGTCGATCAGCGGCTCGATCGCGGCCGCGATCTGATTCTGACCCGGGCCGCGTTGCGGGCCGCGTGGCGGCGTGTTCGTGAGCACCGGCACGCCGCGGAAGCGCATCGCGACCGGCTGGTAGACGAGCGACACGGCGTCCGCCGCCGACAGCCAATCCGTGAAGCCGGTATTCGGCCCGTTCTCCTGCACCAGGTAGAGATCGATCGCCGTCACGCGGCCGTCCGCCCGAAAGCCGATCTTGATCCGGCCTTGGAACCCCGCGCGCGCCGAGCCGATCGCGAACTCTTCGTGACGGCTGATTCGCATCATCACGGGCCGGCTGATCTTCTTCGCGAAATACGCCGGCACCGCGACGATCGGATACGCGCCGCCTTTCGACCCGAAGCCGCCGCCGCAAAACTCGGCGACGAACGCGAGATCCTGGGGATCGATGCCGAGATAGCGAGCGATGCCGGGGACCGGGAAGCTCTGGCTCTGCGACGACGCGTGCAACACGCACTTGCCGTTCTGCCAATACGCGAGCGCGCTGCGCGGCTCGAGCGAATGGTGCGAGAGTCCCGCGGTGACGAACGACTCGTCGAGCACGAGCTTCGCTCCCTTTAGCCCTTGGTCGACGTCGCCGTAGGACCACTCCGTGACCGGCGAGCCGCTCGGCAGCTGGCCATCGGTCGCGGCGGCGAAGTCGCGCGCGGCCCACTTGTAGCTCTTCAAGTCGACGCCCGGGTTCGCGACGTTGCCGCTCGTGCGCGCCTCGGCGCCACCCGGAAACAGGCTCGCGAGCGGATCGACCGTGAACGGCAGCTCCTCGTAGGTCACCTTGATCTTCTCGAGCGCGTCTGCCGCGAGCGCCTCGGACTCGGCGGCCACCGCGAGAATCGGCTGGCCGACGAACACGGGCTCGTTCGTGAGGATCGCGTCCTGCGGCGCCGGGAAGGTCGGCACGTCATCGGCCGTGAGCACGCCGTACACGCCGGGCATCGCGAGAGCGGCGCTCGCATCGACGCCTGTCACTCGCGCGTGCGGCAACGGGCTCGCAAGCAGCTTGCAGAACGCCATGTTGTCGACGCGGAAGTCTTCCGCGTACTTGGCGCGGCCGGTGACCTTGGCTTTGAGGTCGGGAGGGGTGAAGTCCTTGCCGAGCAGCTCGTATGTCATCGTCGTGCTCCCCGCTACGCGACGATCTTACTTCTCCCGCTCCGCAAGGGCGATCCATTCCGCCTGGCTGCGGCGAAAGTGCTTAGGGGCGAGCCGCGCGTCGTTCAGGATCGCGGCAAACAGCGCGGACGCCTTGTCGGCCTCCCCCATCTCCTTATAAAGGAGTGCTTGGCGCACGCGCGGCTCGGCGCCTGGGTAGTAGCGCGCGAGCGCTTCGTACTCCTCGACGGCGCGCTGCGGATCGCCGCTCTCCGCCAGAGCTCGCGCGTACAGCAGATGGCCGTCGGCCGCCCGCAAGCCGGGGTGCTGCTTTCTCAAGTAGTCGAGCGTCGCGATGGTATCCGTGAACCGGCCCGCGCCGAACTGGGCTCGAGCGATCGCGAGCAGGATCTTGGGGTCGTCCTCGAACACGCCGGTGCGCGCGTCGGCGCAGATTTTGAGGGCGTCATCGAACCGTCCGGCGTTCGTGAGCTCGTCGGAGAGCCGGCTGCCCGTCTCGACGCTCGGGCTGCGCTCGTACTCGAGCGCCGCTGCGCGCAGCCCGCGGCTCGGGTCGATCGTGGCTCGCGCCTTGCGCATCGCCTTCCGGGCGTTAGGGTTATTCCGAAAGGACGGCAGCACTTCGATGATCAAGTACGCGAGCGGCCCGGCCACCGGCAGGAACACGATGAGCATGATCCAACGCATATCCCGCCCGGTACGGACGAGATGCACGATCGCGACGACCGGCAGCAGGATCGAGACTATGTAGAACGGCATAAGGCCTGGCCTCGGGTCGGCACATTCTCGGGGCACGAAATGTCGCGCTCAAGCCCCCTTCGTGTGAACCGGGGAACACCTTAAAACATCGATCTTGTGCGCCCGTTCCTGTTTTACGGAACGCAGCCTGGTCAGCATGCGTCGTGCTCACGAAACCCGCTTTCTGGCTCGGCCGCCAGCCGATCCTCGACGCGATGGCCGCGACCGTCGGCTATGAGCTGCTTTTTCGCTCCGATCCCGGCAACGCCGCTCAGGTAGAAGACCAACGGGCTGCGACCGCGATCGTGATCAACCACGCATTCAGCGAGCTCGGCATCGCCGCGGTCCTCGGCGAGTGCCGCGGCTTCATCAACTTCGACCGCGAGCTCCTGATGTCCGACGTCGTGGAGCTGTTGCCGCCCGAGCGCACGGTGATCGAGCTGCTCGAGGGGCTCGACCCGACGCGAGCGGTCATCGAGCGCTGCCGGGACCTCCGCTCGCGCGGATTCTCGTTCGCTCTCGACGACGTCGTGCACCTCGACGACATTCACGCGCCGCTCCTATCGATCATCGACGTCGTGAAGATCGACGTGCTCGCGACGCCGCCCGACAAGCTGCCGGAGCTCGTGCGCAAAGCTCGCGCCGCCGCGCGCGTGAAGCTGCTCGCGGAAAAAGTCGACACTCGCGCGCAAGCGGATCGCTGCCGCGACCTCGGCTTCGACCTGTTCCAGGGCTACTTCTTCGCCCGACCCGTCTTGATGCAGGGGCGGCGCACGGATCCTTCGAAGCGCGTCCTCATGCGGCTTCTCGAGCAGACCCTCGACGACGACACCGACACGGTGGAGATCGAGGAGACGTTCAAGCAGGCGCCGGATCTCAGTTACAAGCTCATGCGGCTCGTGAACTCGGTCGGCATGGGGCTGCGCTCGCCGATCGAGTCTCTATCGCACGCGGTGAAAATCCTCGGTCGGCGCCAGCTCCAGCGCTGGCTCCAAGTGCTGCTGTTCGCGAACCAGACCGCGACCGATTTTCCGAGCCCGCTGCTGCAGATGGCCGCGTCGCGGGGCAGGCTCCTGGAGCTCCTCGCCGACAAGAGTGTGCGCGACAAGCATCTGCACGACCGGGCGTTCATGACGGGGATCTTGTCGCTGCTCGACACGCTGCTCGAGATGCCGATGAGCGAGGTCATAGGCCAGATCCATCTGCCCGACGACGTGCGCGCAGCGCTTTTGAACCGCAACGGCCGGCTCGGGCGGCTGCTGCTGATCGTCGAGGCGCTCGAGAGAACGGACGACGCCGAGGTCGCTTCGCTGCTCGCCGACGGCGATCCGTGCACGACGGCCGAGCTACCGCTCCTGCAGATCGCTGCGCTGAGCTGGTCGAACCGGCTCGGGCAGACTAGCGAGCGGAAGGAAGACCGCTCTTCGAAATCGGCTTCGCGCGCGTCGCGCGCGTAGTCAGCGCAAGCTCTGCGACGACACTCTGACCGGCTTGAACACGAGCCAGTCGATCTTGCGCCATTGCAAGATTGCGACCGCACGGAACGCAAGCGCGACCGCCACTTGCGAGAGCGTCGTCGCGACCCACACGTCGTCCCGCGCGGGCGAGGAGAACACGGCCCAGAGCGCGACGCCCGCGCTCGCGAAGACGAGTGCCGCCACGGACGCCTCGATGAGGCGCGAGTCCCGCACGAGTGCGACGCCGAGGTAGACGGCGAGCGTCGCAGTCGCCGCGGCGGTCGCGAGCGCGCGCGCGAGCACGGGTACCGGGACGTCGTATGTGAGCGCGATACCCGTGGACAGCACGACGCTCAGCGCGAGCGACCTCACCGCTACGGTTCGCCAGACCTGCTTTTCGGTCGCGGCGAGCAGGTCGCGACGCGAGAGCCCGCTCTTGAGCCAAAGTGACTTCGTGCGCCGCGCGAGCGTGCTCGCGATAGCTACGAGCAGCACGCCCGGGATGATCAGCACGGGCACGAAAATCACCGTGGTGTACGGCACGTGTGCACCGCGCGCCAAACCGGCCGCGAGCTTCGTCCCGATGACGAGCAGGGCGATCCAGACACTCGTGTGCTTCGTGCCCTGCGGGTACGCCGCGGCGAGCGTCGCCGCCATTGCGCGGCCGCGATCGAAGACGACCGAGCCGGGTGAGGGACTGATCCCGATCCTGCCGAGAATCATGGCCACGGGCTGAAACGGCTCGATTCGACGCACGCGCAAATACCACACCGAGAACGCGGCCCAGATCGCGACCCAGGCGCCGAGCAAGAAGACTGAGATCGCGAAGATTGAGATCGTGAAATTGATGGGCCGCGCCGGATGGATCTCGAAAAGCGGGCTCGCGAGCCGCGTCAGGATCCAATTGACGGCGATCAGCAGCGCGAACGTCACTACTACGCCGACTGGGAAGAACGCGATACCGACGGCCAGGGTCATGATGTAGAGCGGCGCGACCATCTGTATGGTGTAGGGCTGCGACACCCCGGTCAACGCGCCGAGGACCAACCACGGCGAGGAGACGAGCGCGACGATCACGAGAAACGCCGTCAAGTTGCGGCCGCGAAAATGCGGCAGGAACCGATGCGAGCGCGGCGCCGACAGGACGCGGAACAGATAGCCCCCGGCGATCGTCATCGACATGTACTGCATCGCGAGCGCGATGATCGGCAGCGCGATGAAGCCGCGCGTGCGCGGCCAAATCGCGAGCACCGCGAATGGCAGCGACGCGACCGAGGCGACGCCGACCCAGCGCAGGATCGGGAACGCCGTGAGGTACGTCCAGACGAGCCGCGCGATGGCTTTCATCGGTGCAGCTCGAGAAAGATGTCCTCGAGCGCGAGGCTCTCGACCTCGAGGTCCGCGTCGAGGTGTGCCGCGACGGCGGCGGTGCGCTCGCTCGTCCAATGAGTCGCGGCGACGGTCGCGCGCGTGCCGTCGATGCGGCTCGTGAGCGCGTCGGGAACACGGAGATCCCGCGGCAGCGCGCGGCGCCCGTGAATGTGTAGGCGGACGACGGATTCCTTGAGCGCGTCGAGATCGCCGGCCCACGCGAGGCGGCCGTCCTTGACGATCCAGACCTTGTTCGCGGCCCGCTCGAGATCCGAGACGATGTGCGACGAGAACAGCACCGTGCTCTGCGCGCCGCGCGCACGATCGACGATCTCTGTAATGAATTGGCGGCGCGCGATCGGATCGAGGCTCGCGACCGGCTCGTCGAGCACGAGCAGCTCGGGATGCGCGCCAAGCGCGAGCAGCAACGACAGTTTCTGCCGTTCGCCGACCGAGAGCGTTTGGACACGACGCGTGAGCGGGACCTCCCACTCGCGGGACAGGCGTTCGACCAGCGCGTGATCCCATTGGTCGTAGAACGCAGCCGTGAGAGCGAGATGCTGTGCTCCGGTGAAAATCTCGATGAGCTCGTCCTGCTGCGCCACGAAAGCGATCCGTTTCTTCGCGGCCGCCGACAGATCCGTGCTGCGTTCCCCGAATATCTCGGCGGAGCCCGACGTCGGGATGCTGAAGCCGAGCAGCAGCTCGAGCAGCGTGGTCTTGCCCGCGCCGTTCTTGCCGAGCACGCCGACGATGTCGCCGGGCTCGACTTCCACCGAGATGTCGTGCAGCACGTGCTTCGTTGGAAAGCTCTTGCTAAGCGCCCGTGCGCTGACGACCGCTTGCGGCATGCTCGTCTCCCCATTTTTTGTCGATGAGATCCAAGACGTCGCGCTTCGTGAGCTCGAGCTGCTTCGCGGCGAGCACGAGCTGCTCGGCCTCGCTATCGAGCCGGCGTAGTCGTTCGCGCAGAGCGGCTTGGGCTCTCGGCTGCGCGGCCACCGTCATCGGCTTGCCGCGGTTGCGCTCGAGCAGACCCTCGGCCTCGAGCAGCGCGTACGCCTTCGAGACCGTCATCGGGTTCACCGCATGCTCGACCGCGAGCTCGCGCACGGAAGGTAGCGCGTCGCCGGGCGCGAGCCGCCCGCTCGCGACGAGGCGCCTCACCTGCTCGAGCAGCTGGCGGTAGATCGGCGTGCCGGATTGCGGGTGGAGGATGAACACCGAGTCTATCTATCTATGTGTATCATTACACTGATACACATGGCGACGCGTGTCAACCCGTGCTGACGAGTCAACCGCCATCGCTTCGATTCGGCGGCGCTCGTCGCAAGCCCGGAAATGCGTCGCATAGGCGACGAACGCGCCTTGACATGTGCCGCACATGTGAATAGCTTCGGCGACATGTCCAAGATGATTCAACTTCGTCACGTGCCGGACGCGTTGCACAGGCAGCTGAAGGCGCGCGCCGCTCTGGCGGGCTTGCCGTTGTCCGACTACCTGATCCGCGAGGTCCAGAAGATCGCCGAGCGGCCGACGCCCGAGGAAATGGCCGAGCGACTGAGGCAACGGGAACGCTACCGGGGCAAGACGTCGCCCACGAGAATCGTGCGCGACGAGCGAGACGGCGGTTGATCGTGATCGACGCGTCCGCTCTGCTCGAGCTCCTGCTCGGAACCGATCGGGCCGATGACGTGGCGGCTCGCGTGCTGGCGCCGGAGGAACACGTCCATGCGCCTCATTTGCTCGACATGGAGATCGCGCAAGCTCTGCGCCGCCTCGTGCAGCTAGCCGATATCGGCACCGCTCGTGCGCAGCAGGCTCTCGACGACTGCGCCGCGCTCGTCATACACCGGCACGCTCATTACGACCTCGTGCCGCGCATCTGGGAGCTTCGGGACTCCGTCACGGCGTATGACGGCGCCTACATCGCGCTCGCAGAGGCGTTGGATGCGCCACTCGTCACTTGCGATGCGAAGCTCGCGCGATCACACGGTCACAGCGCGAAAATCGACGTCGTCGCTGCTTAGCCGGCGGCTCAGACGACGACCGCGAGCGGCTCCTCGTCGAGCACCGCGCGCTGCTCGAGCAGCGACTGCACGTGTTGCTCCCAGTAGCGCGCCTCGCCGAGCCACGGGAACGCGCGCGGGAAGGCGGGGTCGTGCCAGCGACGCGTGATCCACGCGGTGTAATGCATGAGCCGCAGCGCGCGCAGCGCTTCGATCAGGCGCAGCTCGCGGAAGTCGAACTCGAAGAATTGCCCGTAGCCCTCGAGTAAGTCACCGAGCTGCGCGGCCATCTCGTCTCGCGAGCCCGCGAGGAACAGCCAGAGGTCCTGCACCGCCGGACCGTTCACGCAATCGTCGAGGTCGACGAAGTGCGGACCGTCGTCGGTCCAGAGCACGTTGTTGCGATGGCAGTCGCCGTGGATCCGCAGCGAGCGGTACGCGCCGACCTCGTCGAACGCCGCGTCGATCTGATCGAGCAAGTGCGCCGTCGTGCTCTCGTAGCTGTCGCGCAGATGCGGCGGGATCCAGTCGCCGGCGAGCAGCTCGTCGACGGACTTGCGGCCGAGCTCTTGCCGCGACAGCGTCTGCCGGTAGCGGAAGCGACGGACGGCGCCGACCGCGTGCAGGCGGCCGAGGAACCGCCCCATCCAGATCCGATCGTCGGCCGTGCCGAGCTCGGGCCACCGGCCGCCGCGGCGCGGATAGACCGCGTACCGATAGCCGTCGTGCTCGTGCAGCGACTCGCCGTCGTGCACGAGCGGCGCGACCACCGGAATCTCCTGCCCCGCGAGCTCTAGCGCGAATTCGTGCTCCTCGAGGATCGCGTCGGTGCTCCAGCGTCCCGGCCGATAGAACTTCGCGACGACGAAGCCGTCGCTTCCGTCGACATCGTGCACGCCCATCTGGTAGACGCGGTTCTCGTAGCTGCCGAGCGCGAGGATGCTGCCCGTCGTCTCGAAGCCGACGCGCTCGACGGCCGTGCTGATCACGTCGGGCGTGAGCCGGTCGTACGGGATCTCGTCGCGCGGCTTGCCGCGCGCCGCTTTGCGCCGGCCGCTCATCGTGCGCCGCCGGCGACATGCCGCGCGTCGCTCGCGCCGAGCGTCGCAGTTGTGCGTGATGTCGCGGTTGTCATGTTTCTTCCGGCGTACCATCTCCGGCGTACAATCGTTTCGGATCATAGCAACGCCGTTCGATAGGAGCCCTAACCTCTTGCGGAAACCGACCACGCTCATCGCCGGCAAGTTCGGGAGCCGGCACTTCGGCACCAAACCTTACTTGGCGGACGCGGTGCGCCTGACGGGCCGCGACAAGCCGGTGGCGCTGTATATCGGCGCCGCGAGCGGTGACGACCGCCACTTCGGCTCGGCCCTCTCGACGCTGCTGAAGGGTGCCGGGATTCGCAAGGTGGTCTGGCCGAAGCTCTCCAAGGGCAAGAAAAAAGACGTGAGCGCAGCGAAGACTGCTCTCCACGAGACCGATCTCGTGTTCGTCGGCGGCGGCGACGTCGAGGCCGGCATTCACGCGCTCCACGACGCGGATCTCGTCGAGGATTTACACGGCGCGGCTAAGCGCGGCGTAGTGTTTGCCGGCATGTCGGCCGGCGCGATCATGCTCGGCGAGCGCTGGATCCGTTGGCCGCGCGAAGGTGCGGGCGACGACGAGGCCGAGACCTTCGAGTGCTTGGGCGTTGCGCCGTGCGCGCTCGATACCCACGGCGAGGGCGACGGCTGGCGCGAAACGCAATCGTTCGCCGCGGTCCGCGCGCGCGAGCTCGGCAAGAAGGCGCGCGCGTACGGCGTACCGAGCGGCGCGGCGCTCGTGATCGGCACGGACGGCACCTTCCGCGCGCGCGGCGACGCTGTCACGGTGTTCGCCGCCTTGCCGAACAAGAAGGCAAGAGTCGAGAAGCAATTGGAGGCTGACGAATGAGCTATTCGGCCGCGCACTGGCGGCGGGTGAGCGACGAGACTCGGCAGATGGTCGCCGAGGTGCCGCTCTACCGCAATCGCCCCGAGCCGCCGGCCGACCCGGCCACCGTCGACCGCTGGCTTTCGCAAATCCCTGCGGTCGGCAAGCGCGAGCTGCGCAAAGGCTTCCCCAAAGCGTTGCTGCGCCAAGATCAAGACTTGCACAGCGCGATGCAGGACGAGAAGGTCACGCTGCTCGCCACCTCGGGGACGACCGCGGACCGGCTGCAGGTGATCTGGGAATGGTCGTGGTGGGATCCACAGGAGCGCGAGGCGATGCGCCTCAATGCGCGAATCAGGAACGCGATGGCGCACGCCGAATTCCGCGAGGCCGTGCTCACGACGCCCGCGTGCGGCGCTGGAACATGCCACTTCGGTAGCCAGACGATGGCCGAGCGCAGCATCGACGGCATGCTGTTCTTGAACGAAAGCGACGACCCGACGCACTGGACCGACGCGGACTACGACCGGATGCTCCGCGAGTGGGTGGAGTTCGGGCCGCGCGGCGTCGAGGCGGACCCCGCCTACCTCGCGCTGATCGCGCGAGCCGCGCTCAAACGCGGGCAGAAGCTCGCGACGCCCGAGTTCGTCACGCTCACTTACGAGACGACGACGCGCGCCATGCGCCGCGACATCTCGCTCGCTCTCGACGCGCCGGTCTACCAGCTCTATGGCGCGACCGAGGCAGGCGTGCTGTTCATGGAATGCGAGCACGGCCACCTGCATCCGAACGAGCGCCACAGCCACATCGATCTCGAGCCGATGCCGGGCCGCGCGCCGCTCGCGCGCGTGCTCGTCACGACGCTCGGCCGCCGCTGGATGCCGCTGTTGCGCTACGACATCGGCGACGTCGTGCGCGTCGCGGCGTCGCGCGACTGCGCGTGCGGACTCAAGAGCGACGGCCCGCTGCTCGAGCGCGTCGAGGGCCGGCTCGCGGATTGCAGCGAGGTGAACGGCGAGACGATCACGCCGCTGATGCTCGACGACGCTATCCACGGTTTGCTCGGGCCC